>Ga0256839_1000332_pt1 | contig 60925 bp, 58 predicted proteins | sample 354166metaG_FD_185968 | JGI IMG/M metagenome (GOLD analysis project Ga0256839, IMG submission 185968) | Hydrothermal vent microbial communities from Mid Atlantic Ridge, Atlantic Ocean - 354-166 | ecosystem: Environmental > Aquatic > Marine > Hydrothermal vents | place: Atlantic Ocean: Mid...
TCAATCTGGGAATTCCTTCACGATCGCCTTGGGGAGGGTGGATTGATCCCTTATCTGCCTGACTTGCTCAATGGTAAGGTGTGTATCGTGCCAAACCCATAACCGCATGGGGTTATTGAGAAGTTACTTTTGAGCAGGCTCTACCTACCGGCATAGACCCACAATTGCTTTACTGCCGGGTCGCTGTTACCCAGTTGATCTCCCGAGCCGTTTTCAACCCAACGACGCAGCGTTTGAGGCTTTTGGCCATCTGTGATCTGGTGGGTGATGTCGGAATCCGGCCTGACATGATCTCTGCCCGGTATTGAGGGTAGCGTGGATTGCGGTTGGGTTCGGCGTAGCCATCAGGAAAAATGGGTTGGTTGTCGCTGTCATATTTATCCGAGGCACCGACGGTGTGCAGCAGCTCATGGGCAATGACGATGTTGTTTTGCGGCTGCTGTTTTTTGCTGGCAAAGGCATGAACAACACCAATCAGCCCTTTCTGTATGCCAAGTGAGTGGGCAAGTGGTTGCCCGTCATTGGGTTGATAGTAGAGCACAAATATGCGCACGCGATTGAGGTTGGAACTGTTATCAGGGGTATTTTTCCAGACCCAGTAGCGCAATTTCAGGCTCCACAGCATGGTGGATACTGTGCTTTTTATTTCAGGTGGAGGGGGAGGGGATGTCATCACCTCTGAACCCAGTCTGGTTTGAGTTGGTTGCTCTTCCAGAAGGTTGAACTTTTTGCCTTCACGCTGCATGAATTGATCAATATCGCTGAAGCTGCCATGGCTCAAGCCCTGAATGTAGCGAGCTGTTTTGGGACTGTTGTCCCCATTTATCGGGTAGATGCTGACCTGTAGTGGCTCCAGCCAGGCGGTGGATCTCAGTAGCTGATTTTTACTGTAGATAGCCACAGTAGCCAGGATGGCAATCAGCAGCAGAACGCGAAGGTTGCGAAAACTGAATAGTTGCATGATAGGTCAATTTTTCCTGTAACTTAAGCTACTTATACACAGATATTCCGACTGTTATAGTAATGTAATAATACTGTCAAGTGGCAAACCAAAAAATATTGAAAAATGTTTAACTGATTGAAGTTAATAACAAATATTAATTGTATGAATTTTTTACAATCTAACGCACAAAGCGTAATAACAGGGGTTTGCAGGTGTTGTGCTGGTTTTATCCACAGAGTCATCCACAGAATCTGTGGATAATATAAAAATCCCATAATAGTTAGGTTGATGGGATAACTATCGTAGTTAAAACATTACGTTGTCAATGCAAGTGACTGTATTTGTTGTATAAATATATTTATTTTTGGATTCAGGATCTTGCTCCCTAATGCAGGTTGCAAATCCGTTATAATGCGCGACCTTTTTCATACCGGAATCTATAACCCTCTTGTGATTAATCAACTTCGTAATGTCGCTATTATTGCGCATGTAGACCATGGCAAAACCACCTTGGTCGATCAACTGTTGCAGCAGTCTGGCACCCTGGGTGATCGTTTTGGCCCGGTGGAGCGAGTCATGGATTCCAATGACCTGGAGAGAGAGCGCGGCATCACCATTCTCTCCAAGAATACCTCCATCCGCTGGAATGATTATCGCATCAATATTGTAGATACGCCGGGGCATGCTGATTTTGGTGGTGAGGTTGAGCGAGTGCTTTCGATGGTCGATTCGGTTCTGCTGCTGGTGGATGCGGTAGAGGGGCCCATGCCGCAGACCCGCTTTGTCACCCAAAAGGCATTTCAGCATGGCCTGCGTCCTATTGTCGTGGTGAACAAGATTGACCGGGAGGGTGCGCGGCCTGATTGGGTGGTTGACCAGACATTCGATCTGTTTGATCGCTTGGGGGCAACAGATGAGCAGTTGGACTTTCCCATTATCTACGCCTCTGCAATCAATGGCTATGCCGGAGACTCTGCTGATGTACGTTCGGGAGATATGACGCCACTGTTTGAGGCGCTTGTCAAAAACTGCCCGGCTCCGGAGGTTGATCCTGATGGCCCTTTTCAGATGCAGATCTCCTCACTGGGCTATAGCAGCTATGTGGGTGCCATCGGCATCGGACGAATCACACGCGGCAGCGTGCGCAGCAACATGCAGGTGCTAGTGGATAAGGTGGATGGCGACCCGCACAAAGGCAAGATTGGGCAGGTAATGGGTTTTCTGGGGTTGGAGCGGGTTGAGATTGAGAGCGCCTCAGCGGGTGATATCATCGCAGTGACCGGCATTGAAGGGTTGAACGTCTCCGACACGATCTGTGACCCGGCCTGCCTGGAGCCACTGCCACCACTGACGGTGGATGAGCCAACCGTCACCATGACCTTTCAGGTCAACACCTCACCTTTTGCCGGCAAAGAGGGGAAGTACCTCACCTCGCGCCAGCTTAAAGATCGCCTGGAGCGGGAGCTGGTTCACAATGTGGCACTGCGTGTGGAGGAGGGAACCGATCCAGAGAAATTTCGGGTCTCCGGACGTGGGGAGCTGCACCTCTCTATTCTATTGGAGACCATGCGTCGTGAGGGTTATGAGCTTGCAGTGTCCCGCCCGGAGGTGATCTTCCGTGAGGTGGGCGGCGAGGTCTGTGAGCCTTATGAGCAGCTGACGGTGGATGTAGAGGAGGCGCATCAGGGCAGCCTGATGGAGGCGCTGGGCGCCCGGCGTGGCCAACTGCAGGACATGGTGCCGGATGGGAATGGCCGCGTCCGCCTGGACTACATCATCCCATCCCGTGGGCTGATCGGGTTTCAGACTGATTTTCTGACCATGACCTCGGGAACCGGGTTGATCTACCATGTTTTTGACCACTATGGGCCTGCGGTCTCTGGCGGTATTGCCGCGCGCGTCAACGGCACCATGATTGCAAAAGAGACAGGCAAGGCGCTGGGATATTCGCTGTTCAATCTACAGGAGCGAGGCAAGCTCTTTCTGAGTCATGCCGAAGAGATCTACGAAGGGCAGGTGATTGGCATCCACTCCCGCGCGAATGATCTGGTGGTCAATGCACTGAAGGGCAAGCAGTTGACCAATATTCGTGCCGCAGGAACCGATGAGAATATTATGCTTACCCCGCCGATAAATTTCACCCTGGAGCAGGCACTGGAGTTTATCGAAGATGATGAGCTGGTAGAGATCACTCCTTCTGCGATTCGCATCCGCAAACGCCACCTGAAAGAGCATGAGCGCAAGCGGGCATCCCGAGCCACAGCAGGCTGAGCGGAGCCAAACCGCAGACAAAAAGAAGCCCCGATAGTATTCCTTACTACCGGGGCATGGTCGCCGGGCTTGGTTGGCATGGGGTTTCCATCCTTGGCTCCTCCTTCCATATGAAGTGGGTAATATCCTTTTCGTTCCTCCTTGACTGGCGACCGGGGAAGATGTTCGCATAGCCGAAAAGGGAAAAATAGGTCGCTTTCCCCTTTGGTTTGTAAGTTATTTCCTACACTGTGGTTTCCAATGAAATTTGATATTTTCAGAGTGACCTCCGAATCGTTCGCCGCTAAACTAAACACTCATGGCTGACCTCTATCCAAGTATACGCCCCTATGCCACCCACACCATTAAAGTGGGCGGTGGGCACAGGCTCTATGTCGAAGAGAGCGGCAGTGCAGATGGCATTCCGGTTCTGTTTCTGCACGGTGGCCCTGGCGCCGGGTGCGAGGCCTATCACCGCTGCTTCTTCGACCCCTGCCGCTATCGCATCATACTGTTTGACCAGCGTGGTTGTGGTCGCTCTCAGCCGCATGCTGATCTGACAGAAAATACAACAGCACATCTGATCGACGATATGGAAGCGATCCGGGGCGTACTGGGGGTTGACCGCTGGCTGCTGTTTGGCGGCTCCTGGGGCTCTACCCTGGCATTGGCCTACGCAGAGCGCTATCCGGAGTTGGTGCTGGGTCTGATCCTGAGAGGGATCTTTCTCTGCCGGGAGCATGAGATCCAATGGTTCTACCGGCAGGGTGCAAGCCGCATCTTCCGCGATTATTGGGAGGATTTTATTGCGCTGATTCCGGAGGGTGAGCGGGATAATCTGCTCCAGGCCTACCATAAGCGCCTGACCGGCAGTGATGAGCTGGCGCGCATGGCTGCGGCCAAGGCGTGGGCAGCCTGGGAGGGGCGAACCGCCTCCCTGATCGCAAATGATGCTATTGTGAAGCACTTTGCTGCGCCCCACACCGCATTGAGTGTGGCGCGTATCGAGTGTCACTACTTTATGAATAATGCCTTCATGCGCCCTAACCAACTGCTGGAGGATGCCGGGCGCATTGCCGATATTCCCGGCATCATCATTCAGGGTCGTTATGATGTGATCTGCCCGATGGAGTCTGCATGGGCGCTGCATCAGGCCTGGCCAAAGAGTGAATTAAAGATTGTACCGGATGCCGGGCATGCCGCCTTGGAGCCAGGGATTTTAAGTGCGCTGGTCGATGCCACCGATTGGTTTGCAGATCAATTAGCTTGATATGATTGGGCTGTTGCAGCGGGTCTCATGCGGGCGGGTCGAGGTAGAGAACCGGGTTGTGGGTGAGATTGCCACGGGTCTGCTGGTGCTGGTAGGGGTAGAGCGGGGTGACACCGCAGCCAGGGCAGATCGGCTTGTGGAGCGCCTGCTGGGCTACCGGGTCTTTCCTGACGAGGCGGGCAGGATGAATCGGAGCCTGCGTGATATTGATGGCGGACTGCTGCTGATACCCCAGTTCACACTGGCGGCCGATACGCGAAAAGGGATGCGGCCAGGTTTCTCCACTGCTGCTGCACCCGAGGAGGGGCGGCGATTGTTCGACCTCATGGTCGCACAGGCGCGTGCCCGGCATGGCTGTGTGGCCGAAGGGGTTTTTGGTGCCGATATGCAGGTCAGCCTGACCAACAGCGGCCCGGTTACTTTTTGGCTTCAGGCCTGATATTTTTTTTCATTTCCAATAAAATACCGTTTTTCTATCCCCCCCTTTGATTTCTACAGAGTTGAAACTTATGTCGCGCACCGCAGAGATAGAGCGCAATACCCTGGAGACCCAGGTCAGCATCAAACTGAATCTGGATGGCACCGGTGCCGCAAAACTGGAGACAGGCGTCCCGTTTCTGGATCACATGCTGGATCAGGTGGCACGCCACGGCCTGATTGACCTGGAGATCAAAGCCGCAGGTGATCTGGAGATTGACGCCCACCACACAGTCGAGGATATTGGCATCACCCTGGGGCAGGCGCTGGCAAGGGCGGTGGGTGAGAAGAGCGGCATCCGTCGCTACGGGCATGCCTATGTGCCGCTGGATGAGGCGCTCTCCCGGGTGGTGATCGACCTCTCTGGCCGTCCGGGGCTGGTTTACGCAGTAAACTTTCCGCGTGCCCGGGTTGGTGAATTTGAGCTGGACCTCATCCAGGAGTTCTTTCAGGGCTTTGCAAATCATGCGGCGGTTACACTGCATATCGACAGCCTGCGCGGCAGCAACAGCCACCATATTGCCGAGACTCTGTTCAAGGCCTTTGGCCGTGCCTTGCGCCTGGCTTTAGAGTCCGACCCACGCATGCAGGGTCAGCTGCCCTCCACCAAAGGTGCGCTGTAGGGGTCTGTGGTTTTATCATGGCGCAAACGATAGCTGTTATTGATTATGGTATGGGCAATCTTCGCTCCGTTGCCAAGGCGGTTGAACATGTTGCTGCGGTGGCGGACAGGGTGCTTGTCACGGATGATCCGGGACAGATCCTCTCTGCGGACCGGGTGGTCTTTCCGGGGCAGGGTGCTGCGCGCGACTGCATGGCAGCCATCTCGGATCACCATCTCAACCAGGCGATACTCGATGCCGCGAAACACAAACCCTTTCTGGGGATCTGCATGGGGCTACAGGTGTTGATGGCTTTCAGTGAAGAGAACGGGGGCACAGAGCTGTTGCAGCTGCTGCCGGGAACGGTGCGCCACTTTGACCGGGATATTGCAGACAGCGGAGAGCGGCTGAAGATACCGCACATGGGGTGGAACCGGGTTCACCACGCGGCCGATCATCCACTGTGGCGGGATATTCAGCAGGATAGCCGTTTTTACTTTGTACACAGCTATTTCGTAGCGCCGCAGAATCGTGAAATCATTGCCGCAACCACCGACTATGGCACCACCTTTACCAGTGCCGTGGCCACAGAGAATCTGTTTGCGGTGCAGTTTCACCCAGAGAAGAGCGCCCGGGATGGGCTGACACTGCTGCGCAATTTTGTGCAGTGGAACCTGTAGCATCCCCCTTTCTATTGAAGAGGTAAAAAATATGCTTCTAATCCCTGCAATTGATCTAAAAGATGGCCAGTGCGTGCGCCTTCGCCAAGGCCGTATGGAAGATGACACGGTCTTCTCTGACGACCCGGTAGAGATGGCTGGCCGCTGGGTGGATGCTGGAGCCAGGCGTCTGCACCTGGTTGATCTGAATGGCGCCTTTGCGGGTGAGCCGGTCAATGGTGATGTGGTCTCCGCCATTACCAAAGCCTATCCCGATCTGCCGGTGCAGGTGGGTGGCGGGATTCGTGATGAGGCGACCATCGAAGCCTACCTGGATGCTGGCGTAAATTACGTCATCGTCGGAACCCAGGCGGTCAAAGAGCCGGAATTTGTAACCCGCGCCTGCAAAAACTTTCCCGGCCAAATCATTGTCGGGCTGGATGCAAAGGATGGCATGGTCGCCATTGATGGCTGGGCCACAGTGACCGACCATCTGGTCATGGATCTTGCGCGCCAGTTTGAGCAGGATGGCGTATCCGCCATTGTCTATACGGATATAGGCCGTGACGGCATGCTGAATGGCCCCAATGTGGATGCGACAAAGGCGCTGGCCGTAACGATCAATATCCCGATCATCGCATCGGGTGGCATAACCAATATTGATGATATTCGTGAGCTTTGTGAGGCCGCCCCGGTAGGTATCAGCGGTGCCATTACCGGGCGGGCGATCTATGAAGGGACGCTGGATTTTGCCAAGGCTCAACGGCTTGCCGATGCGATGAGTACACAGTAATGCAGCTAGACCGATGTTAGCCAAACGCATTATCCCCTGCCTGGATGTGGACAATGGGCGGGTTGTAAAGGGGGTCAAGTTTGTCGATATCCGCGATGCGGGCGACCCTGTCGAGGTGGCCAGACGCTACGACCGTGAGGGAGCCGATGAGATCACCTTTCTTGATATCACCGCTAGTTCTGATAACCGGGAGACCATTGTCCATGTGGTCGAACAGGTGGCCAGTGAGGTCTTTATTCCGCTGACCGTCGGTGGCGGGATTCGCACCGTGGATGATGTACGCCGCATGCTCAACGCAGGGGCGGATAAGGTCGGCATAAATACCGCTGCGGTCTTCAACCCTGAATTTGTAAAAGAGGCGGCAGAGCGCTTTGGCTCACAATGTATCGTGGTAGCCATTGATGCCAAACGGGTCAGTGATGATGATGAGCCGCTGCGCTGGGAGGTCTTTACCCACGGTGGCCGCAAATCGGCCGGGCTGGATGCCATCGAGTGGGCCAAAAAGATGGCCGACTATGGTGCAGGCGAGATCCTGCTGACCAGTATGGATCGGGATGGCACCAAGATCGGCTTTGACCTGAAGTTGACCCGAGCCATCAGCCGGGCGGTTCCGATACCTGTGATCGCCTCGGGCGGTGTGGGCAACCTCGACCACCTGGTTGCCGGGGTACAAGAGGGCGAGGCTGATGCCGTGCTGGCGGCCAGCATCTTCCACTTTGCGCAGTACAGTGTGGGTGAAGCCAAGCAGTATATGGCGGATCGTGGCATTGAGGTCAGGTTATAAGATGTCGGATACACTAGAAAAACTGGCCGCAGTGCTGGAGGCACGCAAGGGATCCGATCCGGACTCATCCTATGTGGCCGGACTCTATGCAAAGGGGCTGGATGCCATCCTCAAAAAGATCGGAGAGGAGGCCACCGAGACCGTCATGGCGGCCAAGGATGGTGATGCGGAAAAGATAGTGCATGAGGTGGCCGATCTCTGGTTTCACACGCTAGTGCTGCTGGCCTCGCAAGGGCTGAAGCCGCAGGATGTGCTGCAAGAGCTTGAGCGGCGCTTTGGCCTCTCCGGACTGGAGGAGAAGGCGCGACGCCTGTCCTGAATCTGGATTTAATGTATCATCACAGCATCGTGTAGAGAGAATAATCCTCGGGGTCATACGGAACGCAGCACCGTTTCAACCTGATCCCTTCATTTTAGTATGTGGAGAATGCAATGGGTTTTAGTGGCATTAGTATCTGGCAGCTATTAATCGTTCTGCTTATCGTTCTGTTGGTGTTTGGCACCAAGCGGCTGAAAAATATCGGCTCAGACATGGGTAATGCGATCAAAGGTTTTAAAGGCGCAATGAGCGATGGCGAGAAGGAGAAAAAAGAGGAGAGCAAACCTGAGCAGCTGGAAGAGGCCAAGCCGGAAAAAGCCGATACCGTTACTGAAAACAGCGTAAAAAACAGCGGGCAAGAGAAAGAGAAGGTCTAGATGCCTGCTGCGCTGCTTACCTGTAACCGGCCTTAGAATCCCATGTTTGATATTGGATTTTGGGAGCTGGGCCTGATCTCAGTGGTTGCGCTGCTGGTGGTTGGGCCAGAACGGCTGCCGGGGCTTGCCCGCACACTTGGGCTGTGGCTGGGCAAAGGGCGGCGTATGCTGAGCAGTATCAAGGATGAGATTGACCGGGAGGTCAGGATCGACGAGATCAAAAAAGCAGCGCAAGAAGGCGTGCAAGCTCCGATTAGCAAGACCATCAGGCAGGCAGTAGATCCAATGCAGACTATCGGACGGGAGGCGGAAAAGATCATGAACGATGCCCGTCCTAAGCCTGAAGAGGGAGATGAAGATAAGAAAAAAGGTGCCGTAAAAGCATCTTCCAATGGGGCCTATGACGACGCCTGAAGACCGGGTTGAGCGGGCCGCCACCCTGCAAGAGCAACCCTTTGTGAGTCATCTGCTGGAGCTTCGCGACAGATTATTACGCGTTGTCATCGTGGCATTTGCGATTTTTCTGGTGCTGTTTCCGTTTGCCAATGAACTCTATACACTCCTCGCCACCCCACTGATCAAACACCTGCCGGAAGGCACTGGGATGATTGCCACACGCGTCATTGCCCCGTTTCTGACGCCGCTGAAGATGACCTTTGTATTTGCCATCTTTCTGTCAATCCCCTATATACTGCATCAGCTGTGGTCTTTTGTTGCGCCGGGGCTCTATCGCCATGAAAAACGGCTGGCGGTGCCGATGCTGGTCTCCAGCATCTTTCTGTTTTACCTGGGCATGGCTTTTGCCTACTTCGTTGTCTTCCCGCTGCTGTTCAATATTCTGCCCAGCATGGCGCCGGATCAGATTACCGTCTCGCCGGATATTACCGACTACCTGGATTTTGTCCTGACTCTCTTTTTTGCCTTTGGCATAGCCTTTGAAGTACCCATTGCCACCATTTTGCTGGTATGGATGGGGATCAGCACGCCGCAATCCCTGGCGGAAAAGAGACCCTATATCGTTATTGGTGCCTTCGGCATTGGCATGCTGCTGACCCCTCCCGATGTCATATCACAAACCCTGCTGGCAGTGCCGATGTGGATACTGTTTGAGATAGGGCTTATCTGCTCAAAGGCGTTTGTTCGAGACCGGGATGATGAGCCGACCCAACCGGGGTCACCGCAAGAGATGGATGATGAGATGGTGTCTCACCTGGGTACGCCAACTGCTGCATCAGTAGCCACCCCAAGCAAGGATGACCCCTCTGGCGGCCAGGAATCAGCCCAGAGTCGGGATTTCACTCCACTTACACCCGATGAACTCGCTGCGGAGCTGGATCGCATTGAGGGAACTCAGAGTGGTCAGACGGCAAAGAAGTCAGCAGCGCCAAAGCCGCACCACTCGGCAGATATGCAGGCCGCTAAGCTGGATGTCGATGCCAAACTGCGGCTGGTTGCTGATTACCGGGATGAGGCGAATGAGGAGCAGGTCCGTAAGCTGCTGTATGAAGTGCTGGCGGATGGCAATGAAGATCAGGTTCGCGTAGCAAAGAACATCCTGCAACAGCTGGATGATGATTATTAAACCTAATTAAAGAGCCGTAGATTTCAACGGCTCTTTTTGGGTTAAAGACTGCGTCGCATACAGGTACCATGCAGCAGTGAGAGGGTGATCTCCTCTGCGGAGAGTGCAGCCGGGAAGGTGGTGCCAGATATTTTGGCTCCCTTTATGCTGGCGCCTTCAAGCAGGGTGTCGCTCAAATCCAGCCCGCGCAGGTCGGCCTGCCGTAAATAACAGCCTCTCATATCCAATCCAGAGGCATCCAGCCTCCGCAGATCCATACCGCGCAGGTCTGAATGTGCAAGGTCAGCCTTCTCACCCTTTGCCTTTCTTTCATTAAACTCCGCAGCGTTATCCTCACGCAGCAGCTGGTACATGGGGTCGGATTTGATCTCTGGTGTTCTGCTCATGCTATTTCCCCTTCATATCAAAAGGTTACTCTTTGGATTGTAGTGCATTTAAGGCTTTTTGTGGTTTTACTTGGTGGGCAGTGTAAGCGCTCCATAGACCCTACAGTCATAAAAAAGAGACTAATAAAGCCGGACACCGTTGCCATCAGGATCGCCAGTTGTCGTATGCCGCTTACAGATGGTGGTAGAATCAGCCCCCTAATTTGCAACCAAAAGGAAAGAGAGAGTGCTTGAGCTGGTAAAAGCGGGTGGCTGGTTAATGGTGCCAATCATAGCGTGTTCAGTGATTGCGTTAGCGATCATATTTGAACGTTTATGGGCGCTTCAGACCCGGCGCGTCCTCCCCAGTAACCTGGTAGCCAAGGTGTGGGCGCTGCATAAAAATAACCAACTGACCAATGTACAGATTGATCTGATTCGGGAAAGCTCTCCACTGGGGCGTATCCTTGCGGCAGGGTTGCTCAATCGCATGCATTCGCGTGAGGTGATGAAGGAGTCCATCGAAGAGGTAGGGCGTCAGGTTGTCCATGAGCTGGAACACTACTTGAATACCCTGGGCACTATCGCTTCAATTTCGCCGCTTTTAGGGCTTTTGGGTACTGTTATCGGCATGATCGAGGTATTTGCCGCCATTGTTGGTGCTGGGGTTGGCAACCCTGCAGAGCTGGCAGGCGGCATCTCAAAGGCGTTGATTACAACCGCTACCGGCCTCTCGGTGGCTATTCCTGCCATTATTGCTCACCGCTACTTCGGTGGTCGGGTTGAGCGCCTGGTGATCGGCATGGAGGAAGAGGCGCTGAAGATGATCGAAATCATGCAAGGTGCGCGAGAGAAAGAATGAACCTCCGCCCCCATCGTAAAGAGCCACCGGAGGTTAATCTCACACCGCTGATCGACGTGGTTTTTTTGCTGCTTATCTTTTTTATGGTATCGACAACATTTCAGAAAGAGTCTCAAATCAAGATTGAACTGCCGGAGGCACAGACGCAGTCGACAACGGAATCACTGCCCAAGGTTTTGGACATTACAATAGATGCTGAGGGGCGCTTTTTTATAAATCAGCGAGAGGTTATTTCGAGTGACATCAACACCCTCAAGCGGGCGATTGCAAAAGCGATTGGAGAGCAAAAGGATATACCCGTAGTGATCACAGGTGATGCCAATGCAACCTGGCAGGCCATTATGAAAGCGATGGATGCCGCCAGCCAGCTGGGGCTGGTGAATATGACCTTTCCAGCAACCATGCCCCCTGCGCAGAATTAAACTGCAAACAGTGAAACGTCTGGATAGCTACTGGGATGACTACAATGTAGTCTCTGTTGCATTGTGGCCGGTCTCCTGGCTCTTTCGTCTGCTGGCCTGGATGCGTCGCCAAGCGTATCGAACCGGGCTATTTCAACGGCATAGGCTGCCTGTTCCGGTCATTGTCGTGGGTAACATTTCTGTGGGCGGCACAGGTAAAACACCACTCGTCATCTGGTTGGCAGCGCATTTAAAAACGCTTGGGTACAACCCGGGTATTGTAGCCAGAGGCTATGGTGCGCAGATTGGCAAGACACCACGCCAGGTTGATGCAGGCAGCAGCGCAGAAGAGGTAGGGGACGAGCCTCTGCTCATGGCTCGCAGAACGTGCTGCCCAGTGTTTGTGGCACCCAACCGTGTTGCGGCGGCTCATGCGCTATTAAAAAACAGTGACTGTAACGTGATTATCTCTGATGATGGCATGCAGCATTATGCCTTGGGGCGTGACATTGAGATCGCCGTTGTGGATGGCAGACGGCGTTTCGGGAATGGCCTCTGCCTGCCCGCAGGCCCATTAAGAGAGCCGCCATCACGTCTTGCCCGTGTTGCTTTAGTCATCGTTAATGGCGTGGCTGATCCAAATGAACACAGCATGCAGATCACGGTTGGAAAGGCGGTGAACCTGAGCAATCCAGAGCTTGTCTGTGATTTGGATACATTTTCAGGAAAACAGGTGCATGCAGTGGCAGGTATTGGTAACCCGCAGCGTTTTTTTCAGCTCCTGAAAGAGCATGGTTTACAAGTAAAGGCAAAGGCTTTTCCCGATCACCACCCATTTGCAAAAACCGATATAACCCCGGATGATGAGCGGCCTCTGTTTATGACAGAAAAAGATGCCGTAAAATGCAAGAGCTTCGCCCAACCACGGCACTGGTATCTGCCCATAGATATAGAGGTGGATGAAGCCTTTGCCAACCGGCTGACAGAACTATTGAGAGGTTTAAAACGTGGATAAAAAATTACTGAACATCCTGGCATGTCCTATCTGCAAAGGAGGGTTGAAATATAATCGCAAGGCAAAAGAGCTGGTCTGCAAGGTGGATCGCCTTGCCTTTCCGATTCGGGATGATATCCCGGTGATGCTGGAGCAGGAAGCACGTCAACTGCCCGCTGATGAGGAGGTCTAGCGACACAATGCCGCAGGCAGATTTCAAGGTCGTTCTGCCTGCAAGGTATGCCTCAAGCCGCCTGCCTGGAAAGCCGGTTTTGGACATTGCAGGCAAACCCATGATTCAGCATGTCTATGAACGCGCCTGTGAAAGCGGGGCGGCAAAGGTCATCATTGCCACGGATGACAAACGGGTTGCAGCCTGTGCCGAAGGGTTTGGTGCAGAGGTCTGCATGACCAGCGCAACTCACCACAGTGGAACCGACCGGATTGCCGAGGTAGTAAAAAAACTGGGATGGGCCGACGACACCATCGTTGTCAATCTACAGGGTGATGAGCCCTGTATGCCTGCACAGTTAATCAACCAGGTAGCCGCTGACATGGCATCACACTCAGATGCCAATATCACGACCCTGTTTAGTAAAATCACCGATCGAAAAACACTGTTTGATCCGCATGCTGTAAAGGTTGTGATGGATGCGGAAGGGTATGCGCTCTATTTCAGCCGAGCGCCTGTTCCGTACCACAGAGATGAATTCCTTTCTGATCAGAGTAACAGGTTGCCCCAGGATGTACTCTTTGCCCGGCATATTGGCCTCTATGCCTATCGCGCCGCTTTTTTAGCAAAATTTATAGATTGGCCACCCGCCCCGTTGGAGCAGGCCGAATCGCTGGAGCAGCTGCGCGTGCTCTGGCATGGCGGGGTTATTCATCTTACTGAGGCAGCTGTTGAACCAGGACATGGTGTAGATACAGAAGATGATCTGCAACGTGCAGCGCAACAGCTGGCGTCATCACAGTCGTCATGAAGTGATGTCACATTGAGGAGGAGCAAAAATGGCAATACGCACAATCAATGAGAGTGGTATCGAGCTGATCAAGCACTTTGAATCGCTACGATTAAAGGCCTATCAGGACAGTGTTGGGGTATGGACAATAGGCTGGGGACACACCGGCTTAACCCATAAAGATGGAACTGTTTATGAAGGCAGGGAGATCACAGAAGATGAAGCTGAGGCGCTGCTTAAACGGGATCTGAAAACATTTGAAGAGGCAGTGGAAAACTGTGTGGATGTGGATATTGATGACAACCAGTTTTCTGCGTTAGTAAGCTTTGCATTTAACCTTGGCGGGACAAATCTAAACAGATCAACACTGTTGAAGAAGCTGAATGAGAAGCAGTATTTTAACGCCAGTAAAGAGTTTAAAAAATGGAGCAAGGCGGGAGGGAAAAGACGGGGTGGACTGGTTCGTCGCCGGATATCTGAGCGCAATCTTTTCTGCTCTTTTCCAAGCCCGATTGTTGAGGCATTGCCAGACAACTGGGAAGAGAAATATAGAGATTTGTAAGGTTGTTACCGTTGATATGGCATAGACCCGGTTTCGCTTTGTGCTGAGGGGTGTTAATCGTGGATCTTTGGGAAGCTGTTATCATTACAAAATGCTAGATAACCAAACAAAACCCACTGCTGTTGCTTTGGTCGAGGTGGATGAGGGCCACGAGGGGCAGCGTATTGATAACTTCCTGCTTGGCCGTTTAAAAGGCGTGCCACGCAGCTACATCTATCGTATCTTGCGCCGGGGGGAGGTGCGGGTGAATAAAGGGCGGATTCGTGCAAGCTACCGCTTGGAGCAAGGCGATGTAGTACGAATCCCTCCGGTACGTGTTGCTGAGCAGGCACCGCCTGTGAAACCACATGAGCGGGTCTTGCAGCAGCTTCGGGAGGCACTGTTGATTGAGGATAAGCGACTGTTTGTGCTGAATAAACCATCTGGACTCGCAGTGCATGGCGGCAGCGGGTTGAACTATGGCCTCATTGAGGCCATGCGCCTGCTGAAGCCGGAAGAGCATCAGCTGGAGCTGGTGCACCGGCTGGATAGAGAGACCTCTGGCTGCCTGCTGATTGCCCGCAAGCGCAGTGCATTGAGGGTTCTGCATGAGCTGCTGCGAAGCAATAAAATGGATAAGCGCTATATTGCACTATTGGCAGGGTGCTGGGAGGGGCGGCGTGCCGATGTGGATGCGCCATTGTTGAAAAACACGTTGCAAGGTGGTGAGCGGGTAGTGCGTGTGGATAGCAACGGCAAGTCTGCACTGACCCGGTTTCGTGTGTTGGAGCGGTTTTCAAATGCTACGCTGGTTGAGGCGAAGCCGGTAACAGGGCGTACGCACCAGATCAGGGTACATGCCGCGCATCTGGGACATCCGATACTCGGTGATGAAAAGTATGGCGAAGCCAAGGCAAACAAGCTGTTTCGAGGCTTGGGTCTGAAACGGCTGTTTCTGCATGCCGAATCCTTGCGCTTTCGATGGCCGGACGAGAAACAGGATCAATGCATCAAGGCCCCCCTTGAACCCAGTCTGGAGAGGCTGTTGAAGCAATTAAGGTTGGAAAATTAAGATGCACAGAGCGTATGAACTGCTGGTCTTTGACTGGGATGGCACCTTGATGGACTCTGAATCACGCATTGTGAACTGCATGCGGGCTGCCATTATGGATCTTGGACTGGCACTGCCAGCCGATAGCTGCATCAGCAACATTATTGGCCTGGGGCTGAAAGAGGCGATCTGCATGCTCTTCCCGGCTGCTGATGAAACCATGGTAAAAGAGCTGACGGCTCGTTATCGCCACCATTTTATATTTGAAAACAGCACGCCAATGCCCCTGTTTAGCGGAGCCAAAGAGCTGCTGCATGCGCTGAAAGCGGAAGGTTATCTGCTTGCTGTCGCCACTGGAAAAGGTCGGCCTGGGCTGGATAAAGCGTTAAGTAACACGGGGTTAGACGAGGTTTTTCATGTAACACGTTGCGCTGATGAGGCCTTCTCCAAACCCCATCCCGATATGCTGTTGCAGATTCTGGATGAGTTAGGTGTCCAGGCCGCAGATGCGCTGATGATTGGCGACACAGAGTACGATATGCAGATGGCAAACAGTGCAGGCACGGCAGCGCTGGCGGTCAGTTATGGGGTTCACTCCATGGAACGACTGCTACAGCATGAACCAGAGGGTTGCCTGGCCGCCATTTCAGAGGTCTCAGACTGGTTATTGGGCAGAGCCTCATAAACCCCAAAAAACACATTTTCAGGATATTGGTTTAAATCATGAGTGATAGTCAACAGGATCAAGCACAGCAGCCGGCAGCACCCCAAACGGGTGGAGTGGAGCCAGGAAAATGGGAACGTGAGCAGCTTGAAAAGCTGGTGAGCTCCACGCTCAATGAGCATCGCCGCACCAGAAGATGGGGTATTTTCTTCAAGTTTTTAACCTTTGGTTACCTCTTTATATTATTGGTAATCATGCTTCCCGACAAATTTTCATCCGTCCCGATAAAGGATGGCGGACATACGGCGCTGATTGAGGTGAAAGGGGTCATTGCCGCAGGTGAGCCTGCGGGTGCCGATAATGTAATCACCGGGTTGCGAGCTGCTTTTAAGGATAAGAATACCAAAGGGGTGATACTGCGCATTAACAGCCCAGGTGGCAGCCCGGTGCAGGCAGCCTATATCAATGATGAAATCATCCGTCTTAAAGAGAAATATAAGGCTATACCAGTATATGCGGTCATCGTCGATATCTGCGCCTCAGGCGGGTATTATATAGCCGCTGCTGCGGATGAGATCTATGCCGACAAGGGGAGCATTGTTGGCTCCATTGGCGTTCTGATGAATGGATTTGGCTTTGAGCAGGCCATGTCAAAGCTGGGCGTGGAGCGGCGCCTTCTGGCTGCAGGAGAGCATAAAGGCATCATGGATCCTTTCTCGCCCATGAAAGAGGGAGAGAAGGCGCACATTCAAGGCATGCTGGATCAACTGCACCAACAGTTTATTGATGTAGTGAAGCGGGGGCGGGGTGATCGTCTAAAGGGTGGTGAAAAGCTGTTTAGTGGCCTGTTTTGGAGCGGTGAAGAGAGCCTGAAACTGGGGCTTGTCGATGGGCTGGGCAGCAGCAGCCATGTGGCTCGTGAGATTATTGGCGCAGAGGAGATCATTGATTTTACACCGGCTGAGGATCTGTTTGAGAAGCTGGCACAGCGCGTTGGGGCAGGTGTGGCCGATACCTTGGCGCGGGTGTCCGGATTGGGCTGGGCACCGCAATTGCGCTAGGAGGCTGGCCGAGAATAGGTGAATTTGCGATTTGTCAAACATTAACCCTTTGAAATTCAATGAGTTAAAAGCATTAATCCACAAAAAGCCGAGTTCTCGGGCAGGCTCCTAGGAGGCTGTCCGAGAATAGAAACCACAGTGAGAAAAAGCTGGATTTGGCCAGATTTCTCTATTATTTTCGTTAAATATGCCCAATATTCGCCTCAAATAATGAAAAAACCTGACTCAAACCAGCTTCCCCTCACCATGATTCCTATTCTCGGACAGCCTCCTAGGGAATCTGGATGCCCTCATTCCCAAGCATGCGGATCAGTTGAATCAGTGGCAGGCCAATCAGGCTGTTTGGGTCGTTACCCTCCAGCCGCTCAAAAAGGGATATGCCCAGCCCTTCTGATTTAAAGCTTCCGGCGCAGTTATAGGGCTTCTCCTGGTCGATGTATCGCTCGATCTGATGCCGCTCCAGGCTGCGGAAATGGACACGAAAGGTTTCACATATAACCTGCTTGCGGCCGCTGAAGCTGTTAAGCAGACAGAGGCCGGTATAGAAAGTGACGCATCTTCCAGAGGCAGACAATAGCTGATCAATGGCGTTCTCTCTGTTGCCTGGTTTCCCCAAAAGCCGCTGATCAATGGATGCAACCTGATCGGAGCCGATAATCAATGCATTTGGGTAGTGGGTGCTTACAGCTACGGCTTTCTCAAAAGCCAATCGGGACACCAGCTCAGCAGGCGATTCATTTGGAAGTGCTTGCTCATCAATATCAGGGGCGACGGCAGTGAAGTCTATACGCAGCTTTTTCAGCAGGTTATGCCTGAAAGGTGAGGTAGATCCTAGTATTATGGGGGGGGTATCAGTGTCCATCTTCTTTTCTGAATGCTCGCTATCTCATCGGGTAAAATCAAGAAATGGATTATAGGGGGGTTCGTCGAATAGATAAAATTCAGCATGCACTGGCTATTTGCCAAAACTGTAAAATTTGTCTAAACAACAATTCCAACTAAAACAATAAGATAGTAAAGCCCCCCCATTTTTGTGGCTTGACAAACAAAGTACATTCCCATAGAAAAGGCAGCCCGTGACAGAGTCCGTTGTTTTTAGCGGGCTGAAGTGACTTGAGGAGAACGAGATATGCCCTTTTCTGAGCTAATGATGACCGGCATACAACTCATGCTTATAGGTATGGGTATTGTATTTACCTTTCTGATGATTTTAGTTGCAACCATGAAGGGAATGTCGCGTCTAGCCATATCGCTCGAGGGTGAGCAGCCTGCTGCTGGTGCAGCAGCAAAGGCGCCAGGTGAGCGCGATGAGATGCTGATCTCCGTCATCAGCGCCGCTATCAGACGCTACCGCGATACCCGCTGATCTCTTCTTACACCCAGTTTCTTATTTCAATAGCGATCCCCACATGACAGAGAATAAACTTGGAATTACCGAGGTCGTACTGCGCGACGCCCACCAATCCCTGTTTGCAACCCGCATGCGTGTTGAAGATATGTTGCCGATTGCCGCCAAGCTGGATCAGGTTGGCTACTGGTCACTGGAGACCTGGGGAGGAGCCACATTTGATGCCTGTATCCGCTATCTGGGAGAGGATCCATGGGAGCGCCTGCGTCTGCTCAAGGCAGCAATGCCCAAGACACGTCACCAGATGTTGCTGCGTGGACAGAATATGCTGGGTTACCGGCACTATGCCGATGATGTGGTCGAAGCCTTTGTGACGCGAGCGGCTGAGACAGGTATTGATGTATTCCGCATCTTTGATGCGATGAATGATCTGCGCAACCTTGAGGCGGCAGTGAAAGCCACCCTGAAAGCCGGTAAGCATGCGCAGGGCACCATCTCCTACACCATAAGCCCGGTACACAATATGGAGACCTGGGTCGATCTGGGTAAGGGGTTTGAGGATATGGGCTGCCACTCCATCTGTATCAAGGATATGGCCGGTCTGATTAGCCCCAGCGTGGCAGGTGAACTGGTCGGGCGTCTGAAAGAGGCGGTCAATATCCCCATCGCCCTGCACAGCCACGCCACTACTGGCATGAGTATCGCATCCTGCCTGAAGGCTGCCGAGGCGGGGGTCGACTACCTTGATGGTGCTATCTCCTCCATGAGCATGACCTATGGGCATACGCCGACAGAGACCCTGGTTGCCATGTTCAAGGGGACAGAGCGGGATACCGGCCTGGATATTCTCCTGCTGGAGGAGATTGCCGCCTATTTTCGTGAAGTGCGCAAGAAATACGCCAGCTTTGAGGGCAGCCTGAAGGGTATTGACTCCCGTATTCTGGTGGCTCAAGTGCCCGGTGGCATGCTGACCAATATGGAGAGTCAGCTGCGTGAGCAGGGTGCTGCAGACAAGCTGGATGCGGTATTGGAAGAGATCCCCAAGGTGCGTAAGGATCTGGGCTATATCCCATTGGTGACGCCAACCTCTCAGATTGTGGGTACCCAGTCCGTACTGAATGTATTGACGGGTGAGCGTTACAAGAGCATTACCAAAGAGACCCGAGGCATTTTGCGCGGTGAATATGGTGCGGCGCCAGCGCCAATGAATCCTGAGATTCAGGCTATGGTGCTGGAGGATGGCGAGGAGCCTATCACCTGCCGCCCCGGTGACCTGCTACAGCCTGAAATGCAAAGATTGCAGGATGAGCTGATCAAGATTGCGGATGAGAAAGGGATCAAGCTGGCAGATAACGTGATCGATGATGTGCTCACCTATGCCCAGTTCCCTCAGATTGGGCTTAAGTTTCTGGAAAATCGCGGCAACCCGGATGCCTTCGAGCCTGTGCCTGGCAGTGAGCCAGCGCCAGTAGCGGCCACTGCTCCGGCGGCCGCATCAGCAGCCGGTCAGGAGAACTATCATGTGGTCGTTAATGGCCAGGGTTACGATGTCTCTGTGGCGCTTGGCGGCGCGGTTCAGAATATTCAGGCCGCAGCCTCCGTACCTGCGGCAGCGCCGGCACCCGTGGCCGCTGCCGGGACAGGGGAGCCAATCACATCCCCTCTGGCTGGAAACATCTGGAAGATTCAGGTCAGTGAAGGGCAGGCCGTTGAGTCGGGTGAAATAGTGATCATCCTTGAGGCAATGAAGATGGAGACTGAGGTTCGAGCCTCTACTGCGGGCACTGTATCGGCCATCTGTATAAGAGAGGGCGATGCCGTTAAGGTTGGCGATACCTTGATCGAGCTGGCGTAACCACAATGGATATTGGATTTACATCACTCTGGCAATCCACCGGACTTATCAATTTTACCGGCGGCCAGCTCATCATGATGCTGGTGGGCTGCCTGCTTATCTACCTGGCGATTGCAAAGAAATTTGAGCCCTTGCTGTTACTGCCGATTGGCTTTGGCGCTGTTCTGGCCAATATCCCAGGGGCGGGTATGGCAGAGAGTGCGGTAGAGCAGCTGCTGAATTCAGGTAACCCTGAACACCTGGCCATGCTGGCAGAGTCACTGGGGGCGCCGATTGATCAGGTAGCCGCAGCCTGGAAGAGTGCAGCGGGACAGGTGCATGCTGCAGGTAACTGGCTTGCGAGTGATCTCGGCTATGAGCCAGGCATGCTCTATCGCTTCTATAGCGCCTCTATTGCGACCGGCATTGCGCCACTGTTGATCTTTATGGGTGTCGGGGCGCTGACTGACTTTTCGGCATTGATCGCCCGGCCATCAACCCTGCTGCTCGGCGCTGCTGCACAGTTTGGTATCTTTTTCACGCTGCTGGGTGCCTTGGCGCTCAACCTTGTTCCCGGCTTTGAATTTTCACTGGCAGATGCCTCTGCGATTGCAATCATTGGCGGTGCAGACGGCCCAACGGCTATCTTTTTGGCATCACGCCTGGCTCCGGAGCTCTTGGGTGCCATTGCTGTGGCAGCCTATTCATACATGGCTCTGGTGCCGATCATCCAGCCGCCCATCATGCGTCTTTTGACCACCGAGAAAGAGCGCAGTGTAGTGATGCAGCAGCTGCGCCCAGTCAGTAAACTGGAAAGAATCCTCTTTCCTTTTTCGGTGCTGCTGCTCTGTATCTTGTTTCTGCCATCCGCCGCACCGCTAATCGGCATGCTGATGTTTGGCAATTTGTTGCGCGAATCCGGCGTGGTGGAGCGGCTGAGCAGTGCAGCGCAAAATGAGATCATCAATATCGTCACCATATTTTTAGGGCTATCGGTAGGTTCCCAGCTATCTGCAGAGCGATTTCTCTCAATAGAGACACTGGGTATCCTGGTGCTGGGTGCCGTTGCCTTCAGTGTGGGGACGGCCGCAGGGCTCTTTATGGGCAAGGTTATGCATAAGTACAGTGGCGGCAAGATCAATCCGTTGATTGGGGCGGCTGGTGTCTCTGCGGTGCCTATGGCCGCCCGTGTGGTTAATAAGGTGGGGCTGGAGAGCAACCACCATAATTTTCTGCTGATGCATGCGATGGGGCCTAATGTGGCAGGGGTTATTGGTTCCGCAGTGGCAGCTGGTGTGCTGCTGGCTGTAGTGGGTGGGCAGTAGAACCTGCTGAGCCGCCCAAGCTAACTCCTCGAATCTGCTAGAATTTTTTGACACTTTTGTCGTTGCGTACTATCATCCCGCGATTATGCCTTCACGTCTGCCTGATTTTGTAGATCCGTGGCGTATGGCGGATCTGGAAAAGGTCTTTTCCGGATGCGCTGCTATTGCGGATCTTCCTCGCTTGGCAGAGGTGGTTTCCGATACGGATGGCGGGGTTGAGCTGCGGTTGCTGTTCAATAAAGAGGGCGGGAAACGCGTCTTTATTACAGGGTTTGTGAGAGCGAACCTGACCTTGGAGTGTCAACGCTGTCTCTCGCCAATGGCTGTTTCAGTTGAATCTAAACTGAATATTGCACTGGTTGGCAGTGCAGAAGAGGCGGAACGCCTGCCAGAACACTGTGATCCTCTGCTCCTTGATGAGCCGCGTATCCGGTTGCTGGATATTGTAGAGGATGAGCTGCTGCTGTCGCTGCCGCAGGTTCCACGGCACAAAGAGGGTGAATGCTGCGCTGCTGCAGGTTGGGAAGCGGCACAGCCAGCGGCCGATTTCAAAGAGTCAGATAATCGCCCCAATCCATTTGCTGTTTTATCTGAGCTGAAGCAGAAGCAGAAGTAGATTTTTTATATTTTATTTTAGGAGTTAGTACCATGGCTGTTCAAAAAAGTAGAAAGACCCCGTCAAGGCGCGGTATGCGTCGTTCACATGACGCGCTTACAGCTGAGACCCTGTCCGTAGACCCCACCTCTGGTGAGACCCATTTGCGTCATCATGTTACTGCCGATGGTTTCTATCGCGGCCGTAAGGTAGTGGAAGGGAAAGGCGAATAATTTCACTCTGTGCGCAGGCCCATTTTGAATCCATACCGGTTGCTGCCCTGTTACCACAGAGGTTTCTTGTAGATGACAGAACGGATAACCATCTCGCTTGATGCCATGGGCGGTGATTTTGGTGCAGAGGTTGTTGTCCCTGCTGCATTGAATTTCCTCAAGCATGATCCTGATCTGAACCTTATCCTCGTTGGCCGTGAAGAGGTTATCAAGCAGCACCTGAAGGGTGATGATGCGGGTGGTCGCCTGCGCATTCAGCACGCCTCGGAAGAGGTGGCAATGGATGAGCCTCCCTCCAAGGTGTTACGCACCAAAAAAGACTCCTCCATGCGTGTAGCCATTAATCTGGTTAAAGATGGGACAGCCGATGCCTGTGTGAGTGCGGGCAATACCGGTGCGCTCATGGCCACCGCACGCTTTGTGCTCAAGATGCTGCCCTATGTGGACAGACCGGCGATTATCGCTTCCGTGCCATCCATTGCGGGCCATACCTGGATGTTGGATCTGGGGGCCAATGTTGATTGCAACGCCGATCATCTATTCCAGTTTGCGGTAATGGGAAGCGAGCTGGTCTCTGCGGTTGATGATATTGAGTCCCCGCGCGTGGCGCTGCTCAATATTGGTCACGAAGAGATCAAGGGCAATGAGCAGGTAAAGGTGGCGCACGAGAAACTGGAAAAGAGCTCCCTGAACTATATTGGGTATATCGAAGGGGACTCCGTCTACAAAGAGGGTGCCGACGTGGTGGTCACCGATGGCTTTGTGGGCAATGTCTCTTTAAAAAGTTGTGAAGGCGTCGCCACCATGATCACCCACTACCTGAAACGGGCCTTCAACCGGAACCCGCTTACAAAAATAGTGGGGTTTATCACCCTGCCGATTCTTAAAAACTTCCGCCATTTCATAGACCCGCGCCGCTACAATGGGGCAAGCCTGATTGGGCTGCGGGGCATTGTGGTCAAGAGCCACGGTGGCGCGGATCAATTAGCCTTTGAAAATGCCATTCGATTTGCCAAAAAGGAGGTTGCCGGTGATGTCTCCCACCGCATTGCCTCCAGGGTTGAAGAGCAGCTGAACAGAATGACATCTAAGTGAAATATACGCGCATAGCAGGTACGGGCGGTTTTCTTCCAGAGAAGGTGCTGACCAATCATGATCTGGAGGAGATAGTTGATACCTCGGATGAGTGGATTGTAGATCGCACCGGCATACGCAAGCGCCACATTGCAGCGGATGGTGAGACAACCTGCGATCTGGCTGAACAGGCCGCACGCCGTGCGATGAGCGCTGCGGGTAAAGAAGCGCATGACATTGACCTGGTTATCGTTGCAACCACAACACCGGATCAGATTTTCCCCAGCACGGCCTGCCTTTTGCAACAGCGGCTGGGCATTCATGGTTGTGCTGCATTTGATGTGCAAGCGGTCTGCACGGGATTCGTCTATGCATTGGGTATTGCAGATAAATTTATTCAAACAGGCAGTGCGCGCTGTGCATTGATCGTGGGTGCGGAGACACTCTCGCGTATAATCGACTGGAGTGATCGTGACACTTGCGTACTCTTTGGCGATGGCGCAGGTGCGGTAATCGTAGAGGCCAGCAGCGAACCTGGAATTATATCCAGCCACCTGCATGCGGATGGAAAATATGCGGAGCTGCTGCAGGTGCCTGTGGGCATATCCAGTGGCTTGGCACAGCTTGCAGATAGCGGCGCATTTGTAGAGATGCGCGGCAATGAAGTCTTTAAAATGGCGGTTACCACACTGGGTCGCATCGTGGATGAGACACTTGACCATAACGGGATGAACAAATCTGATATTGACTGGCTGATCCCGCATCAGGCAAACATCAGAATCATCAAGGCAACAGCAAGAAAACTACGTATGCCTATGGATCATGTCGTGGTCACTGTAGACGAGCATGGTAATACATCTGCTGCATCCGTCCCATTGGCGCTGGATAAGGCCATACGAGACGGCCGCATTAAACGTGATGAAACCTTGCTGCTGGAAGCCTTTGGTGGGGGGTTTACCTGGGGTTCTGTGCTGTTGAAGTACTAAAAATATGACTAAGAAATTTAATGTTGTTTTTCCTGGGCAAGGCTCGCAATCGGTCACGATGCTGGCGGATTTGGCCGATGCCTTCCCCCTGGTCTCAGAGACCTTTCAGGAGGCGTCAGATGCCCTTGGGCTCGACCTGTGGAAAATGGTGCAGCAAGGCCCGGCTGAAGCGCTGAACCTGACGCATAACACACAGCCAGCCATGCTGGCCGCAGGCATCTCTGTTTGGCGGGTCTGGTGCGAGCAAGGTGGTTCACAACCTGAACTCATGGCCGGACACAGCCTGGGAGAATACTCCGCACTGGTTGCAGCAGACTCCCTGGGGTTTTCAGATGCGATAAAGCTGGTAGCGGAACGTGGGCGCTTGATGCAAGAGGCGGTTCCAGAGGGCGAGGGTGCCATGGCGGCCATTTTGGGGCTGGACGATGAGCGGGTGCGTGAGTTATGCACGGAAGCAGCGGAGTCTGAAGTTGTAGAGGCCGTCAACTTCAACTCGCCCGGGCAGGTTGTAGTGGCTGGAAACCGGAGCGCAGTAGATCGCATGGTCGCGCTGGCTAAAGCAGGCGGCGCAAAACGCGCTGTGCCATTGCCCGTTAGTGTCCCGTCACATTGTGCCTTGATGCGGCCTGCTGCAGAGAGGCTGGCGCGCTATCTGGAAGGGGTTGAGATCAACCCCCCTGCCATACCGATTCTACATAATGTGACGGTGGGCGAAGCGACAACCCCTGATGAGATTCGAGGGTTGCTGGCACAACAGCTGCACAGCCCGGTGCGTTGGGCTGAGACGATTCAGGCCATGGCCGGTAATAAGGCTCAATATATCATTGAAGCCGGGCCGGGGCGTGTGCTTGCGAGCCTGTGCAAAAGAATAGATCGTACTGTGACTGGCTTGGCGCTGTTCGACCCCGCCAGCCTGGAAAAAGCCATGGAGACCATCAATGCTTAAAAATGAAATTGCTTTTGTAACAGGAGCCAGCCGCGGCATTGGTCGAGCGATTGCCGAAGGGCTGGGCAGAGAGGGTGCCACCGTCATTGGCACAGCAACCACACAGGCGGGTGCTGATGCCATAAGTGAGCGACTTGCGGATGTCGGGATAAAAGGCACAGGATTGCAACTGAATGTTACCGAGCAGGAATCCGTTGATGCAGCAATGAAGTTTATAAAAGAGGGCTATGCTGCCCCCACTGTTTTGGTTAATAACGCAGGTATTACGCGTGATAACCTGCTGATGCGCATGAAAGAGGATGAGTGGCAATCTATTATAGATACCAACCTGACCTCGGTTTATCGCCTCTCTAAAGCCTGCCTGCGTGGCATGATGAAAGCAAAAGGCGGGCGAATCATCAATATTGCATCCGTGGTTGGCTCTACAGGCAATCCGGGTCAGGCTAACTACTGTGCGGCAAAGGCCGGAATGATCGGCTTCACAAAATCTTTAGCGCGCGAAGTGGGCATTCGTGGCATCACGGTAAATGCAGTAGCCCCTGGTTTTATTGATACCGACATGACCAGGGAGCTGCCAGAGCAGCAGCGGGATGCCCTGCTGGCCGGGATACCGCTGGCACGTTTGGGTGCGCCTGAAGAGATCGCAAATGCAGTGATATTTTTAGCCTCATCAAACGCCTCATACATCACCGGAGAAACGATTCACGTCAATGGCGGAATGTATATGGGATAGTTTTCTAGGGGTAATGTAATCTAAAACATCATGAGTTTGCTTTAACTTTATGAAAATAAAGTGATTTAATAAAAAACCAAGAAAAGAGACAGAAAGCATGTTGTGCTTTTATCTTTTCGAATTTGTTACTAAAATAGCCCAGCGGTACAGGTTGGGCCGTCCATACATCCAGAGGATTAAAAGAATATGAGCACTATTGAAGAGCGGGTTAGAGAGACAGTTGTTGAGCAATTGGGTGTTAAAGAAGAAGAAGTAACCCTGGATGCTTCATTTGTTGATGACTTGGGTGCAGACTCACTCGATACAGTAGAGTTGGTTATGGCGCTTGAAGAGACCTTTGAAACTGAAATCCCTGATGAAGATGCAGAGAAGATCACTACGGTTCAGCAGGCCATTGATTACGTTACCAAGCACTCAGGCTAAGTATTGTTTTTTGCTTCATTGTTTGAACCGGGCATTGGAAAGCACCATCGCCCCGTTGTTTAAGATGGCATTCTGTCCCGGAGCACAAGCGGCCAGCTTTTTGCTAAAAAGCAGGCCTTTGAATGCCTTGATCCAAAATACAGTAGATGAAAAGTGCCGCAGCTGGAGCAGGATGTGCCTTATGAATTTTATTGAGAAACGAGAGAGGACATTGTATGTCTGACAGAAGGGTTGTCGTAACAGGACTGGGCATGATCTCGCCCGTTGGTCTCAGTGTGGAAACCTCCTGGAAGAATCTCCTCGCGGGCAAAAGCGGCATACAGCCAATTACCCACCTTGATATAGAGCCGTTCAGCACCCACTTTGGTGGCCCAATCTATGGCTTTGAAATCACTGATTACATCACCAAGAAAGAGGCTCGAAAAATGGATAAATTTATCCATTATGGTATCGCAGCCGGTTGCCAGGCCATCAAGGATGCAGGTCTGGAGGTGACGGAAGAGAATGCGCACCGTATTGGTGTTGCTGTGGGTTCTGGTATCGGCGGTATCACGGGTATTGAGAGCAGCTATGGTGACTACCTGAGAGGCGGCCCCCGCAAGATCTCGCCCTTTTTTGTTCCAAGCAACATCATCAATATGGTGGCGGGTAACATCTCCATCATGCATGGGTTGAAAGGGCCAAACTACTCCATCGTTTCAGCTTGCAGTACCGGCTCTCACAACATTGCAGAAGCAGCACGGATGATTCGTTATGGCAGTGTTGATGCCATGGTTGCAGGCGGTGCCGAGATGGCCACATCGCCTACCGGACTGGGCGGTTTTGCTGCAGCTCGCGCACTCTCCACACGCAACGATGACCCCCAGGGTGCCAGTCGACCGTGGGATAGAGATCGCGACGGTTTTGTACTGAGTGATGGTGCCGGTGTTGTCGTACTGGAAGAGCTTGAGTCCGCAAAAAAACGCGGTGCCACGATCTATGCTGAACTCATTGGTGTTGGCATGAATTCAGATGCCTATCACATGACCTCGCCCTCGCCTAACGGTGAAGGTGCAAGCCAGTGCATGCAGTTGGCACTACAGGATGCGGGGGTCAATGCCGAAGAGGTGGATTACATCAATGCCCATGGCACCTCTACACCTGCGGGAGATCTTGCCGAGACCCAGGCGGTCAAAGCTGCCTTTGGTGAACACGCCTACAAACTCTGTGTCAGCTCTACAAAATCAATGACCGGGCACATGCTCGGTGCAGCAGGCGGAGCAGAGGCCGTATTTACCATCCTGGCACTCAGGGATCAGGTGGTACCCCCCACCATTAACCTGGAAAACCAGGATCCGGCCTGCGACCTGGATTTTGTACCCAATACGGCCAGAGAGATGAAGATGGAGGTAGCTATATCCAACTCCTTTGGCTTTGGTGGTACAAACGGCACATTGGCCTTCAGTCGTTATACAGGGTAGCGGCTTGGCAGTCATTTGCCCTACAAAGGGCGTCCTGCTTGCAGGGCGCCTTTTCTGTTTTAAGGAATGAATTTGCTCATTAATGGCGAACAGACAGATCAAATTTCTGCACTGGATCGTGGCATCCAGTATGGTGATGGCCTGTTTGAAACCATTGCGGTAATAGATGGGCGGCTCAGTTTGTGGGAACGGCATGTTCAGCGTTTACTCAGTGGCTGTGAACGGCTGGGCATTACAGCACCTGAGCCTGCGCGGTTGCTTGCGGAAGCCAAAACACTGATCAGTCATCAGCAAAGAGCTGTGCTCAAAATAGTCGTGACCCGTGGCATTGGCGGGCGTGGGTATCGTCCAGCCAAGGATGCGCAACCCAGCAGGGTACTCCACTGCACCCCCTGGCCTGATTATCCGGCAGAGTGCTGGAAAAAAGGTATCTCAATGCGTCTCTGCACAACGGGTCTGGGGATCAATCCAGCCCTTGCGCAACTTAAGCATCTCAATCGACTGGAGCAGGTAATGGCACGTTCTGAGTGGAGCGACCCCGCTATCTTTGAAGGCCTGATGCTGGACAGCGATGGGCGAGTCATTGAAGGGACGATGAGCAACCTCTTTTTGATCAAAAAGGGGGCTCTTATAACACCAGACCTCAAATACTGCGGGGTTGCAGGGATTATGCGGGGATTGATAATCGAGCTTGCCAGCAAGCTGAATATCCCGATGCAGATAGAGGGTGTCAGTCTGGATGATGTTAAGAGCGCTGACGCCCTGTTTATCTCAAATTCACTGATTGGTATCCTGCCGGTAAGGGTGTTTTCCGGCCAGAACTATCATCTTGAGCCGATCCCTCCTGCATTAATACAGGCCGTAGATAGACAGATGAGTGGTCACAGCTAAACATGTCACATCGCCTGCTGGGAACTGTGATCCTCATCTCCGCGCTTCTGATTGCCTGGCTGGCAATGGATTTTCGCCATTTTGCAGGCTCATCACTAAAACTCCCTGAGCAGGGTCTTCCGTATATCCTTGAACCGGGCAGCTCGGTAAACAGTCTGGCGGCTGACCTCAAGGCTGCCGGGGTGCTGGAGAATGAGCTCTATATGCGGATACTGGCTCGCTGGGAGGGACAGGCCAACCAGCTCAAGGCGGGGGAGTACCTTTTTACCGCCGATATGTCGCCGCGCAGCCTGCTGAATCATATCGTTGCAGGCAAGGTCATCCAGCATGCCTTTACGCTGGTGGAGGGGTGGACATTTCGCCAGCTGATGCAGGCGCTTCGCCAGCATGATGCGCTGACACATACCCTGAATGGCCTGTCGGATGAAGAGATCATGCAGCGGATAGGCCATGCCGGTGAGCACCCTGAAGGGCGGTTTTTATCGGACACCTACCTCTTCCCCCGGGGAACAACCGATGTATCATTCCTGCAGCGCGCCTATAATGCGATGGATCGGTTCCTTCAGTTTGAGTGGGAGAGACGCGATGCCGGACTTCCCCTGAAAACCCCCTACGAAGCCTTGATCCTTGCCTCGATTGTTGAACGGGAGACGGGGCTTGCCACAGAGCGAGCAGAGATTGCCGGGGTCTTTATCCGCAGGCTGCAAAAAAAGATGCGCCTACAGACCGACCCAACCGTAATCTATGGGATGGGGGAGGCCTTTGATGGTGATCTTCGCCGACGCGATCTAAAAGCAAAAACACCCTACAACACCTACACCAATCATGGTTTGCCACCAACACCCATTGCGATGCCGGGTGCGGATGCCATAATAGCGGTGCTACACCCGGCAGCGGGCGCCACGCTCTATTTTGTTGCCAAGGGAGATGGCAGCCACCAGTTTTCAGAGACGCTGGCAGAGCATAATAGCGCGGTGCGCAGATACCAGTTGAAAAAATAGAACCATGAGCAAGAACAAGGGCAGATTCATTACCGTAGAGGGTGGCGAGGGGGCAGGGAAAAGCACCAACCTTGAGCTGATAAAAGAGCTGCTGGAGGCTGCCGGCCACCCGGTTCTGTTTACCCGCGAACCTGGCGGCACCCCATTGGGTGAAGAGATCAGAACCCTGCTGCTGGGGCACCGAGATGATGGCATGGCTGCGGAGACGGAACTGCTGCTGATGTTTGGTGCCCGTGCAGAGCACCTCAATAGAAAAATCATCCCGGCACTGAATGCCGGCACCTGGGTCTTGTGTGATCGCTTTACCGATGCCACCTATGCCTATCAGGGCGGTGGGCGGGGTATTGCACCGGAGCGTATCCAGATCCTTGAGCAGTGGGTGCAGCATGATCTGCGGCCAGATCTGACACTGCTGCTGGATCTCCCTGTCGAGGTGGGTCTGGAGCGGGCAGGCAGACGTTCTGCCCCTGATCGCTTTGAGAGTGAAGCCAGCCAGTTTTTTCAAAATGTCAGAGCACGCTATCTGGATATTGCCAAAAAAGAGTCAACGCGGGTGAAGGTGGTTGATGCCTCCATGCCGCTCCCACAGGTTCAGTCCCAGATCAAAACAGTGGTCGGGGCTTTTTTGAGCAGTTGCAGATGAGCGAACCATTGAAACCCCATATCTATCCCTGGCAGCACCCCATTTGGCAACACCTGCATGCCGCGCGTCAGACGGGGCGGCTGCCTCATGCGCTGCTATTTACAGGTGCGGAAGGTTTGGGGAAAAAGCAGCTTGCCATAACCTTTGCCCAGGCCCTTCTCTGTGAGACATTGAACGATGCAAACCAGCCTTGCGGCGCATGCCGGGGGTGCCACCTGTTTCAGGTGGGGAATCACCCGGATTACAGACGTATCGAGCCAGAGGAGGCGGGCAAGGCCATCAAGATTGACACCATCCGGGCCTTTGTTGATAAAGGGGCACTGATGGCACAGGCAGGGGGTTATAAGGTGACTGTGATTGAGCCGGCAGATGCGATGAACAGCGCGGCCGCCAATAGCCTGCTCAAAACCCTGGAAGAGCCGACGCTCTGGACTGTTATCATGCTGGTAACCAGCCGCCCAGGGCGGCTGCCCGCTACAATCCGAAGCCGTTGCCAGCGCATCACCTGCCCGGTTCCTCCCCGCAAGCAGGCAACAGAGTGGCTGGCAACCCAGATAGAAGGGGGCGATCCTGCCTTGCTGCTGGCGATGGGCAGTGGTGCACCACTGCTTGCCAAACAGCTTGCGGTACCGGGGCTGCTTCAAGAAAGAGCCAGAATGGTCGATGAGTTTCATGCCGCATTGAGTGGCAGAGCAGATCCGGTAGCCATTGCCGGGCGCTGGGACAAGCTGGAACTTCCCCGCGTCCTGAACTGGATGAATGGCTGGCTGATTGATATGCTTCGGCTTAAGTTTGGCAAGCAGCCACCGGCGCTATACAACCCCGACCAGATCCAGAGTTTGCAGGCGATGGCGCAGGTACTAGACTTAACCGTGCTCTATGGCATGCTGGATCGGGTCTATGAGGCCAATCGAACCCTTGGCTCACAACTCAACAGCCTCATGACACTGGAAAGCATTTTACTGGCCTGGGCCAATAGCAAAAAGACAACGATGCGAACCTGAGAATATCCAATGAACCCACCAAATACACCCGGCGCCGGACGGCAAGGCATCCTCTCTCTCACGATAAAGGATAAGAATGCCCTCTATGCGGCCTACATGCAGTTTGTAAAAAATGGCGGCCTGTTTATTCCAACCAATAAAAAATACAGGGTTGGGGATGAGGTGTTTATGCTGCTCACCCTGATGGAGGAGACAGAGCGTATCCCGGTTGCGGGAAAGATTATCTGGATAACCCCGATGGGTGCCGAAGGTAACCGCGCAGCAGGCATTGGTGTGCAGTTCAGCGACCAGGACAAGGGCACCGCCCGAAACAAGATTGAAGGTTATCTGGGTGGCGCACTGAAGTCAGATCGCCCTACCCATACGATGTGACCACCTTTATTATAAAAACAAGATTTATAGACCATGCTGGTAGATTCCCACTGCCATCTGGATAGAGTCGACCTCTCTCCTTATGATGGCGATTTTTCCGCTTTTCTGGATGCCACTCGCGATGCCGGGGTAGAGCAGATGCTCTGCGTCTCCATTGATATGGAGAGCTACCCTGAGATGCTGTCACTGGTCGAGCCGTATGATCAGATCTCCATCTCTGCCGGGGTTCACCCGAATGAAGAGCATCGCCATGAGCCTGAGCCGGATGAGCTGGTCAAGCTGGCCGCGCATCCCAAAAACGTGGCCATAGGTGAAACGGGGCTTGACTACTTTCGCAGCAGCGGTGAGCTGGAGTGGCAACGCAGGCGCTTCCGTACACATATTGCTGCGGCAAGGGCCTGTAGCAAGCCGCTTATTATCCACAGCCGTGCGGCTCGTAAAGAGAGCATCCAGATCATGCGGGAGGAGGGCGCCCGTGATGCGGGGGGGGTGATGCACTGCTTTACGGAAGATTGGGATATGGCCAAACAGGCGCTGGATCTTGGTTTTTATATCTCCTTCTCCGGTATTATTACATTCAAAAGCGCTGCTGAGCTGCGTGAGGTTGCAAAGCAGGTTCCGCTGGATCGGATTCTGATTGAGACAGATGCCCCCTATCTCGCGCCGGTGCCACATCGTGGTAAAGCAAACTATCCGGAATATGTAAGCCATGTGGCAGATTGTCTTGCCCAGAGCAGGGGCATGGATAGGGAGGGGTTTGTGGCTGCGGTTCGGGACAACTATTTCTCTCTGTTCACTGTTTCAGGCGGGAACTGACAGTGTGAAAATTTGTCCTACAAAACGGATTTCAACGGATGAAAAGCATCGGGTATGATGCAACAAAAAATCGTTTTAAATACTACTAAGACCGGATACAGGTCATCACTCATTTATCAATCAGGGTAATTTATGAAAATAAAACAGGGCATTGCCATTGCGTTACTTGGACTCAGCACAACAGCCGTTGCAGATGAGGTCAAGCTGGATACAGATCAGCAGAAAGTCAGCTACGTGCTGGGTTACCAGGCAGGTGCCCAGATGAAGCAACAAAATATGAATGTTGACTTTGATACCTTGACCAAAGCGATCAAGGATGGGTTGGACGGTGCTACCCCGCGTCTGGCAGGTGAACAGGCGGCGGAAGTCATGCGGAAATTCCAGGCAGATCAGAGGGCGCAGCAGGTGAAGATCGGAGAGGACAATGCCAAGGCTGGAGCTGCCTTTTTAGCTGAAAACAAGGGTAAACCCGGGGTGGTGACACTTGAAAACGGGTTGCAGTACAAGATCATTAAAGAGGGAACAGGCAATACGCCAAAAGCGACAGACAGCGTAAGCGTTCATTACCGAGGTACGCTGATTGATGGCAAGGAGTTTGACAGCTCGTACAGCCGTGGTGAACCCACCAGCTTCCCTGTCAATCGTGTTATTCCAGGTTGGACCCAGATTCTCCAGCTGATGAAAGAGGGTGCAAAATGGCAGGCCTTCATTCCATCTGAACTGGCCTATGGTGCGCAAGGTGCTGGCGGCAATATTGGCCCGAACTCTACGCTGATATTTGATATTGAGCTGATCAAGATCAACTAAACGACGGCTATGGCCGGGGTTGCAGCGACTGACCCCGGCCTTTCTCTATCTGAGCCCCCCCATTGCCTGGCTTTTCCCTCATCTAAAAACATCATACCTGCTATAGTTGCAGTCAATCAGACTGATCTGGGAGAATCAACCCGATCTATTTCTTATAATAATTGGAGGCGGAAATGACTGAATTCTCAGCAGATTATCTGAAAGCACTTGAAATTGGACGGCCACCCAATGTGGTTAAGCTGTTTCCCCACTCTAAGGCGTTACTGGTAAGTGGAAAGGTCATTGATCGAGCCATGCTGGCAAAGGGCAATGCGATAACCATTGCCGCCAATGGACGCAACAGCTTTGCAGTACGCGGAACCTTGAGAGCCGCACAACATGCCAATGCAGCGGTCATTATCGAGATTGCAAAGTCCGAAGGCGGCGCAAATGCATACTGTCCCGTAAGCCTCTGGAACATGGCTCGCCAGACCGATGCCTACTGTAACGAGATGGGGATTACCATCCCGGTAGCCATCCATGCCGACCACTATGGCATCAAGGGTGATGCCGATATCGAGAGGGCAAAAACCGAGATTCCCTCCATGTTTGATGCTGGCATCACCTCCATTGCCATTGATGCCTCACATCTGCCGGATGCTGATAATCTCAACGCAAGTATTGAACTGAATCCACTCTTTCCCGTCTGGGCCGGCTATGAAACAGAGGTGGGTGAGATCAAAGGCAAGCATGGCCTCTCAACCGCAGAAGAGGCGCTGTTTCTGATCCAGGGTCTCAATGCGCATGACATCCACCCGGACTGGATTGCACTCAACAATGGTACATCGCACGGGCTTGAGGCCAGTGATGCGGGCATCCAGGTCGACCTGACCGCAGAGATCCACAGCGCACTGGCACCGTATAAGGTCTCGGGCGCGCAGCATGGCACCTCGGGTAACAGCTCGGAGCGTCTGCGAGAGATTGCGGCAAAGACCCTGACGACCAAGGCCAATGTGGCGACTGCGCTACAGATGATCTCCTGGGGGGTTGAGGTCAATGACTACGGCAATGCCATCCTGGATGAGAATGAGCAGTTCATCAAAATCAAAGGCGAAGGTGTGGAGGAGGCTGTCTGGGCCGAGATGGTGGCCTATGCGGATGCAAAAGGGTTAAAGAAGGGTGACTATAAAAAGCTCAACCTCCCGTTCGAGAATCGCCTGCTGGGTCAACCCGCAGAGATTCGTGAACGGATGGTTCAGCGGGTAGAGGATTTCGTCTATACCCTGCTGGTCGACGTATTCAATGCCAGGGATACTGCGCCACTTGCCATTGATCTGATATTGAAAGCGGGCTCCTATGATGTGGGTGTAAAGGGTACGGTGATTGAAGACCCTGCTGAATGGACACCGGAGAAGATCGTAGAAAAAGGCGCTGCGATTGATTCAGACAAAGGGCCGGAAGGCGATTGGGATGACTGACAGTTGGCTATGGCTATGGCAATGACCGGTCACTGTTGCTTCAAATATAAAACAGCCCGCTTTGGCGGGCTGTTTTATTGAGTTCAGGATTTACAACCAATCAGCTCAATCTGATAACCATCAGGGTCTTCCAGAAATGCAATGATGGTGGTACCTGCATTCATGGGGCCAGCCTCGCGGATAATCTTTCCACCCTGTTTTTTCATGGCTTCACAGGCCTGATAGACATCATCGACCTCAATGGCAATGTGGCCAAACCCATTGCCCAGGTCGTAGCTCTCCTCCCCCCAGTTATAGGTAAGTTCAAGCAGCGTGTTTTTTGACTCTTCTCCGTAACCGAGAAAGGCTAGGGTGAACTTGCCATCGGGGTACTCTTTACGGCGCAGCTCTCTCATGCCCAGCACCTCGGTGTAGAACTGAACCGACCTTTCGAGGTCGCCAACGCGCAGCATGGTGTGAAGAATACGCATCAGCTTAAACCTTGTAGTAGTCGCGATACCATTCAACAAAATGCGCAATCCCCTCTTCAACCGAGGTATTGGGTTTGTAGCCGGTATCGTTGATGAGATCTGTTACATCTGCATAGGTGTCGGGGACATCGCCGGGTTGCAGGGGCAGCAGGTTTTTCTCGGCTTTTTTGCCCAGGCACTCTTCCAGCACTTCGATATAGCGCAGCAACTCAACCGGGCTGTTGTTACCAATATTGTAGATGCGGTATGGGGCCAGGCTGGTGGCGGGGTCTGAGGCATCGCCGCTCCACTCCGGGTTTGGAGGGGCGGCTTGATCCAGCACCCGGATCACACCTTCTACGATATCGTCAACATAGGTAAAGTCACGTCGGTGGTTGCCGTAGTTGAATACATCGATAGGTTTACCCGCCAGTATGCTTTTGGTGAACATAAACAGCGCCATGTCGGGTCGCCCCCAAGGGCCGTAAACGGTAAAAAAACGCAGCCCGGTGGTGGGCAGATCATAGAGATGGCTATAGGTGTGTGCCATAAGCTCGTTGGCTTTCTTGCTTGCGGCATAGAAACTCAATGGATGGTCAACATTGTGATGCACAGAGAAGGGCATGTTGGTGTTGGCACCATAGACCGAGCTACTGGAGGCATAGACCAGATGCTCGATGCCATTATGCCTGCACCCTTCAAGAATGTTGGCAAAGCCCAGTACGTTGCTGTCAATATAGGCCAGCGGGTTCTCCAGTGAGTAGCGAACACCGGCCTGTGCTGCGAGATTAACCACGCGATCCGGCTTGTGCTTTTTGAACAGTTCAGCAATGCTTTCACGATCCTCCAGGTTGAGCCGGATATCGGTGAAGTTGCTGTGATTCTCAATGCGTGCCAAGCGAGCTTTTTTTAGATTCACATCGTAATAGTCATTCAGGTTGTCCAGACCGATGACTTCATCACCTCGATTGAGGAGCCTGAGTGAGAGGGCAGACCCAATAAAACCTGCACTGCCTGTAACCAATACTTTCATTATTGCTCCAGATTAAAGACGGCCATCTACGTCGGCTGCCGGGAGGGTGTTTTTAACATCAAACAGCACGCCCCCAGGTTTGCAGAAAGCGCGGATTTTCTTGCTGCCCATGGCTTCGAACTCTTGGTGTGCGACGGCCAGAATGACGGCGTCATAGTGGTTGCTTTGAGGCTGTTGGGTCAGTTGAATGCCGTATTCATCTTCCGCTTCGCTGCTATTCACCCAGGGGTCATGTGTATCAACATTGGCCTCATAATCATCCAGCTCTGCCAGAATATCCACTACGCGCGTATTGCGCAGATCCGGGCAGTTCTCCTTAAAGGTCAGGCCAAGCACCAGTATGTTGCTCCCCTTGATCTGTATGCCTCGCTTGATCATAAGTTTAATCACGCAGTTGGTGATATAGACGCCCATCTCATCATTGATGCGCCGTCCGGCAAGAATGATTTCAGGGTTATAGCCAATGGCTTGTGCTTTGTGGGTCAGATAGTAGGGGTCGACACCGATGCAATGGCCGCCGACCAGCCCAGGTTTGAAGGGCAGGAAGTTCCACTTGGTGCCGGCTGCCTCGAGCACTTCGTCCGTGTCGATGCCCAGGCGGTTGAAGATAATGGCCAGCTCATTGATCAGTGCAATGTTGACATCGCGTTGGGTATTTTCAATCACCTTGGCCGCCTCCGCCACCTGAATACTGCTGGCCTTGTGGGTGCCGACGGTGATGACACGCCGGTAGATCGCATCAACATAATCAGCTGTTTCTGGTGTAGAGCCAGAGGTGACTTTTAATATGTTGGTAACGCGATGCTCCTTGTCACCGGGGTTGATGCGCTCCGGGCTGTAGCCGACAAAGAAATCCTGGTTGAATTTGAGCCCGGAACCCTGCTCAAGTATAGGGACACAGACCTCCTCGGTGGCACCTGGGTAGACGGTGGATTCAAAGACCGCCACATCACCGGGCTGGATCAATTTACTGAGCGTCTGTGTGGCGCCAATCAGAGGGGAGAGGTCGGGTCTTTTATATTCATCAATGGGTGTAGGAACGGTGATGATATAGAGATTGCAATCGCGCAGCCCTTCGGGCTGGTCAGTAAAACTCAACTGTTTGGCCTGTTGAAGCTCAGCTGGATCAACTTCCAGTGTGCTGTCCTTTCCCTCTTTAAGTTCTGTAATACGAGTGCTGTTGTTGTCCAGGCCAAGGGTTGGAAGGATCTTCCCAAACTCTACCGCAAGAGGCAGCCCGACATAGCCAAGGCCAATAATGCCGATTTTTGTATTATTCATATCAAACATGCTGGAACCTGTTATTTGTTAAGTTGTTGTATCAGATTTAAAATCAATATCTTTCTGGTATTGCGTATCCGGTTTGATTTTACTTGCCCCTCTGCTTCATGGTTCTTAATGCCGTGGTCTTGTATACTCTTTGGGGCATTTAATACCTCTCCTACTAAAAATTTCTACAGCCCAATGCATGAGGCATTTATTATCTGATGATCAGACTGTTTGGACATTATATATCAAGACACTTCCTGCTGCTTGGAGCCGTTGAGTTGGTACTGTTTTTTTTGGCACTGTTCGCCGGGTACTTTGTGTTGTACCCATTAGAGCAGCTCCAGCGGGCGATAGATGAGCAGCATCTACTTGTAGTCGCGGTACTGTTTGCGGTTGTAATGTTGATCTCAATGGTCTCGATGGGAGCCTACCAGCGCGGCCTTCAGGATAGAGCCGATCTTATTTTGCGCACCGGCTTGGCTTTTCTATTTGCCTCAATGGCTTCAACCCTGGCTTTTTTTACCTTCCCTGAGCTATCACTTGGACGCGGTGTCTTTGCTATTGCACTGCTCTTCTCTTTTGTCATGGTGCTGCTGGTAAGAGAGATCTATATTCATATCGCCGGGGCAGAGGCCTTTAAACACAGACTGCTGGTACTGGGAACCGGGAAAAATGCCAAGCTGATACATGATCTGGAAGACACGGGGGTTGGTTTTTCCATAGCAAAATTCCTCCACCTGCATGATAAGGATGATGTCGTTCCCAAGTCGCGACAGATAGAGTTGAGCGACTCCCTGCTGGCATTGGCTTTTAAGGAGGGGATTGATGAGATTGTAGTGGCCGTCGATGATCGGCGTCGGCGTCTCCCTGTGGATGATATTATTGATTGCAAGATGAGTGGCATTCGTGTCTATGACCTGCTGGGGTTTCTGGAGAAGGAGACCGCCTGTATCAACATAGATCTCCTCTACCCAAGCTGGATTCTATTTTCAGGGGGCTTCAACATGGGGGGATTTGCCAAGTACGGCAAACGCCTGCTGGATATTGTTGTGAGCATTTTTATGCTGATCTGTTTGACCCCCGTTATGCTGCTGGTGGCCATTGCAAGCCTGATTGATTCACGCTTTCGAGACCCGGTTTTTTTCAAACAGGTTCGGGTGGGGCAAAATGGAAAACCCTTTAACGTCTACAAGTTCAGAAGCATGCGCACCGATGCCGAGGCAGATGGTGTTGCACGTTGGGCAACCAAAAATGATTCACGAGTGACCGGGCTTGGGCGCATGATGCGCAAGACAAGATTGGATGAGCTGCCACAACTGGTGAATGTTTTGCTGGGTGATATGAGCATGGTAGGCCCACGCCCGGAACGGCCGGAATTTGTGGATCAGCTATCCAAGGATATCCCTTACTATCATGAGCGCCATCGCATGAAACCTGGCGTAACAGGCTGGGCTCAATTGCGATATCCGTATGGTGCGACAGCATATGATGCCCAGCGCAAGCTGGAGTATGACCTTTACTATGTGAAAAATGCCAGCCTCTTCCTGGATTTGAATGTACTGATTCAGACCGTTGAGGTGGTGTTGTTTGGCAAGGGTGCGCAATAGCGCTAAAAACCTTTACCATGAATATGCCTCCATACAATGTTTGAATTTGGGGTCTTAGGCTACTCAGCCGCCGCGCTCGCCTTCCTGGTCTTTGCCATACTGCTGTCAACCAGTTGGCGGGGCAAAACGCAAGGTGGAATGCTGCTGCTGGCAACAGTGATTACATCGATATGGGCCGCAATCTTAGCCATACAGGCCGCCTATCAGGTCATACCTGTGGCACTGGTTTGGGCTGTAGAGGTATTACGCGCGCTGGCATGGTTGGTCTTCCTGATAAGCCTGCTACTACCACCGCCTGGACAACGAAGCCGATACGCCAGCTATTTAAAGACGCTACGGAGAGTGGTTTTTCTCCTTTGCCTCCTCCTGGTACTTCCCTTTGATGACCTCCTGCTGTTTAACACTGAGATCCCATATCTTAATCTTGGCTTTGATCTAAGATTTTTAGGCCAGGTATTACTTGCATTATGCGGTGTGGTTCTGGTTGAGCAGCTGTTCCGAAATACCCCTGCCGATGAGCGATGGGGCATAAAATATCTCTGCCTGGGTCTTGGCGGCATATTTGTATTCGATTTTTATCTCTTTTCAGATGCCCTGCTGTTCAGACGGATTGATGGTGACATCTGGTACGCCAGAGGCGCTGTCAATGCCTTGATCGTGCCACTGATCGCGGTGGCCTCTGCGCGCAACCCCCAGTGGTCCGTTGACCTGTTTGTCTCCCGACAAATGGTCTTCCACACCACCTCAATATTCGGTGCCGGTCTCTACATGCTGCTGATGGCGGTGGCGGGCTACTACATCAAGCTCTATGGTGGAGAGTGGGGGACAATACTCCAGATCACCTTTATATTCGCAGCCGCTATAGGGCTGCTTGCAATCCTCCTCTCAGGCTCTTTACGAGCCAGGGTAAAGGTCTTCTTAAACAAGCACTTCTTTAACTATCGCTACGACTATCGTGAAGAGTGGCTGCGCCTGATACAGGTTCTGTCAGGTGAAGGGGAGGATAGACCCCTGCAAGAGCGGGCCATATCAGCGATAGCAGGTATCGTTGAAAGCCCAGGCGGCCTGCTCTGGTTGCGAGAGGGCAAAGGGGCGTACAGCAATGTGGCCTGTTGGAATCTGCCAGAGGTTGGTGTGCAGGGTAGTTCAGGGCTGGAATCATTAATGGCGTTTTTCAAGCAACGGCAGTGGGTGGTCAACCTCGAAGAGTATCTTGAAAACCCCTCGTTTTATACCGATTTAGAGCTGCCAGACTGGTTACTGAAGATGGAGCGTGCATGGCTGCTGGTTCCACTGTTGCATGATGCAAAGCTACAGGGGTTTGTCGTGCTGGCGACCCCCCGGGCGCAGCATGCCCTGAATTGGGAGAATATGGATCTGCTCAAAACCGCAGGCTGTCAGGTTGCCAGTTATCTGGCGTTAAACAGAACCGCTACCGCTTTGGCAGAGGCCCAGCAGTTTGAAGGGTTCAACCGGCTGTCGGCATTTGTGATCCATGATCTGAAAAATCTGATTGCGCAACTCTCCTTGGTTACAAAGAATGCAGTCCGCCATAAAAACAACCCTGAATTTATTGATGATGCCATGCAGACCATTGATAATTCTGTATCTAAAATGAGCCGCTTAATGGCACAGATGCGCAGTGCCATGCCGGGAGACAGCCGATCCCGGATTGAGCTCAATGCCATGCTTCGTGATCTGATCCTGGAACGCTCCAGTCAGACCCCGGTGCCAGTATTCAACGGGGTGAACGAAGAGATTGTGATTCTTGCCGATAGAGATCGCATGGGCGCGGTCTTTGGGCATGTCATACAGAATGCCCAGGATGCAACGCCAGCGGATGGGCGTGTTGAGATCAGGCTGCATTCTGCATCCGGGCAGGCTATAGTGGAGGTGCGTGATACAGGCCTGGGTATGGATGAGGCCTTTATCAGAGAACGCCTCTTCCGCCCATTTGACTCGACCAAAGGTCTGACTGGCATGGGGATAGGGGCCTACGAGTGCCGTGAATTTGTAAATGACATTGGCGGACAGGTACTTGTCTCCAGCACCCCAGGTGTTGGAACCCTCTTCACGATGGTGTTGCCATTGGCACCGCTTGCGTTCACTGAAAAACCAAAGGGAAAAACTTGAACGACAGAGCCAAAAAACTGCTTATTGTTGAAGATGATCCAGGGCTACAGAGCCAACTGCGCTGGAGTTTCGAAGGCTTTGAGATTGAGGTGGCAGCGGATCGAGCTACAGCACTTGCCCAGCTGCGCAGGTTTGAACCCAGCGTCGTCACCCTTGACCTCGGGCTGCCCCCAGACCCTGGGGGAACCAGCGAGGGCTTTGCAACGCTGCAGGAGATACTGGCACTGGCTCCAGATACCAAGATTATTGTCGTTACCGGGCATAACGACCGTACGAATGCGGTCAGAGCTATCGGGTTGGGTGCCTACGACTTTTATGAAAAGCCGATAGATCCGGATCTCTTAAATCTGATTTTGGAGCGAGCAGTACGGCTCCACCATCTGGAACAACAGAATCGCCAGTTAGAGCGGCAGCAGGCTGCCATGCCACTGGATGGCTTGATTGCGGCAAGCCCTCAGATGCTAAAGGTCTGCCGCTCCATAGAAAAGCTGGCACCCACCAATGTATCGACACTGATACTGGGCGAAAGTGGCACAGGCAAAGAGGTGCTGGTAAAGGCACTGCACAGTCTAAGTGACCGCTCCAACAAACGGCTGGTCGCCATCAACTGCGCGGCAATCCCAGAGAACCTGCTGGAGAGCGAACTGTTTGGCTATGAAAAAGGTGCCTTTACCGGGGCGGCAAAAACAACGGTTGGCAAGATTGAGCATGCCGATGGAGGGATGCTTTTTTTAGATGAGATTGGTGACCTGCCACTTCCACTTCAGGCAAAACTGCTGCGTTTTCTACAAGAGAGAGTGATTGAACGCGTGGGTGGCCGACGTGAAATTGAGGTTGATGTACGGGTAGTGTGCGCTACCCACCAGAACCTGCTTGAACAGATCAAAAAGGGGGGGTTTCGGGAAGATCTCTACTACCGCGTGAATGAAGCCACAATTGTGGTGCCGCCTCTGCGCGAGAGAGAGGGGGATGCCGTGGTGTTGGCGCGCGCTTTTTTGCAACATTTCATACAAGAGTTAAAACTGCCTGCACGGGAGCTTTCCAAAGCAGCTTTAGAGGCGATTGAAAATTATGGGTGGCCGGGGAATGTGCGCGAACTTGAAAATCGAGTCAAACGTGCCCTGGTTATGGCCGATGAGATGCAGATAACGCCTGATGATCTTGAGCTTGCAGAGCTGGAGGCTGAAGTAGCGCCTTTCAATCTGCGTGAAGTGAGAGAGGAGGCAGAGCGCAGGGCGGTTCTGCGAGCACTTAACCATACGAACAATAACGTATCGCGCACAGCGGATATGTTGGGCGTGACGCGACCAACGCTCTACAATCTGGTGCGCAAATATAAACTTGAAATCTGACTGGATTGACAGATTGTTAACTTTGGAAGGTAAGCACAAATGATAAAGCACGCCATGCCGTGGCATAGATGCATCCTGTTTGTAGTGATCTTCATGTTTTCTGCGGCTCTGCTGGCAGCGCCCAATGTGCAGGAGCATGTAGATAAAGCTGAAAAATACCTGGCGGAAGGGGAGGTGAGGTCAGCGGTTATCGAGCTGAAAAATGCACTGCAGCGTGAGCCAATGCATGTGGATGCCCGAATCATGTTGGGCAACATCTATCTTAAAACGGGTGATGCAGCTTCGGCTGAGAAGGAGTTTCGGCGTGTGGCCAAGCTGCATGTCACTCAGGAAAGATGGCTAAAAGAGATGGGGCATGCACTGCTGCTACAGAGAAAATATAAGGAGGCGCTTGAAACCGTAAAACCGGACGCTGGCGAATCTGACAGCTTCAAAGCAGAGCTATGGATCATAAGAGGGTTGGCCAATCAGGGGCTTGGAAAACTGGAGCAGGCTGAAAAAGCCTACAAAGAGTCACGCAAGCTGGATCCGGAAAACAACTCATCATTGATCGCCATGGCTCAGCTGGCACTGAAAAGAGGTCAGCGTGAAGAGGCGATGGTCTTGGTTAGCCAGGTGCTAGAGAAGGATCCAGAAAACATCCGGGCACTTATGATTCGTGGAGACCTGGCACGGCAGGCGCGCAAGCTCGATCAAGCAGAAGATGACTTCACAAAAATCATCGCCATCAACCCAAAACACCTGCAGGCTCGCCTGGTCAGGGCGACGATCCGCCTGGCAAAAGGTGAGTTCGACCGCGTTCCTGAAGATCTGGATATTGTAGAGAAGCAATTTCCAAACAGCCCGGCTGCGCAATATTTAAGAGCCCTGCTGGCGTTTCAGAGCAAAGAGTATGATAGGGCTGCGGAGCTGCTGCAACTGGCTCTGCGCAATAACCCCGATCACATCCAGAGCCAGTGGTTATACGGAATGACCAGTTACGCAAAGGGTGATCTGGAGACTGCCGTGAAATACCTGGCGGGTGTTGTCGCTGCAATGCCTGAGAATATCCAGGCGGTTAAACTTTTGGCAGCAGCCAGAATGAAGCTCAAGCAGCCAAAATCGGCCATTGAGGTGCTTGAGCAGGCGCTGATAAAGCATGCCAAAGACCCACAGCTAATGGCGCTGTTGGGTAGCGCCTATCTGCACAGTGGTGAGCAGGAGAAGGGTGCAGAGATGTTGAGCAAGGCCATCGCCATCGAGCCTGATCTGGCGATATTGCGCACAGAGCTGGCGATGAGTCTGCTGGCACAAGGTGAAACAGAAGAGGCGATAACGGAGCTGAAATCCGCAGTGGATCTGGGGCAGGGCGTGGTTCAGGCAGATATCTTGCTGGTGCTCTCCCACCTTCAGAAAAAGGAGTATGAAAAGGCGCTGACGGCAAGCAAGGCGCTGGAGAAAAAGATGCCGGAAAGCCCGATACCGTTCAACCTGACGGGACTGGCATACCTCTATAAAGGCGATACCCAACTGGCATCAAAGCAATTTAACAGGGCGCTGGCCATCGACCCGGATTTTTTTACCGCAGAGATGAATCTGGTTCGAATAGATTTTGCCAACAAAGACAGCGAGGCCATGGAACGGCGCTATAAAAGCATCCTGTCGAGATCAGAAAAACACCTTGGTGCACTGCTGGGAATGGCCGATCTGGCAGCAAAAAAAGGCGAGAATGAAGAGGTTGAAAAGTGGTTGAAAAAGGCCTATCAACTGAATTCTGAGGCGTCTCAGCCAGGCATAGCGTTGGCTCGCTACTATTTGAACCTGAAAAAACCGCTCAAGGCATTGTCATTGGCCAATGCGCTGTCACAAAAATTCTCCAAGGATTCAAATGTACTGAAAACCGTTGCTGATGTGCAATTGGCCGCAGGCGAGGTCAACAGCGCTATTCGTAACTATGAGATCCTGACGCAACAGCAAGCCACAGCCCCTGGTGCGTGGCTGCTGTTGGCGCGTGCCCAGTTAAGGGGAGATGAGCAAAGGAATGCCCGGGCAAGCTTACAGCGGGCACTAAAGCTGAAAGGGGATTTTACCCAGGCCAGGATCATACTGGCGGGAGTGGAGCTGAGAAGCCGTAACTATGATGAGGCCTCGAGGCAGGCAGATTGGATCATAAAAAACCACCCGGAACTGTCCGCAGGCTATGAGATAAGCGCAGCGGTATTTCAAAACAGAAAGCAGCCAGAAAAAGCACTGGAGCAGTATGAAAAAGGGTATAAGGTGCAGCCCTCTGCCCGGCTTGCCACCATGCTTGCCAGACAATATAGCGCTGTTGGCAAGCCAGAAAAAGCGGTTGCAACACTGAATGACTGGTTAAAGGAAGAGCCTGAAAACATTGCCGTACTGAGCATGCTGGGGATGCAATACCAGTCGATGAAACAGGATGCCGAGGCGATCAGCGCCTATCAAAAGGTGCATGAGCTGGCTCCGGAAAATCTATTGGTACTCAATAATCTGGCGTGGCTTTATCAGACCAAAGGCGATAAAAGGGCCTTGATACTGAGTAAAAAGGCCTACGAACTGGCACCAGAAACCCCTGAGATCGTCGATACCTATGGGTGGATACTGGTGAAGTTTGGCGAGCAGGAGAGGGGGTTGCAGATGCTGCAACAGGCCTTTGTAAGCGCCCCGACGAACCCTGAGATCGGTTACCATGTCGCCTATGCCCTGCATAAGGTAGGGCGTGTGGAAGAGGCTCAAAAGATGCTGAAGAGAAACCTCCGGGATCACCCTAAATCAGCCGTTGTACAGGAGGTAAAGCAGCTGCTCAACCAGCTTAAATAGTGCTCATTCGGGAACACCGTTTTTTACCATGAAGAGCATGAAGCAGATAAAGATAATCAAGCTGTTAACTTCATCTGCTTTATGCTCTTCATGGTAAATGGTAATGTATTAGTTTCTGGATGGGCACTAAACAGCAATTGAGCATCAGGGCAGAGAGACAGGTATTGCTGGTTGCCAGTGCTCTGCCCGGTGTTCTGCCACGATAGCCGTATAGATGCCACCCCGCACATTGAATTCAGCCGTCAGCCGCATGAATCGTGGTTGTGTTGCCGCTACCAGATCTTGCAGAATCTGGTTGGTCACCGCCTCATGAAAGGCCCCTTCATCACGAAATGCCCACACATAGAGCTTTAGTGATTTCAGCTCTACACAGAGCTGGTCAGGGATATACTCAACGGTAAGCTCAGCAAAATCCGGCTGGCCGGTCTTTGGGCAGAGGCAGGTAAACTCAGGCACCTGGATACGAATGGTGTAATCAGTTATTTGCTGCGGGTTTTCAAAGGTTTCCAGAGACTTGCCGGGTTGAGATGACATGCTAGTGATCCGTTGAGTAGGGTTTTGGAGAGGCGATTATACGGGGTCTTGTGAAACACGAAAACCGGCTTCTTTTGAAATCACAAAAATAAAAACAATTCGCAATGAAATCATAAAGATAGAGTGTTGCTTCCGATGGAGATGTTTGCATTTGAACGGCTTGTATCCTGCTCCAGCTGCCTGTATCTTAGCGCCCTATGCGTCTGGAAAAAATAAAGCTGGCGGGCTTCAAATCCTTTGTTGATCCTACCCATGTTCCCATGCCCGGTAATCTGGTGGGCGTCGTGGGGCCAAATGGCTGTGGAAAATCCAACGTTATTGATGCAGTGCGTTGGGTGATGGGCGAAAGTTCAGCCAAGCATCTGCGTGGCGAATCCATGGCAGATGTGATCTTCAATGGCTCCACCTCGCGCAAACCGGTGGGTACAGCCGCAGTCGAGCTGCTGTTCGATAACAGTGATGGCGGTGCCGGAGGGCAGTATGCACACTACACCCAGATATCGGTCAAGCGTCACGTCTCCCGTGATGGGCAATCCCTCTACTACCTGAATGGCGTACGCTGCCGCAGACGCGACATCACCGACCTCTTCCTGGGTACAGGGCTGGGGCCACGCAGCTACTCCATCATTGAACAGGGGACAATCTCCAGGCTTATAGAGGCGCGCCCGGAAGAGCTGCGCCACTTTCTGGAAGAGGCAGCGGGCATATCAAAGTACAAAGAGCGGCGGCGGGAGACCGAAAACCGGATCCGGCATACCCGCGAGAACCTCGAGCGGCTCAATGATCTGCGCGAAGAGATTGCCAAACAGCTGCAACACCTCAAACGCCAGGCCGCCACTGCAGAGCGATACAAGATTCTAAAACAGGAAGAGCGCCGCCTGAAGGCCGAGTTGCTGGTGTTGCGCTGGAGCAGCTTTGATAAAAGCCTGCAACAGCAGGATAGAGCCATTGCAGAACAGGAGACAGCGCTGGAAGCCGTCGTGGCAAAACAGCGGCGGCAGGAGGCCGAGATCGAGCAGCAGCGGGAAGATCACATCTGCGCCAATGACCACTTCAACAAGGTGCAGGCCGAATTCTACAGCGTAGGTGCCGAAATCTCCCGGTTGGAACAGGCCATCCAATATGCCAGAGACGCGCGCCACCAGCATGAACATGACCTTGAGCAGGCGGAAGAGGCTCTGGCTGAAGCCAGCAACCATCGTCAGCAGGATGAGCAGAGCCTGAAAGCACTCCGCCAGATTCTGACGGAGGATGAGCCCAAATTGCAGGCTGCCCGCAGCCATGAAAAAATGGCTGCTGAGCAGCTGGCCGAAGCCGAACAGGCCATGCAGAACTGGCAAAACGAATGGGACAGCTTTAACCAAAGATCCACCGAACCGGCCCAGGCCGCCCAGGTCGAGCGCACCCGCATCAACCACCTGGAGCAACAAGAGCAGCAACTCTCGCAACGCATGGAGCGCCTGAACAGTGAGCTGAGGCAACTGGATGATTCACAGCTGCACCAGGAGATCTTGCAGCTGGAGCAACAGGCAGAAGAGGGGCAGGGAGAGATAGGCAAACGGCAACAGCAGCTGACCCAGCGGATTGCCCAGCTGGGCGAGATGAGAGAGGCCAATGCCCGCTCTGCCCACAAACTCGACCAGCTGCGTGAACAGCAACAGATGACCCGGGGGCGACAGGCCTCACTTGAAGCACTGCAACAGGCGGCGCTGGGCAAGCAGGAGACAGCCGTAGTGGAGTGGCTGGAGGCGCGTGAACTGGCCAATGCCACCCGCCTGGCCGAACGGCTGGATGTAGCGCCAGAGTGGCAACACGCCGTGGAGACCGTGCTGGGCTATCATCTACAGGCAGTATGTGTCGATGCCTTCTCCGATCTGGCGGCCAGCCTCCAGGCGCTGCACAACGGCACGCTGACCCTGTTCGATACCACAGAAAAGAGAACCCCCAAAAGAGCCGAAGACTATGCGGAACGCCTCATCTCCAGGGTCAGCTCCCCCTGGCCCCTGCATGACCTGCTGGGCAGTGTACGGCTGGCAGAAGATCTTGCTCAGGCTCTTACACTGCGGGAGAGCCTGGCAGAATACGAATCCATCATCACCCGTGATGGCATCTGGATAGGACGCAACTGGCTGCGCATGGCACAGGAGAGAGATGAAAAATCCGGTGTGCTGGCGAGAGAGGATGAACTACGGCAGATCGCTGCCGAGCTAAAGCAGACGGGTGCAGAGATAGAGCAGCAGACCGCTGACTTTGAGCAGGGCCAGCAGCAGTTGAGAGAGATAGAACAGTCCCGGGAGCGGATTCAGCGCCAGCTTGATGAGGCCAACCGAAGAGCGGCAGGCATTCGTGCTGTACTGGGGAGCAAGCGGGTAAAGGCTGACCACCTGAGCGCCCGGCGCAAGGCCATTGGCCAGGAGGCGGCTGAGGTAGGCCGCCAGATCAGCGTCGATAGAGAGGAGCTGGAGCGTGCCAAAAGCAGCCTGCACCATGCGCTGGAGAAGATGGAGACACTGGCACAACAGCGCCAGCTGCTGATCGAGCAGCGTGACAGCCTGCGCACCGTGTTATCAGAGAAGCGGGATGCAGCGAACCAGCGGCGAAACCAGGCACACGAGCTTGCACTCAAGATAGAGGCGGTGCGTTCATCCAGCCAATCGCTGATCCAGGGATTGGAACGCATGGCGACACAGCTGAGCCAACTGAGCCACCGCCGGGAGGAGCTTAAAGCCAACCTGAGCAAAGGTGCCGAGCCACTGGCTGAGCAGAGCCAACAGCTTGAACAGCAGCTGGAAGCGCGCATCAGGATCGAGGCGCAGCTGGCCAAGGCGCGTGAAGCAATGGAGGGGATAGAGCAGAAACTGCGGCAACTGGAACAGGATCGAGGCCAGTCCGAAGAGGTGGTACAGCGGGAGCGCACCCGGCTGGATCAGAGCCGGCTGAAGCGACAAGAGGTGTTGATACGTGGCAAAACCGTAGAGGAGCAGCTGAACGAAACAGGTTTCAGCCGCGATCAGTTGATCGACGAGCTGGCCGATGAGGCCACCGAGGCGCAATGGCTTGAACAGGTGGAGCGGATGGAACTGCGCATCCGCCGGCTGGGTGCAATCAACCTGGCTGCCATCGATGAATTTCAGGAGCAGTCCGAGAGGATGGAGTATCTCGATGCCCAGCATGCAGATGTGACAGAGTCACTGGAGACGCTGGAGCGCGCCATCCGCAAGATCGACAAAGAGACCCGCACCCGCTTTAAAGAGACCTTTGATAAGGTCAATACCGGCATTCAGGATATGTTCCCCAAACTGTTTGGTGGCGGCCATGCCTACCTGGAGCTGACCGGGGATGATCTGCTGGACACCGGCGTCACCGTTATGGCGCGCCCGCCCGGAAAGCGTAACAGCAGCATCCAGCTGCTCTCGGGTGGTGAAAAGGCATTGACAGCAGTGGCGCTGGTCTTTTCAATATTTAAACTGAACCCCGCCCCCTTTTGCATGCTGGATGAGGTGGATGCGCCGCTGGATGATGCCAATGTCGGTCGCTTCTGCGAACTGGTCAAGAGCATGTCCACGCAGGTTCAGTTCATCTTTATCACCCATAACAAGATCACCATGGAGATTGCCCATCAACTCATCGGCGTCACCATGAACGAACCGGGCGTATCCCGGCTGGTGTCGGTCGATGTTGAGGAGGCTGCCAAGTTGGCGGCCCTGTAGCAACGGGAGGCGCTTTGCAGGCACCTCCATTACATATTGAGTGAGACAAATGGAAGCTGATTTTCTACGCCTGATTCTATTTCTTGCTGGCATCGCTGTGGTGCTGATGGTCTATTTCTGGGAGCGGCACAAGCGTGTCAATGCGCAGCTGCATGCAATTCGAAATGCACAACCGCAAACCGACAAGAGCGATGCAGAGACCGAAGCCGAAAAATGGGTGGTTACCGACGAGTATCAAGCTGATGCAGCGCCAGAGCTCGAAGCACCCAGGGAGGGTGAACCCGCTAAGCCACCCCAGCCTGAGGATGTGGATGAGTTGTCACGCGAGCTGGATCAGCTGAGTGAACTGGTGGCCGAGGAGTCGCGGCTGGATCATGCAGAGCAGATGCCACTTTTTTCCACAGATGATACGGAAGAGCCACCTCCGGCGGCGGGCAGCGCCGACTCCAAGGTCATTGTGATCAATATCGTATCGCAGCGGGCAGGCTTCAATGGGGAAGATATTTTAACTGCGGCAGCAGATGCCGGCCTGGAACCTGGCGAAATGGATATCTTCCACTACAGCCACGAGGCGCATGGATCAAGGAAGAGCACATTTTGCATGGCCAGCATGGTAGAACCCGGCACCTTTCCACTGGATGGAATGGATCAGTTTGTAACCCCAGGGTTGGCGCTGTTTCTGCAAATATCAGGTGGGCAGGGCGGTGTGGCGCAGTATGATGAGATGCTGAAGCTGGCCGAAAAGCTGGCAGAGCAGCTGGACGGTGAGCTACAGGATGCCACACACTCCACCCTCACCCGTCAGGTGGTTGAATTTCAGCGTGAAGAGATCGTGGAGTTCCAGCGCCGCCAAATGCTGGCAAAAAGCGGCCGATGACCCCGCACAAAGCAGAGGCAAAGGCGCGTATTGCGCAGCTGCATGCCGAAATCAACCGCCACAACTACCGCTACTATTCGCTGGATGACCCGCTGATTTCCGATGCGGAATATGACCAGCTCATGCGAGAGCTTCAGCAGCTGGAGCAACGGTTTCCAGAGCTCATCACCCCCGACTCACCCACACAGCGGGTGGGTGCCGAGCCACTGGATCGTTTTGGCGAGGTGCATCATCGGCTGCCCATGCTCTCCCTGGAAAATGCCTTCTCTGATACAGAGCTGAAGGAGTTTGATCGGCGTGTCAGGGCGCGCCTGAAAACAGATGAAGAGCTGATCTACGCCGCCGAGCCAAAGCTGGATGGCCTGGCCATCAGCCTGCGTTACGAAGATGGAGTGCTGGTGCAGGCGGCCACACGGGGTGATGGCAACCGGGGTGAAGATGTGACCCTGAATGTACGAACCATCCCCTCGGTTCCACTCGCACTGCTGGGCAGCGGCTGGCCTGCAATCCTGGAGGTACGCGGCGAGGTCTATATGCCAAAGTCCGGTTTTTTGGCACTCAATGAACGTGTCTGTCAGATGGGGCAGAAGCCCTTTGCCAACCCCAGAAACGCCGCAGCAGGCAGCCTGCGCCAGCTGGATCCACGCATTACCGCAACCCGTCCACTGGCCATCTACTGCTATGGATTTGGTGAGATTGAAGGTGGTCCGCTGGCGCCCACCCATAGCAAAAGTATTGCCAGGATCGCCGCCTGGGGGCTGCGGGTATCCCCTGAACTCCAGACGGTAAAAGGGGTCGGGGGGTGCGCCGTATACTACCGCCAGATTGCACAGCGGCGGGATGCTTTTGACTACGATATTGATGGCGTCGTATTCAAAGTGGATCGCTACGACCTACAGGCCAGGCTGGGCTTTGTTGCCCGTGCGCCACGCTGGGCCATTGCACAGAAATTCCCCGCAGAGGAGGCGATAACCAGGATAAAAGCGGTCGAGTTTCAGGTGGGCCGAACCGGAGCCATCACGCCGGTTGCCAGGCTTGAGCCGGTCTTTGTGGGTGGAGCAACCGTCAGCAATGCCACGCTGCATAATATGGATGAGGTGGTGCGCAAGGATGTGCGGGCCGGCGACACAGTCTGTGTCCGGCGGGCCGGGGATGTGATCCCTGAGGTGGTACGGGTTATCCTGGAAAAACGGCCAAAGGGTGCAGAGAGGATTCTACTGCCGACCCGGTGTCCGGTCTGTGGTTCCGAGGTGATAAAACCAGAGGGTGAGGCGGTTGCGCGCTGTTCAGGTGGCCTCTGCTGTGCCGCCCAGCGGCGGGAATCGATCAAGCACTTTGCAGCACGTCGAATGATGGATATTGAGGGGCTGGGAGATAAGCTGGTGGATCAGCTGGTAGAGAGTGGATTGGTTCACGATCTGGCAGATCTCTACCAGCTGAAGCGGGAGCAGATTGCAGGCATGGAGCGCATGGGAGAGAAGTCGGCTGACAACCTTCTGCAGGCATTAGAGAAGAGCAAACAGACCACCTTGGCCCGCTTTCTCTTTGCATTGGGCATCAGAGAGGTGGGTGAAGCGACAGCGGCAGCACTGGCCAGCCACTTTAAAACGCTGGATGCGCTGAAGCAGGCACGCCTCAGTGATTTTATTATTGAGAAGGGTGTTAAAGGGGTAGGTGAGGTCACGGCAAAAGCCATCTGTGACTACCTGCAGAGCCATCCGAATCTGGTGGTGCATGGTGATTTTGCCTGCTGGCTGGCGAGCCTGAAGATCCGGGGGCTGACCCTGGAGGTTGCGAAACGGCTTGTCGAGCAATTTGGGTCGCTGGATCAGTTATCCGCAGCGACGGTTGACCAGCTGCGTTATCAGCGATGCAGCCTGGTTGATGGTGTCGGGCCGGTGACTGCAGAGCATGTTGTTGCCTTTTTTCATCAGCCGCATAACCTTGAGGTGATTGATCGACTGATCGACGCAGGCATCCACTGGGATGAGGGTGAAGCCGAGCCGTCAGACCAGCAACCCTTATCAGGTTTGACCTTTGTACTGACAGGGAGTTTGAGCCGCCCGCGTGGAGAGATTAAAGATCAGCTACAGAGTCTGGGTGCCAGGGTTGCCGGAAGCGTATCGAAAAAGACCCATTACCTGGTGGCTGGCGATGCAGCAGGGTCAAAACTGGAGAAGGCTCAACAGCTGGGGGTTCAGGTGTTGGATGAGGCCGGGCTTGAAGCACTGCTGCAAGAGCGGCAAGCGAATTGAGGGTCTATGCCATATTGAGTGGGTAGCTCTGCTATTCTTTAGACACAGAGGTCACGGAGCTATCTTTAAGGGTCAACAATACTCTTCACCACCTATGTCCATATAGGCGTCTGTGTCAATTCGTTACCCACTCAATATGGCATAGACCCCGAATTGATGGCTACAGGGAGATGCATCTCCCTGCAGCCATATTGTGGTTTAGTGAGGGGGCGCTGCTGCTGTATTGCTGTTGGCCGCTTTCTGAGCAGGAGGCCTTACCTGAATGTCTGCCTTTTTGCGCAGTTCGGTCAGGTATGACATTACCAGCTCCCGGCGTTTTTCATTCATTAGCGTATCCTGTACCTCTTCCAGGCTGGGCGGTGGTATCTCCCGTGCATCTTCCCGAAAAATGACATGCCAGCCAAATTGGGTTTTTACGGGTGTTGTGGAGTGCGTTCCATTCTCCATTGCCATAACGGCCTCGGCAAAAGGCTCCACCATCTGTGTAGAGTCAAACCACCCCAGCTCTCCCCCCTGAGATGCGGATGGGCCGGTTGATCGGGTCTTGGCCAGCTCGGTAAAGTCGGCTCCGCCATCCAGCTCTTTGATAACCGCCCTGGCATCCTCTTCCGAGGTTAACAGTATATGCCGGGCCTTAAACTCCTGCTGTGGCTTGTCGCCGTAGCGCTGGTCATAGAGCGCTTTTATATCATCACTGGATATCGGTTGCTGCTGCACACGGTTGGCAATAGACATCTCGGCAAGTGCGCGTATACGCAGCAGGTTTAGCAGCTCGGCCACTTCCGGTTTTTTGTCGAAGCCCTCTGCCTGGGCATCCTGCACGATCAACATCGCATTGACCAGCTCATTGAGAATGGCCATCTGCTCTTGTGGCGTATTGCCTTTGGCACCCTGTCGGGCCTGACGCCATTGCTGGTGAAAAACCGCATACATTGATTTTGTTACCGGGGAGCCATTGACGATGACAACTACATCAGGGTCGTCAAGTGTGGCTTTTTGTGGGGCAGCCGGTGCAGCGGTGTTGCTGGTCTCTGCTGCTGGCTCCTGCTTTGCGACTTCCGTTGCAGCTTTTGCCGTGACCTGGGGTACGGAGTCCGTCCCCTCATTACAGCCTGAAAGCAGCACGGCCAGGCTTAATACAATCAGATTCTTGGGTAAGGATTGCATGGATGGTTTCCTTGTGATTTACGGTAGTACTTTTTTAAATGGGGTGACCGTAATGCTGGCATAGACGCCGGTCAGTGTGTAGGGATCCTGATCCGCCCATGCTTTTGCTGATGTTAGATCAGGGAATTCTGCCACAATCAGGCTGCCGCTGAAGCCGGCAGGTCCAGGGTCTTCGCTGTCGATGGCTGGAAAGGGGCCTGCCAGCAGCAGGCGACCCTCCTCTTTTAATTTTTCCAGGCGGCTCAGGTGGTCAGGGCGCGCACTTATTCGCGCTTCAAGGCTCTCTTCCTGGTCGGTTCCTATAATGGCATAGTACATGCTGTCTCCCGGTTTGATGTGCAAAACCAGCAGCGATTCTAACAGCAAAAAGCAGATCTGTTTTGTTTAGATGGCAGCTGTTAATCAGTTATCCCATGCATAAATTGCTTCTACTTTATTTCCTGGTTCACAGAATATAAATGATTTGCACAGCTCTTTGGTGAGCATCAGGCCGCGTCCACTGGGGATAAATGAATCGGTTTGAATATTGGAGAGATAGCTTTTGTAGTCAAAGCCAGAGCCACTGTCTTCAACCCGGATAACAATTTCACCACCTGTTGAATACAGGCGGCTGTGGATGGATATTGTGATATGTCCCTCTGATAACTCCTGAAGCCTTTTTTCCCGTTCTGTAAAGTAGGTTGTGAACCCTCCCGGTTCAGCCTTCAGTGCAGAGTTCAGATTTAATATTCCGTGGTCAAGTGCATTGGTGTAGAGCTCACTCAATATGGTGAAGATTACTCTGCGCTGCTCTTTTAGGCTCTCCAGCTCCTGTATTTGGTTGATTAACAGTGGAACAGGGTCGACTTTCAACAAGCGGGGCCCCTCTAATCTAACCTCAAACCTCAGGCTGTTGTGAGGTAAGTCAGAGCCCTCTTTCTGGAAGGTCGCTTTGCTCTGGGTTGCAGGCAGTTCGTTATCAAGTGTTGCCAGCACATCCGGCAGAAACGGAACCTCTACCAGGCTGATGTCATCATCCTGAGGCGCATCAAGGCAAAACTCCTCGAGGGCGGAGGCAATGGATTCAACGATGTTTCCCTGGCCTGTGCCTTGAGATAGCCGCTGTTCCAATCTCTTCTGTCCAAAATACTCCCCATCCGGGCTTCTGGCCTCTGTTACCCCATCGCTTGCCAGCAGGGCTCGATCCCCAAAGTCTGCTGCAATATTCGATATGGAGTGGAGGTAGTCTTCATCGGGAATGATGCCCAATGGCAGCCCGGCAGATGGAATGCGGTGCTTGATCTCTGTGCCTGCTGCATTCGTGACCAGTATATCGGGCATGCCGCAGCAACAGAGAGTCATGTTATCCATGGCGTGGTTGATGCGGACAAGCTGGGCGGCCATGAACATGCCGGTGGGGAGCAGGGCATGCAGTTTTCGATTGATTTCATTGAGGATCTGGTCAACAGAAAACCCTTTAACCGTCATGGCACGAAAAGATTCCGACACCGGCAGTGCCCCCAGTGCGGCGGATAGCCCATGCCCGGTAAAATCACCCAGCAGCACGTTGAGATCCCCATTGGGGGCGTGGGCGGTTAAGAGCACGTCACCACTGAAGAGCGCAGCGGGGCGCATGAGCGCCTTCAGCTTCTCTGGCATCACATTGCCTGCGATTACGGCCCCGCTAAATACTTTTTCAGCAATCTCCTCTTCACGCTCTCTCTGGCCTAAAAGGGTTGTTACTTCGCGATGGAGATCGCGAATCCTCTCCATTGCCTTGATCTTTGAGCGGAGAAGGGTGTGGTTGAAGGGTTTGGTCAGGAAGTCATCACCACCGACCTCTACACATCGGGCGAGCGCCTTCTCATCTGTCATGGCGGTTAGAAAGATGACGGGTATAAAGGTATCGCCGCAGAGTGCTTTGATCTGGGCGGTAGAGTCAAAGCCATCCATAACCGGCATCATGATGTCCATGAAGATGATATCCGGCTGGTTCTCTTTAAAGCGCTCAATCGCCTCTGCCCCATCTACTGCCTGGACAACGGTGTACCCTATTTTTTTCAAAAGGGCGTTCAGGATGATGCGGTTGGACAGCTCATCATCGGCTATCAGGGCTAGCCCGGCCGATTGCGGTGCGGGTGGCTCAGTTAATGAGGCAGGTGAGGTGCCTTGCATATTCATACTTCAACCTATCTGTTGTTTACTCTGGGTTATGAGAATCACAGAGTGTAGCGGCACCGGCATGGATTAATTGAGTGCTATTGCCGACCCTGCGTAAATGAGTGGGTTTGATTATATGGTACTGAAATTCAAGTAATAACTGTGGGGTTGTTGCGCCCGGTTTTCTCTACTATCTGAGCCAGCTCCTGGGCAATGGAGACCAGGTGTGACATCACACTTGCGGTTGCCTGCTGCTGTTTTTCAGGGGTGGCTTCATAGGCCTCCAGGTAGACCCGGAGGGTAGCGCCCTCGGTACCTGTTCCTGATAATCGGTAGATGATGCGTGAGCCATCTGTGAAGCCGACTCTGATCCCCTGATGTTCTGAACGGCTGTTATCAATAGGGTCGGTATAGGCGAAGTCATCGGCGTACTCAACAGTATGACCCTGCATTTGTCTCCCGGGCAGTGATCCGAGCCGGCTTCGCAGATCCTGCATCAGCTGGGTTGCGGCGGCTTTATCAATGCCTTCATAGTCGTGGCGGGTGTAATAGTTGCGGCCAAACTCGCGCCAGTGATCTTGCACAATGGTGGCAACCGATTGCTGCTTTACAGCCAGCAGGTTGAGCCAGAACAGCACTGCCCAGAGGCCATCCTTCTCCCGCACATGGCTGGAGCCGGTGCCAAAGCTCTCTTCACCGCAGAAGGTGATTCTGCCCGCATCCAGCAGGTTGCCAAAGAATTTCCAGCCGGTTGGGGTCTCAAAGCAGTCCATTCCCAGTTTGTCTGCAACACGGTCTACCGCCTGGCTGGTTGGCATTGAGCGGGCGACACCCGCTATTTTCTGTTTTTGGTATCCTGGTATCAGCTGGGCATTGGCAACGATGATGGCCAGGCTGTCGCTGGGGGTTACAAAAAAGTTCTGGCCAAGAATCATGTTGCGATCACCATCACCATCCGAGGCTGCAGCAAAATCGACACCATTGGCTCCTTGAGTCATGCGAACCAGTTCATGCGCATGAACCAGATTTGGGTCGGGATGCCCGCCGCCAAAGTCAGGCAGCGGCCTGCGATTGATGACAGTGCCCGTGGGTGCGCCCAGCATCTCTTCCAGGATGCGGGTGGCATAGATCCCCGTAATGGCGTGCATGGCATCAAAGCGCATCTGGAAGTGACCGGATGTAAGCAGCCCCCGGATGCAGTCAAAATCAAACAGCCTCTGCATCAATGCCGCATAATCGGTTACCGGATCGATGATCTCAATCTGCATCTCATTCAACCGGGATCTGCCAATGTGGTCGAGGTCGATCTCTGTGCTCTCCAGGGTTTGGTAACCGCTTATCTCCGTGGTGCGCTGGTAGATGGCCTCGGTAACCGTTTCCGCTGCCGGGCCACCATTGGCGGCATTGAATTTGATACCGAAATCCTCGTCGGGGCCACCGGGATTGTGGCTGGCAGAGAGTACAATGCCGCCTTGTGCGTTGTATTTGCGGATGAGACAAGAGAGTGCCGGGGTAGAGAGCAGGCCACCTTGACCCACAATCACGCAGGCCACCCCGTTTGCAGCAGCCATGCGCAGGATAATCTGGGTTGCCTCGCGGTTGTAGTAGCGGCCGTCCCCCCCCACCACCAGTGTGCCGCCAGCAAGTGCGTGCTGGGTGTCGAAGATGGATTGAACAAAGTTTTCCAGATAGTGAGGTTGTTGGAATGTTTTGACTTTTTTACGCAGGCCGGAGGTGCCGGGGCGTTGTCCACTGAAGGGTGCGGTCTCGATCTTTACTATCTGCATGGTGAATGGTGCTCAGAGGGCCATAGATATGAGACCATCATACGGTGAAGGTGGGGGTTTTAGCTACCCATGCAGCGGGCTATCATCCCAGCACACTCCCGGATAACAGGGTATAGTGCCGGGTCGGTTTTGATTGGTTGAGCTGATACCTAAATCCTGCAAGTGCTCGCACTCACATAGCGCAAGCTATTGATCCGTATAGCGATATGAAACTTTTCGGTCATCACAATAAGGATGACACTCAAAGTTGTCATTCACTCTACGAATCAATATCTTACACTCTGCAAGCACGATCACTTGCAGGATTTAGGTGATAAATAACCGCGGCTTTTATAGGGGAACGGGGTAGTCAATGGGTAAAAAGTTTAATCTGGCAGTGGTTGGGGCTACGGGGGCGGTGGGCGAAGCTATGCTCTCCATTCTCGCTGAGCGTAAATTCCCGGTGGATAAGATCTATGCACTGGCGAGCAGCCGTTCCGTGGGGAAAAAGGTGGCATTCGGCAACCGCTGGCTGAAGGTTGAAGCACTGGATGAATTTGACTTCAGCCAGGTTGAGGTGGCGCTCTTTTCTGCTGGGAACGACATCTCCAGGGAGTTTGCCCCCAAGGCCGTGGATGCGGGCTGTGCAGTCATTGATAATACATCCTGCTTTCGCTATGAAGCCGATGTGCCGCTGGTGGTGCCAGAGGTAAACCCGGAGGCGATAGCCGATTACTACCACCGGGGCATCATTGCCAACCCCAACTGCTCAACCATTCAGATGATGGTTGCACTCAAGCCCATCTACGATGCAGTTGGGATCCTGCGCGTCAATGTCTGCACCTATCAGGCTGTTTCAGGCTCGGGCAAAGAGGGCATTGAGGAGCTGGCGATGCAGACCGCCAATCTGCTCAATATGAAGTCAGTGGAGACGGATGCCTATCCCAAGCAGATTGCCTTTAATGTGCTGCCGCAGATCGATGCCTTTCAAGAGAATGGCTACACCCGTGAAGAGATGAAGCTGGTGTTGGAGGCACGAAAGATCCTGGCGGATGATGTCATCCTGCTTAATCCTACTGCGGTTCGTGTCCCTGTTTTCTACGGACACTCTGAAGCGCTGCATATTGAAACACGCAAAAAAATTACAGCCGAAGAGGCCCGGGCGCTGCTGACCCAGGCACCAGGGGTTACCGTTATTGATGAGCGTTGTGATGGCAGCTACCCAACCGCAGTTACAGATTCTGTAGGCAATGACGCTACTTTTGTAGGGCGCATCCGGGAGGACATCTCCCACCCCTGTGGTTTGGATATGTGGGTGGTCTCTGACAACGTACGCAAAGGCGCGGCCTTAAATAGTGTTCAGATCGCTGAAATTCTGGTAAAAGACTATTTGTAAGCTATAGTTAGCGAATAAATGTTATGTCTATTCTACTGTGTGCTTCGTTAGTTATTTGAAGATAAAAATTCTACAGCCGTCATGGGCGTCCAATTTCTCCTTGTAAGAAGAAGAGAAATGGAAAATGGGGAGAAGAGATGGTTAGAAAACTGGCCTTGCTATCACTATCAGCTGCGCTGTTGATACCGGGTGGTGCCTTTGCATTGGGTCTGGGTGAGATCCACCTGAAATCTGCATTGAACCAGACATTTGATGCCAAGATTGATCTGCTCTCAGTGAAAGCAGATGAGCTGGACGGTGTGAAGGTAACATTGGCAACACCGGAAGCCTTTGAGCGAGCCGGCGTGGATCGGCTCTTTATTCTGACCAAACTGCGCTATGAGCCTGATCTCAATGAGGAGGGCAAGCCGGTTATTCATGTGACCAGCAGGCAGGCAATACGTGAGCCATTTTTAAATTTCCTTATCGAAGTAAACTGGGCAAAAGGGCGGCTGGTACGCGAATACACCGTGCTGCTGGATCCCCCGGTTACGCTGGATCGCAGGCCGGCACCTGTTGCCCCTCCCGCTGCGGAGCCTTCTGTCTCTGCGGCCAAGGCTGTGCGGCAAACCCTTCCCGAGCACTCCCCTTCAGCAACAGTCCGTGAACAACAGACGCCGAAGACCACTGTCTCCTATACTGGCGCAGGTGAGTATGGCCCTGTGATGGCCAACGAATCTTTGTGGAGGATTGCCAGCAAGACAAAACCACAGGGTGCCACCGTAGAACAGATGATGATGGCGCTACAGCGCAAGAATCCCCAGGCCTTCAGCGGACAAAATGTAAACAATCTCAAGCGCGGTTCCATTTTGCGCATGCCGACCCAGGAGGAGATTGATCTTCTCTCAGTGCGCGAGGCCAGAGCCGAGTTCAGCAATCAGGTTGCCGCGTGGAAAGCCAACCGGGCAACGGTGGCTGCAAGTGATACAGGGCGTGAGCCAGAAGCGCCTGCCGGCAAAAAACAGCCGACACCGGCCAGTAAGCTGGAACTTGCCTCGGTTCGCCCTGAGGGAGAGGGCCAGGGAGGAGTAAGTGAAGGTGATGGCACAGAAGAGATCACATCCCGACTCGAAAACGAACTCATTCTTGCCAGAGAGCAGTTTGAAAGCGCCAAGCAGGAGCGCAATGACCTGAGTTCCCAGGTATCGCAGCTGGAGAGCCAGCTTACAGATTTAGAGAACCTGCTCGTGGTAAGAAACGAGCAGCTTGCACGTCTGCAAAATGAACTGAGCCAGTCAGAGGATGTTGCTCCAGAGATTGAAGAAGTGCCCGTGGCAGAGGCCGCAGTTGACATTGAAGATGTTGAATTGGAGACGCTGGGAGCTGATGAGGAAGAGCTGGAAATCATAGATATAGAGGGCGAGGCATCCGATACAGAGGAGATCGTGCTTGCAGATGCGGCATCACAGGAAAAGCCACCTGCTGCTGCTGCACAAGAGACGCCTCAACTAACAGCAGCGCCTGAAATTTCAGA
>Ga0256839_1000333_pt1 | contig 60676 bp, 48 predicted proteins | sample 354166metaG_FD_185968 | JGI IMG/M metagenome (GOLD analysis project Ga0256839, IMG submission 185968) | Hydrothermal vent microbial communities from Mid Atlantic Ridge, Atlantic Ocean - 354-166 | ecosystem: Environmental > Aquatic > Marine > Hydrothermal vents | place: Atlantic Ocean: Mid...
TGCAGGGGGGGACGGTCCCCGTGCCCCAGCCACTGGAGGGATCTTCGAAGTCGTCCCGGTAGGTGGGCACCGTGGGCGTGGGGGTGGGGGTGAAGGTGGGCGTCGCGGTGGGCGTGTCCGTGGGGGTGGGCGAGGGGGTGCCCGGCGGCAGCGGAGTGTTGGTGGCCGTGGGGGTAGGGGTCTTCGTGGGGGTGGGGGTGAAGGTGGGCGTCGGGGTAGGGGTGTTCGTGGGCAGCAGCGGGGTGCCCGTGGGGGTCACCGCGGGCGACGGGAAGGGCGTGAAGGTGGGCGTCGGCGTGGCCGTGGGCGGCACGGGTGTGGGGGTGTTCGTGGGTGTCGGGGTGGGGGCCACCCCGCCCCGGCTTACCTGGGGCAGGTAGATCCGCTGGGCCGGCGGCGTGCCCGAGGGCCGTGTGGGGGTCGGTGTGGGCTGGGCTGCCAGGAACACCCGGAAGACGCTGCGGCCGTGGGTGGCCGCGAAGAGCTGGCTGCCATCCGTGGTGATGTGGAGGTCCACCACGGCCACGTTGGGCATCCCGTTGTCGAAGGGCTCCCAGGTCTGGCCGTCGTTGGTGGAACGGAAGACGCCCACGTCCGTGCCGATGTAGAGGGTGTTGGGCCGGACCGGGTCCAGTACCACGGAGAGGACCGGCACGTCGGGCAGGTTGCCACTGATGTCCTGCCAGGTGTTGCCGCCGTCGGCGCTCTTGAAGACGTGGCCCTTCTGGCCCGGGGTGTGGACGTTGAAGCCGTTGAAGACCACGTAGGCGGTGTTGGGATCGGTCTGGGAGACCGCGATCCGGGAGATGAAGCGGTTGGGCAGCGGGCTCTTGGTCACGTCCTGCCAGGAACCTCCGGTGTTCCGGGTGACGTGGACCTTGCCGTCGGAGGTGCCCACCCAGATGGTCTTGGGATCCGACGGTGCCACCGTGATGGCGGAGACCATGCCCTGGCCCTTGGTCAGATCGCCGCTGATGGGGGTCCAGTTCTCGCCCCGGTCCGCGGTGCGGTAGACCCGGTGGGTGCCGAAGTAGAACACGCCCCGGGTGTTGGGGTCCCCGGCCATGGGCGGATAGAACAGGGCCCGATCCTGCTGTTCCACGCCCTTCATCTTGACGGGCCAGAAGGCGTCGTCACAGGCGCTGGGACAGCCCTGGTTGCGCTGGAAGCTCTTGCCGAAGCGGGTGCCGTACCAGATGGTGGGGTCGAAGGGATCGGCCAGGGAGAAGCCGCCGTCTCCCACGTCCATGGCCGTCCACTCGGTGGTGCGGGCCTGCAGGTCCACGTAGGCCTTGTTGTTGTCCTGCATCCCGCCGAAGAGATAGCGCGGGTTGCGGGGGTTGTCCAGGGCGATGCCGGTGAACTGGAGGGTGGCCAGGTTGGTGTTGCGGTTCTGCCAGGTCTTGCCCCCGTCCGTGGACTTCCAGACGCCGCCGTCGTTGCCGATCCACACCACGCTGGGGTTCGAGGGCGCGAAGGCGATGGCATGCATGTCCGGGTGCAGGGTGGTGGCGGGGGAGGTGTTGGGCGAGAGGTCCTCCCAGGTCTGGCCCGCGTCGGTGGAGCGGATCACCACCTTGCGGATGGAGAGGTCGCTGTCGTTCTGGCCGCCGTACAGGGCCATTCCGCCCAGGTAGATGGTGTTCGGGTCTCCGGGGTGGATCTCCACCACGTGGGAGTACCAGCACTGGCTGCCACAGAAGTTGTACCCCGTCTGGACCTGGGACCAGCTCTGGCCGCCGTCGGTGGAGCGGAAGACCAGGGCGCCGTTGTACCGGTTCGGGACGGTCACCTCGTAGCTGGCCACCAAGATCTGGGGGTTGGACGGGCTGATGGCCAGGAGAACCCGACCGATCTGGAACTGCCGGGGGCTGGGAAGGCCGTTGACGAGCTGGCTCCAGTTGGTGCCGCCGTCCGTGCTCTTGAACACTCCGTAGCCCCAGAAGGCCGCGTAGACCACGTTGGGGGTTCGGGGATCTATCTCCAGGTCACTGGCACCGAAACAGTTGGGGTCCCGACAGGCCAGGAGCGCCTCCCAGGTCTGTCCCCCGTCCTTGGAGCGGAAGATCCCCCGAGGCGGTGTGGCCACCCCGGGGATGCCGGCACGGGACGACGCCACGTAGAGGGTGTTGGACTGTTGGGGATGGACCTGGATGCGGGCAATGGCCATGCCCGCGAACACGTCCCGGCCCAGGGAAGTCCAGGTCTGGCCGCCGTCGGTGGAGCGGAGGATGCCCGCGCCGTAGTAGTTGTCCAGGCCTGGGGTGGGCTCGCCGGTCCCTGCGTAGAGGGTGTCGGGGTTGCCCGGGTCCAGGGTCAGGGCACCGATGGCCAGGGAGGGCTGGTCGTCGGTGAGGGGCGTCCAGGTGTCGCCGCCGTCGGTGGTCTTCCACACGCCGCCCAGGGCCAATCCCAGGTAGACGGTGTCCGGATCGCCGGGATGGACGGCGATGGCCCGCACCCGGCCGGTGACGTCCACTCGCTGGCGTCCCATCTGGGAGTTCTTCATGGGGGCCGGGCCCAAGTTCTCCCAGCGGGGCAGAGCGGCCGCGGCCTGGATGGGCCGCATCTCCTCCAGGGCCTCCACGGCCCGGGCGAAGCCGGCGACCGGGAGGGTATCCAGGGGGTAGGCCCGTTGGGCTACCAGGTAGTTGGCCCGTCGCTGGGGGCCGTCGCCTATGCCCTCCAGGGCGCTCGTCGGAGGCCGGGCCACGAACGGTTCGAGGTCCCTGTCCTTGGGTTTCCCAGCATGGACCGTGGGAAAGGCCGTTGGATCGGGCTGCCACCAGGCTGTGGACTCGGGCACCCTTTCCAGGGAGAGCACCTGATGCGGGCGCAGGGCGGGGGCCTTGGCGTTGTGTTCCGGCATGGGAAGCCTGCCGAGCCCTGGGGGCGGCCCCGAGGGCTCGGGGAGGGCCCCGGTGCCACAGGCCACCAGGAAAAGGGCCAGGATCCATATCCACTGTACGGTGAACCAAGACACGAACCAACGAGGGCGAGGAGTGGAAGCAGCAGAGGTGTCCACGATGACCTCCCTTCCGGTGTGCAGAGGGTGGGACGGCAACGGCTGCTCAGGGATCCGTGCACCAAAATGTGCCCTGCGGACACAGGAATCCAGGGGAATGATCGAGCACGGGCGGTCCGGACGGAGCCCGGAGGCCTCTGGGGCGGTTCGATGCCCGGGGACAGGCCAGGCCCCCCGCGGGGGTCGGACACCCGATAGGCGGCACGCTCAATACCTGCTTTGCTGCCATTGTATCCTGGATCTTCTCAGAACTGTCTCAGGAAAAAGGCACGGGTTCCGGGCCCAAGGGGCATCGCGAATTTGTGAAATCCAGAACTTGACGGGAGGGCCCTCTTTGGTATATGATACGATCTGGACGGCAGCTTTAGCGGTTTAGGCAATGTCGACCTGGGTTTCTGCCTCGGTCCCCCGGAGGCAGAAACCCTTCCCCGGTCTTTCTCCCCGGAGATCCGGGCGGCGAACTCGCTCCTTTTCGCCTCTCCAGCCCTGCCGTCTCTCCCTGCCTCCCGGTCCCGGGAGCGCTTCCTCATTCCCACCCTGCAGGCCAGGATCTCTCCACGGTGGAGGCAGGACCCACGATCCGGGTGTAGAGGGCCTCCTGACGGGCCAAGGCCTGGGTATAACGGCGGTGCGCCTGGGGGTCCGGGACATGGACGGTCCTCGATGGCGGTGGGAGGGCCGCCCTTCTCCCGTTCAGGGCCTCCACGGCCAGGAGCGCGGCGCCCCGGGCCGTGGCCACGTCGCCCTCCACGTGGTGCACCGCCCGCCCCAGCACGTCGGCCAGGATCTGGCGCCAGAGAGGCAGGGCGGCCAGGGCACCGCCGCTGGCCATGCCCGGAGCCTGGGGGGCCAGGAAGGGGGACAGGCGCTCCACCACGGCCCGCAGGCGCAGGGCCACGGCCTCCAGCCCGGCCCGCAGGATGTGGGCGGGCTCGGTCTCGTCGGTGAGGCCGTGGAGGGTCATGGTCGCGTGGGTGGCCCAGCCGGGACTGCGTTCACCCCGGAGGAAGGGCAGCACCGTGAGGCCATGGCTGTCCGGCGGGAGCGCGGCCGCGGCCGCCAGCAGTTCCCCCTCGGAAGGGGTCTGGAGCACCCTGCCCAGCCAGCGGTAGAGGGAGCCGCCGTCGGTCAGCGCGCCGCCCACCAGCCAGCGGGATCCGTCCACGGGATAGCGCCACAGGCCCGGGGGCAGCGGGGGGACCGCGCCCGGGTCCGATGTGGGGACCACCACTCGAGCCGCTGCGCTGGTGCCGATGGTCAGGGCCAGACGGGAGGGGTCTGTGCAGCCGCTGCCCACGCTGGCCGCCACCCCGTCGCCCACGGCCAGGAAGAGGCGGGCCTGGGCCAGCTCGGGCCAGCGGGCCGCGTGGTCTGGGGCCAATCCCTGCAGCCCCTGGTGGAACTCGCGGAGGGGGGGAAGGGTCTCTGCCGGGATGGCCAGCCGTTCCAGCCAGGGGGTGTGCCAGGTGCCGGTGAGGCCGTCGAAGAGGCCGGTCCAGCCGGCCTCACTGGTGCTCACCGGGGCGAAGGGTCGGCCGGTCCAGCGGGCCAGCAGGTGGGCGGCGCCGGTCTGCCAGCGGGCCACCCGGGCCAGGAGCTCGGGCTGGGTTCGACGGAGGTGGCGGAGCTGTGCCGGCGCGTAGGCGTTGTGCACGGGGACGCCGGTGCGCTGGTAGGTGGATGCCAGCCGTCCCTCCTGGGCCAGCTCCTGGCGCAGGGCCTGCGCGTCCTGGCCGCTGCGGGTGTCCGCGTAGGTCAGCAGGGGGGTGACCGGGGTACCCTGGGCATCCACGCCCAGCCAACACATGGCAAAGGAGGCCCAGGCCAGGGCCTGGACATGGATCTGGTCTCGGAATGGGCTGGCCCGGAGCTGCTCCAGACAGTGGTTGACCGCGGTTTCGACGCTTGCCACCAGCTCCTGGGGCGAGCCGGTGCCGTCCGGGGCCAGGGAGAAGGGGGACCGGCCTTCGGTCCCGGGCAGAGGGGTGCCGTCCTCCTGGAAGAGGAGACAGCGGACGGAGGAGCTGCCCAGGTCCAGCGCGGCGATGACAGGACGGCGGGCTGGGGGCACGGCTCAGGGCGCCTCTCCGCTGCGGCGGTAGATCTCCAGGGCCTGGGCCAGGTCCTGGAGCAGGTCCTCCGGGTCTTCCAGCCCGATGGAGACCCGATAGTGGTCGTCTGTGAGGCCGAGCTGACGCCGGAGCTCGTGGTTGCCGTAGTAGCTGAAGGCCAGGGGGGAGAGGAGGCTCTCGAAGCCTCCCCAACTGTAGCCCAGGTGGAAGAGGCGCAGGCTGTTGACGAACGCGGCCCGGGCCGCCTCGCCCCGGGGCCGAAGGCGGAAGGAGAAGAGGCCGCTGTCGCCCATGCACTGGCTGCGGTGGAGGGCATGGTGGGGGTGGCTTTCCAGGCCGGGGTGGAGCACCTCCACCACCTCTGGGTGTTCCTGCAGCCAGCGCGCGATCCGCAGGGCCGAGGTCTCGTGTTGGCGCAGCCGGATCGGCAGGCTGCGCAGCCCCCGGAGGGCCAGGTAGGCGTCGTCCGGGGCCAGGGAGGCCCCCAGGAGGGTGTAGACCCTCCGCACGGGGCGCATGGCCTCCTGGGTGCCCACCACCAGGCCCAGGAGGAGGTCTGAGTGGCCCGCGATGTACTTGGTACCGGAGTGGACGCTCAGGTCCAGTCCGAGGTTCAGGGGTTTCTGGTAGAGGGGTGTGGCCCAGGTGTTGTCGATGGCGGTCCAGATGCCCCGTTCCCGGGCCAGGGCGGCCACGGCCCGCAGGTCCTGGATCTGGAAGAGGCCGCTGGAGGGGGATTCCAGGAAGATCAGGCGGGTGTTGTCCTGGAGGTAGGGGCGGAGGTCCTGGGACGCCTCGGCGGGGAAGAAGGTGGTCTCCACGCCGAAGCGGCGGTAGAGGGACTGGAGCGCGGACCGGGTGGGGCCGTAGACGGTGTCCACGCAGAGGACGTGGTCGCCCGTCTGCAGGAGGGCGCTGAGGACCAGGTTGATGGCCGCCATGCCCGAGGCGGTGGCCACACAGTCGGCCCCGTGTTCCAGGTGGGCGATCTTCTCCTCCAGGATCCGGACGGTGGGGTTGCTGCCCCGGTGGTAGACGTAGGGGCGGCTCTGTTGGCCGGCCACGTGGGCCTTCCAGGTCTCGTAGTCGGGGAAGGCGAAGAGGCTCGCATGGTAGACGGGCGGGTTCACCGCGCCGTGCTGCTCCTGGGGCTCCTCAAAGAGGTGGGCGATCGCGGTGGATTCGTGCATGGCTTTCCCTCGGGGTGGGGATGGTGGATCCGGGGCGGGGTCCGGCACGGCACTCAGTCCTGACGGGCATCGGCCAGGTCGTCGTGGCGGAGGATCAGCCGTTCGAAGCGCTGTTGTGCTCGGTAGGTGGCTCGGGCCATGGTGGTGGTGGCGATGGGGCCCGTGATGAAGAAGAGGAGGATCAGGGCCACCATGCGGGGCAACTGGGATGCATCCCAGAAGTAGATGCCCGTGGCCAGCAGGATCCCGCTCACTCCCAGGGTGGCGGCCTTGCCCGCGGCGTGCATCCGGGTGTAGATGTCGGGGAGCACGTTGATGCCCAGGGCCGCGATGGCCATGAAGGCCACTCCCAGGCCGGCCACCCCCACCACCAGCAGACGGATCAGCTCCTCGCTCATCCTTCCATCTCCTCCTCTTCTTCCCCGGATCGCTCCAGGTAGCGGGCGAACATCACCGTGCCCAGGAAGCCCAACACCGCGGTGACAATGGCCCCCTCCAGCAGGACGAAGGAGCCGCTGTGGACCGCGAAGAGGGCGAAGATGGCCACGGCATGGATGGCGATCAGATCGAAGGCCACCGTTCGATTGGGCACATCGGGCCCTCGGTAGAGGCGGATGAAGCACACGGTGAGGGAGGCGGCCAGGACGAAGATCAGGATCCCGATGGCGGCCTCGAAGGTGGTGGGGCTCATGGTCGGGCCTCCTGTTGGGCCTGTTCCACGGCCTCCACCAGACGGCGCAGGCGGAGGATGCGTTCCTCGAACCGATGCGCGATCTCGGCCCGGAAGGCCTCGGGGTCGGTCACATGGATGGCGTGGACGTAGAGGGTGTCCCGGCCCATGGGGTCCTGGGCCAGGTCCACGCTGAGGGTGCCTGGGGTCAGGGTGATGAGGGTGGCCAGGGCGGTCCGATCCAGGTCGGCCTGGAGCCGGAGGGGGATGCCCACGATGCCGGGATGGAGGGGCCGCTGTCGGTGTCCTCGGAGGGTGCTCACCAGGTAGCGCAGGACCAGCCAGGCCAGGCGCACGTTGCTCTCCGCGATGGCGTAGGCGGCGAAGGCCAGGAAGCGGGCCAGGTGGAGGGCAAAGCGGCCGTAGTTGGGCTCGCCCAGGGTCAGGACCCCGAACCCCAGGGCAAAGCCGAAGAAGAGGTGCACCAGGGTATATTGGCCCGAGAGCGCGGGCCACAACAGGGAGATGAGCAGGTTGATGACGAGCAGCCGGGCCATCGCTCTACTCCTTCTGGGGGAGCTTGTCCAGGGGAGGGATGGTGGGATGGGGGGCGACGGCTCGGATGTAGCCCTCTCGGTCCAGGGTCTGCTGGGCCGCCACCTGCATCCAGCCGAAGGCCCGTTCGCCGCCCAGCCCCAGGGCCAGGCTCAGGAGGACCGTCCCGGCCAGAGGGGCCAGGACCCGGGTCCGCCGCCAGGGTTCCTCCAGGGGGCGGACTCGGCTGCGGCCTGGGCGGCGGTACCTTCCCCAGAAGGACTGCTGCCACAGGCGCATGATGTTGATCAGGGTGAGGAGGCTGGCCACCAGGCCGGCGGCCACCACCCACCAGTGGCCCGCATCCAGGATGGCCTGGAGGAGGCTCAGCTTGCCGATGAAGCCGCTGAACGGTGGGATCCCGGCCAGGGAGATGGCCGAGAGGAAGAACAGGGTGGCCAGCAGCGGGCGACGGGCGGCCAGCCCGCCGATGCTGGCCAGGCGTCCGCTGCCCATCTCCAGCTCCACAGCGCCGCCGGCCATGATCAGGCCGGTCTTGACGATCATGTGGTGGACCAGGTAGAGGAGGGCGGCGGCCAGCCCGAACCCGGGGGCCAGCCGGTAGATGTCCACGGCCACGGCCAGGCCCACGAACATGAAGCCCACGTGGCTGATGATGTGGAAGCTCAACACCCGGCGGATGGTGGGCTGGGCCAGGGCGCCCAGGGCCCCCGCCACCATGGTGACGCCCGCGAGGGTCAGCAGGAGCGGTTGCCAGGCCACCAGCAGCTCGGGGAAGAGGAGGGTGTAGCTGCGGAAGAGGGTGTAGATCCCCACCTTGGTGAGCAGGCCGCCGAAGAGGGCGGTCACCGCGGGGGGCGGCGTGTGGTAGCTGGTGGGCAGCCAGAAGTGGAAGGGCACCAGGGCCGCCTTGCTGCCGAAGCCCACCAGCAGGAGGCCGGCCAGCAGGGTCCGCACACTGGGGTCGGCCATGTCCAGCCGTTGGGCCATCTGGGCCATGTTCAGGGTGCCCAGGGTGCCGTAGGCCACGCCCGCCGCGGCCAGGAAGATGATGGAGGCCAGCAGGTTGAGCACCACGTAGTGGATGCCGCTGTTGGTCTGGGCGGGCTGGCCGCCCACGGTCAGCAGCACGAAGCTGGCCATGAGGAGCACCTCGAAGAAGACGTAGAGGTTGAAGAGGTCTCCGGCCAGGAAGGCCCCGTTGACCCCCATGACCAGCACCAGGTACAGGGGATAGAACCCCATCCGCTCCCGGTGGTAGTCCAGGGTGGCCATGGCGTAGGGGAAGACGGCCAGCGCGACCACGCCGCCCATCACCAGCATGATCGCGGTCAGGCCGTCGGCCACCACGCTGATGCCGAAGGGCGCGTCCCAGAGGCCCACCTGGAGGACGTACCGGCGGCCCTGGCCGATGGTCTCCACGGCCACGGCCAGGGCCACTGCCAGGTTCAGGGTCAGGGCCACCGTTCCCAAGGTCCGCTGGAGCCAGAGCCACCGCCGGAATCCCCATCGGCCGATGAACAGCAGCAGGGCTCCGGTGAAGAGGGGAAGGGCCACCGGAACGACCAACCAGTTCGGGCTGAAGCCGCTCACGGTGCCTCCTCTTCCATGGACTCGAAGGTGTCTTCCTGGGTGTGTCCCATCTCCTCCGCCAGCGCTGGGGGAAGGTCCTCCCGGTCGTAGAGGGGATCCACCTCGTAGGCCAGCCAGTCGTACGGGGGCTGGGCCCGGGAGGCCAGGTTCTCCTCTGGGGCGAAGGGGTCGTTCTCCCGCAACAGGGGCACGAGCTCGCCGTAGACCACATCCATCTTGGTGATGGTGAGACGTCGATGGACCAACATGATGACGAAGGCCGTGATGCCGAAGCTGATGACGATGGCTGTCAGGATCAGGGCCTGGGGCAGCGGATCGGCCATCTGCTCCAGGGCGCCGGTGGAGAGGGCCTGCTGGAAGCTCTCCTTGTCCAGGAAGAGGGGCGGGCGCCCCCGAGCCAGCCGGCCCGAGCCGAAGAGGAGCAGGTTCACGCCATGGCTGAGCAGGCCCAGGCCCAGCAGGAGCTTGATCTGCCCTCGACGCAGGATCAGGTAGGTGCCACAGGCGAAGAGCACGCCCACGGTCAAGGCCAGCACCCAGGAGGCCGGGAGGGACGGGATGGCACTCATTGTGGGGCGTTCCTCCTGCTGGCCTCCTCGGCCAGGCGGTTCAGGGTCAGCAGGTAGGAGGTGGCCACGCTGACCACCACCAGGTAGACGCCGATGTCGAAGAGCACCGGGGTTCCCAGCTTGAGTTCCCCCAGGGGGCCCAGGGAAAGCTCCACCCAGACGCCGGCCATGAACGCGCCCCGGGAGAGGCCCACCACGCCGGAGCCCACCGCGATGAGGAGCCCCAGCCCCAGGGCCCGGTTCAGGTAACGGCCCACGTCCCGGCGGACGCTCGCCTCGCCTCGGCTCAGGATCTGGAGCTCGAAGGCCGCGGCGGTCATCAGGCCCGCGATGAACCCGCCCCCTGGCAGGTTGTGCCCCCGCAACAGCAGGAAGATGGAGAGGACCAGCAGGACCGGCGTGAGGACCCGATCCAACATGCGCAGGTAGAGCTCAGGCATGGCGGGCCTCCGTGGGGGTCGGGGTCTCCTCGGGGGTGGGCCGGTCGGGCACGGTGGGGGATGCCGTGTCCCGCCGCAGCCGCCTGGGCAGGAAGACCGGGGGCGCGTGGTAGAGGGCGTAGCCGCCCAGGGCCGCCAGGGCCAGGACGGTGATCTCGCCCATGGTGTCGAAGCTGCGGAAGTCCACCAGGATCACGTTGACCACGTTCTGGCCGAAGGCCTCGGGCAGGGAGCGTTCCAGGAAGAAGCGGCTGATGGGCGCGTCCACCTGCAGGGACCCGCTGGCGTTCACCAGCACCATGCCGGCCCCCAGCAGGCCCGCGGCCCCGGCCACCACCCAGTTGCGGACCCGCCGCCAGCCGGTGATGGGCGGACGCCGGTCCTCGGGGAGGCGGTAGAAGACCAGGACCAGCAGGACCACGGTCAGCACCTCGATGAGGAGCTGGGTCAGGGCCAGGTCCGGCGCGCCGAAGAAGACGTAGAAGAGGGTGACCGTGATCCCCACCACCCCCAGGCTGATGATGGCCCCCAGCTTCCGCTGGGCGCGGATGGTCACCACCGCGGCCACCATGGCCAGCGCGGCCAGGATCCCCTCGGCCCAGGGCAGGCCCGGGTAGCCGGCCGGATCCGGCTGCAGCGCCTGCCATGGGTCCCCCAGCTGGGCCAGCCCGATCGCCAGGGGCACCAGGGCCGCGACCATCACCACGCTGGCCTGGTTGGCCAGGGTCCGGAGCTGCACGGCCCGGGCCGTCTGATCGGCCAGCCAGGCCAGCCCCTCCAGGAGGCGCTCGAAGGTGCGCGCGGCCTGGGTCCACGGGGGCAGGCTGTGCAACAGGCGACGCCAGGCAGCCCGGGCCAGGAAGAGGAGCAGGCCGGTCCCCACGAGGCCCAGGCTGGTCCACAGGACGAGGTTGAAGCCCCGCCACAGGGCCAGATGGGCCTCCACCGGCGCGGCCAGGACCGCGCCCGCGGCCAGGTCCACCAGAGGGGCCCACAGGCCGATGGTGAAGGGGGCCAGGGTGCCCAGGAGGACCAGGACCAGGGGGGCGGCCTGGAAGGCCAGGTTCGGCGGATGGTGTACGTGGGCCTGCTCCACGGCCTCGGACTCCGGACGCAGGAAGGCCTCCCACAGGAGGGTCAGGCTGTAGGCCACGAAGAGGGCGCTGGTGAGGCCGACCACCCCCAGCGCGATCCAGCGGCCCTGGGGCGCGTACAGGGCCACATCCAAGAGGCCCTCCTTGGCCAGGAAGCCGAACAGGGGAGGGATGCCCGCCATGGAGAGGCCGGCCAGCAGGGCCAGGGCCGTGGTCAGGGGCAGGTCTCGGTGCAGCCGGGCCAGGCGGCGCAGGTCCCGGGTGCCGGTGGCATGGTCCACGATCCCGGCGACCAGGAAGAGGGGACCTTTGTAGAGGGCATGGGCCAGGATCCCCACCACCAGGGCCACGGCCGCGGCCTCCTTGGAGAAGGCCAGCAGGAAGGTCAACACCCCCAGCTGGGCGATGGTCGCGTAGGCCAGGAGGGCCTTCATGTCCCGTTGGCCGAAGGTGCCCACCGCGCCCACCACCATGGTGGCCCCCCCGACCAGGAAGAGGGCCCAGAACCATAGGGGAAGATGGGCAAAGGCCGGGTGGAGGCGGGCCAGGAGGAAGACCCCGGCCTTGACCATGGTGGCCGAATGGAGGTATGCGCTGGCCGGCGTGGGCGCGGCCATGGCACCGGGAAGCCAGAAGTGGAAGGGGAACTGGGCGGATTTGGTGAACGCGCCCAGGAGGATCAGCAGGAGTGCCGCGAGGGCCAGGGGGGAATCGGCCAGCCCCGAGGTGGCCAGGAGCTGGCTGATGGTGTAGGTCCCGGCCTCCTGGCCCAGGAGGATGAAGCCGGCCAGCATGGCCAGGCCCCCGGCCCCGGTGACGATCAGGGCGTTGCGGGCGCCGTTCCGGGCCCCGGCCTGGTCGTGGGCATAGGCGATGAGGAGGTAGCTGGTGATGCTGGTCCCCTCCCAGAAGACGAAGAGGGCCAGCAGGTTGTCGGCCCACACCAGGCCCAACATGGAGACCATGAACCCGAAGAGCACCGCGTAGAAGTAGCCCTGTCGGGGGTCGTCCTCCAGGTACCAGTGGGTGTAGTAGGCAATGGCGGCGCCGATGCCGGTGATGAGCAGGCCGAAGAGCAGGGACAGGCCGTCCAGGCGCAGGGCCAGCTCCAGCCCCAGGCTGGGCATCCAGGCCAGGGTCTCCTGGAGCGGCCCGGCAGAGGAGGCCACGACGGGGATCTGGGCCACCAGCCACAGGGTCGCAAGGGCGGGGACCGCTGCGGCCATCCCCGCAAATCCGGGGTGGCGGTGCGGTCGGACCAGCCAGAGCAGCAGCCCGGTGGCGGCCAACAGGATCAGCCAGGTGAGCATCATTGGTGTGCTCCGGAAAGAACTACGGCGACATCGGTATCATCGGATGGGCGTTCTCGTCATCGACATCGGCATTATGCATGAATGATCATCAGCAGTTCACGAATTCGTAGCGGAGTCGGCATCTGAGGATGCCGACTCCAGAGGGGCGATGCCGCATCGGAATCGGTATCAGCAAAGGTGTTATGCAAAGCGGTGTCCTTGGAAACCGCCGGGAACGGCACCCCCTCTGTTTATCACAACCGGTTGCCTTTGCCAAGTTCTGCCAGGGGATGGGTTACGGTCCATCCAGGTGGTAGAGGGGAGCGGCGTCGGAGACCCCACACTGTATCCTGTGCTACCGGCCTCTGCGCCGTCGGCGCGTGTGCGGTTGCACACCGGCCTGCACCAGCGCCCTTATGTCCCGCAGCACCGTGCGTCGGCTGACTCCCAGCGCCCGGGCCAGATCGGCATCGGTGGGGACAGCGCCCTGGGCTGCCGCTTCCGCGAGCAGCCGCTGCAGCGTGTGCCGCCGACGCTCGATTTTGGAGGTGATGCGGTCGTCTTCCGGGGTGTAGAGGGTCCAGGTGACCCATGTATAATCCTGGTCCCTCAGGGAGCGTCCCAGGGGGACATCCACACGGGCCAGGCGCACCCGCACCCGACGTGTGTGGGCCTCCAACGCGGCGCGGACGCGGCGATTCATGGGATCCCGTGCCAGGAAGCGGGCGCGCGCATCCGGCAGCAGGAGCGTGGCCAGCTCGCGCATGGCTCCTTCCGCCCGTCGCAGGTGTTCGAGCGCGGTGGCGGTATGCCCCTGGGCCAGCAGCACGCGATAGGCGGCATAGTGCACATGTTGGTGGAGGTCGGCCCGGAAGTCGGGCTGGAGCAGCGCCAGGGCCATCTGTACGTGGCGCCAGGCCGCGTCCCCTTTTCCCTCTGCCAAGGCCACCAGGGCCAGGTGGGCCCGGGTGGCGGCCAGCGCGTCCTGTTCCCCCATGGTCTCCCAGAGGGCGCACGCCGTTTCGAAAGCCCGCTGTGACTCGGCCAGGCGGCCCATCTCCAGGAGGGTGACCCCCTGGCCGTGCAGGCTGTGGGCACGGGGAGGCCCACAGCCTGTGCCGCGGGCCAGGGCAAAGGCCTCGTTGAAGCAGGCCAGGGCATGCTCCAGCTCTCCCAGCTTGTAGTGGGTGAGGCCCACATGGCACAGCCCCAGCGCGATCCGCACCGGATTGTCCTCCGCTCGGGCAAGGGCCAGGGCCTGGCCTTTCAGTTCGAGAGCTGCCTCGTAATCTCCCAGGGTATCTGCCAGCGCGCCCAGATGGGTTAGGCTGACCTCTTTCATCCGGTGGTCGCCCATCCTGCCGCTGTGGGCTAAGGTGCGTTCCCAGAGGGCTCGGGCTTCGGGGTAACGGCCTGCCCTCTGGAGGGCGATGGCCAAGTTGCTCGCGGCACGCAGTTCGTGGTGCAGGTTGCCGATGGCTTGCTGGGCCTCCATGCTTCGGGTGTGGTAGACGATGGCCTCCTGGAGCCGACCGTGTCGTTGGGCCTGGATGGCCAGCATGCCTTCCACCCAGGCCACGCCGGGGTCGTCGCCCAGTCGGGCGTAGCGGTCGCGGGCCTGTTGAAGCCATGCATGGGCTCGGCCATACGCTCCTCGATCCTGCGCGGCGCGGCCGGCTATCTCCAGCAAGCGCGCTTCCTGGCGCAGATCTCCGATCCGGCGGGCCAGGGGAAGAGCGGCCTGGGCAGTGGCCTGGGCCTGGGAGAAAGCGCCTGTACTCCACTCCAGGTTGGCCTGGTGCCAAGCGGCCTCGGCGCGACGTCCATCGTCGTCCAGGGCCTCGGCCAGTTTCCACAGCCGGCGTATCGCTCGCCGCTGTGCCTCTCGCTGGGCGAGAACGTCCAGGGCATATGCCAGGCCCCGGGACGCGGCGTAGCGTGCGGCATGGTCGTCGGGGGGCAATCTGGCCAGCGCCTGCTCGAAGTATCGCCGGGCCGCCCGATAGCGGAAGCGTTCCAGCGCCCGTTCCCCTGCCTGTTGGGCATAATGGGCGACTTCTGCCCAAGCGCCTGCCTGCTCCGCGTGGTGGAGAAGGGGCAGGGGGTCGTCGGGGTGGGTCTGGCGCAGGACGGAGAGCGCGCGCCTGTGCCATCCCTGGCGCTCGGACTCGGCCAGATGGGTATAGATGGTGGCCCGGAGGAGCTCGTGGGCAAAGCGATAGCCATCGTCCTCCAGGCAGATCAGCTTGGCCTGCTCGAGCTCTCCCACCAGCTTCGGCAAGGTGCGCACCGCATAGCCTGCCTGTTCCAGCATGGCCTCCCAGGTGCTGTAGTCGAACTGCAGCCCGAGCACGGCTGCTGCTTCCAGGGCGCCTCGAGCTGGGGCCGCGAGGCGGGCCAGCCGGCGCCGGATCACCTCAACCAGGAAGGGGGGCGCAGCGACGGGGTCCAGGCTGCCAGCCTGCAACAAGGTCAGCGCTAGGAGCGGGTTGCCGCCGCTTGCGGCCTCCAGCCTGGCCACCCGGACGGCGGGATAGTCGGTCACGCCGCAGGCAGCCACCATCTGGGCCAGCTCCTCGCGGTTCAGACCCTCCAGGTGCACCACGGGGGTCCCGGCGCGATCCCAGGCCTGCACGGTGGACCAGGCGGGTTGGCCGCGCAGTTCATGCCCCCTTCCGCTGAGGACGAGCAGGACAGGGATCTCGGCCAGTGTGCCGGCCAGGGCCTCCAGCAGGGGCCACAGGGCCGGATCCGCCCACTGGACGTTGTCCAGGATGAACAGATGGGGTGCGATCTGTCCCAGACCGTGCAACAGGTGACCCACGGCCGTGTGGAGCCGATGCCGGTCCGCGCTGCCAGGTGCCGAGGTGTCCGTGTCTGGAATGTGGGAGGGGGGAAGCACCAGGCGGGCCGCGCTGGCCAGCCAGGCGGGTTGCATCAGTCGCGCCAGCTGTCTCCAGCGAGGTGTCGGCAGGGCCTGGATCAGGGCCTGCCGTAGAGGAGCATAAGGTGCCGGCGGACCCGGTGCCTCTTCCTTGCCCCAGGCCACCTGCCATCCACGCCAGGTCGCCGCGTGGGCCAGCTCCTCCAACAGGCGCGTCTTGCCGCTGCCTGCGTCTCCCAGCAGGACGAGGATGCCGCCCTGGCCGGCATGGGCCCGATCCAGGCGGGCCAGCAACTGCCCGCGCTCGGCCAGGCGCCCCACGAAGGGGGGGCGGTTGAAGGGGTTGTTCGTGGAGGTGGGCGCGCGGGCCTGATCCAACCCATTCTGGAGCTGTTCGGCCAGGGCCCGGGTCTCCACGGCGGGCAAGACGCCTAGCTCTCGGTCCAGCACCTGTGCCAGTTCGGTGTAGGCCGCCACTGCGTCGGTCAATCTCCCCATGCCCGCCAGGGCGCGCATGAGGCCGCGATGGGCCTCCTCGTGCAGCGGGTCGGCGCGGATCAGGCGGCGGAAGTGATGGGCGGCAGCCTGCAGGTCGCCCTGGTCCTCCGCGGTCTTCCCTAGGCGTAGGAGGCAGGCGAGGTACTGTTCGTGGAGAGCGGTGCGGAGGGAGAGGAGCCAGTCGTCGTAGAGCTCGGGCAGGAGTTCGCCGGTGTAGAGGGCAACGGCCTGTTGCAGCTCGGAGCACTCTTGGGAGGCGGCGAGCTGCTGAAACGCCCAGACGTCCACCCATAGGTCGGGGCCACTGTGCAACGCGATGCCGTGGCGTTCCACATCCAGCCATGTGGGGCCAAGGGCCTTGCGCAGACGATGGAGGAGGGTGTTGAGGTTGCGACGCATGCGGGCCGGAGGGGCATTGGGCCAGAAGAGCTCGGCCAGCCGCTCGCGCGTGTGGGGGGCTTGAGGATACAGCACCAGGAAGGCGAAGAGGCTCTGCGCTTTGGGGCTGGAAAGCCGGATAGGGCCCTGTGATCCCTCGATTCGCAACGCGCCGAAGAGACGGATCCGGCGCGGGCAGCTCGGAACCCGGGCACCGGTGGGGGCATACATCGCCGATTGTCCTTTCCTGGGGCTCTTCCTTGGAGCACGATGATGGATGATCTTAGATTGTTGTGGGTGGCGATGTCAAACCGAGGGGAAACCAGAAGGTGTACCGTGGGACAGGAGGGGAAAGGGGACCACCGGCTCCTCAGGAAAGGGGTTGGGTCCATGCATGGGAGATGTTCCTGGGGCCGTCCTGGACCCTGGGCGTAGCCGGAGATGTCTCCCTAAAGGCCCCGGGCCGAAACCTGGGGCCTTTAGGGGATGGGTTGCCGTTATCGGGCTACCAGGGGCAGGTAGAGGGAATATCCGATGGCTGTGTCGTTCCAGAACCCCCCAGTCAGCGTGTAGACGCCGCCGCCCATGGTGCCCGCATCCGGTTGGCCCATGGTGCCGCTGAGGACATAGGGGCCGCCGGAGGCGGTACCGCCTCCGGCATCGACGGTGCTCCAGCGAAGGCCATAGCCGCTGTCCGCTTGGGCCAGAGCCAGGGTGGCCAGGAGGAGCAGGGCGACCAGGAGGGTATAGGGCACCGCGCGTCGTCCCCTCATCGCCTACCTCCTCTGTGCTGCCGCCAGGCGAACAGGCCGACCAACAGGAGGAGGCTCGCCCCGGGCAGGAGGGTGCCTGGAACGGCCGAGGTCGGGCGGCCCTGCTCCAGCGCGCTCAGACGTTCCTCCAGGGCATCCATCCGGGCGCGCAGGTCCGCGTTCTCGGCCTCCAGCTGCGCGATCCGTGCCGTCTGCGCCTGGTTCTGTTGGTACAGCCCCTGGATGGCCGCCAGGGCCACGCCGTCGGCGTCCACGGTGGCGATGTAGGTGTCCTCCTCGCCCAGGCCGAAAGCGGCATAGAAATCCTGGGCCGTCGGTCCCATGTGGCGGATGGAGGCGTCCTGGGCCTTGTAGTTCCAGGTGGCGATGGGCAGTTGGGCCACCTGCTCCAGCACGGCCTGGGGATCCACCGGTGCAATGTTCTCCTTGACGTTGCGGTCGCTCAGGCTGGCCCAAGTGCCGGAGCCGGCGGACAGGCGCGCGCCGGTGGTGAGATTGGAATTGGTGTAGATGTAGAAGCCGCCGGAGGAGCGGAAGATGGTACGGTTGACAGTGTTGCAGGAAACGTTGGCGTTGGTGCTGTCGCCCCAGACAAAGCAGCCGGCGCTGTTCGCGTTGGCCCGGTGGCCGGCGGCGAACGAGTAGTTGCCGCCCGCTGAATTGTCAAGCCCGCCGGGGACCGTGGCGTAGAGGCCGCCGGCCCCGTTGTCCCGGCCCCCGCCCACGGTGGCGGCGAAGCCGCTGGCGGCGTTGTCCCGGCCCCCGCCCACGGTGGCGTAGCGGGCATCGGTCGGGTCTCCATCGCCGCTCCCGGCCCGGTTGCCGCCGCCGCCGGCGATGGTGCCGTAGTCGTCGAAGATTCGGTTGTTGGTGGCGTTTGGGTTGGAGGGGTCGGAAGGCCCGCCGCCGGCGATGGTGCCGTAGGCCGCGGTGACCCAGTTGTACCCGCCGCCGCCCACCGTGGCCCTGTTGCCGCTGGCGCTGTTGTTCTGGCCGCCGCCCACGGTGGCGTTGGCGCCGCTGGCGGTGTTGTCCTGGCCGCCGCCCACGGTGGCATAGTTGCCGGCAACGGAGTTCTGCTGGCCGCCGCCCACGGTGGCATAGTCGCCGGCAACGGAATTCTGCTGGCCGCCGCCCACGGTGGCTCTGTTGCCGCTGGCGGTGTTGGTCTGGCCGCCGCCCACGGCGGCCGCAAATCCGTTGGCGTTGTTGGCGACGCCGCCGCCCACGGTGGCATAGTTGCCGGCAGCGGAATTCTGTTGGCCCCCGCCCACGGTGGCCCTGCTGCCGCTGGTGGTGTTGGTCTGGCCGCCGCCCACAGTGGCATAGGTGCCGTTGGCCGTGTTGTTGTAGCCCCCGCCCACGGTGGCATAGGAACTGCTGGCCGTGTTGTTGTAGCCCCCGCCTATGGTCGTGCCGCTGCTGTTGGCGGTGTTGCTGTCCCCGCCGCTCACCGTGGCCGCGCTGCCGCTGGCGGTGTTGCCCTGGCCGCCGCCTACGGTGGCGTAGGGGGCAGTGGTTGTGTTCCCATCGTCGCTTCCGGCGCGGTTGTTGCCACCGCCGGCGACGGTGCCGTATTCGTCGAGAACCCGGTTGCTGGTGTTGGCCGGGTCACCGGTGTTGGATGGTCCGCCGCCGGCGATGGTGCCGTAGGCCGCGATGACCTGGTTGTACCCGCCGCCGCCCACGGTGGCGTTGGCGCCGCTGGCGTTGTTGGCAATGCCGCCGCCCACGGTGGCATAGTCGCCGGCAACGGAGTTCTGCTGGCCGCCGCCCACCGTGGCCCTGCTGCCGCTGACGGTGTTGCCCTGGCCGCCGCCCACGGTGGCGTTGGCGCCGCTGGCGTTGTTGGCAATGCCCCCACCCACCGTGGCCCTACTGCCGTTGGCGGTGTTGCTCTCGCCGCCGCCCACGGCGGCCGCATATCCGTTGGCGTTGTTGGCGACGCCGCCGCCCACGGTGGCGAAGGAGCTGCTGGCGGTGTTGCTGTCGCCGCCGCCCACGGTGGCCGCGCTGCCGCTGGCGGTGTTGTTGCTGCCTCCACCCACCGTGGCGGAGGGTCTATCCGAAGGTGTCCCGGCCCCATCTCCGACCTGGTTGCCGTAGCCCCCGCCCACCGTGCCGTAGTTGTCGGTCACCCGGTTGTGGTCGGGCCCACCGAAGCCGTCGTCCGGCGCGCCGCCCCCGGCAATGGTCGCGCCCACCACGCCGGCCACGACGCTGTTGTCGCGGAGGCCGCCGATGAGGTTGGGGGTGTTGTCAGTGGGCTCGATACGCAGGGCGCGCAGGTTGTTGACGCGAAGTTCCAGGGCCTGGTTGTCCGCCGTGCCCAGAAAATTGGTGGTGGGATCGGTGCCGGGATTGCCGCCGAGCTTCCAGTATCGTCCATCGGTGTAGTCCACGTCCAGGGACAAGGTGACGCTGCCGGAGGTGCCGCCTCCACTGAGTCCCGTTCCGGCGTTCACCGCGGTGATGTCTCCGTTGCCCGCGTTGTTGCCGCACGCCCACTGGCTGCCGTTCCACTCGGCGATCTGGCCACTGTTGCAGGATTGGGGAAGCCGGTACGTGCCTGCCAGGCTGAGCTGGGTGCCGTTGAGGGTGAGGCCCGTGCCGGCGGTGTAGGTGGTGTCGTTATCGACCCCGTCGGCGAAGCCGGCAGGGATACCGGTCAGGTTGCTCCAGGCGGTGCTTTCCGCATAGTCCGCATAGAGGGCGTAGGGGGTGGGATGGAGGGGCTGCCGGGGGGAGAGGGGGGTGTAGGCGCTGGTGCTGTTGCCTGGCCGCACACGGATTTCGAGCCACAACGCCGAGCCGTCGAACACGTTGCCGAAATCCAGGTCGACGGTGAAGAGGCCGTTGTTGAGGAGCACATCGTCTTTGGAGAGGGTGTTGCCCACCTGGGAGCCAGAGGACGGGGCGTTGAAGAGGGCGAACTGGAAATCGTAGGTGCCGTTGGCCGGGGCGCCGTTGTCGGTGAGGCGTCCTTGGTAGGTGAAGGCGGTCCCCAGGGAGGTCTGGGTGTCTGTCACGGTCTGTGGCGTGGACTGTTGCGCGTGGGTGGGGCGGGAGCTTCCCAGGCCGGCGGCCAGGGCAAGCAGGAGGAAGAAGGACAACCGGATTCTCGGGAGAAGGTTGGACCAGTGCATGGGGGGACGCTCCTTGGTTGGTTCTCCACCGTGGGGTTTTGCGTTGCCACGGTGCAAGGGATACACCTGCTTTCGTCGTTTTGGGTCCTCTACAGTTTCGGTCGTCTACAGCGGTTTGAACTGCCATGGTTCACTTGCCGGGCACCGGAACCGTGTACCCGATTCGGGGTCGGTGCGCTGAAGGGGATGCCGTAGCGTAACATGGGGGGTGATCGCCACCGATCCTCCGTGCGCGCGGCCCCAAGGCGAGGTGTTGTCGGGTCCTGGGCTCGGCCATTCTGGATCTAGGGTAGTGTGCGTCTATTTCGTGGGCGTCTCTTGGCTCTCTGCATTGGCGGCTGTTGTGACGGAATAGGTGGGAAGTGGGTGGTTGGTTGCGGGGGAGACAGAGATGGGTGAGGTGTTTGGGGGTGGTATTGTGACAAAGAGGGGATCCAGCCGGCGATGACCGTGAGAGCGTCCGGAGGAGATGGATGGAGAGCAGACAAGCCCACACGGCGTGGATTCGCGAACCGGTTGGGGCTGAGGTCGGGACCGTAGCCCGCACGGCCACCATGTGGTGAGGCCCGGATTCCAAATCGCCTGGCCGCTGGGAAGGAGGAGATGCCCTTTCCCGTGTCTCGTGGACGGCGTCCCGGGCCGGCTCTGCGGTGCTCTGTATCCAGTCTCAGCAGTTCACGAATTCGTATTCGTAGCGGAGTCGGCATCCTCAGATGCCGATTCCAGAGGGGCGATGCCGCATTGGAGGATGCCCACTCCTCAGTTTGGCTAAAATCGTGAATTACTGAGTCTCTTTGTCCGACTGTGCGGTGCACCCGCCCCGAACGGAGCGAGTGGACGGGGTGCAATCGCTTGTGGGCCCCGGGCGGAGCGGAGAGCTGGGATGGCATACCTGGGCCGCGCGTTAGCGCCGAAGCGGAGCTTCGGCGCTAACAAAGCCCTCTGCGGTGGGGCGGGGGAGCTCGGCAGGGATCATGGGCAGTCGGAACCCTTCACGGGTAGATGCCCCGAAGCTTGACCGCCTCCACGATCCGGCCGATGGCGATGGAGTACGCGGCGCTGCGCATGTCCATACCGGTGCGCACGGTGGTCATGATCACCTGTTCCAGCGCGTCCAGCAGCTTGCGCTCCATGAGCCGTCGGATCTCGCCCTCGTCCCAGAAGAAGGCCTGGATGTCCTGGACCCACTCGAAGTAGCTGACCACCACGCCGCCGGCGTTGCACAGGATGTCGGGGATGATCAGCACGCCTTTGTCCTGGAGGATCTGGTCGGCCTCGGGGGTGACCGGGCCGTTGGCGCCCTCCGCGATCACCCGGGCCCGGACCTGGGACGCGTTCTCGTGGGTGATCTGGCCTTCCAGGGCCGCGGGCACCAGGATGTCCACGTCCAGCTCCAGCAGCTCCTCGTTGGTGATGGCCTCCGCGCCGGGGTAGCCCACCACCGTGCCGGACTCCTCCGCGAAGCGCTTGACCAGCCGGGGATCCAGGCCATTGGCGTTGTAGATCCCCCCCTGGACATCGCTCACGGCCACCACCCGGGCGCCCCGTTCGTGCATGGCCCGGGCTGCCCAGCTTCCCACGTTGCCGAAGCCCTGGATGGCCACGGTGGCGTCCTCCAGCTCCATGCCCAGCTTCTGACGCAGGGTGGCCCGGATCACGTAGGTGATGCCCAGACCCGTGGCGTACTCCCGGCCCGCGGTGCCGCCCACCCCCACGGGCTTGCCCGTGACCACCGCGGGCACGGAATAGCCCTTGTGCATGGAGTAGGTGTCCATGATCCAGGCCATGATCTGGGCGTTGGTGCCCACGTCCGGCGCGGGGATGTCCATGTCGGGGCCGATGAAGATGCTGATCTCCGTGGTGTAGCGTCGGGTCAGGGCCCGGAGCTCCCGCTGGCTCAGCTCCTTGGGGTCCACGATGACGCCCCCCTTGGCGCCGCCGTAGGGGAGGTTCATCAGGGCGCACTTCCAGCTCATCCACATGGCCAGGGCCCGGCATTCGTCCAGGGTGACGCTGGGGTGGTAGCGGATGCCGCCCTTGGTGGGGCCCAGGACCGTGCTGTGGTGCACCCGGAAGCCGGTGAACATCCGGATGGAGCCACTGTCCATCACCACCGGGAAGTGGACGATCAGCTCCCGGCGGGGCATGCGCAGGTACTCGAACATGTCGTCGTCCAGGTCCATGAGCTCGGCCACGTGGGCCAACTGGGCCTGGGCCACCTCGTATGCGCTGGCTCGATGGACCGTGGTGTCGGTGATGCGTTTCTTGGGCATGGGCGCGGGATGGGTCACCTCTGGGAAGCGGTTCTCGTCCATGTGGATCACCCTGGGGGTGGGAGCATCGCCCGAGGCCTTGGCGCCGTTGGGGTGCTCGGCCGGGCTGGGGGGCCGAGGCGCGGCCTCCGACGGCCTGGCAGCCTGGGACTGGGCACGACGTTTCGCCATTGAAAACGCTCCTTTCGTCTCCGTCGACGAATCACAATAGGGGCCCCTGGGCCCGGACAACCCAGGAGCGCCCTTATCCTACCACAGGCGGCTGTGGGGCATGGTGCCGGACTCGTCCATCGCGGGGCACGGTGCCCCGGAGATGCCACCGGCCCTCCCTCGTTCAGATCCGGTGGACATCGTGGGGCAGGCTTTCCCGGACCCCGGCCGGGGTGATCTGGATGAACTCCGCGTGGCGTTGGAGCTCGGGAATGGTCCGGGCGCCGCCGTAGCTCATGCCAGAGCGAAGGCCTCCTACCAGTTGTTGGAGGATCTCGTGGACATGGCCCCGGTACGGCACCACCGCCTCCACCCCTTCGGGGACCACCTTGTCCCAGTCCTGGGGGTCCTCCGCGCTCTCGTCCTCTCCCTGCTCCGCGAGGCGCCGGTGGATGGCCGCGCCCAGGGAGGCCATGCCTCGGACCACCTTCACCTTCTGGCCGTCCCGGAGGACGGGTGCGCCCGGGGCCTCCTCGCAGCCCGCGAACAGGCTGCCGATCATCACCGTGTGGGCCCCCGCGGCCAGGGCCTTCACCAGGTCGCCGGAGGTCCGGATCCCCCCGTCCGCGATGATGGGCACCTGCCGGCCGCTCTCCTGCACGCCGGCCACGCTTTCCAGGATGGCCGTGAGCTGGGGAACGCCGAAGCCGGTGACGATGCGGGTGGTGCAGATGGAGCCCGGGCCGATGCCCACCTTCACCGCGTCCGCGCCGGCCATGGCCAGGTCGTAGGCCCCTTCCCGGGTGGCCACGTTGCCCGCGGCGATGGGGGTCTCCGGGAAGCGGCGGCGCAGTTCTCGAAGCTGGGCGAGGCAGTGGTCCGCGTGGCCGTGGGCGATGTCCAGGACCAGCAGGTCCACCCCGGCCTCCACCAGGGCCTGGGCCCGTTCCAGCTCGCCCGGGGTCACCCCCACGGCCGCGCCCACCCGAAGACGCCCCTTCTCGTCCACGGTGGCCTGGGGGTCCTGGGCGGCCTTCATCACATCCTTGGCCGTGATCAGCCCCACCAGGCGTCCCTCCTCGTCCACCACCGGGAGCTTCTCCAGGCGGTGCTGGTAGAGGACGGCCCGGGCCTCCTGGGGCGAGATGTCGGGCCCCACGGTGATCAGCCGTTCCGCGGGGGTCATCACATCCCGCACGGACAGGTGGTCGTGGGGGGCCAGGAAGAGGTCCCGCTGGGTGAGCATGCCCACCAGCCGCTCCCCCTCGTCCACCACCACCAGTCCCCCCACGTCCAGGTGGCGCATCTGTTCCTCGGCCTGGTGGAGGGGGGTGTCCGGGCCCACGGTGTAGGGGTTCTCCACGATATGCCCCTGGGCCCGTTTCACCTGCCGAACCTGCTCCACCTGTCGCTGGACGGACATGAAGCGGTGCAGGACCCCCAGGCCGCCCGCCCGGGCCATGGCGATGGCCATCCGGGCCTCGGTGACCGTGTCCATGTTCGCGCTGAGGATGGGGATGGCCAGCCGGATCTGGGGGGTGAGAGAGGTGGAGGTGTCCACCAGTCGACGGGAGGTCACGGGAGATCGCCTGGGGACCAGCAGGACATCGTCGAAGGTGAGCCCTTTCTCCGCTCGGATCTTCATCGTTCCCCAAAGGTCCTTTCCAGGGAAGACGGTTCGACCCGCCCGTGCCCTGGACGCCCCATGGGGACCTTCCAGGGCCCCGGTCCTCGGACGGGTGGAACGGCCTTCCGGTGCCGGGGGCCGGCCCCGAGGCCCGGAACGGGGGAAGGGTCGGCCGGGTACAGGAGATCGCCTGTACCAGTATACTCTGTTCCGGCCGTTCCGTCGAAACCCACAGAAAAGCCCGGCCACCGAGACCGGGCTCTGCCTGTCGGGGGACCACCTACAGGCCATGGCGTGGCGAGGGGGCGGCTCTGGAAGGATTCGAGCCGATGGCGTTGGCCCATCCTGTAAAGGGTCGGGGGAGGCCCTCTCCAGGATCCGTCTCTCCCTAGCATGAGCTGTGGGCCTGGCCATCGGGCCCGAACGCTCCAGAACGCCTCTCTCGTCTGCGGGATCGGGGTTCAGGCTGAGGTGTGGCCATGGACGCCGCACGGTGGTCCTGGAGCTGTCCGCATCCCCACGTCTGCCAAGGAGCCGACCTCGCATGCTCCCCAGCTTCCGGCTGTTGCACGACCCAGTGGCCGTACCGGGCGTACCACCGCGTCGCCAATGCCTTGGGGGCGACAGCCCTTCTCCCACCCAATTGTAGCGGAGAAATGTGGATGTCCGTATGGCCAAATGAGGCTATGGCGACCCCCTCGCCCCTCCCCGGAAAGGGGGAGGGAACCGCCCACGGCTGTCCAGTCTGCAGGCCCAAGGCCCGCGTTCACATGGGCAGGCAGCAGGGGGGGGGCGCCTCACCGAAGGGCCGGGGTCATGCCCGCGGGAGATGGGTGGACCGGTTGTGAAGCCCCGGGGGCAGTGGTATACTGCCTGGGTCCAGCTCGATCTCGCGCTCTCGGTTCCACGATCCACGGGGAGCATCCCATGCGCTGCGCAGACTTCGACCTCTCCGGCAAGGTGGCCCTGATCACGGGCGCCTCTCGGGGCATTGGGGAGGCCATCGCCCGCTGTTACGCGGCGGCTGGCGCCGCGGTGGTCCTCAGCAGCCGCCGCCAGGAGGCCCTGGACGCGGTGGCCGCGTCCATCCGGGAGGAGGGCGGGCAGGCCCTGGCCCTTGCCGCCCACACCGGGGACCGGGCCGCGGTGGAGCGGCTGGTGGAACAGGCCGTGGACGCCCTGGGCGGCGTGGACATCTTGGTGAACAACGCGGCCACGAACCCCCATTTCGGTCCCATCCTGACGTCGGAGGAGAGCCATTGGGCCAAGATCCTGGACGTGAACCTGGTGGGCTATTTCCGCATGGTCCAGGCCTGTGTGCCGGTCATGCGGGAGCGGGGCGGCGGCAAGATCGTCCAGGTGGCCTCGGTGGCCGGCCTCCGGGCCCAGCCGGGCATGGGCATCTACTGTGTGTCCAAGGCCGGGGTGCTCATGTTGACCCAGGTGTTGGCCAACGAGCTGGCGTCGGACAACATCCAGGTGAACGCCATCGCGCCGGGCTTCATCCGCACCCGCTTCAGCCGGGCCCTGTGGGACAACCCCGAGCTCTACCGCCGTATCGTCCAGGCGGTGCCCATGCACCGGATGGCCGAACCCCAGGAGCTCACCGGCATCGCCCTCTACCTGGCCTCGGATGCCTCCAGCTTCACCACCGGCGCGGTGTTCACCGTGGACGGTGGCCAGTTGGCGGCCAGTGGCCTGCCAGAGGGATGAGGCAAGGCGCCTCCATGCCCGCACCCGTTCTCCTCCCGCACCGGTTTCCTCCTAAGAGGTGTTGACCATGGACGAGGATCCCCTGCTTCAGGAGCTGTTGCCCCGGATCCGTCGCTTCGTGGACCAGGAGCTGATCCCCCTGGAGATGGAGTTCATCCGTCGGCCCTGGGACCAGGTGGAGCCCCTGTTGGCGGCGAAGCGTCGCCGAGTCCAGGAGATGGGCCTGTGGGGGTTGGCCCTGCCCACGGAGGTGGGCGGCCACGGCCTGACCCTGGCCCAGTTTGGCCGGGTGAGCGAGGAGCTGGGCCGGACGCCCATCGGCCACTACGTCTTCGGCTGTCAGGCGCCGGACATCGGCAACATGGAGCTGCTGCTCCACCACGGCACCGAGGCCCAGAAGGCGCGCTGGCTGATGCCTCTGGTCCGGGGGGAGATCCGTTCCTGTTTCTCCATGACCGAGCCCGACTACCCGGGCTCCAACCCGGTCTGGATGGGCACCACCGCGGTCCGGGAGGGCGACCAGTACGTGATCAACGGCCGCAAATGGTACACCTCGGCCGCGGAGGGCGCGGCCTTCGCCATCGTCATGGCGGTGACCAACCCCGAGGCCGAGAGCCGTCACCGTCGGGCCAGCCAGATCATCGTGCCCATGGACACCCCGGGCGTCCACCGGGTGCGCAACATCCCGGTGATGGGCCAGGCCCATGGGGGCTGGCACAGCCACGCGGAGATCCACTACCAGGACGTCCGGGTTCCGGTGAGCCATCGCATCGGCCCGGAGGGCGAGGGCTTTGCCCTGGCCCAACAACGGCTGGGCCCTGGCCGCATCCACCACTGTATGCGCTGGATCGGCATCTGTGAGCGGGCCTTCGACATCATGTGCCGCCATGCCGCCCACCGGGAGCTGGCCCCCGGCCGGGCCCTGGGCGACCAGGGAATGGTCCAGAGCTGGATCGCGGAGAGCCGGGCCGAGATCCACGCGGCCCGGCTCATGGTGTTGGACACGGCCCGGAAGATCGATGCCGCGGGCACCTACGCGGCCCGGGACGAGATCTCCCTGATCAAGTTCTACGTGGCCAACGTGCTCCAGCGGGTGTTGGACCGGGCCCTCCAGACCCTGGGGGGGCTGGGCATGTGCGACGATACGCCCATCGCATTCTGGTTCCGCCACGAGCGGGCCGCCCGCATCTACGACGGGCCTGACGAGGTGCACAAGATGAGCGTGGCCCGCCGCATCCTGCGCCGCTACCGACCGTGAGACGGGTGTGGCCCTGGCCGTTCCTGGCCCTGTTGGCCCTGGTCTTCACCTGGCCCCTGGTTCGCGAGCTGGGGCAGGCGGTGAACGACCCGGTGGATCCCCTGCTCAACACGTGGATCCTGGCCTGGAACAGTCGGGCTCTCCTCCATGGGCCGCTGCGCCTGCTGGACGCCAACATCTTCTACCCCTATTCCCGGGCGCTGCTCTACTCCGAGACCCTCCTCCTGCCCGGGCTGCTCCTGCTCCCGGTCCAGGTGGCCTGGGAGAACCCCATCCTGGCCTACAACGCCATGGTGTTCCTGGGGATCGTGGGCACGGCCTGGGCCGGATACATGCTGGGCTCCTGGGCCACGGCCAGCCGTTGGGGCGGGCTCGCCGCAGGCGTGGGGCTGGCCTTCAACAGCTACATGGGCAGCGTGATGCCCAAGGCCCAGCTCCTCCAGCTGGCATGGACGCCGTTGGCCCTGCTCTACGTGGGCCGGATGGGAACGCGTCCGGGCCGGCGCCATGGCCTTCTCCTGGCCCTGTTTCTGGCCTTCCAGTTCTACACCACGGTCTACTACGGCCTCTTCGCCTTCCTGGCCGTGGTGTTGGTGGCCGGGCTGGCCCTCCTCGGCGGAAGAGGGCCCCTGGCCCCCTCCTCCACCGGCTCGCCCGCCACTCCCTCCCCGGGTGTGGGCTCGCGCCTGCGGGGGCTGGGCCTGGGGATCCTGGTGGGCCTTGGCCTCTCCTTGCCCCTGGGCCTGGCCTACTATCGGCTGAGTCGGGAGCTGGGGTTCTACCGGACCCTGGAGGACGCCTGGCCCTTCTCCGCCTCCCTGGCCATGTGGCTCACGCCCTCGCCCCACCGGCTGCTCTACCGTTGGATGGAGCTGCCCGAGCTGCCTGCCGTGGGGATCTACCCGGTGGAGGCGCTCTTCCCGGGCGTGGTGTTGCCCCTGCTGGCCCTCTGGGGCGGGATCCGGGGCGCAGAGCGGGGCCCGTTGGCATCTCCCCGGCTGCGGGGGCTGGTGGCCGTCCTGTCGGTTGGGTTCTTCGTCCTCTCCCTGGGCCCCTATCTCCAGATCCGGAGTCTGCAGCCCGATCGCACGTTTTCCCTGCCCTACGCCTGGCTCCACACCTATCTGCCCGGTTTCGATGCCCTGCGGGCGCCGGTTCGCTTTGCCGCGTGGGTCTACCTGGGGTTGGGGCTGTTGGCCGGCTGCGGGGTGAGCCGCATCTCCTCCCGCCCGATGCGGGTGGTGTGGCTGGCGCTGCTCTTTCTGGACGCGCTGAGCCTGCCCGGTGTGGGCCGTTTCGTACCGCCGCCTCCCCGACCTGTCCATCGCTGGTTGGCCGAACAGCCGCCCGGGGTGGTGGTGGAGCTGCCGGCCTATTTCCCCAATGTCTGGGCCCCGGAGGAGGCCGAGCGGTGGCTGATGGCCCAGTACCACAGCACGGTCCACTGGCAGACCACGCCGGCCGGCTACAGCGGCTTCGCACCTCCCCGACACGAGGCCCTGTTGACCCTGCTCAACCGCTTTCCCGCCCCGGAGAGCGTGCGCCTGTTGCAGGATCTGGGGGTGAACTGGGTGGTGTTGCGGGCCGGAGAGTGGCGCCCCGAGGCACTGGACCGGGTGGCCGCGGAGGCCCGCTTCCGAGGGTGGACCCTGACCCAGATAGGGCCCGACTGGGTGGTCTCGTTGCCCCAGGCCCCTGCCGGGGCACCCCCGGAGATCCGCTACTGGGTGCCGAACACGGCCCAGGCCGGCGGCACGTTTGGGCTGGGCGCGATCTACACCGCGGAGGGGATGGCCACGCGACCGCCGGCCTGGGGCCTGGAGCGCCTCTGGATCCGCTGGTCCCGGGCCGGGGGTTCAGGGCCGGTGTTGGAGCGGCAGATCCGCCACCAGCCGCCTTTCGTGGTGGATCGGCTGGCAGTGTCCACGGTGCCTGTGACGGTGCCCCAGGAGCCGGGGAGCTACCTCCTGGAATGGGGCCTGGAATCTGGCCCCCAGGCCGGCCGCGCCCGGGTGGAGGTACAGGCCGCGGCCGATGCGCCCGAGGTCCGGCTCCTGCCCGTGCTTCCCTGGAGGGCGTGTGTGGAGGTCCAGGGACAGGAGACCTGGCTCCAGGTGACCATGCGCACCGTCGGCTGGTACGATGAGCCCTTCACCCTGAGCGCTCGGGTGGTGGACTCGGTGGGCCAGGAGTGGGCCCGCACCCTGCAGGACGTGGAGTTCCCGCCCTATCAGCCGCGCAGCCACCTGTTGACCCTCCATGGATATCGCCTGCCCCTCAGCCCCCTGCCGGCCCGCCCGGGCCCTTGGTTCGTCCGCCTGACGGCCTACCGGTGGAGCCAGCCCATGGAGGCCACCGTGCCCCGCCGTTTCGTCACCGCCTCCGGAGAGGCGGTGGAGGTCTTCGTTCTACCCCTGGACCGGTGTGGTCCACGCCCCTGAGGGGGATCCTGGGGGGAGGATCTCCGCTCATCCCCTCAGGGGGATCACCAGGTCGTAGGGGTACTCCGTGAGCGGCACCATGGCACCCGCTGCATCGAAGGCCACCGCGTCCTCGATGCGGATGCCGAACCCCTGTTCCGGGTAGTAGAGCCCCGGCTCGATGGTCACCACGTGGCCGGGGCGCAGCACGTCGGTGTTGCTGGCGAGATGGCTGAAACGAGGCCCTTCGTGGACCTCTAGGCCGATGCCGTGGCCCAGGCTGTGGACGTATCCCTCCTGGGTGCCCGGATGGCTCCGGACCGTGGGGTGGCCCAGGGCCTCGAAGTGGTCGCAGACCATGAGCTGATAGTCCCGGCAGGCGCGCCCCACGGCCAACTCGGCCATCACCCGATCGAAGGCGGCCTTGCACTGTTCCCAGGCCGCCGCCACCTGCTCCGGGGCGTGGCCCAGGCACCAGGTGCGGGTCATGTCGTGGACATAGCCGTTCTCCCCGCGGGGAAAGATGTCGAAGACCAGGGTCTGGCCCAGCCGAAGGGGCATCTCCGGGTCGCCGTGGTTGTGGGGAATGCCCGCGTCCCGGCCCTGGGCGAAGATGGTGCCGTGGTCCTCCTGGAGGCCGTGGTGGAGGAGCCGGGCCCGGATGAAGCGCTTGACGGCTCCGATGGTGAGGGGGGTGCCGTCCTCCTGGAGCACGGTGTCCTGCCGGGCCCGATGTCCTTGGATGAACTCCTGGACCTCGGCCACCACCGTGCAGGTGGCCTGGGCCACCTGGCGGAGGGCGGCCAGCTCCTGGGGGTCCTTGGTCTCCCGGGCCCTGGCGAACAGGTCGTCGCCGTATTCGCCCACCAGCTCCACCTCCTCGGCCATGGCCCGGAGTCGCGCCTGGAGGGCCAGCATGGAGCCGGCCTCCACCAGGCCGTAGACGCCCACCCGGCCCCGGAGGCCCACCCGCTGCATGGCCTGGAGGATCAGATCGGCCTGGGCGCCTGCCCGATCCCCCCGGTGCCGTTCCAGGAGCTGGGAGATGTCGAACGCGGTGTCCCGGTTGATCAGGGCCAGGCCTGTCTGGGCCGCGATGTCCCGCTCCATGTTGCCGTGGACCAGGGTGAGGGGGCCGTTGCGGGGCTTGAGGAGGAAGGCGCCCTCCAGATAGGCGTTGCCGGTCAGGTAGCGCATGGCCGCGCCCCGGGGATCGCCCAGCACCAGGAGGCCGTCCAGGTTGCGCTGGGCCAGAAGGGCATCGAGATCGGATCGCACGGTGGGCTCTCCTTGGGACAGGGTGGTGGGTGGCGGGGAGAAGCCGGCCCGGTCAGGGTGGCGGCGGCTGGATGCCCTGGTCGGCCAGCATCTTGGTCGGCCGGGGCGGGGCGTTGGGCTCCACGGGGGTGGCCGGCGGTGGGGAGAAGTTCTCCGCGGGGGCCGGCACGGCGGACCAGTACAGCGGGAGGCTCACCGCGGCCAGGAGGGCCTCCGGAGACGGCTGCTCCAGGACGGTCACGGGGATGGGGCCCCGCATGCCCCAGCGTTGGGCGGTCCGGTAGTCCACGTCCACCACCCAGCCTCGCCGCAGCAGGTACTGGATGTGCTTGGTGGCCGCGGCGTCGATGACCCAGAAGGGGCCCTCCTCCAGGTGGCCGGGCCGTTTGAGCCACACGCGGCGGTCCAGGTCGCCGGCCCGGAGCATGGCTGCATAGCCGATGCATTCGGGGCATTCGGTCACATGGCCTGCCTGGCGGCGAAAGGCCAACACCCGTTCCATGACGCCGGGATTGTAGTACATGGCCAGCCCGGAGATGGGCAGGGGCGAGGCGGCCCAGTATGCGGGCTCCAGCTCCTCCACGGCGAACTCGGCCTCGGTCTCTGCGGGCGCTGCGGGCCGATCCGACGGCTCGGAAGGCGAGGTGGCCGTCTCGTCCGCGTGGACGGGCAGGGCCGTGGCCGAGAGGAGGAGCCCTCCCAGCAACACCGGGTAGATGCACCGGGCCCAGCCGGCCATGGAACGGCCTTGGGGTGCCGGGGAGATGGCTCTCGTGGTCTCGTCCTCGAGCGGGCAGAGGACCTTCCCGTTCGTCCCTTCCATGGGAACGCCTCCAGGGGGAAAGGTGCAGGCCGGCCACGGGCTCCGGGTCGGCCTGTGATCCGGTCTAGGTCAGGAAGTCGATGGTACGATGGCGCATGATCACGCTCTGGGCCAGGCCCACGGCCATCAACATGGAGACCAGGCTGCTGCCGCCATAGCTGAGGAAGGGCAGGGTCATGCCGGTGACCGGGGCCAGGCCCATGTTCATCCCCACGTTGATGGCGGTCTGGAAGAAGAGCAGGGCGGCCACGCCCAGGGTGATCAGCCGCCCGAACTCGTCCTGGGCGCGGTCCGCGATGCGGACCAGCCGGGCGATGACGAAGAAGAGGAGGGCCAGGACCAGGGTGGTGCCCACGAACCCCAGCTCCTCCGCGATGACGCTGAAGATGAAGTCGCTGTGGCGGACCCGCAGGAAGTGGAGCTGGTTCTGGCTGCCGTTCAGCCAGCCCATGCCCCACAGGCCGCCGTTGCCGATGCTGATGAGGGCCTGGATCACGTTGAAGGAGGCATCCGGATTGGACTGGGGATCCAGGAAGATCCGGATCCGCTCCAGCATGTAGCCCTGGAGGGTGCCCCACAGGAACGGGAGCGCGGCCAGTCCCATGCCTCCCAGCAGGGCCACCTGCCACAGGCGGACACCGCTGACCAGGATCAACACGCCGCCGATGAAGAGGTAGGTGATGGTCATCCCCAGGTCTGGCTGGACATAGACCAGGACCAGGGGAAGGACCAGCAGGAAGACTGCGCCCAGGAGGTAGGAGATGCGGTGCAGGTGTTCCTGGAAGCGGCTCAGGTACCAGGAGAGGAAGATGATGAGCGCGAACTTGCCGGCCTCGGTGGGTTGGACCACGGTGATCCCGATGTCCAGCCAGCGACGGGCGCCGGTGTTGTTGTCCGTCCCCACCAGGAAGACCGCGACCAGGGAGAGGAGGAAGGCCAGGTACGCGGGCTGGGCCAGGAGTTCCAGGTGGCGGTAGTCGATCGCGGCCACCACGAACAGGCCCACCAGGCCGATGCCCAGGAAGATGAGCTGGCGCTGCCAGTAGTCGGCCAGATCCACGGTGTTGGCCGTGGCGCTGTAGATCATCGCGATGCCGATCCCGCAGAGGGCCACCACCGCGATCAACAACGTCCTGTCGAAGTACCGCCAGTCAGAGCGTGCCGGCATGGTCTCCTTTTCGGGTCCTGGGCGGCCTGGGCCCGGGTCCAGGCCTCAGAAGGACAGCCAGGAGCGAATGCGTTGCCACAGGGTCTGGTCTCGGAACGGCATCAAGGGCACGTTGTACCCCAGGATCCGGCGGGCGATGTTGTGGTAGGCCATGCTGGCGTAGGCGTTCTGGTCGAACGCGATGGGGTGTCCCCGGTTCATGGCCACCAGGATCTCGTCGTCCTCGGGTACCACGCCCAGCAGGTCCACGGCCAGGATGTCCAGGACGTCCTGGCGGGAGAGCATGTCGCCCCGGCGGACCAGGGGCACGTTGTAGCGGTTGATGACCAGCCGGGGCGGCAGGCCCACGTGCCGCTCCAACAGGTAGATCACCTTGTCCGCGTCCCGCAGGGAGCTGACCTCTGGGGTGGTGACCAGCAGGATCTCGTCTGCGGGGGCGATGGCGTTCTGGAAGCCTCGCTCGATGCCCGCAGGCGAGTCGATGAGGATGTAGTCGGCCCAGGTGCGGAGCTCGTGGCACACCGCCACCATCTGCTCCGGTGCCAGGGCCATCTTGTCCTTGGTCTGGGAGGCCGGCAGGATGTACAGGTTGTCCAGCCGTTTGTCCCGGATCAGGGCCTGTTCCAGGGCGCAGCGCCCTTCCACCACCTGGATCAGGTCGTAGAGGATGTAGCCCTCCAGCCCCATGACGATGTCCAGGTTGCGCAGGCCGATGTCCGCGTCGATCACGACGACCGTCTGCCCGGTCATGGCCAGGGCCACGCTCACGTTGGCTGCGGTGGTGGTCTTGCCCACGCCTCCTTTGCCCGAAGTTACCGTCAGTACAGTACCCGCCATGCCGCGCTCCTCAACCCGCTGTGATCTCCGGTATCCGACGGCGTCGTCCCCGTTGTCTCCTGGGTCTCCGGCCTCCACCTCCGGTGTAGGCGGCCTACTCCCGCCGGAAGCGAGCCCCCGGGGCATCCCACTTCTCGACCACGATCTCCTCGTCCACCACCCGGGCCAGCTCCGGCCCCGCGATCCGGGTGCGCCTGAACCACCGGGCCGGCGCCTCGCTCTCCTCCTTGGCGGTACGAGCCACGTACTGGCTGATGCGCAGCTGGACGGGCTCGAAGTCCAGGGCAGCCACCACGGCCCGAGCATCGCCCAGGGCCCCCGCGTGGACGGTGCCCCACAGCCGGCCCCATACCAGGACGTCGCCCCCGGCGATGACCTGGCCTCCGGGGTTCACATCTCCCAGGAGCACGATGCTCCCCGCGTGGCGCAGGATCTGGCCGGAGCGGACGATGCCCCGGAAGATGTAGGGGGGCACAGTGGGGAGCACGTCCACGGAGATGGCCAGGGGTTCCTCCTCCCCGTCCCCGGGGGCATCGTCCCCGGTGGCGGGGTCGGTGGTGCGCTCGGGCCGCTCCGCGGAGACGAGGACCTCCCAGGGGGGGCGCAGGTAGTTGGGGGTCTCCTCTGGGGTGGCCTCGGCCAGGAGGATGGACAGGGTTTGGGCGGCCTCCTGGGTCTGGTCGTTGTCGGCCATGAGCGCGCTCAGGTCCATCTTCTGCTCGGCCAGGAGGTCCCGGAGCTGCTGCAGGCCGTCCACGTCCAGGGGCCGTTGGCCCAGGTCCACGGCCACGGGTTCCCCGGCGAAGAAGCCTCGGGCCTGCTCCAGGTGGGCCCGCAGGAGGGCCAGGACGTCCTCCCAGGGCTCTTCCTCGGGCAGCTCGAACACCACCTGGTTGCCGCGCCCTCGGATGCGGACGGTGGGCGACTCGGATGGGCTGGATGACGACGAATGGGCCATGGGCATCCCCAGTCTACGGGCGCAAACGGTTGAAATAGGCGTCTAGGATCTCCTGGGCCACGGGCACGGCCACCGCGGACCCCTCGCCGCCGTTGTAGAGGAAGACCACCAGGGCGATCTCGGGGTCCTCGTAGGGCGCGTAGGCCACGTACCAGGCGTGGAACGGGAGGTTGCCCTCTTCGGTTCGGTAGGCACAGTCCTCGATCTCCGGATCCCACTCGCAGAACTCGGCCGTGCCGGTCTTCCCGGCCACGGTGACCCCCTCTACCTGGCTGGCGATGGCCGTGCCGCCGGGCTCGTTCACCGCGGCCCACATGCCCCGTTGGACGACGCCCAGCAGTTCCGGCGAGACGGGAAGCTCCCGGATCACCGTGGGTTCCGCCCGCCACACCACCTGGCCCTCCGCGTCGATGAGCTCCTGGGCCAGGCGAGGCTGGAGCACCTGCCCGCCGTTGGCCACCGCGGCCGTGGAGACCAGGACCTGGAGGGGGGTGGCCAGCAGGTAGCCCTGGCCGATGGACATGTTGTAGCTGTCGCCGGTGGTCCAGGACTCGGCCAGCCGCTGGCGCTTCCACTGGTCGTCCGGCACGGGGGCGGCCACCTCTCCGGGCAGGTCGATGCCCGTGAGCTCGCCGAAGCCGAAGAGCCGGGTCCACTTGGCCAGCCGCTCCTCCCCCAGCCCCTGCATCTGGTTCGGGAAGCCCCCGCCGATGAGGTAGAAGAAGATGTCGTTGGAGAGGCGCATGGCGTCCACCACGTTCAGGGGGCCGTGGACGATGCCCAGCTTGTGGTTCCAGCTCACGAACTTCTGGGCCTGCTCCGGGTCGTCGGGAAAGAAGCGGTTGGGCAGGTAGATGGGGCCGTTGTCCACGATGACGGTGAAGGGCGTGATCACCCCTTCGGCCAGGGCCGCGGTGGCCGAGACCAGCTTGAAGGTGGAGCCCGGCGGGTAGAGCCCGCCGATGGCGTAGTTGATCAGGGGGCGCCGTTCGTCCTGCTCCAGGGCCAGGTACTCCTCGCCGATGCCCTCGGAGAAGATGTTGTTGTCGAAGCCGGGCAGGCTCACCATGCCCAGGATGGCCCCGGTCTGGGGGTCCATGGCAATGGCCACGGCATTGGGCGCGTTCACCTCCTCGGCCTTGCGGGCCAGGGCCTGGTACATCACCTCCTGCAGGCGGATGTCCAGGCTCAGGCGCAGGTTGAAGCCGGGGACAGGCTCCACCGGCTGGCCCACCGTGCGCACCTCCCGTCCCAGGATGTCCACCTCCACGAACTTCCGACCCGGCTGGCCCCGGAGCGCATCCTGGTAGGTGAACTCCAGGCCGTTCAGCCCCACCTGCTCGTTGATGTCGGTGTAGCCCCGTTCCTGGTACAGGGAGAGCGCGCCCGCGGGGATGGGGCCCAGGAAGCCCAGCACGTGGCTGACCATCTCCTGGTACGGGTACTCCCGCACCGGCTCTTCCAGCACCTGCACCCCCGGGAGCTGGTACAGCTCCTCGGCGATGGCGAAGGCCTGTTCCCGCTCCAGCCGTTCCAAGATCGGCACCGGCTCCAGGGCGCTGCCCTGGCTCTTCAGCTCCACTGCCCGGTACAACAGGGCCGACAGCCCGGTCAACGGCAGGGGACGGGAGAGATCGGGGATGATGGTGGGCACCTCGTGGACCACCGGGCCCTCGGGAGTGTCCTCGGCCACGCTCACGTTGACCACCCGGAAGGTGACCTCGATGCCCGCGCGGCGCAGGGTCTGGGTGAAGTCGGTGCGCCCCAGGAAGAGGAAGAGGCTCTCCCCCAACTCCAGCGCGAGCTCCGGGTCCCGGTCGGCCTGGAGGAGGAGCAGGAGCTTGCGGATGGCCAGGGCCCGTTCGTCCACCGGGGTGTCCAGATCGTCGGCCGGCAGGTCCTCGGGCACGATGGCCAGGCCGAAGCTGGGGCGGTTGCGGGCCAGGATCTCCCCCCGGCTGTCGTAGATCACCCCTCGCGGGGGCGGCAGGTCGATCCGACGCAGCCGGTTCGCGTTGGCCGCGGAGCGAAAGGTCGGCCCCTGCACCACCTGGAGCTGGTAGAGCCGGGCCACCAACACCAGGAACACGGTGGTCAACCCCAGGTAGAGCAGGAACGAGGTCCGTGGAGAGTGCCGGGCCTGGAGGCTCATGCGTTCACTCCTCCCCTGCCGGAGAGGGTCAGCAGCCAGGGCGTGGCCAGGAGCATCAGCGCGGCGTCGTAGACCGCGGCAGGCAGCACCAGACGCTCCAGCAGCACGTCCATCGGCCCCAGCCCCTGGAAGAGCCAAAGCAGCGCCAGCAGGCTGACGCCGTACGCGATACCGGCCAACAGTCCTGCCATGAAGGGCACCAAGGGGTTCTGGAAGAAGAAACGGTGGTGGCCCATGCCGGCCACCAACACCGCGGCCATCAGGGCCAAGCTGGAGCCCCCCAGGGGGCCGCCGCCCATCAGGTCCAACCAGATGCCGCCGGTGAAGGCCCAGAGCAGGCCCACGTGGCTGCCCTGGACCAGGGTGACCACCACCACCCCGATCAGCACCAGGTCCGGCTGGATGCCGAGGATGGCCAGCCGAGGGGCCAGGGTCGACTGGAGGAGGGCCACCAGCCCCAGCAGCGGCACCATCACCGCGTATCCGGTGCTCCGTCCCATGGGGTCTACTCCCCCTGACCTGTGGGCAAGGGCGGTTCGGGTGCGGGCTCGGCTTCGCCCGTTGGCGCCCCCTCCACCTCCTCCGGGACCACGTCCAGCACCGGGACGAACTCCAGCGGATCAAAGCCGATGACCACGGCCACCAGTTCCAGACGGGTGAAGTCCACGTTGGGGCGGACCTCGGCCTCCTGGAAGATCTCGAAGTCCTGTTGGCGCACGGCCACCACCTGGCCGATGGGTATGCCCTTGGGGAAACGCCCCCCCAGGCCCGAGGTGAGCACGATCTCGCCCACGGAGACCGGGCTGCCCTGGGGAAGGAACCCCATCACCGGGTTCTGGCCCGGTCGCCCCCGCAGCACCCCCGTCTGTCGACTGCTCTGGAGGATGGCGTTGACGATGCTGGTGGCGTCGGTGATCAGAAGCACCTTGGAGGTGGTGTCGGTGACCTCGCTGATCCGGCCCACCAATCCCTGTTCGCTGACCACGGGCATGCCCACCTGGATGCCGTGGCGGCGGCCCAGATCCAAAAGGAGGATGTCGTTCAGGTTGTTGGTGCCGAACCCGATGGGACGGGCCAGGATCTGGGCGCCCCGCAACTGGATGCCGGGGCGGGTCTCGGCAAACTGGAGCAGCTCTCGCAGGCGCTGGTTCTCCCGTTCCACCTCCTGGAGGCGCAGGTTTTCCACCAGCAGGCTCGCGTTGACCCGCTCCAGCTCCGCCACCCGTCGCTGGAGCCGTCGAAACTCCCAGGCCCCGCGCCACAGCTCCGCCACCCGCCCGGTGATGCTGGCCACGGTGCTCTGCCCCGGGGAGATGAGCCCGGCCAACGCGCTCTCCAGCGGGTCGATGCGCCCGGTACGCTCCAGGGAGAGCAACAGCAGGGCCCCCAGGGACAGCAGGAGCAGACGGAAGCCGAGCTCTTTCGGGGAACGCAGCAGGCCTCGAGTCGTGCGCATGGATGGCCTTCACCACCCCCGCTACCGGGAGATGGGGCGCCGCTGCAGGCGGGCCAGGGTCTCCTGGTAGTACTCCGGCCGCTCCAGGATCATGCCGGTGCCCACCACCACCGCTGTCAAGGGGTTGTCCGCGACGTACACATGGATGCGGGTCTCCTCCTGAAGCCGTTGGGCCAGGCCGTGGAGGAGCGCGCCCCCGCCGGCCAGCACAATGCCGTGCTCCATCAGGTCCGCCACCAGCTCCGGAGGGGTCTCGTCCAGGGTATCCCGCACGGCCTCCACGATGACGTCCACGGAGTTGGAGAGGGCCTCGCGGATCTCCACCGAGCTCACCTGGATGGCCTCCGGCAGGCCGGTGATCAGGTTGCGCCCCCGGACGATCATGGTCCGTTCCTGTTCCATGGGGTAGGCCGAGCCGATCTCGATCTTCACCCGCTCGGCCATGCGCTCGCCGATCAACAGGTTGTACTTCTGTCGGACGTAGTTGACGATGTCCTCGTTCATCTCGTCCCCGGCCACCCGGATGGAACGGGAGACCACGATGCCGCCCAGGGAGATGACCGCCACCTCTGTGGTGCCGCCCCCGATGTCCACGATCATGGAGCCGATGGACTCGGTGACCGGGAGGCCCGCGCCGATGGCCGCGGCCATGGGCTCCTCCACCAGGCCCACCTCTCGGGCCCCCGCGCTGAGGGCCGCGTCCTGGACCGCCCGCTTCTCCACCTCGGTCACCCCCGAGGGGATGCCGATGACCACGGCCGGCCGAGCCGTGCCCAGGGCCCGGTTGCCGTGGACCCGGCCGATGAAGTAGTGGATCATCTCCCGGGTGATCTCGAAGTCCGAGATCACACCGTCCTGGAGGGGACGGACGGCCACGATGTGGGCCGGCGTCCGCCCGACCATCTCCTTGGCCACCGCGCCCACCGCCTTGATGCGCCGTTGTCGGCTGGTCTTGTCGATGGCCACCACCGAGGGCTCGTCGATCACCACGCCCCGGCCCTTGACATGGACCAGGGTGTTGGCCGTGCCCAGGTCGATCCCAATGTCCAATGAGAAGAGGCCCAACAGCCAATCCAGCGGGTTTGCCACCCCGGATATTCTCCCTTCGCTTCGGTAGCCCATGATGGTGTGCGATCACCCGTGCGCAGGCACGGCCCAGGGGTGCACGGGGGCGGACGGTCCGGGCCGCCCCATCGGGAGCGGCCCATGCCCCACCGCCACGGCCGCTCCCCGGATCCCGTCCCCCGGTGTCCAGGGGAGCTCCCCAGTATCCGGGCACCGCCCACTGCGGCTGGGGCCTGGTTCCAGGAGGAAGGGCTCGCCCGCGACCTCACCGTTCCACAACGTACGTGCCATTATACCACCGGGGAAAAGTCGTACAAAACCCAGTGCTCCAGCGGGACCGTATCCCACCCCAGGAGGTGGGGCCTGGGGTGCCAGGGCCGGGGGCGTCGGGCTCACGGTACCACCCGCCAGAGTTCGTAGAGGGGTGTCCCATCCCTCTGGGAGAACTCCTGGAGCCGCTCGGCCCGATAGCCTCGAAGCCGGACCTGGTCGAAGAAGGCCTCCCGGCGACCCCGGAAGACCTGGTTCCCCGGCGCCCGCAGCAGGTAGACGTTGTCCGGGTTCGACAGGAACGGGCCCAGGCGCAGGGCGAACCCTGGGTCGGGGGCCTCCAGGGACGCGTAGCCGAAGATCTCGATGGGGGTGACCGTGCCCTGGCTCAGGTAACGGACCGGCGCGTCCATGCCCCAGTCCAGGGCGATGGGCGCGCCCAGCCCGTTGTAGCGCAGGTAGTAGGCCAGATGGTAGCTGGCGTCCGAATGGTCCACCAGGCCGCCGCTCCGGCCCAGGTCCCGGTGGTAGGCCAGGCTGGCGCCCACGTCCAGGAGCAGCCAGGCCGCGACCAGGGCCCCCAAGGCCAGGGTCTGCAGCCGGGATCGGGCCCCGGGCCCGGAAGAGGAGGCCCCCAGGGCGTCCAGGCCCAGGGCCACCAGGGCCACCAGCAGGGGATGGAGGAGCGCGTAGTGGGTGATGAACAGGTCGCTCACGGTGAAGAGGCTGGCCCCCACGGCCAGCGCGACCAGGAGGAGCGGGGCTCCCAGGCGTCGCCGCCCCCTGGCGGTGGCCAGGGCCAGGCCCCCCACGAGCCCTGCGGCCCACGGAGCCAGGGGATTGCCGTGGACACCTCCCAGGTACCACAGGTGATCCCCCCGGAGCACCTGGACCACCTGGACCAGGCGTCGGGAGAGGTTGCCCAGCACATCCGCGTTCTCCACCCCGTAATAGCTGCGGGCCAGGTTGCCCAGGAGCTGTTGCAGGGTGCCCTGGGTCTGGAGGTTGAAGAGGAGCAGGGGGAGCAGGGGCAGGAGGAGGGCCGCCGCCCCCCCGGCCAGGAGTCTGGGCGTGAGAGGAGGGCGGGGCCATCTCTCCCCGGCCTCCGTCGTCTCCCGCTCCTTGGGGCGGGGGGCCAGGGCCCACCAGGTGGCCATCATCAGCCAGAAGGGGCCCACCACCCACAGGGCCAGGAGCTTCGCGTACAGGGCCAGTCCGGTGGCGGCCAGGGCCAGGAACAGGTCTCGGGACGAGGCGGTCCGCAGCCAGCGGAGCCCCAGCCACAGGGCAGCATAGCTGGCCGGCAGGGTGGCGTTGGTCACGAAGAGGCCTTGGCGGCTCCAGAAGACGAAGGTGGGCGCGGCGGCCAGGAGCACGGTGGCCAGCATTCCGGCCCGGGAGGGGAAGGGGGGCGAGGGGGAGCGGTGCCTTCCCTCGACCCGGGCCGTCCACTCGGCCAGGGCCCTTTCCAGCAGGACCAGGGCCAACAGGGCCAGGAGGATGGGCAGCGCCCGCAGATTGGGCACCCCGATGCCGGTCAGTGCCAGGAAGGGAAGGGCCAGGTAGACGTTCAGGGCCCCGATGTAGTCCTGCACCATCAGCGGCCAGTCCCGGCCGAAGAGGGAGACGGTGGCCCCCCGAAAGGCGGTCACCGGGGCGCCGGTGAGGATCTCCATCGCGTTGACCCCGGCCTCCCGGGCCTCGTCGTAGTGGAGGCCGGGCAACCCCAACTGGTAGCCGGCCAGGGCCAGGAAGAGGAGCCAGCCGGCCAGGAGGACGCCCCGGCGGGGGCTCCAGAGGCGGCGCGGGATGGGCCGGGGGCCCAGAGGGGCTGGGAGGGGCGGCGGGCACATGGGCCGGAGGCGGGACGTGGCGGGCGCGGGGAGCTATTCCACGATCAGGCTGATCTCGCCCAGCAGAGACTCGTAGTTCCATCCGCTGGCGTAGACCCGGATGCCCTGGATGTAGGCCGGTCGGGTGTCCACCAGGAGCTCCATCAGGTTGGGGGACTCGTAGCTGTACCAGACCCGGGCCGCGATCTTCTCGCCGCCGAACAGGGGCCACTCCGGCGGCGGATCTCGGAAGTAGAAGCCCCACCCCCAACGCAGCTCCTTGCCGTAGATGTCCGTGTACTGGATCTCGAAGCGGAGGGGGAACTCGGAGCTCTTCTCGCCCGCGCCCCGGAGGGTCTGTCGCAGCAACTGGACGTCCAGGCGGACGATCAGGGAGTCGTAGCCGTTCACGTCCTGTTCGATGGTCTGTCGGATGCCCACCTCGGTGTGGACGCCGTCCTCGCCGTCCCGGACGAAGCGGGCCACCCGCCGTCCGGCCAGCTCCACCACCTCCACTGCGCCCGGGGTCACGTAGGGGGCATCCGTGTAGGTCTCCCAGGTGTCCAGCAGGGGTTGGCTGAAGTCCCCGTTGCGGATCAGGTTGCGCTCTGCGGAGACCGGCGCGGGGGGCGGTGTCTCCGTCCCCATCCAGGTGCGCAGGCCCGGGGACACGGTCCGGGTCGCACCGGTGAGGTGGGTCATCTGGGCGGTTCCCAGGCGGACGGCCACGTCCGTCTGCTCGGGGGTGACGCTGAGGGTGTAGGCTCCCTGGTCCAGCACCACCTTGCCGTGGGGGGTCTCCACGGTCACGGCCAGAGGGCGGCCGTCGGTGCTGTTGGTGAACAGGCGCACCCGCCCCTCGTGCAGGCGGAGCCATACCCGGTAGGGCTCTGGGCTGGAGTCGAAGCGGGGACGGCGCAGCCGCACCAGCTCCAGGGAGGTGCCAGGGTAGAGGTGGACCGTGCCCACCGCGGGCTCGTCCGGATCCGCGCTGAGCATCAGCCCCAGGACACCCTGGGTTCCCTCGCCCACGGTGACCAGGCGGCTGCCCTCCGGGATGTCCAGCCGGCTCTCGGTGATGGCGATGGGCTCCACGTCCTTGGGCTTGGGGGGATAGAGGAGCACGGTGCCCAGGGTGGGGTTGAACTGGGCCGTCTGGGCCACCGTGGCGTAGCGGACCGTGTAGCGGACGGCCAGCGGAATGCTGACGGCCAGCACCAGGAAGACCCCGAAGGCCAGGAAGAGGACCACCCAGGCCACCCGTTCCGGGTTTCGCTCCCAGAGGGCCCGAAACCATCCGGTGGAGGCCGTGGTGGGGGGGGCAGCCCGCTCCGTTCGGGCCGAGACACGCCGGGCCGCGGGATTGCCCGAGGTCATGATCTCCCGTCCTCCGGGGCATCCTCCTCCGGGGAAGACGGCTCGGCCCCTGGGGAGCGCTCCGGGGAGGCGTCGGCGCTGCCCGGCTCCTCCCCAGAGGTGCCGTAGGCCTCGGCCAGGATGCGCCCCAGCCGACGGAGCCAGTAGCGGGCGTCCCGGTCCTGGGGGTTCACCTCCAGCGCGCGCTGGAAATGGGCCGAGGCCCGTTTCAGATCGCCCCGTTCCTTGTAGATCAGCCCCAGATGGTAGTGGACGTTGGGCACGTTGGGGTCCACCTGGAGGGCCTTTTCATAGGCCCGGATGGCCCGTTCCTGTTGCCGGGGCCCTGCGGTCTCCAGCCGGCCCAGGTAGGCCGCCGCGAGGTTGGACCAGAGGAGAGCGTTGTCCGGATGTCGGGCCACGGCCTCTTCCAGGAGCTTGACAGCCCGGTTCCACTTGCGCTGGAGGATGAGCGCGCCCCCCATGTTGATGGCCACGTCCGGGTCGTCGGGATATTCCCGGACCAGGTCCTCCAGCACCTTCATGGCCTCGCCCGGGCGGTTGGCGCGCAGCAGGCGGGCGCTCTCGTTCAGGCCGTCTCGATAGCGGGCACGGGACCCTGGGGAGCTGGGGGAAGGCGCGGCCTCGGGGCCGTTCTCTTGGGGCTCCTGTGCCGGTGTATCCGGCAGCCGATCTTCGTCCATGGGCTGTGTGAGGCCGGTTCACTCCGGCATCGGTCACTCCGCGGCATCCAGGTTGTGGAAGACCTCGTAGTCCTCCAGATAGGGCGCGAAGAACTCCACCACGTACTCGTTGGGCACCCCCATGGGGTGGACCAGCTCCTGGAGCAGGGCCTGGATGAAGGCCCTGCGCTGGGCCGGTTTCAGCCGACGAGAGGCCTCATCCCAGAGCAGAATGGTCCCGTAGGTGCCCTCGCCGGTGTAGTGGAGGTCCAGCTTGCCGATGGTCAAGGGCTCCTGGTCCTCGTCCAGCTGCTCCAGGTCGAACAGGGCGTACTGCTCCGAGCTCTGGGTGCGCACCAGCCGTTTGAGCTTCAGGTTCAAGGGCGGCCTCCTGGACTACCATTCCTCGTACGGCTCCGACCAGTCCCAGTCCGAGTCCTCCAGGCTGAGCTCGTCGAACAGGGGGATCTCCTCGTCCTCGTAGAAGATCATCTCCTCCAGGGCGTCCTCCGCGGCCTGGGCCTCCGCCAAGTCGCCGCTCAGGAGCACCGTCTCCAGGGCCACCCGGGCCTCGTCGCCCCCCAACCGGCCCAGCGCGAAGATCGCGGCCAGCCGGACCTCCTGATCCGGGTCGTCCAGGAGTTCGATGAGGGTCTCCAACGCGGTGTGGGCCTCCAGCTCCCCCGCGGCCCGGGCCGCGGCCGCGCGGATCGCGGGGGAGGGGTGGGTCAGCTCCACCCGCACCGTGCCCCGCCACCGGATGTCCGCGCTGCGCCCCATGGCCACCAGAGCCGCCACCTGCATCTCCTCTTCGGCCGCGTAGTAGCCGTCCTCGATGAGCTGCCGGACGCCGGTCTCGCCGGAGAAGGAGATGCTCTCCAAGGCCCGGCAGCGCACCTGGAGGGGCTCCTGGGGGTTGTGGAGCACCTGGAGCAGGGCCTCCTCGGCCCGCATGGCCAGGGCCGGGTTGAACTCGTCCAGCTCGCCGGCCAACACGAATGCGCCCAGGGCCTCCGCGGCCGCGGCCCGGACCTCCTCCTCGGGGTCGTGGAGGAGGAGGTGGGCAAAGGGCCCCACCAGATCCTCGCCCAGGTCCTCCCATAGGCCCTGGATGGCCAGCGCGCGGACACGGCCGCTCTCGTCCCTCAGGGCCAGGCGCAACAGGGCCCCCAGATGGAGGTGGAGGTTCTCGTAGCTCTCGGCCACCAGGCGATGGAGCACGTAGTAGCGCCGCTCCTCGGGGATCTGGGGCCAGACGGCCCGCACGGCCTCCACGCCCTGGCGGGTTAGGTCGGAGAGCTGGACCAGCTCCGCGGGGGTGGGCAGCCAGTCCTCCGAGAGCAGCTTCTGCAGGAGACCGGTCAGGGATGGCGGGGTCGAGGTGGATGGCACCATGCTGGTTCGACGATCCCTTCGTCAGCGCGCCCAGGAACCGAAAACACGGCCCTCCGCGCATCGCCACACACGGCCCAGCCGTCTGGGCCGCGATATCCCATTATACCCCAACTCTTCGGTCCGGAGAAACGTCATCGCCAGGTGAACTCCCGCAGCTCGCTGGGGGGGCTCGTCGGGGTGCCATCCCGCAGGACCTGGACGAACCAGCGCCAGCGGCGGCCGTACTCCTGGGGGGCCAGGTTGCAGAGGGTGTGGTCCATGCGCCAGTCGGTCCGCTGGCCGGTGCTCAGCTCCAGCACCCAGGTGATGGGCGCCTCCCCTGTCCCCTCCTCGGGCCCGCTCACGTAGCCCAGGTGGAGCACGTACTCGTCCTCCGGCTCCATGTCCGGCACCGGAGCCCAGCGCATGTAGCGCTCCCCCCGGCACTCCACGTTGATGTCCGGCTCGGGGTTCAAGAGCCGGGGGGGATCCAACGGATAGGAGACCCTGGAGGGTTCCGAACCGGCGGGCGGGGAGGCCTCGCGGTCGGAGACCGCCGTGGGTGTGGGCGTGGGGAAGACCTGGTCCGGACGGGGAATGGTGAGCACCTGCCCCGGCCGGAGGCGGCGGGCATCTTGGGCGCTGAGACCATTGGCCGCCATGAGCTGTTGGGTGGAGACGCCGAAGCGACGGGCGATGCCCACCAGGGTGTCGCCGGGCTGGACCGTGTACTGCCGCGGTGGGGTTGGGGAGGGCAAGGGCGTGGGTCGGGCCCCTGGAGCCGGGATGATGAGGACCTGGCCGGGCCGAAGGCTCGCGGCCTGGGCCGGGGTCAGGCCGTTGACCTGGCGCAGGAGGTCCAGGGGCACGTCGAAACGGGCCGCGATGCCCACCAGGGTGTCGCCGGGCTGGACCGTGTAGCGCTGCCCCTCGCCCTGCTCCGGGCTGGGGACCCCGGGCAGGAAGAGCACCTGGCCAGGCCGAAGGCGGGTGGCCTCCTCCGGGGTCAGGCCGTTGGCCTCCAGGATGCTCTCCACCGTGAGCCCGTATCGGGCGGCGATCCCGACGATGGTGTCGCCGGGCTGGAGGGTGTAGGTGCTCCCGGTGGGCGCAGGGGAGGGTGTGGGCGACGGTTGGGCCGTCGGCGTGGAGGTGGGAACCACGGTTGGGGTGACCGTTGCCGTGGCCGTGAGGGTCGGGGTGCTGGTGATCGTTGTCGCCGCTGGCAGGGTGGGCGACAGGGTGGGGGTCACGGCAACGGTGGCCTGGCGGGCAGGGGATGGGCTCGCCTCGGGGCCGGCCGTGGACGGTGGGGCCTGGGCCTCCGGGGCAGAAGGGGAGGCCGCAGGCGTCTCGGTGGCCAGGCTCGCCCGCGCGGCCTGCGGTCCCGCCTCTGGAGGGAGACCGGCCTCCACCCGGACCGGTGTGATGGCGATCGCCTCCGCGGCCGGTTGCCCCGTCTCAGAGGCCAGCCGGCCCGAGACCCAGGAGGTCAACGCGGCGACGAAGAGGGCCACCACCAGGCCCGGCAGGACCCAGGTCCACAGTCGGGAGGGGGCCGGCTGCAGCTCTCGGCCACAGGATGGGCAGAGGACCAGGGCCGAGGAGCTGCGCTGGCCGCAGTGCCGACAGCGGATCTGCTCGGCCCGGGGCTGCAGCCGCGTGCCACATTCCGGGCAGACCTGGACCCCCATGGCGACCACCGCGTCGCAGCCCGGGCAGGCTCGGGTGCCCATGGCCGCCACGATCCGTTGGCCGGGAACCCCGGAGGGACGGGGGGGCGACGAGTCGACCGGTCTGTCCGTCATGGTGTCCGTTCCCTGGTGGGCAAGGTGGGGGAGGGGCGGAGCTCCACGGCAGGGCCTACTGCCCCAGGATCTGGGTCCAGTCGATGGCCTCGGGGCCGGAACGGATGTCGCTGATGGTCACCAGGGCCATGAGCCCCAGGAGCAGGGCGAAGCCGATCAGGTGGATCATCCCCTCCTTCTCCGGATCGATGCGTCGGCCTCGCAGCTTCTCGATGGCAATGAAGAGCAGCCGTCCACCGTCCAGGGCCGGGATGGGGAGCAGGTTGGCTACTCCCAGGCCTGCGCTGATGATGGCCGCGAGCTGCAACACCGGGAACCAGAAGCCGGTCTGGGCGGTGGCGGAGACCGCGCCCCCCACCAGTTGGGCAATGCCCACCGGACCGGAGACCGAGGCCTCGTTGGGCGAGACCTCCCCCAGGAGGAGCAACACCGGCAGGGCCAGCAGGGTCCGCACGTAGAGGACGATGTTCCACGCGCCCTCCCATACAGCCCGCCACAGGGGGTACTGCACCGGCGCGGTCACGGCCTGGATGCCCACCCCCATGGAGCCCTGGCCCGGCGGCGGGTTCTCCCGGGCCAACACCTGGATGTCCAGCCACTGGCCGTCCCGGAGCACGGTCAGGGTGACCACCTGGCCCTTGTGTTCCTGGACCAGGTCGGACAGGGGGCGTTCCGGGGTGACCAGGATGCCGTTCAGCGCGTAGATCCGATCGCCCACCTGGACACCTGCAGCCTCGGCGGGACTTCCCTCGGCCACCAGGAAGATCCGGCTGAACAGGACGGGTTCGTAGGCGGTACCCTCCACCAACTCCTCAGGGCCGACACCGTCCGGCAGGGCCAGGATCTGGGCACGGCGGTCGCGGTAGAGCTGCAGGTCGGTCACCGCCGGGGGGCGCTCCGCGGGCAGCAGGCGGACCTCCCAGAGTGCGCCCGTCTCCGGATCCACGTAGATGGGGCTGTCCCGGTGCTGGACCAGGATATCCCCGGCCTGGAGGCCGACCTGGGCGGCTCGGGTCTCCGGGGGTACCTGGGTCAACGCAGGATGGCCCACCCAGGCCGGCGCTCCGGAGAGCAGGGCGGCCACGGAGAAGAGCACGGCCAGGATCAGGTTCATGGCTGGGCCGGCCACCAGGACCACGGTGCGGGCCCCGGCGCTGGCCGCATTGAAGGAGCCAGGCTCCATGTCCCCCGCGTCCTCCCCCTTCATGCGCACGAAGGCACCGAAGGGGATCGCGTTGACGGTGAACTTCGTGCCCCTGTAGGTGAACAGGGTGAAGAGGCGCGGCGGAAAGCCGAAGACACCGAACTCCTCCACCTCGATCCCTGCCCTCCGGGCAGCCAGGTAGTGGCCGAGCTCGTGGAAGAACATGAGCAGGCCCAGGAGCAGGAAGAAGGAGACAATGGTCAGGAGCATGGAAGACACTCGTGCATGGAACCGAACGGCACGTCGCCGTGGGTGGGAGGGGCTCCCCCACCTCTACCTATGGGCCGATCGGACTGCATTATACCCCATCGGGAGGATCTGCCTCAATCCACGTGCCCGGCACCTCTGCCTCGCCCCGCAGGGCCCGCTCCACCACCCCGGGCACCCGACCGTCGCAGAGGAGGACCCGGAGGCCGGGGTGGCGTTGGACCATGCGCAGGGCCTGGGCCACCTTGCTGGCCATGCCTCCGGTGACGTCCACGCCCGCGCTGGGGCCCATCCCCGCGCGGAGGGCCCGATAGGTGCGGGGCGTGATCCGGGGCAGGTGTCGGGCGTCGGAGGCCCGTTGGGGATCCGCGGTGAAGACCCCCGGCACTTCACCGGCCAAGATCAGCCGGGTCGGCGGGATCTGTTCGGCCAGCCGCTCGAAGAGCTCCTCGGTGCTGGCGATGGTGCCGCCCCGGACCGTGTCCAGCACCACATCGCCGTAGACCAGGGGGATGAGCCCCCGAGTCAGGGCCTCTCGGACGGCCTCCTCGGGGCCCCGGACCAGGCGGCCGTCCTGGCAGAGGGCCGCGGCACCCGGCTGGATGCTCCACACGGGCAGGCCCACGGCCAACAGCGCGGCCGTCACCCGACGGTTGAGCCGGGCGGCCGCGTCTCCGGTCACGGCAAAGCCATACCATTCCTCTGGGGTGTGGACGCCCTGGCGGGTGCCGTACCGCCGAGCCGCGACGTGGCCGAAGCTCCCGGAGCCATGGCCCAGCACCAGGTGCATCCCGGGCCGGGCGGTCCAGGCCGCGCGGATCTCCTGGGCCATCCGTTCCAACACCTCCAGCCGGGGCGCCTCGGGTCTCTGTTTGTCCGTGATCAGGGAGCCACCGAGCTTCAGGTAGACCACAGAGGTGTTCATGGGGAGTCCGTGCACACGCGGCGGAGCTGGGCCAGCAGGTCCCGTTCCTGTTCGGGCAGCACCGTCCGGGGATCCAGGAGCAGACGATCCTGTCGGATCCGGGCGATGACCGGGGGGTCGGCCTGCCGCAGCCGGGCGGCCAGGGCCTCGGGCTCCGGGGACTCCAGGGCCAGGAGGGTGGTGGGCAGGGTCTCGCCGGGCAGGCTGCCACCGCCCACCGCGCTCTCGCCGGGAAGCAGCACCGCAGCGATCTGGTGGCGGGCCAGCCACCGTCGCCAGCGGGCCGCCCGGCGCCGCAGCTCCTGGGGCGAGGCCGCGATCATCCGCCACACGGGGATCTCCTCCAGGGCCCGGCCCCGGCGATAGGCCTGGAGGGTGGCCTCCAGGGCGGCCAGGGTCATCTTGTCCACCCGGAGGGCCCGGGCCATGGGGTGTCGGCGAAGACGCTCGATCAGGGGGGTCCGCCCCAGAACGATGCCGGCCTGGGGGCCTCCCAGGAGCTTGTCGCCGCTGAAGGTGACCAGGTCGGCCCCTGCGGCCAGGCTCTCCTGGACGGTGGGCTCCGGTGCCAGGCCGAAGTCCCGGGTGTCGATCAGGGTGCCGCTGCCCAGGTCGTCGATGACCAGGATCCGTTCCCCGGAAGGGGGGGAGGCCTGCCGGGCCAAGGCCACCAGCTCCTCCAGGGCGGGCGCGATCACGAACCCGATCTGGCGGAAGTTGCTCGCGTGCACCCGCATGATCGCGGCGGTTTCCGGCCCGATGGCGGCCGTGTAGTCCCGGAGATGGGTGCGGTTGGTGGTGCCCACCTCCACCAGCCTGGCCCCGCTCTGGCGGAGGACATCCGGGATGCGGAAGCCGCCCCCGATCTCCACCAGTTGCCCCCGGCTGATGATCACCTCCCGGCCCTGGCAGAGCCCGGCCAACACCAGGTAGACCGCGGCCGCGTTGTTGTTCACCACCAGGGCGTCCTCGGCGCCGGTCAGCTCCCGAAGGAGGGTCTGGGCATGGACGTGTCGACTGCCCCGGGTGCCGCTCTCCAGGTCGTACTCCAGGTTGCTGTAGCCCCGGGCCACCTGGGCCACCGCGTCCAGGGCCTGGGGGCTGAGGGGCGCCCGTCCCAGGTTGGTGTGGACGATGACCCCGGTGGCGTTGATGGCCGGACGCAGGAGGGGGCGGCCGTGTCGGGCCAGGTGTTGGGCCACCAGCTCGGGCCACGCCTCTGGGGGCGGCGTCGATTCGCCGGCCCGGACCCGGGCCCGCCACTGGTCCAGCAGGGCGCGGATCGCGTCCGCCACCGCGCGGGCGCCGTGTTCGGCGCGCAGCGGCTCCAGGGCTGGATGGTGGAGCAGGCGGTCCACCCCCGGCAGCTTGCGGAGTTCCTTCTCCACTCCGGACATGGCTATCCCTCTCCTCCAGGCGCCTCCTGGGCCTGGGGCTTCTGGAGCACCACGCCGTCGCTGTACCGGGCGGCGCCCTCCTGCCCGCCGGTATGGTGGTCCAACACGGGCCAGCCCCAGCTCTCGGCCAGCCGCAGCCATTCCCCCGGCTCCAGGAGGTAGGCCGGGTTCGTGGTGGGCCGGACCTTCCGCCAGGTGCGGTTGAAGGTCTGCATGACCAGGAGCCCCCCGGGGCGCAGGGCCCGGGCCAGCCCCGGCCACAAACGCCGGTCCAGGAAGTAGAAACAGAGAACCAGGTGGACGTGGTGGGGCCGAGGTCTCCAGCGGTCCAGATCGGCCTGCAGAAAGTGGCAGCGGTGGGCCAGGCCCAGGCGTCGAGCCGCGGAGCGGGCTTGCTGGAGGGCTTCGTCGCTGATGTCCACCCCGACCACCCGCCACCCCCGAGCAGCCAGCCAGAGGGCATTGCCGCCCGGGCCGCAGGCCACGTCCAGGGCTTGGGGGACCTCCCCCTGGGCCTGGACCTGGGCCGCGAGCTCCTGGAGCAGGGGCGTGTGGGCCGTCAGCCAGGGGCGGGGCCGGAGGCGCACCGGCGCGTCTCCGCGGCGATAGCGTCGATTCCAGTGGACACGGTCCCTCTCGGCCATGGTGGATCCACGGTAGCATCGCCGACCGGAGATGTCAACTGGACGGGCCCGGCGGCCGGTCTGGGTGGGGGGTGCCCGGGCCCCATCCGGCCTGTGGTAGAATGGGGGCGCCTGGAGCGCAGCTCCTCTGCCGTGGTTCCTCGTTGCAACGCTGGCCCGTGATGGGCTCTGGAGGCTGCCATGCCCAATCTCTGGTACCCCATCGGTATCGGCATCAGCCTGCTGATGGTCCTCTGGTCCTGGCAGGATCGCCGAGCGCTGCGGCGGGATCCCGATGGGCTCCTCCTGCGCACCCTGCGGGGCGAGGGCGCCAACCTCTATCTGACCCTGCAGACAGCCCTGAACCGGACGGTCCGTCGGGCGGCGCTGGACCTGGCCCACCTGCCCGATGCCCAGGCCCGCCAGGCCCGGTTGGAACAGGCCGTGTTGCAGATGCCCGACAAGGAGCGCGTTCTGCGTCGTCTGGAGTGGGAGCTGAACTTCCGTATGGCCATCTTCACCGTCATCGCCGGGGTCCTGGTCGCCGATCTCCTGGCCTGATTCGGCGTGCGTCTCGGGGCCCCCTCTGGGTGGGGGCGAGAAAACGGACCGTTGGCCCCCGTCTCCCCTACTTTGGTCATCCGTTTTCCCCACGGTATAATGGGCTGCGATGTCCGGCGAGGGAGTGCGTCTGGGGGCTCAACGGGAAATGCGCCGTCGTGGATACTGGATCGGGCTGGGTGTGGCCCTCTGTGTGGGGGGGCTGGCCCTCTGGCAGGGGAGCGCATGGCTTGCCTGGCTGGAGCAGGAGCGGGCGTTTCTCCAGGACGAGGAGCGGCTGGAGCTCTGGATCGAGCGGCTGGGCTGGGTGGGGCCCCTGGTGCTGATCGGCCTGAACGCGCTCCAGATCGTGGTCGCGCCCATCCCGGCCTACGGCATCTACGCGGTGGCCGGGTTCCTGTACGGGTGGCTGTGGGGAGGCATCTACGGGGCCGTCGGGATGCTGTTGGGCGTGGGCCTGGCCATGGTCCTGGCCCGTTACCTGGGGCGTCCGGTGGTGGAACGGCTGGTGGGCCCCGAGCGGCTGGCCCGTTGGGAGTCGGTGTTGGGCGAACGGCGTCTCTGGATCTGGGCCCTGCTCCTGCTGGCTCCCATCGGGGATCTGCCCTATTTCCTGGCTGGCCTGGCCCGGGTGAGCCTGCCGAAGATGCTTCTGTTGACCCTGGTCATCCGGGTGCCCACCGTCTTTGTCCTCACGGCTGCGGGCGATCAGGCCGGCCAATTTCCGTGGCGATGGTTGGCCATTGCCCTGGCCCTCCTGGTGGCCGCATTGGCCCTGGCCATGCGCTACCAGGAGCGCTGGTTGACCTGGTTCGAGAGACGGATCCTGGGCCACGAACGGGTTCTGTCCCGAGAAGCTCCCCCATCGGAGACCGAGTGGCTATGACCGAAGCGATCCTCCGGTGGGGCACCCTGGACTCGCCCCTGGGCGTGCTGTACATCGCGATCTCGGAGCGAGGGGTGTGTGCCATTGAACGGGACACGGAGCCGGGCCTGTTCGTGGCGGACCTGGCACGACATGGGCCCCAACCATCCCAGATCCGCCACCATCCGGAGGCCATCCGGCCGGTGGCCCAGGCCCTGGCCCGGTTCTTCGAGGATCCCCAGGCCTGGCCCAGGGAGATCCCGGTGGATCTGACCGGGCTGACACGGTTCCAGCAGGCGGTCCTGGAGGCTACCCGGACGATCCCCCCCGGACAGACAGCCACCTACGGCGAGATCGCCCGCTGGGTGGGGCGGCCCCGGGCCGCTCGGGCCGTGGGCCAGGCCCTGCGGCGCAACCCGGTTCCCCTCCTCATCCCCTGCCATCGGGTGGTCGGCAGCGGTGGGCATCTGGGAGGGTATGGCGGTGCCGAAGGGCTTTCCGTGAAGATCCATCTCCTCCGCCACGAAGGAGCGCTGTGATGAGCGAGCTCTCCCTGATCGAGCGCATCGACGCGGATCTGCGACAGGCCATGCGGGAGAAGGACGAGGCAGCCAAGCTGGCCCTGCGCTCGATCAAGGCCGCGTTGACCGAGGCGGCCAAGGCGGGCAAGGCCCAGCGTTCCCTGACCGACGAGGAGGCCCTGCAGGTCATTGCCCGGTTGGCGAAACAGCGCCGAGAGGCCATGGCAGAGTTCGAGAAGGCGGGGCGGGCTGCCCTGGCGGCCCGAGAGGAGGCCGAACTGGCCGTCCTCCAGCGGTACCTGCCCGAACCCCTCAGCCCGGCCGAGATCGAGGCGTTGGCCCGGCAGGCTATCCAGGAGACCGGGGCCCGCTCTCCCCGGGACATGGGCAAGGTGATGTCCGTGCTCATGCCCCGGGTGCGAGGCCGAGCTGAGGGCAAGGCGGTCAGCCAGATCGTCCGCGGTCTGTTGTCGGGCTCCGGGTCCCCGTAGGGCTCCATGTCCGTCTTCCCGCGCGATTCCTTCCACGTCGACCCCCGGACGTGCATCCCAGGGCACTGCCCATGAATCGAACAGGGGGAGCTGTGAGCAGGTGGATCGAACGGGGGCAGCGGGCGCTCGAGAGGGCGTCTCTGTGGTGGTCCCGCGGCCTGCGGCCCTTTCTACACCCCCTGGTGGTGGGGTTCCATCTCCTGGCCATGGCCCTGGCCGCGGTGGGTGTCCTCGCCTTCCCAGGCCCCTTCCAGGAAGACGCGTTGCTGCAGCCGGGGCAGGTGGCGCCTCGGGACTTCGTCGCGCCCCGGCGGATCACCTACGAGAGCCAGGTCCTCACCCAGATCGCCCGGGAACGGGCGGCCCAGAGCGTCCCGGACGAGTACGATCCCCCCCTGGCCCGGGTTCGGTGGGAGCAGGTGGAGCTGGCCCGTCGCCTCCTGGGGACCATCCGGGCCATTCGGGAGGCGACAGGGATCTCGCCGACCACCAAGCTGGAGCAGCTCCGAGCCCTTCCGGAGCTCTCCCTGTCCGCGGCCGTTGGGCAGCGGATCCTGGCTCTGACCCCGGAGGAGTGGCTGGAGGTGGAAGAGGCGGTTCCCGGGGTCCTGGACCAGGCCATGCGCGGGGAGATCCGGGAGGATTCCCTGGCAGATGTCCGGCGCCGGGTGCCGGCCCTCATCTCGCCAGACCTGAACCCCCGCAGTGCCCAGGTGACCGTGGAGCTGGTCCGGCCCCTCATCCGGCCCAACAGCTTCTTCAACCCCGAGCGGACCCAGGCCCTCCGCGAGCAGGCCCGGAACCGGGTGAGGCCTCAACTGCGTACCCTGGAGGAGGGGGAGATCATCCTCCGGGCCGGCGATGTGGCCACCCCGGCCGATGTGGAGGCCCTGGAGCAACTGGGCCTGACCCAATCGGGCATGGGCCCTCGCGATCGGGTGCGCAACGGGGTGTTGGGGCTGATCCTCTGGGCTCTGCTCCTGGCGGCCGTGTACCGACAGCGGCCGGGCCTCTTCCGGGATCGGCGCCTGTTGGGGCTCTTCACCGTGTTGGTGGTCATGGGTTTGGTCACGGCCCGGCTGACCCTGGTCTCCCACCCTTGGCTGCCCTACCTGTATCCCTTGGCCGCGTTCTGCATGCTGGCCGTACTCCTGTTCGATGCCGGGATCACCCTGGCCCTGCTGGTCTTCTTCTCCCTGGTGGTCGCGCAGATCGGCTACGGGGACACCCACCTGATCACCTACACCGTGGTGGGTGCCCTGACCGGTGTGTTGGCCCTGGGCAAGGCGGAACGGCTCGGCATGTTCCTGACCGCGGGGCTGGCCATCTCCCTGGCCAACCTGGCGGTCAGCGCGGCCTTCTGGGCCCAGGTGTGGCGCCCCACCGACACCCAGGCCCTGTTGCAGACCCTCTCCCTCGCGGCCCTGAACGGTTCCCTCTCCACCAGTTTGGCCCTGATCGGCTACTTTGCCCTGGGCAGCCTGTTCGGCATCGCCACCCCGCTCCAGTTGATGGAGCTGAGCCGTCCCACCCATCCGCTCCTGCGCCAGCTCCTGCTCAAGGCCCCCGGCACCTACCACCACACCATCCTGGTCAGCAACATGGCGGAGCGGGCTGCCGAGGCCATCGGCGCGGACGCGCTCCTGGCCCGGGTGGGGGCCTACTACCACGACATCGGCAAGACCGTGCGCCCCTACTTCTTCGCGGAGAACCTGATGGACGGGCCCTCGCCCCACCAGGACCTGGACCCGAAGACCAGCGCGCAGATCATCATCAGCCACGTGAAGGACGGCCTGGACCTGGCCCGCAAGTATCGGCTCCCCGAGGCCATCCGGGCCTTCATCCGCGAGCATCACGGGACCCAGCTCATGCGCTTCTTCTACAACCGGGCCCTGGAACAGGGGCAGGAGGCCGTGGACGCGGGCGATTTTCGGTACCCGGGGCCGGATCCCCACAGCAAGGAGACGGCCATCCTCATGTTGGCAGATACCTGCGAGGCCGCGGTCCGGGCGGAACGACCGGCTACCCGCAGGGAGCTGGAGCAGATGGTGCGGGAGCTGGTGATGGCCCGGGTGGTGGAGGGCTCCCTGAACCGGAGCAACCTGACCTTCCGCGAGCTGGCCGTCATCCAGGAGGTCTTCGTCCAGGTGCTCCAGGGGGTCCACCATCCCCGCCACCGGTATCCGGCCCATGTCCAGCCTCCGGCCTCCCAGGGGGTGGAGCCGAGCCCTTCCCAGGCCCCGGCCGCGGAGCTGCCCGGGACGACGGCCAACGGCGACGAACCGCTGCCGCGTTTCCCGTCCCGGGAGGAGGAACGCGGGTCGGTGTCCGTCATCGACCACGCGGAGAAGGCCGGGTAGCCGGGGCGCCGCCTCGCCGACGCCAGAGCCGTTCCCCGCCCACGCGGGCGGCGTATGTCCGTACCTGGCGCTCCAGGTCGGCCCGTCCGGTGAAGAAGGTGCTGAGCTGGGAGCGATAGGCCAGGATGGCCTGGATCCGGGCCTGTAGATCCGTCTCCTGGAGGGGAACGATCCGAGCCGTCCAGGCCTCCGGATCTCCCAGAGCTGCTTCCAGGGCGCCGGGTTCCTGGGCGTACGGATAGTCCTCGTAGTACCAGATCCGTTGACCCCACACGGCCTCTGCCGCCTTCCGCACCAGCACATGGTCCACATGGTGGCCCACGGTCAGGGGAACGACGACCTCCTGGGCCGAGGGCAGGGCAGCCAGCCGCGGGATCAGCTCGGCCAGCAGGGTCCGGTCCACCGGGTGGACCGGACCGAAGATGTCCGGGTCCGAGGTGTAGAGCGGAGCCCCGGTGTGGGGATCCGAGCGGTAGATGCAGTCGGGGAGGCCCAGGTGGAGGGCTTCGGCCCCCAGGAGGGCACAGGCTGCCCGGTCCTCGGCGCGGCGAGCGGCCGTGGCCTCCCTCTCCAGGGCCCACCGGGCGTGGAGGCGTTGGGCGTAGTCGGAGAGCTGGGTGCGGGGCGGGTCACCGGCCATCACCGTGACCACCAGGACCCGCTCTCCGTGGCGGGTGGCCCGGTGGATCTGGCCTCCACAGGAGAGCACCGCGTCGTCCAGGTGGGGCGACAGGTAGAGACGGCTGTACCCAGGGCGGCAGCTCATGGATGGATAGGTAGGGTATAATAGGGTGCAGACCTCATTCGGCACTGGACCAGGAGAACCATGCCATGTCCGAGCTCACCTCTCTTCGCATGCTGCGCCGGGTGGCCATGATCAGCATGCACACCTGTCCCCTGGCCCTCCTGGGCGGCAAGAAGAGCGGGGGGATGAACGTCTACGTCCGGGATCTGAGCCGGGAGCTCAGCCGTCGTGGGATCCAGGTGGATGTCTTCACCCGTTCCCAGGATCCATGTCAGCCCCGGGTGTGTCACGAGCTGGGGCCCTGCGGCCGGGTCGTCCATGTCCCCGCGGGGCCGGAACGGTTTCTCCCCCCGGACGCGCTCATCCCCCATGTGGATCCCTTCATCCAGGGGGTGCTGGCCTTTGCCCAGGCCGAGGGGGCCCGCTACCAGGTGATCCACAGCCACTACTGGCTCTCGGGCCGGGTGGCCGAGGCCCTGCGGGCCGTGTGGCATGTGCCCGTGGTCCACATGTTCCATACCCTGGGCCACATGAAGAACCAGATCGCGCGCACGCCCCAGGAACGGGCCCCCGCAGCCCGGCTGGAGGGGGAACGCCGGGTGGTGGCCATGGCGGATCGGCTCATCGCGGCCACCCCCCTGGAACGGCGACAGTTGGTGGAACACTACGGGGCCGAGCCCACCCGGATCCGGGTCATCCCCCCGGGGGTGGATCTCCACCACTTCCATCCCATCCCCCCGGCGGAGGCCAAGCGTCGGGTGGGCATCCCCTGTGGCGACCGCAGCATCCTCTTCGTGGGCCGGATCGAGCCCCTGAAGGGCATCGACACCTTGCTCCAGGCCCTGTCCATCCTGCGGGATCGCTGGCCCCATGCCCTGGAGCACACCTGTCTGGTCATCATCGGCGGTGACCCCTGGTCCCAAAATCCGGACGAGGAGATGGCTCGCCTCCAGAGCATGCGGGCCGAGCTGGGGCTGGCCGATCTGGTGGCCTTCATCGGCGCCAAGGGCCACGACGTGTTGCCCTTCTACTACGCGGCCGCCTCGGTGGTGGTCGTCCCCTCCTACTACGAGAGCTTCGGCATGGTCGCGCTGGAGGCCATGGCCGTGGGCACCCCGGTCATCGCCTCGGATGTGGGCGGCCTCAGCTATCTGGTCCAGCATGGGATCACCGGCTTTCGGGTGCCCCGGCGCAGCCCAGAGGCCCTGGCGGAACGGCTCTTGGCCCTGTTGACCGACGAAGCTCTACGGCGCCAGATGGGGCACCAGGCCCGAGAGTACGCCCGGCTGTACGCATGGCCCCGGATCGCGGATCGGATCCTGGGCGTCTACGGGGAGGTGTTGGCGCCCCTGGCCCGGCTGGAGGCCTTCCGGGCCGTCTCGGCCCCGGAGTCGGACGGGGAGGAGACCCGGATACCCCGTTCGGCCAGGGCCTGGGACACATCCAGCCCCGGCACGTAGTGGATGGCCGTGAGCCCCAGCCGTCGAGCGCCCTCTACGTTCTCCGGGAAGTCGTCCACGAAGATGCATTCGGCCGGCTTCCGGCCCAGCCGTTCCAGCACCTTGCGGTAGATGGCCGGATCCGGCTTCATGGTTCCCTCCTCGGCCGAGATCACCACCGCGTCGAACGCGTCCGCGATGCCCAGGGTCTCTGTGAGCACCGGGCGGAGGTCGTCGAACGCGTTGCTGAGCAGAGCGGTCTGGTAGCGGGGGCGGAGTCTCCGGATGAGGGCCACCAGCTCCCGGTCCAGCCGATCTCCGGCCCAGAAGGCCGCCCGGAAGGCGGCCAGTTGTGGAGGGGTCAGCCCCAGCCTGTGGCCCACCCATTGCCACAGCTCCTGGGCCGTGATCCGGCCCATCTGGGCCTGTCGGCCCATGGGGCTGTGGAAGACCAGGGCCTCGGCCTGCCCGGGGGACAGGCCGAGCTGGGCCTCCAGCCGTCGTCGAGGGGTGGGGTCCTCTGTGCGGAGGAGGACGCCGCCCAGATCGAAGATGACCGCGCGGGGGACGGTGGCCATGGGCAGGGCTACGGTGAGGGTTCCAGGTGCCGGTACTGGCCCCGGAAGAAGATCAGGGGCTCCCCGTCGAAGGCCCGGAGGTACTCCACACGGCCGATGAAGAGGGTGTGATCGCCCGCGGGGTGGGCCTCCACCACCGTGGCCACCATGTGGCCCAGGGTATCGGCCAGGAGCGGCATGTCGTGGACCCAGACGAACTTCAGCTCCAGGCCCTCCACGGGGCGTCCGGCGAAGTGTTGGCTGTAGGCCTGTTGTTGGGCCGACAGGATGCTCACGCCATAGCGTCCGGAGCGTTCCAGGAAGCCGTGCATGCGAGCCCGGCGGTCCACGGAGACCAGGATCAGGGGGGGCTCGAGCGAGACGGAGAGGAACGCGTTGGCCGTCATGCCGTGGACCGCGTTCTCCACCACGGTGGTCACCACGGTGATGCCGGTGGCAAAGCGCCCCATGGTGTCGCGGAACGCTCGGGAATCGATGGCAGGGTAGTCCTCGTGCAGGGTGGGCTCGGTCACAGGATGTACCTCGTGTGTGGCGTGGATGGGGGCCCGGCGCCAGGCCCTGGCGCCGGGCCCCCACGGGCTAGACCAGAGCGATGACCCGGCTGGGCCCCCCGGTGGCTCCCTGGATGGTGGGGCCGCCGGCCACGATGTAGGCCCCTCGAGGGGGGACCAGCCCCAGATTGGCCACGTTCTCCATGCCCCATCGGTTGGTGGGCAACCAGGCGTAGTGGGTGGCGAAGTCGGCCGAGGGGCCGTAGTCCAGGCTCAGGGTGTCCACCGCGATGCCCACCACGTTGCGCTCCTCCATGAGGAACTGGACGGCCTCCACGTGGAAGCCGGGGAAGTGCATCACCCCCTGGTCGTCCGCGTTCCGGAACTTGTCCGTGCGGACGAACTCCTCCCAGCCGCTGTACATGGCCACGCAACACCCCTCTGGCAGGGGGCCGTGCTGGGCCTCCCAGGCCCGGAGGTCGTCCGGGGTGAGCTGGGCGTCTGGGTTCTCCGCGGCCTTCTCCCGGATGTCCACCACGGCCAGGGGCACCACCAGGTTCTCGACGGGGACCTGGTCCGCGCTCCAGCCATCTGCGGAGAAGTGGAAGGGGGCGTCCATGTGGGTTCCCGTGTGTTCCACCACATGCCAGGTCTTCATGTTGTAGCCGTCCTGCTCGAAGACGGCCAGAATGTCCTCGGTGTAGTTCTGGCCGCCACCGAAGGTGGGGAAGGTGGGCCACAGGGTGTGGGTCAGGTCGATGACCCGGGTGAAGGAGAAGGGGGCCCGGGGCGGTGGGGGCGGGACCGGCGCGCAGGCGCTGGCAGCCATGGCGAGGGCGGCACCCCCTGCCGCACGCAGGAAGTTCCGCCGGGACAGCAGCCGTTGACGCACCATCTCTTGACAACCGGGGACACACATGGGCGGACCTCCTTTCCTGGGTGGAAACAGATGGGTGGACGATGGGTGGGGGAAGTTGGGGCGATTATAGCACAGGGAGCGGGGCCCCTCTAAACGCGCGCTGGGATGCCCACGGGCCCAGACGCGTGAAACGGGCGCCTGAACGTCCAGCCGCGCCCGTTTCAACGCGTCCACCCGGGCCGGTTTTACTCGATGACGGTGACATCCCGGGCCTGGAGGCCCTTCTCACCGCGGACCACCTCGAACTCCACCAGCTGGCCTTCCACCAGGGTGCGATACCCAGCCATGTTGATGGTCGAGTAGTGGACAAAGACGTCCTCGCCCCCGGAGCGTTCGATAAAACCGTAGCCCTTGACGTTGTTGAACCATTTGACATGGCCCCGTTCACGTTCTGCCACGATGTCCACTCCTTTGCACTGCGGTTCGGATAGGGAGACGACGGGGTTGGCCGTTCCGATCTGGGGCCTTCCGGACTGCTATTGCGGTCCTTTTCGACCGAAGGACGAGAGGCATCCTCAGCGGAGGGGGGATAGGGGGTTTGCCGCGAAGTGTACTCTCCAGTTCGGTCAACGGAGCGGTGCACAGCAGTGGAAAACCGACCGAGATCCTGCCAACTTACGGCTCGAATATAGCACAAGCGCGCGGGGATGTCAACGTCTTTGGCCAAGGG
>Ga0256839_1000334_pt1 | contig 60648 bp, 58 predicted proteins | sample 354166metaG_FD_185968 | JGI IMG/M metagenome (GOLD analysis project Ga0256839, IMG submission 185968) | Hydrothermal vent microbial communities from Mid Atlantic Ridge, Atlantic Ocean - 354-166 | ecosystem: Environmental > Aquatic > Marine > Hydrothermal vents | place: Atlantic Ocean: Mid...
AGCCGCGCTCGGCGAGCCATTCGCGCTGGGCCTCGGTCTCCACACCCTCGGCCACCGTGTCCAGCCCCAGGCTGCGTGCCATGGCCAGGATGGCCTCGACGATGGCGGCGTCGTCGCTGTCGGTGGTGACATGGCGGGTGAAGGCCTGGTCGATCTTGATGGTGTCCACGGGGAAGCGCTTGAGGTAGGTGAGCGAGGAGTAGCCGGTGCCGAAGTCGTCGATGGCGATGCGCATCCCCAGCGCCTTGAGCCCGCGCAGGATCTCGCCCGCGGTGTCGGCCGCCTGGATGAGGGCGGTCTCGGTGAGCTCGACCTCGAAGGCGGCGGGCTCGACGCCGGCATCGCGCAGGATGGCGCCCACGCGGCGGGGCAATTCCAGGTCGCGGAGCTGGGCGGGCGAGACGTTGACCGCCACGCGCGGCGGCGAGATCCCCGCGGCGCGCCAGGCGGCGAGATCCAGCGCCGCCCGCGCCAGCACCTGCTCGCCCAGACGGCGGATGAGGCCCGTCTCCTCGGCGAGCCCCACGAAGCGCAGCGGGGGGATGAGCCCGCGCTCGGGATGCTGCCAGCGCACCAGCGCCTCCACGCCCGCCAGCCCCCCGTCGGCCAGCAGGATCTGGGGCTGGTAGTGCACCACCAGGTCGCCCTGGCGCAGCGCCCGGCGCAGCTCGTTCTCCAGGGTCAGGCGGTCCAGCACCGCCGACTCCATCTGCGGATCGTAGAAGCCCCAGCCGCCGGCGCCCACGCGCTTGGCGGCGTACATGGCGGTCTCGGCGTTCTTGATCAGGGTCTCGGGGTCCTGGCCGTGCTCGGGATAGAGGGCGATGCCCACCGTGGTGGAGGCGTGGAGCTCGTGGCCCAGCACCTCGAAGGGCGCCTCGAAGCGCCGCACGATCTCCCGGGCCACGGCTTCGGCGCGGCCCGCGTCGGGGAGCCCCCCGAGCACGATGGCGAACTCGTCGCCGCCGGGGCGCGCGAGCGTGTCGCCCTCCTCCAGCCCCTCGGACAGGCGGTCGGCCGCGAGCCGCAACAGCTCGTCGCCGGTGGCGTGGCCGAGGGTGTCGTTGACGAGCTTGAAGCGGTCGAGGTCCATGAAGAGGACGGCCACCCGGCTGCCGTCGCGGCGGGCGTAGGCGATCGCCTGGGTGAGCCGGTCGGCCAGCAGCCAGCGGTTGGGCAGCCCCGTGAGGCTGTCATGGTAGGCCTGGTGCCAGACCGTCTCCTCCGCCACGCGGCGCGCGCGCCGCTCGTCGGCCTCGCGCAGCTCGCGCTCCACCGCCGGCACCAGCCGCGCCAGGTTGTCCTTCATGAGATAGTCGTGGGCGCCGGCCTTCATGGCCTGCACGGCGATCTCCTCGCCGATGGTGCCCGAGATCACGATGAAGGGGAGATCCAGCCCGCGCTCCTGCACCATGGCGAGCGCGTCGAAGGCGCTGAAGCGCGGCATGGCGTAGTCGGCCAGCACGATGTCCCAGTCGTACTCCTCCAGCGCCCTGGCCAGCTCCTCGGGCGTGTCGACCCGCCGGTGCTCCGGCTGGTAGCCGCCCTTGCGCAGCGCGCGCAGGATGAGCTCGGCGTCGTCGGGCGAGTCCTCCACCAGCAGCACGCGCAGGGGGATGCTCATGGGCTCAGGCCTGCGGGACCTCGTTCAGCAGCAGCCAGTACATGCCGAGCTGGCGCACCGCCTCCATGAACTGCTCGAAGTCCACCGGCTTGCGCACGTAGCTGTTGGCCCCGAAGTTGTAGCTGTCGACGACGTCGCGGTCCTCGGAGGAGGAGGTGAGCACGACCACGGGCACACGGCGCGTGCGGTCCTCGGCGCGCATGCGCTTGAGGACCTCGAGCCCGTCGATCTTGGGCAGCTTGAGGTCGAGCAGCACCACCTGCGGCTGCTCGTGCGGGTCGCGCCCCGCGTAGCGGCCCTGGCAGAAGAGGTAGTCGAGCGCCTCGACCCCGTCGTGGGCGACCACGACCTCGTTGGCGATGCGGTTCTTGCGCAGCGCCCGCAGGGTGAGCGCCTCGTCGTCGGGATTGTCCTCGACGAGGAGTATGGTCTTGCCCCTGAGCCCGTCCTTCATACGGCCTCCCCCATCCGCGCGTCACAGGCCCATCGCGCAAACGAAAGCACGATCCGTTCCGGGGCGCAAGCCCGTCAGGCCGCCGCCTCGCCGTCGCGGGCGCGCCCCCCTGCGGCACGCGGCCCCAGGGTGAAGTAGATCGTCGCGCCCCGGTCCACCGCGCCCTCGGCCCACACCCGCCCGCCGTGGCGCTCCACCACCCGGCGCACGGTAGCCAGCCCGATCCCCGTGCCCTCGAACTCGCTCGCCGAATGGAGGCGCTGGAAGGGCTGGAAGAGCTTGCCGGCATAGGCCATGTCGAAGCCGGCCCCGTTGTCGCGCACGAAGAAGACTCGCTCGCCGCAGCGCTCCTCCCAGCCGAACTCGATGCGGGCCGGATCGCGCCCGCGCGTGAACTTCCAGGCGTTGCCGATCAGGTTTTCCATCAGGGTCCAGAGCAGGCGCGGGTCTCCGCGCACGAGCGCGCCGGGACGCACCGTGATCTCCACCGGCCGCCGGGGCTGGATGCGCCTGAGGCTCTCGGCCACCTCGCGCGCGACGGCGCTGAGATCCACCTCCTCGGTGCGCATCTCGCCGCGGGTGACCTGGGCGAGCGCCAGGAGGTCGTCGATGAGACGGGCCATGCGCTGGGCGGCGGCGCGGATGCGGCGCAGGTGCTCGCGCCCCTCCTCCGCGAGCCTCGCGCCTTCCTCCTCGAGCAGCGCGAGGCTGAAGCCGTCGATGGCGCGCAGGGGCGCACGCAGGTCGTGCGAGACCGTGTAGGCGAAGGATTCGAGCTCGCGGTTGAGGGCCCGCAGCTCGGCGGTGCGCTCGCGCACCCGGTCCTCCAGCCCCTCGAGCATGTCGTGCATGCGGAGCGTGATGGCCGCCATGCCGGCGAGCAGCATGAGGATGCGCTCGTCGTCCTCGCTGAAGGGCCGCGGCTCGCGCCGGAAGGCGGAGATCCCGCCCACCACGCGCCCTTCGTCCACCATGGGCACCACGAGCGCCGCGCGCAGGCCGAGCGCGGCCGCCTGATCGCGCGCCACGCGCGCGTCCTCGAGGATGTCGGCCACGCGCACCGGCTCGCCGTGGGCCGCCACCCAGCCGCACAGGCCGCCCTGCTCGAGGCTGAAGCAGGCGCCGGGCTCCAGGCCCACCTCCTCGCCCTCGACTGCGACGTAGCGGCAGGTATGCTCGTCCTGCCGGCGCGAGAGGGCGGCGACATCGGCCCCCACCAGCTCGCGCGCCGTGCGCGCCACCAGGGGATAGAGGCAGCCGGCCTCCTGCACGGTCTCGAGCAGCTCCTGGACCACGCCCACCAGGCGCTCCAGGGCCCGGGACCAGCGGCGGCGCTCGGTGACGTCGCGCGCCACCCCCGTGAGCGCCACGAGGCGCCCTCCGGCATCGCGCTCGGCCGCGACCCGGTCCTCCATCCAGCGCCAGCGCCCCTCGGCGTCGCGGATCCGGTATTCGCGCAGCGCGCCCGCGCCCGTCGCCAGCATGCGCTCGGTGGTCTCGCGCACGCGCGCCTGGTCGGCCGGATGGATGAGGCGCGCCCACAGGCCCGGATCCTCGTAGAAGCGCGCCGGCGGCAGGCCGAGGACGTCCTCGACGCGCGCGTTCACGAACTCCACCCGCCCGCCGAAGGGATCGCCCGCCTCGAGCCGCACGCGGTAGACGATCTCCTCGACGTTGTCGAGCACGGCGCGCTGGAGCGCCTCGCGCCCGGCGAGCGCCCGGTGCGCGGCCTCCAGCTCGTCGAGCATGCGGTTGACGCCGGCGTAGAGCTCGCCCACCTCGTCGCGCAGCTTGGTGCGCACGCGCCGCGAGAAGTCGCGCGAGCCGCCGATCTCGCGCACGGCCGCGGCCAGCGCGAGCAGCGGCGCGCTGAGGGGACGCTGCAGGGCCCAGGCGAGCGCGAGCGAGAGCGCGAGCAGCAGCGCGACGGCCGGCAGGGCCAGACCGAGATAGGTGGAGAGGTGCTGGCGCAGGCGCGGCACCGACACTTCCGCCACCACCCAGCCCAGCCGCCGCGAGCCCGCCGCGACCGGCTCGACGAGCAGCAGACGGCCGTCCGGCAGCCACCGATGAAGGCGCGCACGGGGAGCGGGAGGCAAGGCTTCGGCGGCGCCCGAGCGCGGGCCCAGCGCCAGCACGGGCTCGCCATCGCTGCCATACAGCCGCAGGGCCTCCATGGGCAGGGGCGCCCGGCCGAGTGCACGCACCAAGTACGCCGCCGCCTCCACGTCGCCGGCCACCAGCACACGCTGGATGTCCTCGGCCAGCACCGCGATGCGGTCACGGGCCGCCTCGAGCGCCTCGCCGCGGATCTCGCCTGCCTCGTAGGCCACGATCGCACCGCCCCCCACGAGCACGACGAAGGCGCTCGCGCCGAAGATGGCACCGGCGAGGCGCCCCCGCAAGCCGAGCCGCGGACCGCTCATCCGCGGGGCACCTCCAAAGGCCGTCCCAGAATCCCGCCCTGCGCCCGGCGCCACTCGCGCAGGCTCCCGTGGTAGAGCGCCACCTCCGCCCCCAGCCGCCGCAGGGCGAGATAGGCGAGCGCCGCATCACGTCCGCCCTCGCAATAGACGACGAACCGCCGTCCCCGCTCCAGCCAGCGCCCGTAGAGGGCGCGCAGGCGGGGCCTCGGCAGCAGGCGGCCTTGGCCGTCCAGGTTGCGGCGCGCGGGCAGGCGCACCGCGCCCGGCAGCGGCGGGCCGGGATCGTCGGGGGGACGGGCGTCGAGCAGCACCACTTCCGGCCGCAGCGGGGCGAGCAGCACGTCCAGCCGCGTCGCGAGCCGCCCGCTGCGCGGCGCCGGCACGAAACGTCCGCCACCGGCAGGCGCCGGCGCGCCGGATGCCGCGGCGCCGTCCTGCGCGGCCCATGCGGGCCATCCCCCGTCGAGCACGGCCACCGCGGGATGGCCCAGCAGCTCCAGCAGCCAGAACAGCCGCGCCGCCGCGCGCAGGGCGCCCTCGTCGTAGACCACCACGGGGCGCCCGGGCCGCACGCCCGCCGCCTCGATAAGGGCGCGCAGGCGCTGCAGGGGCTGGAGCCGCGCGGGGGCCGTCTCCGAGACCACGGCCTCCGACGGCAGGCTCGCCGCGCCCGGGATGTGCCCGGCCGCATAGGCCGCCGCCGGACGCGCGTCCACCACGGTGACCACGTCGAGATGGCGCCGCAGCCAGTGCGCGTCCACCACCACGTCCGGCAGGCCGCGCGCCCCGGCCTCGCCGGCCGCCTGCGCCGCGCCGGGCGCCTGCGCCACGAGCAGCACCGCCCAGATCCACGGCACCGCCCGCCTCATGCCTCCATGCCTCCCGCGGCCCCGACACCGCGCATCCGGCGCCCGAGCGCCCCCGGACCCAGCGTGAAGCAGAAGGTGGCGCCCTCGCCCTCGCGCCCCTCGGCCCAGATGCGCCCGCCGTGCATGTGCACGATGCGCTGCACCGTGGACAGCCCCACGCCCGAGCCCTCGAACTGCTGGGTCGAGTGCAGGCGCTGGAAGGGCTGGAAGAGCTTGTGGGCGTAGCGGGGATCGAAGCCGGCGCCGTTGTCGCGCACGCACACGCAGGGCTCGCCCTCGTGCGTGTCGAGGGCCACCTGGATGCGCGCCGGATCGCGCCCGCGGGTGAACTTCCAGGCGTTGCCGATCAGGTTCACCAGCGCGATGCGCAGCAGGCGCGGGTCGGCATGGGCCTCGATGCCCGGCTCGATCTCCACGGCGGCGGCCCGGTCCGGCTCGCCGGCGCGCAGCTCCTGCACCACCTCCCCGGCCAGGCGGCTGAAGTCCACGCGGACCCGCTCCAGTCGGCTGCGGCTCACGCGCGAGAGCAGCAGCAGGTCCTCGATCAGCTCCGTCATGCGCGTGGCCGCACCGTGCATGCGGTCCAGATAGCCGCGCGCCTCCGGGGGAAGCCGGTCCCCATGGTCCTCCAGCAGCGCCTCGGCGAAGCCCTGCACGGCGCGCAGCGGCGCGCGCAGGTCGTGGGAGACGGCCGAGACGAAGCTCTCGAGCTCGTGGTTGGTGCGCTCGAGCTCGGCGGTGCGCTCGCGCACGCGCCGCTCCAGCGCCTCGCGGCCGCGCTCGAGCTCGGCGCGCTCGGCCGCCAGGCGCTCGGCCATGGCGTCGAAGGCCGCGCCCAGGGCGCCCACCTCGTCGTCGCCGCGCACGCCGCTGCGCCGGTCGAGCGCGCCCGCGGCCACCGCTTCCGCCGCCGCCATGACCCGCTCCAGGCGGCGCGTGAGCAGCATGCCGAAGCCCACCCCCACCACGGCGATCACCGCCATGCCGGCCAGGCCGATGGCGATCCCGAGGTTGCGCGCCTGGGCGTGGATGCGCACGAGGGGCGCGGCGGAAAACTCCACCGCCAGCACGCCGAGGGGACCGGTCTCGTTCGCCAGCTCCCGGCGGCGCCAGTAGGTCTCGGCCCCGTCGCGCAGCGCCGGGAGGCCCTCGCCCACCCGGGACTGCTCGCTCGCCGCCACCACGCGCCCGCGCTCGTCGGCCAGCAGGATGCGCACCACGTGGGGATCCCGCAGGGCGTGCTCCAGGTAGGGCTGGAAGCGGTCGTATTCCTCGGTCAGCAGGGCCACGCGCGCGGTGCCGGCGAGGAGATCGAGCGTGACCTGCTCCATGTCGCGGATCTGGCTGGCGGTGGCGTCGCGCGTGAATGCCGTGGTCTGCCAGATGACCACCGTCATCATGACCGCCTCCAGGGCGAAGATCGCCGCCGCGATGCGGTAGCGCAGCGAGCGCGGCAGCAGTCTCACCTGCCTTCCTCCTGCACGCGCCGCCAGATGGCCCGCACCGCATCGTACTCGGCATCCTGTGCCGGGACAAAGCGGCGGAAGCCGATGCCTTCGAGCAGGCGCCGGCCCGCGGGCGTGCGGTGCCAGGCCGTGATCGTGCGCTGCCAGGCACGGGCCAGCCGCTGCGGCACGCGCCGGTGCGCGGCATAGAGGGAGGTGGGGATGCCCTCGCTTCTGGAGAGGACCTCCAGCGGCGCCCCGTAGCGGGCGCGATAGACCCGTAGGGCGGAAGCGGCGGTGACGCAGGCAGCGGCCCTCCGGGCCGCCACCTGCGACAGGCAAGCGAAATGGTTGCGCAGGTGCACGATGCGCACCGCGCCCGCGAGCCCGCGCGCGGCGAGCAGGTCGCGCCCCAGGATGCTGACCGCCGCAGCCGGCGGGGGCATCGCCACCTGCCGCCCCCTGAGCCCCTCCAGGCCGTGCAGCGCCGAATCCGCCCGCGTCACCACCACCGCGCGCAGGCGCCCGTCCCAGCGCGCCAGCGGACGGTAGCCGGCGGGGGCGGCCACCCGCACGTAGTCGAAGGGCTGGATGAAGACCAGGTCGAAGCGGCCGTCGGCGAGCGCCTCGCGGAAGCTGGCGAAGCTGCCCCGGGTGCGCAGGCGCATCCGCACGCCCGCGGCCTCGCCGAGGGCGCGCGCGACGGGCGCGAAGCCGCGCTCCAGCCGCGCCGGCGGCAGGTACGGGAAGACTCCCAGCACATAGTCCTGCCTCTCCTCCGCGGCAGGACCGCCTGGCATCGGTGCCGCCGCGGCGGCCAGCCCCAGCAGGACGGCCACGGGCCAGGCGCGGCTCATGTGCTCCTCCTCGCTCCCGGCCGCCCGCCGCCGCGGGCGGCGTTCCGCCAAAGTATAGAGGCAATCCCGGAAGCTCCGTGCGGGTCACGCCGCGGACGCCTGCCGCAGGGAACCCCCCGGTCGGGCTGCTTCCGGCCGGCGCCCATCCCCTTGCCCGTGGAGCCGGCATCCACCCACCCGTGGGGCCGGCTTCCAGCCGGCCCAAAGTGCCCGGAAACTCTGATCAATCCGCTGCGCGGATTGATCAGCGCTGAGGTGCTTCGCGGTTCATTCTGATTTTCCTTGGGTCGTCATGCACTTCCCTGTGCATGGGCCGTCCCGCGGCCGTCCCTGGCCACGGGAAAGCTCTGAAAAATCGGATTTTTCAGAGCTTCCGCCCATCTCCCTGTGGGGCCGGCATCCTGCCGGCCCCCACGGCGCCCGATCCCCTGTGAGGCCGGCTTCCAGCCGGCCCCGGCGCGGCTGGGAAGCCGCGCCTACGGCCGGATGGAGGTTGCGGCCGCTTGCCGGGCGCGCCGGCCGCCCGGTGCGCGCGGCGCCTTCGGACGGGTTGGGCTGCTATGATGCACGGGCCATGAGGCAGGAGACTGCGCAGGAGGCCGCGCGGGAGGCCGATAGCCCCGCCTGGCGCTGGGACACGGCGCGCGCGGCGCTGGTGCCGGTGACGCGCCTGCGGCTGCCGCATCTCGACGACCTCGTCGGCATCGAGCGCCAGAAGGCGGAGGCGGTGCGCAACACGGCGCAGTTCGTGGCGGGCCGGCCCGCCAACAACGCGCTCCTGTGGGGCGCCCGCGGCACGGGCAAGTCCACCCTGGTGCGCGCGCTGCTCGGCCGCTTCGCCCCGCAGGGCCTGCGCATGGTGGCGGTGGACCGGCGCGGCCTGGAGGCTCTGCCGGAGATCGTGGAGACGCTGGCCGAACGCCCCGGGCGCTGGATCGTCTACTGCGACGACCTCGCCTTCGAGGCCCACGAGACCGGCTACCTCGCGCTCAAGTCCGTGCTCGAGGGCGGCTTCGTCGAGCTCCCCTCCCACGTCCTCGTCTACGCCACCTCCAACCGCCGCCACCTGCTGCCGGAGCCCGTGGCGGACACGGCGGGCGCGGCGGAGATCCACCCGGACGAGGCGGTGGATGCGCGCATCTCGCTCGCCGACCGCTTCGGCCTGTGGCTCTCCTTCCCGCCCTTCGACCAGACGCGCTACCTGGAGGCCGTGCGTCACTGGCTGGCCCGGCTGGGGGCGCCGCTCGAGCCGTGGGCGGAGATCGAGCGCGAGGCCCTGCGCTGGGCCATGGCCCGCGGCAGCCGCTCCGGACGGACGGCGTGGCAGTTCGCCCGCGACCTCGCGGGGCAGGTGGAGCCCCCTCCCCGGCCCTCCCCCGCTGAAGCAGCGGAGAGGTAAGGGCTAGCCGGCCCTTTCCGGGAGCCTCCCCGGCCCCCGGCCGGCCCGCGCCGGCGACGGCAGGCGCAGCGCCATCAGGAGGACGAAGATGGCGAGATAGGCCAGCGGGCGCGTGAGGTCGGCCTTGGGCGCCACGATCCACCACTGGTGGAGCAGCCCGAGCGCGGCCACGAGATAGACGAGCCGGTGGAGCGCCTGCCAGCGCCTGCCCAGGCGCCGCATCCAGCCGCGCGTGGAGGTCACGGCCAGCGGCACCAGCAGGAGCCAGGCGGCCAGACCCACCGCCACGAAGGGCCGCTCGGCGATGTCACGCGGGATCTCGGCCCAGATGCCGTACTGGTCGAGCCCCAGATAGACGCCGAGATGGAGCGAGGCGTGGACGAAGGCCCACAGCCCCAGCCTGCGCCGGACCGCGAGCGGCCAGCGCCAGCCCATGAGCCGGCGCAGGGGGCGCATGGCGAGCGTCGCGAGCAGCAGCCGCAGGGCCCACTCGCCGCTCTCGTCCGCCAGCGCCGCGATGGGATCGGGCTCGTAGGCGCCCGTCCACGTACGCCAGCCCATGAGCACGAGCGGCAGGGCGCCCGCCGCGAGCGCGGCCCCCCGCGCCACCCGCACGCCCACCGAAGTCACCCTGCCCGCACCTCCCGCTGCCTGCCGCCGCCTCAGAAGAACCGCCGCAGGTCCATGCCCGCATAGAGATGGGCGACGGCCTCGGCGTAGCCGTTGAAGGGGAGCGTCGGGCGCCGGCGCAGCTCGCCGATGCGGCGCTCGTAGCGCTGGCTCCAGCGCGGATGCGGCACATCCGGATTGACGTTGGCGTAGAAGCCGTACTCGTGCGGAGCCGCCTGCGACCAGGTGGTGGGCGGCCGCTCGCGCACGAGGCGGATGCGCACGATGGACTTGATGCTCTTGAAGCCGTACTTCCACGGCACCACCAGACGCAGCGGCGCACCGTTCTGGTTGGGCAGCACACGGCCATGGAGGCCCACGGCCAGTATGGTGAGCGGATGCACGGCCTCGTCCATGCGCAGCCCCTCCCGGTAGGGCCAGTCCAGGATGCGGCGGTGCTGGCCCGGCATCCGCTCCGGGTCGTGCAGCGTCTCGAAGGCGACGTAGCGCGCGGCCGAGGTGGGGCGGAAGCGCTCCAGCAGCCGCCGCAGCGGAAAGCCCACCCAGGGGATCACCATGGACCAGCCCTCCACGCAGCGCAGGCGGTAGATGCGTTCCTCGAGCGGGAAGCCGCGCAGGATGTCCTCGATGCCGATCTCGCCCGGCCGCTCGCACTCCCCTTCGACCACCACGGTCCAGGGACGCGTGCGCAGCCTGCCGGCGTAGCGGGCAGGATCCCGCTTGCCCGTCCCGAACTCGTAGAAGTTGTTGTAGCGGGTGATCTGCTCCCAGGTGTTCGGCCTCTCCCCCGGGGGCGGCGCGGGATCCGGCCGCACGTCCGGCAGGGGCGCCGTCATGGTCGCCTCCGACGCCGCACGCGCGAGCGCGGGGGCGGCCGCAAGGCCGGCGGCGACGGACAGGAAGCGGCGCCGCGCGCGCCATAGCCCCTCGTCCGTGACCTCGCTCTCGCGCAGCGCCCAGCCAGGCCGGACACGGATCAGCATGGCGGGATGCCCCCCTTGGCTCGGCGACCGGCGGTCGCATCTGTTCGACAGCGCCGGCGGTGCAGGGTCCGGCACTTCCACCGGCGGGTGCGGTGCGTAGAATAACGCGCCGCGGGAGGACGCTCCCGCGGGCTTAGGCCACGAAGCCGCAGCGATCCAAAGGTCTTTTCCCTGAGCGCAGCAGCATCCGCGACTGGTCCGGAGGCAGCGTGATGTCCGAGCGCGAGCGCCAACCGAGCAGCGGCGGCGGCGCCGGCCCTGCCGAACGCACGGGCGGCCAGCGCCCCCCCGAGGGCGGGGAGGATGGCGGCCGCGGCCGCGCGTGGCGGGACGTGGAGCGTTACCTGGAGCGCAAGGCGCTGCGCGAGCGCCTGCGCGACATCTTCGACGAGGAGCTGCCCGACCTGGACCTGCCGGACGACTAGCGCCGCCGGGGAGCGCGTCCGGCCCCGGACGGGAGGCGGGCACGGCGGCGGCGCCGGCGCTGGACCTCCACCAGGGTGAGCACCGGGCCGGAGAAGGCATAGACCAGGCCAGCGGCGAACAGCGCCTTGGGCGGATCGATGGCGCCGAAGGCCAGCACCAGCGTCAGCGCCACCACGGCCACGAAGGGAACCCGGCTGCGCAGGTCCAGCTCCTTGAAGCTGTGGTAGCGCAGGTTGGAGACCATCAGCCCGGCGGCGAGCAGCGTGAGCGCGAAGGCGGGGAAAGCGAGCCGCTCGCCCGGGAGCTCCAGCCCCACCGCCATCCACACGAAGCTCGCCACCAGTCCCGCGGCGGCGGGGCTGGGCAGCCCCTGGAAATGGCGCTTGTCGGCCACGCCGAGCTGGGTGTTGAAACGCGCGAGCCGCAGCGCGGTGCACGCCGTGTAGACGAAGGCGGCGAGCCAGCCGAGCTTGGCCCACAGCCAGCCATAGGCCGCCAGATGCGCCAGAGCCCAATGGTAGACCACCAGCGCGGGCGCCAGCCCGAAGGCGATGACGTCGGAGAGGCTGTCGTACTGGGCGCCGAAGTCGGTCTGTGTGCCCGTCAGGCGCGCGATACGCCCGTCTAGCCCGTCGAGCACGATGGCGACGAAGAGGGCCACCGCCGCCGGCTCGTGCCGCCCGGCCATGGCCGCGACGATGGCGTAGAAGCCCGCGAACAGCGCGCCCGTGGTGAGCAGGTTGGGCAGCAGATAGATGCCGCGCTTGCGCTGGGTGCCCTCGCCGTCCATGCGCCCCACGTTAGCACACCCCCCCATGCCCCCGCCATCCGCGAGCGGCGGGGCGGCCGGCAAGGGCCCGCCGCTTGGCTCAGTCGTGCACCAGCGTCGCGAGGATGACGCTGCCGGCGCGCACATGGTCGCCGCGCGCCACCTCCAGCCGCGCGTGCCGGGGCACCCACACCTCCACCCGGCCGCCGAAGCGCACGTAGCCGCAACGCTGGCCCTGCCCGAGCCGCTCCCCCACGCCCACCTCGCACACCGGGCGCCGCCAGCGGCTCCGCTCCTCCAGCACCAGCAGCACGTCGTCACCCTCGTCGGTGCGCAGCCACACCGCAAAGCGCCGCCCGCAGCCGCCCTCGCGGCAGGGGCGCAGCCAGCGCTCGGCCACGCGTCCCTCGATGGGCGCCCGCACCACGAAGGGCCCCCACGCGCGCATCTGGATGACGATGCGCTGCGCCGCACGCTCGAGGAAAGGATCAGTGGCCTCGGGCTCGACCGCCAGCACGCACCCATCGGCGGGCGCGATCACGCCCAGAGGATGCGGTGGCACCGCACGTTCCGGGTCGCGGAACAGGAACAGCGCCAGCGCCGCCAGCGCCCACAGCGGCAGGGCCCACCATGGCGCCGGCGCCGCGAGCTGCATCCACAGGGCCACCGCCACCGGCGGCAGGGCCCATAGCAGCCCCTCGCGCAGGAGCATGCGCCGTGCCCCTCTCGTGTCCCGTCCGCCTTCCGGTCCCTGAGCCTCAGTTGCGGCTGCGGTCCACGATGCGCCCAGCCTTGATCCAGGGCATCATCTCGCGCAGCCGCTGGCCCACCTGCTCGATGGGGTGCTCGGCCGCGAGCCGCCGCATGGCCTTGAGGGTGGGCGCCCCCGCCTGGTTCTCGAGGATGAACTCGCGGGCGAACCGCCCGGTCTGGATCTCCTCGAGGATGCGCCGCATCTCGGCCCGCGCACGCTCGTCGATGATGCGCGGGCCGCGCGTGAGGTCGCCGTATTCGGCGGTGTTGGAGATGGAGTAGCGCATGTTGGCGATGCCGCCCTCGTACATGAGGTCCACGATGAGCTTGAGCTCGTGCAGGCACTCGAAATAGGCCATCTCCGGCGCGTAGCCCGCTTCCACCAGGGTCTCGAAGCCGGCCTGCACCAGCGCCGTGATGCCGCCGCACAGCACCACCTGCTCGCCGAAGAGGTCGGTCTCGGTCTCCTCGCGGAAGGTGGTCTCGATGATGCCGGCACGGCCCGCGCCGATGGCGGCCGCGTAGGAGAGCGCGGTCTGGCGCGCGCGCCCGGTGGCGTCCTGGTGCACGGCGATGAGCGAGGGCACGCCCGCGCCCTGGGTGTAGGTGGCGCGCACCAGATGGCCCGGCCCCTTGGGGGCGATCATGACGACGTCCACGTCGGCGCGCGGCTCGATGCAGCCGAAATGGATGTTGAAGCCGTGCGCGAAGGCGAGCGTGGCGCCCTCCTTGAGGTTGGGCTCGACCTGCCCGCGGTAGAGCGCGGGCTGGTGCTCGTCCGGCACCAGGACCATGACCAGGTCCGCACCCTGCACCGCCTCCGGCACCGGCCTGACCGTCAGCCCCGCCTGCTCGGCCTTGGCCGCAGAGCCCGAGCCGGGCCGCAGGCCCACGGTCACGTCGACGCCGGAGTCCTTGAGGTTGTTGGCGTGCGCATGGCCCTGGGAGCCGTAGCCCAGCACCGTCACCTTGAGCGAGCGGATGATGGATAGATCCGCGTCCTTCTCGTAGAAGACCTTCATCTTTTCCTCCAGGAACGGGATGGGCGGCAGGCCGCCCGTCGGATTCAGAGCCTGAGCGCCTTCTCGCCGCGCGCGATGCCGGAGACGCCCGTGCGCACCACCTCGAGGATGGCGCGGCGGCCCACCGCGTCGATGAAGGCGTCGAGCTTGTCGCCCGTGCCTGTCATCTCGATGGTGTAGGTGCGCTCGGTCACGTCGATGATGCGGCCGCGGAAGATGTCCACCAGCCGCTTGAGCTCGGCGCGTGCCTCGGACTCGGCCGCGCGCACCTTGACCAGCATCATCTCGCGCTCGATGTGGGCCCCCTCCGTGAGGTCCACCAGCTTGACCACGTCGATGAGCTTGTTGAGCTGCTTGGTGATCTGCTCGATGATCTCGTCGTTGCCGCTGGTGACCAGGGTCAGGCGCGAAAGCGAGGGGTCCTCGGTGGGCGCCACCGTGAGCGATTCGATATTGTAGCCGCGCGCCGAGAACAGGCCCGCCACCCGGGCGAGCGCCCCGGCCTCGTTCTCCAGCAGCATGGAGATGATGTGGCGCATCAGACCAGGATCATCTCGTTCTGGCCGGCGCCGGCCGGGATCATGGGATAGACGTTCTCGGCGGGATCGGTCTGGAAGTCGAGGAAGACCAGGCGGTCCTTCATGGCGAGCGCCTCGCGCAGGGCGCTCTCCACGTCCTGGGGCCTGTCGATGCGCATCCCCACGTGGCCGTAGGCCCGGGCGAGCGCCACGAAGTCCGGCAGCGCGTCCATGTAGGACATGGCGTAGCGGCCCTGGTAGAAGAACTCCTGCCACTGCCGCACCATGCCCATGTAGCGGTTGTTGAGCAGCACGATCTTGAGCGGCAGCCCGTGCTGGCGGCAGGTGGAGAGCTCCTGGATGCACATCTGGATGCTGGCCTCGCCCGTGACGCATACCACGGTGGCGTCCGGGTGCGCCACCTGCACCCCCATGGCCGCCGGCAGCCCGAAACCCATGGTGCCCAGCCCGCCCGAGTTGATCCAGCGCCGCGGGCGGTCGAACTTGTAGAACTGGGCCGTCCACATCTGGTGCTGGCCCACGTCCGAGGTCACATAGACGTCGCTGTCGCGCGTGGCCTCGTAGAGCTTCTCTATCACATACTGCGGCTTGATGACCTCGGCCTGGCGGTCGTACTTGAGGCAGTCCATGGCGCGCCATTCCTCGATCTGCTCCCACCAGGCATCGAGCGCGGCGCGGTCGGGGGCGCGGCCGCTCTCGCGGATGAGCTTGATCATCTCGCGCAGCACGTTGCGCACCGAGCCCACGATGGGGATGTCCACCTTCACGTTCTTGGAGATGGACGAAGGGTCGATGTCCACGTGGATGATGCGGGCGTGCGGACAGAACTTCTCCACGTTGCCGGTGACGCGGTCGTCGAAGCGCGCCCCGATGGCGACGAGCACGTCGCAGTTGTGCATCGCCATGTTGGCCTCGTAGGTGCCGTGCATGCCGAGCATGCCGACGAACTGGCGGTCGGTGGCGGGATACCCGCCCAGCCCCATGAGGGTGTTGGTCACGGGGAAGCCCAGCAGGCGCGCGAACTCGGTGAGCTCGGCCGCGGCGTCGTCCAGGATCACGCCACCGCCGGTGTAGATCATGGGGCGCTTGGCCGAGAGGATGAGATCGACCGCGCGGCGGATCTGGCCCGGATGGCCGCGCAGGGTGGGGTTGTAGGAGCGCAGGCTCACCCGCTCCGGGTAGTGGAAGGGGGCCTTCTTGGCCGTGACGTCCTTGGGGATGTCCACCACCACCGGCCCCGGCCGCCCGCTGGTGGCGATGTAGAAGGCCTTCCTGATGGTGACGGCGAGCTCGCGCACGTCCTTGACCAGGAAGTTGTGCTTCACGCAGGGGCGCGTGATGCCGATGGTGTCCACCTCCTGGAAGGCGTCGTTGCCGATGAGGTGCACGGGGACCTGGCCGGTGAAGACCACCACCGGGACCGAATCCATGTAGGCGTCGGCGATGCCCGTGACGGCGTTGGTGGCCCCGGGCCCGGAGGTGACCAGCACCACGCCGGGGCGCCCGCTGGACTTGGCGTAGCCCTCGGCCGCGTGGACGGCGGCCTGCTCGTGCCGCACCAGGACGTGCTTGATGCGGTCCTGCTGGTAGAGCGCGTCGTAGATATGGAGCACGGCGCCGCCGGGATAGCCGAAGACGTGCTCCACCCCCTCCTCCTGGAGGCAGCGGACGAAGATCTCGGCGCCTGTGAGCTCCACGGTCATGGCTCTCCCCGGGTCCGGCGGGCCCGGCGCGCGGGTCAAAAAAACGCCCGTGGAACGGGCGGTTCGGCGCCGGCCGCTGGAGAATTTTTAGAACGTACTGATATTGACGGAGCAGGTCAAGATTGTGCGGGCCGGGAGTGTGGCACGCTTCCTTGCCAGCCGCGGGCGCGGGCGCCTAAAGTGGCGTCCCGAGGGCCACAGGGGACGATGCCATGCACATGAAGCCGAGCCTGTCTGCCGCGCTCCTGCTCGCCGGCTGCCTGCTCACGGCCTCCGCCGCGACCGCCGAGAAGGTCTACAAGTGGGTGGACGAGCAGGGGATCACCCACTACTCCCAGACCCCGCCCCCCGGGGTGGCGGCCGAGCCGGTCGCGGTGAGCACCGGTGGGGGCGACGACGCCGCCCTCGAGCGCTACCGCAGGATCCTCTCCCCGCCCAAGGCGGAAGCCCCGGACGGCAAGGCCAAGGAAGGAGGTATCGAGCCGGCGAAGAAAGCCGAGGCGCGCGCGCGCAACTGCAAGCTGGCCCGGGAGCGGCTGGCGGTGCTCACCTCGCGCAGCCGCATCCTCATGCTCCAGCCCGACGGCACGTCCGTGCGGCTGACCGAGAAGGAACGCCAGGCTGAAATCGAGCGCATGAAGACCATCGTCGCGGCCAACTGCGAGGAATGAGCCCATGCCCTACCTGATGATCCAGACCCCGGTGGAGCTCGACCCGGCCGCGCGCGGCCGCTTCCTGGCGGAGGCCTCGCGCCGGGTGGCCGAGCTCCTCGGCAAGCGCGAGCAGTATGTGATGGTGGCCTTCGAGGGCGGCGTCCCCATGCGCTTCGCGGGCTCGGACGAGCCCTGCGCCTATCTGGAGCTCAAGAGCATCGGGCTGGAGGAGTCCCAGACCGCGGCCCTCTCGGCCGGGCTGTGCGCGCTCGTGGAGACCCATCTCGGCGTGCCGCCCGCGCGCACCTACATCGAGTTCGCCTCCGCCCCGCGCAGGCTCTGGGGCTGGAACGGCGGCACCTTCTGAGCGCGGGCCATGGCCAGGCGGCTCCTGGTGGCGGCCATGCTGCTCGCGGCCGCGGCCGCTGGGGCCTGGTGGCTGCTCGGCCGGCCGCGCGACCTCGCCCAGGCGGCGGCGCGGGCCGGGCTCGCTCCGGGCAGCAGCGTGGTCTACCGCTGGCGCGGGCCCGACGGCACCGTGCACGTCTCCGACCGTCCCCCGCCGCCGGGCGTCCCCTACGAGCGGCTCGAGTACCGCCACGACGTCAACGTGCTGCCGCCGCCGCGGCCGGAGCGTTGAATGGCATGGAGCCGGCCTGCGCGCGGCCGCGGCCGCTGCCCGTTCCCTGTACCCCCTGCCGGGGCGCGGCTACAATGCCGGCCCGGGAGAACGTTCCATGCGCGTGAGCCGCTACCCGCTCTTCACCCTCAAGGAGACGCCTGCCGACGCCGAGATCGTCAGCCATCGCCTGATGCTGCGCGCGGGGCTCATCCGCAGGCTCGCCGCAGGCATCTACGACTGGCTGCCGCTGGGGCTGCGCGTGCTGCGCAAGGTCGAGACCATCGTGCGCGAGGAGATGGAGCGGGCGGGCGCGCTAGAGCTGCTGCTGCCGGCGGTGCAGCCCGCGGAGCTGTGGCAGGAGTCGGGCCGCTGGAGCGAGTACGGGCCCGAGCTGCTGCGCCTGCGCGACCGCCACGAGCGCGAGTTCTGCTTCGGACCCACCCACGAGGAGGTCATCACCGACCTCGTGCGGCGCGAGATCCGCAGCTACCGCCAGCTCCCCCTCACCTTCTACCAGATCCAGGTGAAGTTCCGCGACGAGGTGCGGCCGCGCTTCGGCGTGATGCGCGCGCGCGAGTTCCTCATGAAGGACGCCTATTCCTTCCACCTGGACGAGGCGAGCCTGCAGGCCACCTACGACGCCATGGCCGAGGCCTACGCGCGCGTCTTCACCCGCCTCGGCCTCGACTTCCGCATGGTGCGCGCCGACACCGGCGCCATCGGCGGCCGGCTCTCGCACGAGTTCCATGTGCTGGCCGACTCGGGCGAGGACGCCATCGCCTTCTCCACCGAGAGCGGTTACGCCGCCAATGTGGAGCTCGCCGAGGCCCTGCCGCCGACGGGCCCGCGTCCGGCGCCGAACGAGCCCCTGCGCGAGGTGGAGACCCCGGGCAGGCGCACCATCGAGGAGGTGGCGGCCTTCCTGGGCGTGCCTCCGGAGCGCTGCGCCAAGACACTGCTGGTGGAAGGCGCCGGAGGCGGGCCGGTGGCGCTGGTGCTGCGCGGCGACCACGAGCTCAACGCCCTCAAGGCCGAGAAGCTCCCGGAGGTGGCGAAGCCCCTGCGGATGGCAGGCCCCGAGGCCGTGCGCGCGGCCGCCGGCTGCGAGCCCGGCTACGTCGGCCCGCGCGGGCTCGCCATCCCGGTCATCGCCGACCACGCCGCCGCACACCTCGCCGACTTCGTCTGCGGCGCCAACCGCGACGGCTGGCACCTCACCGGGGTCAACTGGGGCCGCGACCTCCCCGAGCCGCGCACCGCCGACCTGCGCAACGTGGTAGAGGGCGACCCCAGCCCCGACGGGCGAGGGGTGCTGCGCATCGCGCGCGGCATCGAGGTGGGGCACATCTTCCAGCTCGGGCGCAAGTACAGCGAGGCCATGGGCGCCACCGTGCTGGACGAGGACGGCCGGGAGGTGGTGCTGACCATGGGCTGCTACGGCATCGGGGTCTCGCGCATCGTGGCGGCGGCCATCGAGCAGCACCACGACGAGCGCGGCATCGTCTGGCCGGAGACCATCGCCCCCTTCCACGTGGCCCTCGTCCCCATCGGCGCCCACCGCGCCCCGGCCGTGCGCGAGGCCGCCGAGCGCCTGCACGCAGACCTGGAGGCCGCAGGCATGGAGGTGCTCTACGACGACCGCGACGTGCGGCCCGGCGTCATGTTCGCCGACGCCGACCTCATCGGCATCCCGCACCGGCTCGTGGTGAGCGAGCGCGGCCTCAGGGCCGGCACCGTGGAGCACCGCGCCCGCCAGGAGACCGGGAGCCGGGACCTGCCGCTCGAGGAGGCGGTGGCATGGCTGCGCGCGCGCCTCGACGGGGCCCTCGGCGGCACCTGAAACCGGCGCGGCTGCTCGCCGCTCTCGTGCTCGCCGCGGCAGCGGGCGGCGCCGTGGGCGCGGGCGCGGAGCGCAGCGAAGCGGAGATGCGGCCCGTCGGCGCGCGCCCGCAGGCGGGGGCGCCGGGCCTTGCCACCGCAGCCGGACCCCACGTCAGGAGGCGCAACCGCGCCCCGGCACCCTCCCAGGGCCAGGCGCCCGACCCGAAGCTGCGGGCGCTGCTCAAGGCCGCCATCGAGGCCGCCGACAGCTTCCAGGACCGCTTCGAGGCCGAGGTCTGGCTCATGGACATGTCGCGGCGGCTCGCGCGCTTCTTGCCGGACCCCCGCGAGCGCCTGGACCTGCTGCGGCTGGTGCACCGGGAGGCCACGCGCGCGGGCCTGCCGCCGGAGCTCGTGCTCGCGGTGATCGAGGTCGAGAGCCGCTTCGACCGCTTCGCCATCTCCCCCGCCGGCGCCCAGGGCCTGATGCAGGTGATGCCCTTCTGGCTGCGGGAGATCGGCCATCCCGAGGACAACCTGTTCCATCCCCGGACCAACCTGCGCCTCGGCTGCACCATCCTCCGCTACTACCTGGACCTGGAGAACGGCGACCTGGCGCGGGCGCTCGCGCGCTACAACGGCAGCCTCGGCCGGCGCGAGTACCCCGACCGCGTGCTGCGGGCCCTCAGCGAGCGCTGGTATCGCCAGTGACCGGCAAGGCCGCCGTCGCTCGGGCCGGATGTCCGGCGACGCTGTTGCGCCTCCTCCGGCCCATCCCCCGTGGGGCCGGCTTCCAGCCGGCCCAAGGCGCTTTCCCTCCATGGCGTGGGGCCGGCTTCCAGCCGGCCCGGCGCGGCTGGAAGCCGCGCCTACGGCGGGAAGACGAAAACGCGGCTGGAAGCCGCGCCTGCGGAGGGGAGACGGAAACGCGGCTGGAAGCCGCGTCTGAGGATGGATTGGGCCGGGAACGGGCTGGAAGCGGCGCGTGGCGCCGAGGCCTGCGCGTCCACGGTCCGTTCGACAGCGGATCAGCGGACCTCGAATCCGGCGGGGCAGCCGGCGGGATCGGCGGGCTCGCAGCGCACCTGCGTGACCCGCGCCAGCGGCGGCCCTTCCCACAGCCAGGCCTCCAGCTCACGCACGGCCGCCTCCGGCCCGCAGGCCAGCACCTCCACGCTTCCGTCCGGCAGGTTGCGCGCGTAGCCGCGCAGCCCCAGCGCGAGCGCCCGCTCGCGTGTGCTGGCCCGGTAGAACACCCCCTGCACCCGGCCCGAGACCCGGCAGCGCACGCACACGCTCACGGCAGTTCCACCGTCACGGGAATGCCTTCCCGGAGCGTGCCGGGACCGTCGAAGCCGAAGCGCACCCGCACACGCCAACCGCCTTCGATGCGCTCGACGGACACGATGCGGCCGGCATGCACGCGGCCTGCGGCGTGGACCGCGGCGCGCGCGCCCGGCGCCGGCGGCACCCTCCCGTCCGGCACGATCACCACCGCGGCCATGGCGCCCGCACGGGCCAGCTCGATCACCGGCTCCACCCGCAGCTGCGCGCTCTGGGCCTGACCCGGCGCCCCCAGCACCCGCAGCACCATGGCGTCGAATGGAGCACGCAGCTCGGCATACTCGCGCTCTATCCGTGCCCGCTCCAGCGCCGCCCGAGCAGCCTGCAGATCGGACTCGGCCTTCACATAGGCAATGCGCACCAGCTCACGGTCCCGGTCCGAGAGCACCATGCGCTCGTAGAGCTCCTGCGCGCGCTTCCATTCCCGTCGTGCCTCCTCAAAGGCCGGCTCGAGCGCGCTCACGCGCGCGGCGCGCTCTCGCACGCGGGCATCGAAGGGGCGCGTATCCAGCCGGGCGAGCAGGGCCCCCGGTGCCACCCGCTGGCCAGGCCGCACCAGCACCTCGGCGATCACACCGCTGACGGCGAAGCCGAGGACGACACGCTGCGCCCATTCGAGCCGCCCCTCCAGCCGGGTACCGGCCGGCGCGGGCCCCGCCGCGACCACCGCCACCGCCGCCAGCAGGAGCGCGAAGCCGCGCGACATCCGCCGCAGCATACCGCCGCTCACGACGATTCCCTCTCCGCGCGCGGCGTCGCCGGCTCCAGGGGCCAGGGTGCCCTACCCCGCAGGCCCTGCAGCTCGGCCCATGCACGCGCCAGACCGAACTCGGCCTCGGCCAACCGCCGTTTTGCCTCAGACCACCGCACCATGGCATCCCCCAGATCCGTCCGCACCTCCATCTGGTACAGAGCGCGAGCCCGGTCCAGGTAGAGCTCGCGGTACTCCAGCTCCACCAGCGCCTCGTCGCGACGCGCTCGCAGCGCGGCGATGCGCTCGGCCAGCTCCCAGACCCGCTCGCGCAGGCGGCTGCGCTCGAGCGCCGCCTCCGCCTCGGCCCGGCCCAGCGCCGCGGTCGCGGCGGCCACGGCGGCGCGGACCCGGCGCCCCACGAAGAGAGGCACCTCAAGCACGAGCCCGGCGCGCGCGCGGTCGCGCGAGCGGATGCGCCGCGTCGTCGCCTGCGCCTCCATCTCGGCCCGCAGCAGCGGCCGGCGGCCGGCGGCGGCCTCGGCCACCGCATGCCTCGCAGCCGCGACGGCGGCCCGGGCCGCACGCAGGCTCGGAGCGGCCTCCAGCACCTGCGCCAGCAGCGAGGCGGGCTCGGGAGGCGGACGCCTGCCGACCCCCCGCAGGCGGGGGCGGACGAGCTCGCGCGGCAGCTCGCCCGGCCGCCCCAGCCGCTCGGCGAGCCGTGCCCGCGCCACGCGCCGGCGACCGTCGCTCGCATAGCGGCGGCTGCGTGCGGCATGGTAGCGAGTCTCCCATTCGAGCAGCTCGAGGTCGGAGATCTGCCCCTGGGCATGACGGTCGCGCATCTGATCGAAGCGAACGTAGACCACCGCCATGTCCTCGTTGTCGCGCACGTAGGCCAGGTCGGCCAGCACGGCGGCGAAGAAGGCGTCCATCACCGCGAGCGCCTGCTCCAGGCGGGCCGCATCGAGGGCGGCGACGGCCGCCTCCGCGTCGGCGCGCGCGGCCTCGATCCGCGCCCGCCGCCGGCCGAACTCGTGCACCGGCTTGCTCATGACCAGCACGACGCCGTGGTCGTTCGGGTCGGTCTCGAGCGCGGCCGGGTCGGCCGCCACCCACCGCAGGCGCGGCCTCAGCTCGACGTAGGCGTCGGAGCGCGCGCCCGCGAGCTCGATGCGCGCCCGCGCCTCGCGCAGCCGGGCCCGCGCCGCATGGATACTGGGGTGGGCGTCGGAGCCGAGGACCAGCGCCTGCTCGAGCGTGAGCGGATCCGGCAGCGGGGCGGGGGCTCCCGCCGCCCGCTCGGCGACGCCGCCCCACGCCGAGGCCCAGGCCAGCAGCACAGCGGCACCCGCGGCCGGCGCCCTCCCTCGCCTTCTCTGTCCCCCCCCTGCCACCACGCGCCTCAGCCTTCGTCCGCACCGCGCGCGCGCCGGCGCATCATGCGCTTGTAGCGGGCGAAGCTCATGCGCTCGTAGGCGCGCTCGGCCACGTAGCGGCCCAGCAGCAGAAACTCCTCTGGCCCCGAAGTGGCGCCGGTGTAGCGCGCCACGGGCCTTCCCTCAAGATCGACGAACAGAAACACGGGTGTCGCCCGCACCCGGTGCACACGCTCCGACCACGTCTTCATCGTCATCGCCCGCCCTCGGAAATCCGTGATCTCCATGTCGCCCTCGATGTCCACCGCGAACGCCAGGAAGCGTGCGCGGAACCAGGCCTGCACGTCGGGGCGGTTGAGGACGGTGTCCTTCATGCGGTGGCAGAAGGGGCACTCCTCCTGCTCGAAGAAGAGCAGCACGCCGAGCTTGCCCTCCTCGCGGGCGCGCTGGAGCTCCTCCTGGAAGTCGCCGAAGGTCTGCTCGAAGAAATGGGTGTAGGGGTCGCGGGGCGTGTAGGCCTCGTCCAGGGCGGCCCAAGCCCACCCGGACAGCAGGCAGGCGAGCAGGAGCACGGCTTCGGCAAGTCGCGTGGCGTGCCCCGCCCGGCGCCCACGGCTACAATGGCCGCGCGCAGGGCCCGGCGCGGCCCGCTCCAGCCCGGGTTCGCTCCGCATGCCTTCATTCTGCGGGAGACTTCACGCAGCGAACAAGGGGAGCCCCCATGACGGAAGAGCACCGCCCAGCCACCCGCACCGAGAAGGACAGCCTCGGCACCTTCGAGGTCCCGGCCGACGCCTGGTATGGGGTGCAGACCGCCCGCGCGGTGGACAACTTCCCCATCAGCGGCCGCCGCCCCGACCCGGACTTCGTCGCCGCCCACGTGCGCATCAAGCGCGCCGCCGCCGTGGCCAACCGTGAGGCCGGATGGCTCGAGCCGCGGCTCGCCGACGCCATCATCGCCGCCTGCGACCGCATCCTCGCCGGCGAGCTCCTGGATCAGTTCGTGGTCGACCGCTTCCAGGCCGGCGCCGGCACCAGCCACAACATGAACACCAACGAGATCATCGCCAACCTCGCCAATGTGGCCCTCGGCGGCGAGCGGGGCGTCTACAGGCCCGTGCACCCCAACGACCACGTCAACATGGGCCAGAGCACCAACGACACCATCCCCACCGCCATCCGGCTCGCGGCGCTCGCCAAGCTGCCGCGCCTGCTCGAGGCGGTGGAGGCGATGGCGGCGGCCTTCGCCCGCATCGCCGAGGCCGAGCGCGACACGGTCAAGAGCGGCCGCACGCACCTGCAGGACGCCGTCCCGACCACCATCGGGCGGGAGTTCGGCGCCTACGCCTGGATCCTGCGGCGCGCGGCGCGGGGGCTGGCCGCCTGTCGCGAGCCGCTGTGCGAGATCGGCCTCGGGGGGAGCGCGGCCGGCACCGGGCTCAACACCGCGCCCGGCTACCGCGAGCGTGCGGCCGCGGAGCTCGCGCGGCTGACGGGCGAGCCCATCCGGCCCGCCGAGGACATGGCCGCCCAGATGCAGTCCATGCACGACATCCAGCGCCTGTCCTCGGCCATCCGCGACCTCGCCCTGGAGCTCAACCGCATCGCCAACGACATCCGCCTGCTCGCCTCCGGCCCGCGCACGGGGCTGGGCGAGATCACGCTGCCGCCGGTGCAGCCGGGCTCCTCCATCATGCCGGGCAAGGTCAACCCGGTCATGTTCGAGATGCTGAACATGGTCTGCCACCAGGTGATCGGCCAGGACGCGGCCATCGCCGGCATGACCCAGGCCGGCCAGCTCGAGCTCAACGTGATGATGCCGGCACTGGGCTCGGCGCTGTTCGACGCCATGGAATGGCTGACCGCGGCCATCCGCGCCGCCACACGCAAGAACCTGCACGGCATCCGCGTCAACCGTGAGCGCTGCCGCTGGTTCCTGCACCAGAGCGTGGGTCTCGCCACCCTCCTCAACACGCGCATCGGCTATGCGCAGGCGGCCGAGATCGCCAAGGAGTCGGAGCGCACCGGCAGGCCCGTGCGCGAGATCGTGGCCGAGCGCGGCCTCATGAGCGCCGAGGACTTCGACGCGCTGGTGCTGCGCGCGGCCCGCGACGGCGTCATCGACTGAGCGCGACCGCGTCCGCGGGACGAGACGGCGGGAGGCGCCTTCCCGCCGCCGGCCTCAGGGGCGCGTTCCGCCCCCCTCCCCTTCCGCTCCGCCTCCGAGCGAGGGCTGACGGACCTTGTGCTCGGCCGCGTGCGAGAGAAAGAGCGCCAGGCCCACGAGGGCGATGCCGCCCGCGAAGTAGAGCAGGTCCAGCATCCCCCCGAACTCCATCTGCACCCCGTGCTCGAAGAAGGTCACGATGAGGATCATGAGCACGACCTTGCCCAGGCGCGCCTTCAGGTCGTCGAGGTTGCGTATCACCAGCACGCGTGAGGCGGTCTCCGAGCGCTCGGCCTCGTCGATGCGGCTGATGAAGAGCTCGTAGAGGCCGAGGGCGAAGATGAGGAGCACGGTGGCGAGCAGGTAGCCGTCCACCACCTCCACCACGTGGGTGACGGTGCTGGAGCGCAGCGCGCTGCGCGCCTCGCCTGCCAGCTCCGGCGAGGCGTAGTCGGTGAACACATGTGCGGCCATGGTGACCGCGTCCACGGTGGCCATGAAGAACATGGCCAGCGCCGAGAGCAGGCTCGCCAGCACGGCCGCGAGCACCACCAGCCGGCTGCGCCACAGGAAGGCCTCGAACAGGTGCTCGAGCGTACGCATTCGTTCACTCCCCCTCCTTCCGCTCCGGCGCGCAACGGTACAGCGCGGCGCCGCCCTCGGCAAGGAGGTCGCCGAGGCGGGCCAGGACGGGATCCCTGGACGCGTCCACGGACGGCACCCCCTGACCGAGGGCCTCCAGCAGATCGGCCACGGTGGCGGCCTCGAGCGCGCGCGCCAGCACCCAGCCCCCGTCGGCGGTGCGGCGCACGAGCCCGGCGCGTTCGAGCCGCTCCAGCACCGGTGCCAGGACGCGGGGGTCTGCGAGGCCGGCGCGAGCGAGCGCCCCTAGCCCCGGCGCCTCCCCGGTGCGCTGGGCCGCGGCGAGGCGGCCAAGGACCCGCACCGCCAGATCGAGCCCCCTGCCACCACCCGCGCCGGGCGCGAGCCCCAGTGTTCGGCTCACTTCGGCGCCGTAGAGCACGATCATCCACGAGACCTGCACCCAGATGAGCAGCACCGGCAGCGCGGCGAGCGGGCCGTAGAGGGTGCGGTAGGTGTCCACGCGCGCGAGGTAGGCCCCGAAGCCGCGCCGGGCCAGCTCCAGCAGCACCGCCGCCACCAGGGCCCCCGCCAGGGCGTGGCGCAGGGGCACGGGCCGACGCGGCACCAGAGCGTAGAGCAGCAGGCAGGCACCCGCCTCGAGGACGAAGGCGAGCGCTTCCAGCAGCAGACGCTGGGGAGCGAGCGCGCCCACCGCCTGCGGCAGCCAGCGGCCCGCCTGCATGGCCAGCACCAGGGCCGTGCCGAGCAGCAGCGGGCCCAGCGTGAGCACGGTCCACCACACCGTGACCCGCCGCCAGAGGCCCGCGCGGTCGCGCACGCCCCAGATGCGGTTCAGCGTGTCGTCCACCGCCGCCATCATGAGCAGCGCCGTGGCCACCAGCATGAGCGCGCCCACGAGGCTGAGACGGGCGGCGTTGGCCGCGAGCGCCTCCACCACGCGCGCCACGGCCGCGCCCGTCTCGGGCACGAAATGGGCGAACACGAAGGCATGGATGCGCCCGACGAGGCGCTCGAAGGAGGGGAAGGCGGCCAGCACGCCGAAGGCCACCGCCGATAGCGGCACCAGCGCGAGCAAGGTCACATAGGCGAGCCCGGTCGCACGCAGGGGGCCCTCGTCGGACACGAAGCGCCGTGCCGCCCGCCACAGCACCTCCCCCGCCGACCGCAGCCCCCCGCTCATCGCCTGCCATGCCCCATGAAAGAAAAACGGGAGGGCCCGGCACCGGACCCTCCCGCGCGTGTGGTACGGGCCGCCCGGCCCGGATCAGCGCGCCAGGTAGGCCTTGTCGGACTCCTCGACCACCCCCAGCGCCCAGGCGCCGCGCGTCTTGGCGTGCCGCACCGCGGCCGCGACCTCGCCGGGCGAGGGGTTTGTGTCGATGGTGAAGACCTGGCCGGGATAGATCAGGTCCGCATCGCGGATCTGGTCCGCGTTGGCCTTGTAGATGAGCGGCCACTGGTAGGGGTTGTTGTAGATCTCGGGCCTGCCGGAGATCCGCCACAGGCTGTCGCCGCGCACCACCGTGTATTCGATGGAGGCGTTGCGCAGCTCCTCGAGCAGCGCGCTGGCAAGATCATAGGCGCGCCTCCCCTCAGCGTTGCGGTAGGCCTCCTCGGCCTGGCGCAGGCGCGCCTGCTGGTCGGCATCGAGGCCCTTGCGCCCCTTGAGCTCCTCGATGAGGAACTTGGCCTCCTCCATGTAGTACTGGTTGACCGCGAGCTCCGCCTGCCCCTTGGCCTTGCGCGCGAGCTTGATGGCCTTGTCGTTGTCACCCTTCTCGGCGGCCTTCCTGGCCTTCTTCAGGAGCTTCTCCGTGTCGCGCCAGATCCAGTTCAGCGCCTTGGCCTCGCGGATGGCCGCCTCGGCCTCGGCGATGGCCTGGGTCGCGGCCGGGCTGGGGCCGGCCGGCCTGGCGGCGGCCGGCGCCGGCTCCGCCGGCTGCTCCTTCGGAGCCGTCGCGCAGCCGGCGGCCAGGGCGGTCACGGCGGTAAGCAGGACCACGGTTCTGAGTGCGGCGGTGATCTTCATGGCTCGGACACTCCGGGACGGTCGTGTTGTCGTGTTCTTGTTCTGCGCGGCTGGCGCGCCGCCCATCTGCGGCCGCAGCACCCGTTCAGGTCCACAGGACCGTAACACCGCATTCCTTGGGGTGTCAAGGGAAGGGCGACCAAAAAGCGCCTTGAATCATCGTTTTGTGGGCTGTCTCACACGGGCGGTGCGGCAACCGGCCGCCTCCGGCCGAGCGTCACTCGCCACCGGCGCGGCGGGCCCGCTCGCGCGCCTCGGCCGCGAGCGCCCGCGCCTCCAGCGCGAGACGCCGCGCCTCGGCGTAGCGGCCCATCTCCAGCGCACGCTCGGCCGCGGCCAGGCGCCGACGCGCCTCGGCGTAGCGCAAGGGAGCATGCGCCGGCGCGCCGGCCGCCTCGGCCGCCTGCAGCATCTGCCGGGCGTCGCTCATCTCCTGCACGGGCACGCCGGCGCAGCCGCCCGCGCCCCCCAGCGCGATCAGGAGGACCAGGACAAGCTGTGCCAGGGCCTTCCCCATGCGCGGCCAAGCTTGCACCCGGGAGGGCAGGAGGTCAACGCGCCAGCCTGCGACCGTCCGGACGGTGTCTGGTAGCCTTTCAGGGCCCCGCGAACGATCGGCAGGCGGTGGAGGAGGAGACGCCATGGCCCGCAAGCAGGCCGACGAGATCGTCATCTACCACAACCCGCGCTGCGCCAAGTCGCGCGCGGCGCTGAAGCTGCTGCGCAGCCGCGGCATCGAGCCACGCATCGTCGAGTACCTCAAGACCCCGCCCTCGCAGGCCGAGATCGAGCGCCTGCTCGGGATGCTGGGGCTCGAGCCCCGGGCGCTGATGCGGCGCAAGGAGAAGACCTACAAGGCGCTCGGGCTCGACGACCCCGGGCTCAGGCGCCGCGACCTCGTGCGCGCCATGCACGAGCACCCCATCCTCATCGAGCGGCCCATCGTGGTGCGGGGCGGCCGGGCGGTGCTGGGCCGCCCGCCGGAACGGGTGCTGGAGCTCGTCTGAGATGGACGGCCACATCCTCGTGCTCTACTACAGCCGCGACGGGGCCACGGCCGGGATGGCGCGCCAGGTGGCGCGCGGCGTCGAGGAAGCGGGGATGGCGGCCCTCGTCCGCACCGTGCCTCCGGTCTCGCCCACGTGCGAGGCGGTCGCGCCCCCGGTGCCCGAGGCCGGCCCGCCCTACGCCACGCACGAGGAGCTCGCCGGCTGCGCCGGGCTCGCCCTCGGCAGCCCCACGCGCTTCGGCAACATGGCCGCCCCTCTCAAGCACTTCCTCGACGGCACGGGCGACCTGTGGGCGAGCGGAGCGCTCGCGGGCAAGCCGGCCGCGGTCTTCACCTCAACGGCGAGCCTGCACGGGGGCCAGGAGTCCACGCTCCTCAGCATGATGCTGCCGCTCCTGCACCACGGGATGCTGATCGTGGGCCTGCCCTACACGGAGCCCGCGCTCTCGGCCACGACGAGCGGCGGCACGCCCTACGGGGCGAGCCACGTGGCCGGCAGCGACGGGCGCCGGCCGCTCACGGAGGAGGAGCGCCTCCTGTGCCGCGCCCTGGGCCGGCGCCTGGCCGAGGTCGCCTCGAGGCTCGCGGGATGAACGCCGGCGTCTGGCGCGCGCTCGCCCTCGGCGGGCATCTCGCGCTGCTCGCCGTGGTGGCGGCCTGGGCCGGCTGGCTGGCCGAGCCCGGCCAGAGCCCCCGTGCCCTGCGCCTGCTGGTGGGCGCGGGGCCGCTGCTGCTGATCCTGCCGGGGCTCGCCCGGGGGCGGCCGCGCGCCCGGGTGATCGCGAGCCTGCTCGTGCTCGCCTACTTCACCCATGGGGTGGTGGAGGCCTGGGCCGGGCCGCGTCACCTGCTGGGCTGGCTGGAGCTTGCGGCCGCATCGGTCGCCTTCGCCGGCTGCGCGCTCTGGCAGCGTGCGGCCGCCTCCGCGGCGCGGGCCTGAGCCGCGCGCCGGGGCGGGCGTGCCCGCGCGCGGTCCACGTCCAGGGCGCAGGCGAAGGGCGGCGGCTCGCGCAGGATGCGGGCCAGGGCGAAGGCCGCCGCGGGGCGCATGTTGACCACGACCAGCTCGACGTCCGCCAGCCGGCACAGCCGCTCCAGCCTGAGCAGCCACGCATAGTAGACCTGGTCCAGCAGGACCACGTTGCCGAGGTCGTAGATGAGCCGCAGGGCGCGCTGGGCCTGCAGCCAGGCGAGCAGGGGCTCGGCGTAGAGGTCGGGATCGGTGGGGTCGAAGCCCTCGCCGGGCTCGATGAGCACGTCGCCCCCGCCCAGGGGCGTGAGGTGCATGCCCTCGATGCGGGCCACCGCCGCCCCCGCTCAGCCCGCGCCCGCGCCCACGAGCACGCCCAGGCGGCGGAAGGCCTCCTTGAGCCCCTCGGCCAGGGTGGAGCGGGTGGTCACCTGCCCCAGGTCGATGTTGAGGCTGGTGAGCGAGCGGGCGATGTCGGGGCGGATGCCGGTGAGGATCGGCTCGGCCCCCATGAGCGAGATGGCGCGGATCATCTGCACCAGATGGTGCGAGACCTGGGTGTCGATGGAGGAGACCCCCGTCACGTCCATCACCACCGCCTTGGCGCGGTCGCGCTCGATGCGCGTGAGCAGCCGTTCCATCACCATCATGGCGCGCGAGGAGTCGAGCGTGCCGATGATGGGCAGTGCCAGCACCCCGTCCCAGATCTCGGTCACGGGGGTGGAGGTCTGGCGCAGCTCCTCCTGCTGGGCCTGGATGGTGCGCTCCTTCTCCTCCAGGTAGATGTGGAAGATGTCGAGGATGATGTCGTTGAAGAGCGAGCCGAGGAGCACGACCACCGCGCGCGCGTCCTCGAAGGAGACCTCCTCGGCGGCATCCAGGTTCTCGAGGAACACGCGCTGCAGGAACTGGATGTAACGCACGAACTCGTCCAGGCTCGCGCCGCGCGCGCGGATGCGCTTGGAGAAGGTGTTGAAGAACTCGCGCAGCGCCCGGTACTCGGGACCCCGGCGGTCGATCCGTTCGCCTGCGTGCAGGAGCGAGGCGAACAGCTCCAGGAACTCCAGGCTGTAGTCCGTGATCTCCTCGTTGCTGAGGAGGTTGTCGCGGCCGAAGATCTGCTGCCCCTCGCGCTCGATCACGTCCGAGATGCGCCCGGTGTTGAGCATCAGGAGCTCGATGAGGAGCTTGTTCACCGGCTTGCGGCCGGTCCCGGCTTCACGTGCCGCGGTCTTCTTTTTCCTGGCCATGGCCCTCACCTCCTGAAACCGCCGTTCGCAGCACGAGCAGCGAACGGTCGTCGCCCGGCCGCCCCGCCACCTCGCCCAGGAAGAGGGCGACGAGCTGCGGGTGCAGCCGCCACAGCCCGGGATAGCTCGCGAGGCCCCAGCTCCCGCGGATGCCGTCCGAGGCCGTCACGAGCAGCGCCTGGCGCGGGAAGCGCAGCTCGTGGCACTCGATGCGCCGGTGGGCATGCCCGAGGATGCCCGCGGCGAAAGGGATGGCGCGGCGCTCGCCGTTCAGCACCAGCCAGCCGGCCATGTCGCCCACGCCGCACAGGCGCAGCCGCCCGCGCGCGGCATCGAGCTCGCCCGCCACCGCCACCGCGCCGCGCCCGCCCGCCAGCCGCTCGCCGAGTGCGGCCAGCACGGCCTCCGGCGGGCCCGGGCGCGCGAGCAGCCCACCCGCCTGCGCGGCCGCGGCCGCCGCCTCCGGCCCGTGCCCCAGGGCGTCCACGTGCAGCCAGCGCAGGCGCCGCTCCGCCCAGCGCAGGCGGATGGCGTCGCCGTTGTGCTCGGCATCGCCCAGCGCGCGCAGGTAGCAGCCCAGCTCCACCGCCGTGCGCGGCCGCCTGCCAGCGACGTGGAAGCGCGCCCACACGGCCACTCCGTGCCAGGCCTGCTCCAGCTCCGGCCGCTCCGCAACGGAGTAGATGGCGAACTCGTGCGCCATGCGCCGCACCGAGCCCAGCCCGCGGCCCATGGTGCCGGCGGTGGTGTAGCCGTCCTCGAGGGCGGCGCGCACGTCCGGGATGCCCGGCCCGAAGTCGAGGGCGAAGACGTCCAGGGCAGGCGCCGGCTCGCGCACCTCCCAGAGCTGGATCACGCCCGTGCCACGCGCGAACTTGGCCTGGTTGGTGGCGAGCTCGCTCGCCACGAGCTCCATGCGCGCGCGCGCCTCCTCCCGGAAGCCCATGCGGCGCGTCACCGCGCGCAGGCGCGAGCGCAGCAGCACCTGGGCCGTGTCGTCCCCGGCGGTCTGCTCGGTCAGCAGGCGCATCCCTCAGGAGACTCCGGCCGGGGGCGCCTGCGCATCGCCCGTGCATGCTCCTTCCTCCAGCTCTGCTGCGGACACGGCCCGGCCGCGCCCGCGGTGCTTGGCCTCGTAGAGCGCCGCATCCGCCCGCGCCACCAGCCGCTCGGGCGTGTCGCCGGCGTCGAGCGGCGCGATGCCGATGCTGACCTTGCCGTCCATCCGCTCCAGCACCCGGCCGGCCACCCGCCGGGCCACATCCTCGCCGGCGTAGAGGATGATGGCGAACTCGTCGCCGCCCACGCGGCAGACCTGGTCCACATCCTCGCGCACGGCCGCGCGCATCGCCTCGGCCATGCGCCGCAGGTAGGCATCGCCGTACTGATGTCCATGGGTGTCGTTGACCTCCTTGAAGTGGTCCAGGTCCAGCAGCAGCAGGCTGAGGGGCTCGCCCTGGCGCAGCGAGCGCCTGACCGCCCGCTCCAGGCGCAGATCGTAGGCGGCGCGGTTGTAGAGCCCCGTCAAAGGGTCGGTTTCGGCACGGCGGATCGATTCCTTGAGCTCGGCCTTCTTGCGTGCGAGATCGGCCTGGAGGGCGGCGAGCTCGGCCTCGGCGCGCGCGCGGGCCGCCTCGAGCTCGGCCTGCACGGCCTCGTTGCGCCGGCGCAGGAGGTCCGGGTCGGCGAGCTCGCTCTCCTGGCGCAGGCGCCGCCGCAGCGCCGCCACGGTGCGGCGGGAAGGCGGACGCGGCAGCGTGGCGAGCGCCAGCGCCTCGCCGGAACCGATGCGAAGCGTGAGGGCGGGCCCGTCGAGGCTCAGCGCCACCGGCGGGATCCGGCCGTCGGCGCCCGCCTCCGCCTCGCGCAGACGGGCGATGGCCCCCTCCAGGGGGGCGACGGCGGCAAAGACGTTCCCCCCCAGGGCCTCGACGGCCTCCAGGGCGAAGCGGGCTAGCCGCTGGCGGTCGGGCTCCACCAGCGGCGTCATGCTGAGCAGCTCCGTCAACCCGCCCCCTCCCGGGCGCTGCGCCCTCGCGCGCATCACGCACCCTTGCGGGCGCCGGCAGACCGACACCCCGCCGGGCTTTGACCAGGATCATGCAATGAGCATGCCGTGGTGACCGAAGCTATCGGGGCAGCCAGGGCGCCGGGGCCTCGCCAGAGGCCCGGCGAGCCGGTATGCTGTGGCGCCGCCCCCGCGGCGGGGAGGCCCGATGCCCCGCCGCCGTCCGGCCAGCAGGAGGGTGCCCGACCATGACCTTCGTCGTCACGGAAAACTGCATCAAGTGCAAGTACACCGACTGCGTCGAGGTCTGCCCCGTGGACTGCTTCCATGAGGGCCCGAACTTCCTCGTGATCGACCCCGACGAGTGCATCGACTGCACCCTGTGCGAGCCCGAGTGCCCGGCCGAGGCCATCTTCCCCGAGGACGACCTGCCCGAGGGCCAGGAGCAGTTCCTGCAGATCAACGCGGAGCTGGCCAAGATCTGGCCCGTCATCACCGAGAAGAAGGACCCGCCCCCAGACGCCGACGAGTGGAACGGCAAGCCGGACAAGCTCCAGTATCTGGAGCGCTGAGCCGGGTCGGCGCCCACGGCGGGATGGACGGGATGCCCCGCGGGCCAGGGCCGGGGGGCGCGGCATCTGCCTGCGCCCTTCCCCGGCGGCCGTCCGGCCGACATCCCCGGGGCCGGCTCGCCGTGCCTTGAAAGGCCGCCGGCGTCGTCCGTATATATAAGCATACGCTAATATCTGGACTGCTCAGGAGGTCCGGAGCGATGGCGCAGTCGCCCTACATCCTCGACCCGGTCACGGAGGCCAACTTCGCCGAGGCCGTCATCGAGCGCTCACGCCAGGTGCCCGTGCTGGTGGACTTCTGGGCCGAGTGGTGCGGGCCGTGCCAGATGCTCATGCCCGTGCTCAGCAGGCTGGCCGACGAGTACGGCGGCCGCTTCGTGCTCGCCAAGGTCAACACGGACGCCGAGCAGGGGCTGGCGATGCGCTACGGGATCCGCGGCATCCCGGCGCTCAAGCTCTTCCGCCACGGCGAGGTGGTGGAGGAGATGGTGGGCGTGCAGCCCGAGGGGGCCATCCGCGCCATGATCGACCGCCACATCGAGCGGCCTGCGGACCGCGTGCGCGAGGAGGCGCGTGCGGCAGTCCGCGCGGGCGCGCCCGAGACCGCGGTCGCCCTGCTGCGCAAGGCCCTCGACGAGGAGCCGGACTACGCACCCTTGCGGCTGGATCTGGCGGCGGCGCTCGCGGCGGCGGGCCGCTTCGACGAGGCCGAAGAGACTTTCCGGTCCCTGCCGCCGGACGTGCGCGAGGGGGCCGAGGGCAAGGCGCTGGCCGCTCGGCTCACCTTCGCCCGCGCGGTGGCCGAGGCGCCTGCGCGCGAGCGGCTCGAGGCGGCCTGGCGGGAAGGGAGCGCCGGCAGCGCGGAGCTCTATGCCCTGGCCGCCCACCGCATCGTGGCCGGCGAGCACGAGGCCGGGCTGGAGCTGCTCTTGGAGCTGCTCAAGCGCGACCCCGGCTTCCGCGACGGGGCGGCGCGCAAGGCCGTGCTGGCGGCCTTCGATCTCCTGGGCGGCGAGGGCGATCTCGTCCAGCGCTACCGCAAGCGGCTCTTCGCCCTCCTTCATTGAGCCGGGCGGGGCTGCCCGCGCTCGGCGCGCGTGCCCGCCGCGGCATCCTTTTCCCGCGCGAGCAGGCCGAGCAGCCGGTCTCTGGGGACGTAGCCGCGCAGCACCCGGCCGCGGCCGGTGACGATGGTGGGCGTGCCCTCGAAACCGAGACGGCGGCCCAGGCGCGTGCCCGCCTCGACGGGATCCTCGCAGCGGCGCGCCGGCACCGCCTCGCCGGCCTTGGCGGCCGTGAGGGCGGCCCTGCGGTCCTTCGCGCACCAGACGCTCTCCATGCGGCGTCGGCGTTCCGTGCCTGCCGGCACCAGCGAGAAGGGCACGTAGCGCACGGTGACGCCCGCCTCGTTGAGCGCGGGCACCTCCTGGTGGAAGCGCCGGCAGTAGGGACAGTCCACGTCGGTGAAGACGGTCAGGCGATGGCGCTCGGCGCCCCGGGCCGGAAAGACGATCATGTTCGCCTCGCCGAAGCCTTCGACGGCGTCCAGCAGGAGGCCGCGGCGGCGCTCGGCCAGCACGTCCTCGCCCCGCTCGAGCGAGATCACCGCCCCGTCCACCAGCCAGCGCCCGTCGGCGCTGACCAGCGCCGCCTGCTCCCCGAAGATGGCGAAGCGCCAGCCCGGCAGGGGCGCGGGCTCGATCCGGTCGGGTGCGCGGCCCAGGCGGCGGGCCAGGCTTTCGGCGAGCAGGCGGTCGCGGGGCGAGATCCCTCCGGCCGGCGGGGCCGCCTGCGCCCCGGCCGCGGGCGGCGGGGCTGCGGGTAGGGAGGGTGCGGCGAGGGCTGCGGCCACGACGGCTGCCAGGATGGCGGTGCGCATGGGTCTCTCCGTTGCCTGTCGGGGCCCGCGCGCTCAGCCGCGCGGGTGGTGGCGGCGGTGCAGCTCGGCCAGCCGGGCGCGGGCCACGTGAGTATAGATTTGGGTGGTGGACAAGTCACGATGCCCGAGGAGGAGCTGGACGACGCGCAGGTCGGCGCCATGGTCGAGGAGATGGGTGGCGAAGGCATGGCGCAGGGTGTGGGGGCTCACCTTGCGCCCGATGCCCGCCGCACGCGCATAGCGGCGGATGCGCTGCCAGAAGCCCTGGCGCGTCATGGCCCCCGAGCGGCGCGTCGGGAACAGGTGCTCGCTCTCGCGCCCGGCGACGAGCGCCGGTCGCGCCTCCTCGAGATAGCGCCGCAGCCAGTGGAGGGCCTCCTCGCCAATAGGGACCAGGCGCTCGCGTCCGCCCTTGCCGGTGACGCGGACCACGCCCCGGGCGAGGCTCACCTGGTCACGGCGCAGCCCCGTGAGCTCGGAGACCCGCAGCCCCGTGGCATAGAGCAGCTCCAGCATGGCACGGTCGCGCAGCCCCTCGGGCGTGTCGAGACGCGGGGCGGCGAGCAGCCGCTCCACCTCCCCCTCGGTGAGCGTGCCCGGCAGCGGGCGGCCCACCCGCGGCGAGCGCAGCCGGGCGGTGGGATCGGCCTGGAGCCGGCCCTCGCGCACCTGGAGCCGGTAGAAGCGCCTGAGCGCGGAGGCCGCGCGCGCCTGGGAACGGGCCGCGACCTTGCATGCCGCAAGGTGGCCCATGTAGTCCGACACGTCCCCAGGACCCGCGGCCAGCAGGTGCGGCCGGCGCTGCGCCCGCAGCCAGGCGGCGAAGGCCACGAGGTCGCGCCGGTAGGCCTCCAGGGTGCGCGCCGAAAGCCCCGCCTCCATCCACAGCGCCTCGCAGAAGGCGTCGATGCGGGCGAGGTCCCCCGGGCGGGGCGCGCCGGGGCGGGCGTCACGGGCCTCCCGCGCCCTGGCCATGCTCAGTGCACGAGCTCCCCGGCGGGGCCGGCCGACGGGTCATGGAGGGGCAGGCGCACGCGCTCGACACCGCCCACGCGGCCGCGGCCCTTGGACTGGTAGAGGGCGCGGTCGACGGCCTCGAGCAGCGTCTCGAGCTGGCGGCCGTGGGTGGGTGCCTCGCCCATGCCGATGGTGACGTCGAAGGGGATGCCCACCTGCTCCGACCAGCCGCGCACCTGGGCCTGGATGCGGCCTGCCACCGCCTCGGCCTCGTCCAGGGTGCAGTCCATCAGAAGGAGCACGAACTCGTCGCCGCCGTAGCGGGCCGCGAGGTCGTTGGCGCGCACGCAGGCGTGGATGGTGCGGGCGACGCTCGCCAGGACACGGTCGCCGGCGCTGTGGCCGTAGCGGTCGTTGACCTGCTTGAAGCGGTCGAGGTCGGCGAACATCAGCACCAGCGGGCGCCCGCGGCGTTCAGCCTCGCGGAACAGGGCCGCGGCCTCCTCCAGGAAGGCGGCGCGGTTCATGAGCCCGGTGAGCGGGTCGCGGCGGCTGTGCTCCTCGAGCGAGCGGCGCGAGCGCTCGATGCGGCTCATGAGGATATAGGCGTAGACCAGGATGATGGCCCCGAACAGGTTCAGGAACAGCACGCCCGGGGTGAGGGCCTCCCAGCCGCCCACGTAGCGCAGGGTCAGCGCCACCATGGCGCCGGCGAAGGAGCCCACCAGCGCTTCCCCGAACAGGCGCATGCCGTAGCGCATGCCGTTGCCCAGCACCACCATGATGTAGACCACCAGCGAGGGCGGGATCTCGTAGGGGTCGTTGAGCACCGTCATGGTGATCATGACGATGTCGAGCCACATGGCGAAGCGGTAGCGCAGCGGCGCGTAGGGGCGGCGCCGGGCGTCCCAGAGGTTGACGGTGTTGACGGCGGCGTGGATCAGGAACAGCGCGTTGATGGTGGGCAGGCCCAGCCACTCGCCATTGGGCCCGGGCGCGACATTGAAGTAGAAGAGCCCGAGCGCCGCGAACAGGTAGCGCACCAGGAACTGCACGCGCTGCTCGTGCCAGCCGGGCACGCGCAGCCCGCCGCGGTGCAGCGCGCGCCGGTCCGGATTGCGGCGCCGCTCGCCGCGGCGGCGCTCCTGGTGCCTCCTTCGCTCCCCCATGCGGCACTCCCGCCCGCCCCCGGGCGCGGAGCCCGAATGATGGCATCCCATGCGCCGCGTGGGCAAGCGTCAGGGGCGGGGGCCCGGCTGGCGCAGCGCGCCCAGCAGCTCGAGCGGCAGCGGAAAGACGATGGTGGAGGCGCGGTCGCTGGCGATCTGGGAGAGCGCCTGCAGGTAGCGCACCTGGATCGCGAGCGGATGGCGCCCCAGCACCTCGGCCGACTGCATGAGCTTCTCGGCCGCCTGCAGCTCGCCCTCGGCGCTGATCACCTTGGCGCGCCGCTCGCGCTCGGCCTCGGCCTGGCGCGCGATGGCGCGGATCATGCTCTCGTCGAGATCCACGTGCTTGATCTCCACGTTGCGCACCTTCACGCCCCAGGCGTCGGTCTGCTCGTCGAGGATGCGCTGGATGTCGGTATTGAGCTTCTCGCGCTCGGCCAGCATCTCGTCGAGCTCGTGCTGGCCGAGCACCGAGCGCAGGGTGGTCTGGGCGAGCTGGCTGGTGGCGGCGTAGTGGTCCTCGACCTGGATGATGGCCTTCTCGGGATCGACGACGCGGAAGTAGACCACGGCGTTGACCTTGACCGAGACGTTGTCGCGCGAGATCACGTCCTGGGTGGGCACGTCCATCACCACGGTGCGCAGATCCACCCGCACCATCTGCTGGACGAAGGGGATCACGATGATGAGGCCCGGCCCCTTGACCCCGGTGAAGCGGCCGAGGGTGAAGATGACGCCGCGCTCGTACTCGCGCAGCACCCGCAGCGAGACGAAGAGCAGACCGATGATGAAGGCGCCGATGGTGTAGAGCACGATGGGCATGGCGGTCCTCCTCCGACGTTCACGGCCCAGGATCGCCCGCCCGCGCCGGCGCTGCGGGCGGGATCATTTCCCGTTCGGTTCGACCTCGAGCGTGAGGCCGCGCACGGCGCGCACCCGCACGCGCGCGCCCGCCGGCACCGGCCGCACGGCGCGGGCGCGCCAGATCTCGCCACCGACCTTGACCTGGCCCTCGGGTGCCAGCGCCTCCAGGGCCTCGCCCTCCAGCCCCACCATGCGATGGGCGCCGATCGCCACCGGACGGCGGCGTGCGCGCACCAGCATGGCCACCAGCCCCATCAGGAAGCCGGCGCTGGCGAGGGCCACCCCGCCGATCAGGGGCAGCGAGACCGCGTAGCCGCTCTCCTCGTCGAGCAGGATGACCGAGCCGATGACGAAGGCGACGAGCCCGCCCAGGCCCAGCGCCCCGAAGCTGGGCACGAAGGCCTCGGCCAGCATGAAGGCGATGCCGAGGACCATGAGGGCTAGGCCGGCGTAGTTGACAGGCAGCACCTGGAAGGCGAAGAGCGCGAGCAGCAGGCAGATGGCCCCGACCACGCCCGGCAGGACGTAGCCCGGGTTGGCGAGCTCGAAGATGAGCCCGTAGAGGCCGATGAGCATGAGCAGGTAGGCGACGTTGGGGTCGGTGACGACGGTGAGCAGCCGCGTGCGCCAGTCCGGGCGCAGGTGCTCGATGCGCGCATCCCGGGTGCGGAGCGTGCGCTCGCCCGCGGCGGTGCGCACGCGGCGCCCGTCCACGGCGGCGGCGAGCGCCTCGAGGTCCGCCGCCAGCAGGTCCGCGACCCGCTCGCGCACCGCCTCGTGCGCGGGCAGGCTCGCCGCCTCGCGTACGGCCCGCTCGGCCCACTCGGCGTTGCGGCCGCGCAGCCGGGCCAGGCTGCGCAGGTAGGCGACGGCGTCGTTGACCATCTTCCGCCCCATCGCATCGCCCGCGGGCGGCGCTGCCCCCCTGCCCTCGCCCTTTGCGGGCCTGCCGGTGCCGTCCTTGGCGTCGCGGCCGTCCCCGGGGCGCACGGGGGGGCCGGGACGGGGCCCGGGCTCGCCCGGACCCGTCATGCGCACGGGCGTGGCGGCGCCCACGTTGGTGCCGGGGGCCATGGCCGCGACGTGGCTCGCGTAGAGGATGAAGGTGCCCGCGGAGGCCGCGCGCGCCCCGGCCGGTCCCACCCAGGCCGCCACCGGCACGGGCGAGGCGAGGATGGCGCGCACGATCTCGCGCATGGCCGCATCCAGGCCGCCGGGCGTGTCCAGGCGCAGCACCACCAGCTCCGCGCCCCGGGCGGCCGCGCGCGCGAGCCCCCGGCGCACGTAGTCGCCGGTGGCGGGACCGATGGGGCCCTGGATCTCGAGCACCAGCACCAGCGGCGCCACGCGGGTGACCGGGGCGCGCCCCTCCCCGCCCCCGCCGGACCCCTCCGCGAGGGCCGCGAGGGCGGCGCCTGCGAGCGCGAGTAGGACGCCAGCCCTGCGTGCGAGGTTTCCCATGTCCCGAAGCATACACCCGGCCGAAGGGCCCGGCGCTACAATGCGCGGGTGGACCCAACGTCCGGCACGGAGCGGCCCGCCGGGCTGGTGCTCGCCGGCGGGCGCGGGCGCCGCCTCGGCGGCGCCGACAAGGGGCTGGTGCCCGTGGACGGCGAGCCCATGGCCCTTCGTGCGGCCCGCCTGCTGCGGCGCGTGGCGGGGCCGGTGGCCGTCTCGGCCAACCGCAACCCGGAGCGCTATGCCGCCCTCGGCCTGCCCGTGCTGGAGGACGGGTCCCATGGGGGCCGGGGGCCCCTGGCGGGCGTGCTGCGCGGGCTCGAATGGTGCCCCGCCCCCTGGCTCCTCGTGCTCCCGTGCGACACCCCGCGCCTGCCGCCGGCGGCGGTGGAGGCCCTGTGGTCGCGGGCGCGCCGGGGCGACGTGGATGCCGTGGTCCTGGAGGCGGGCGGGCGGCTGCACCCGCTCCACTGCGCCCTGCGGGCGGGCCTCCGCGGGCGGCTGGCGGCGTGGCTGGAAGGCGGCGGGCGCGCGGCCACGGACTGGATGCGCGCGCTCGGCGCGGCGGTGGTGCGCCTCGGCACGCCCGAGGCCGCCCTCAACGTCAACACCCCCGACGACCTCGAGCGCGCCCGCGGGGGCCGGCCGCCGGTGCTGGTCGTCACCGGCTGGAGCGGCGCGGGCAAGACCACGCTGCTCGAGCGGCTGCTCGCGGCGCTGTGCGCGCGCGGGCTGCGCGTGGGCGCCGTCAAGCACACCCACCACGACGTGGAGCTGGACCGGCCCGGCAAGGACAGCCACCGCCTGCGCGCCGCCGGCGCGCGCCAGGTGCTGCTCGCCACGCCCCGGCGCCGCTTCCTCGTGACCGAGCTCGGCCGCCCCACGGAGCCCGGGCTGGAGGACCTGGTGGGGGCGCTGGACCGCAGCCTCGACCTGGTGCTGGCCGAAGGCTTCAAGGGCGCCCCCTTCCCCAAGCTGGAGGTCCACCGCCCGGCCTGCGGCCGGCCCTTGCTGGCCGCCGCGGATCCCGACATCATCGCCGTGGCCGCGGACGGCCCGGTGGCGCCGGCGCCGTCCGTGCCCGTGCTGGACCTGAACGACACGCAGGCCATCGTCCGCTTCGTCCTGGCTGCCTGCGCCCTGGACGGGATCACCACCACAGGGGAGACCGCCCCATGAGCTCGCACGAGACCGACACCGCGGCCGGCGCCTGCGGCTGCGACGAGACCGGCGCCCGCGGCCTGCTGCCGGTGGAGGAGGCCCGCCGGCGCATCCTCGAGGCCGTCACGCCGGTGGAGGGCCGTGAGGCCGTGCCGCTGGCCGCCGCCTGCGGGCGCGTGCTGGCCGTGGACGTGGCCGCCCCCTTCGACGTGCCGCCCCACGACAACTCCGCCATGGACGGCTATGCCCTGCGCGCGGCCGACGTGCCCGGCGAAGGCGAGGCGCGCCTGCGCGTGGTGGCGAGCGCCTATGCCGGCCACCCCTTCACGGGCGAGGTGGGCCCTGGCGAGGCGGTGCGCATCATGACGGGGGCGGTGCTGCCCGCAGGCGCCGATGCGGTGGTGATGCAGGAGCATGTGCGCCTCGAGGGCGAGACCGTGGTGGTGCCGGGGCCGGTGCGCGCGGGGACCAACGTGCGCCGCGCGGGCGAGGACCTGCGCGCAGGGGCGCCGGTGCTGGCAGCGGGCACGCGCCTCGGCCCCGCCCAGATCGGGCTGCTGGCCGCGGTGGGGGTGGCCGAGGCGCCGGTGGCGCGCCGGCCGCGCGTGGCCTTCTTCTCCACCGGCGACGAGCTGCGCCCGCCGGGCGAGACGTTGCGCCCGGGCGAGATCCACGACAGCAACCGCCACGTGATCCGGGCCCTCCTGCAGGCCCTCGGGGTGGAGACGCTGGACCTGGGGCTGGTGCCGGACCGGCCCGAAGCCGTCGCGGCGGCGCTGCGCCGCGGCGGCGAGGAGGCCGACGCCCTCCTCACCTCGGGCGGCGTCTCCGTGGGCGAGGCCGACTACGTCACCGACGCCCTGCGGCAGCTGGGCGAGGTGGGCTTCTGGCGCGTGGCCATCAAGCCCGGCAAGCCGCTGGCCTTCGGGCGCATCGGCCGGGCGCACTTCTTCGGCCTGCCCGGCAATCCGGTCTCGGTGATGGTGACCTTTCTCCAGCTCGTGCAGCCGGCCCTGCGCCGCCTGGCGGGCGAGCGCCGGGTCGAGCCCATGACCGTGCGGGCACGCACGCGCGTGCCCCTGCGCAAGCGCCCCGGCCGCGCCGATTTCCAGCGCGGCATCCTGAGCCGTGCCCCCGACGGCACCCTGGAGGTCGCGGCCACCGGCCCCCAGGGCTCGCACGTGCTGAGCTCCATGGCCCGCGCGGACTGCCTGATCGTGCTGCCGCGCGACTGGGGCGACGTGCCGGAGGGGACCTGGGTGGAGGTGCAGCCCTTTCACGGCCTCATCCCGGGCTGCGGCGCCTGAGGCCGGGACGCCGCCTTGAAGCCCCGGCCCCGCGCCATCATCTTTCCGGGTGCCGCCGCGGAGGGATCATGAGCTGCGCGCCGCCCTGCTGGGAGCACTTCGAGCACGGCGCCGACGTGGGGGTACGCGGCCTCGGACGCACCCCGGCCGAGGCCTTCGAGCAGGCGGCGCTCGCCCTCACCGCGGTCGTCACCGACCCCGCCGGCGTGGCCGCGCGCGAGGCCGTCGCCATCCGCTGCGAGGCGCCGGAGCTGGAGCTCCTGCTGGTGGACTGGCTCAACGCCCTGGTGTACGAGATGGCCACCCGCCACATGCTCTTCGGGCGCTTCGCGGCGCGCATCGAGGACGGCCGCCTGGAGGCCACCGCCTGGGGCGAGCCCATGGACCCGGTGCGCCACGCCCCGGCCGTGGAGGTCAAGGGCGCCACCTACACCGCCCTCGCAGTGCGCCGGCGCGAGGAGGACGGCGCCTGGATCGCCCAGTGCGTGGTGGACGTGTGAGCACGGCGAGGCGCCTGCCATGACCGGCTACCGCAGCCGCCTCCAGCGAGAGGGCCCCAACACCTGGGTCATCCCCCCCGAGGGGGACATGCGCGTCCCCGCCGTCGTCTACGCCAGCGAGGACCTCGTCCGCGACATGGACGAGAAGGTCTTCGAGCAGGCGGCCAACGTGGCCATGCTCCCCGGCATCGTGCAGGCGGCCTACACCATGCCCGACGCCCACTGGGGCTACGGCTTCCCCATCGGCGGCGTGGCCGCCTTCGACGCCGAGGCCGGCGGCGTGGTCTCGGCCGGCGGCGTGGGCTTCGACATCTCCTGCGGCGTGCGCACCCTGCGCACGGGGCTCACCCGCGCCGACCTGGAGCCCGCCAAGGAGGCGCTCGCCGACAGGCTCTACGCCAAGGTGCCGGCGGGCCTGGGCAGCACGGGCCGCATCCGCCTCGACGCGAAGGAGATGGACGCCATGCTGCGCGGCGGTGCGCAGTGGGCGGTGGAACGCGGCTGGGGCCGCCCCGAGGACCTGGAGCGCATCGAGGAGCGCGGCCGCATGGCGGGCGCGCGTCCCGAGTGCGTCTCGGACAAGGCCAAGAAGCGCCAGCGCGACGAGATGGGCACGCTGGGCTCCGGCAACCACTACCTCGAGGTCCAGGAGGTGGCCGAGATCTACGACCCCGGGGTGGCCACGGCCTTCGGTCTGCGCCAGGGGGAGATCGTGGTCAGCATCCATTGCGGCTCGCGCGGCCTCGGCCACCAGATCGGCACCGACTACCTGCGGCGCATGGTGGAGGCGGCGCGCGCCCACGGCATCCGCCTGCCGGACCGCGAGCTCGCCTGCGCCCCCATCCGCTCCCGGGTGGGGCAGGAATACCTCGGGGCCATGCGCGCCGGCATCAACTGCGCGCTGGCCAACCGCCAGATCATCACGCAGCTCGCGCGCGAGGCCTTCGCCGCGGTCTTTCCGGGTGTCGAGCTGGAGCTGGTCTACGACGTCTCCCACAACACCTGCAAGGAGGAGCTGCACCGCACCGGCGCGGGCGAGCGGCGCCTCTACGTGCACCGCAAGGGCGCCACCCGCGCCTTCGGCCCGGGCCACCCCGACCTGCCCGAGGCCTTCCGCGCGGTGGGCCAGCCGGTGCTCATCGGCGGCTCCATGGGCACCTGCTCCTACGTGCTGGTGGGCACGCGCGAGGCCGAGCGGCTCGCCTTCTCCTCCGCCTGCCACGGGGCCGGCCGCGCCATGAGCCGCAGCCAGGCCTCCAGGCGCTGGCGCGGGCGCGAGGTGGTGGACGGGCTCGCCGCGCGCGGCATCCTCGTGCGCTCGCCCTCCATGCGGGGCGTGGCCGAGGAGGCCCCGGGCGCCTACAAGGACGTGAGCGCCGTGGTGGAGGCGGCGCACCAGGCCGGGCTCGCGCGCAAGGTGGCGCGGCTCGTGCCCGTCGTGTGCATCAAGGGCTGAGCGGAAGGGGCGCCGTGGCCGTCCGCAACGAGGAGGTGGCCGCGGTCTTCGACGAGATCGCAGATCTCCTCGAGATCCGCGGCGAGAACCCCTTCCGCGTGCGCGCCTACCGCAACGCCGCGCGCACCGTGCGCAGCCTGGGGCGCGATGTGGCCGGGCTCGTCGCCGCCGGCGAGGACCTGACGCGCCTGCCCGGCATCGGCCGGGATCTCGCGGGCAAGATCCGCGAGATCGTCGGGACCGGCACCAGCGCCACCCTGGAGGCGCTGCGGCGCGAGCTCCCCCCGGGGCTGGGCGCGCTGCTGCGCCTGCCCGGCCTGGGCCCCAGGCGCGTGGCCGCCCTCCACCGCGAGCTCGGCATCACGAGCCTGGAGGCGCTGCGGCGGGCGGCGGAGACGGGGCGGCTGCGAAGCCTCCCCGGCTTCGGGCCCAAGACCGAGGCGCGGGTGCTGGAGGCCATCCGCGCGCATCTCGACACCGGCCGGCGCTTCCTGCTCGCCGAGGTCGAGGGCTGGGCCGAGGCCCTGGCCGGCCACCTGCGCGCGGGCCCGGGCGTGGACGAGGTGGTGGTGGCGGGCAGCTTCCGCCGCCGGCGCGAGACCGTGGGCGACCTCGACATCCTCTGCACCGCGCGCGACGGGGCCGCCGTCGCCGCGCACTTCACCGCCCACGAGCGCGTGGCCGAGGTGCTCTCCCGGGGACCCACGCGCACCACCGTCGTGCTGCAGAACGGCCTGCAGGTGGACCTGCGCGTGGTGCCGGAAGCGGGCTTCGGCGCGGCGCTCCACTACTTCACCGGAAGCAAGGCCCACAACATCGCCGTGCGCCGCATGGGCCAGCGGCGCGGGCTCAAGATCAACGAGTACGGCGTCTTCCGCGGCGCCCGCCGCGTGGCGGGCGCCACGGAGGAGTCGGTCTTCCGCAGCGTGGGCCTGCCCTGGATCCCTCCCGAGCTGCGCGAGGACCGGGGCGAGATCGAGGCCGCCCTGGCAGGGAAGCTCCCGCGGCTCGTCGAGCTCCGGGACCTGCGCGGCGACCTCCACTGCCACACCCGGGCGAGCGACGGCCGCTCGGGCCTCGAGGAGATGGCGCGCGCCGCGCGCGAGGCGGGGCTCGAGTACCTCGCCGTCACCGAGCACTCGCGCAGCCTGCGCGTGGCGCGCGGCCTCGATGCCAGGCGCCTGCGCGCCCACGTGGAGGCCATCCGGCGGCTGGACGAGCGCCTGGAGGGCATCACGCTGCTCACGGGCATCGAGGTGGAGATCCTGGAGGACGGACGCCTCGACCTGCCGGACTCGGTGCTGGCCGAGCTCGACATCGTCGTCGGGGCCGTGCACACCCGGTTCGACCTGCCGCGCGCGCGTCAGACGCGGCGCATCCTGCGCGCCATGGACCATCCCCACTTCCATCTCCTCGCCCATCCCAGCGGCCGGCTGCTGCTGCAGCGCGAGCCCTACGACGTGGACATGGCGCGCATCATCCGCCACGCGCGCGAGCGCGGCTGCTTCCTCGAGCTCAACGCCAACCCCGACCGCCTCGACCTGGACGACGTCCACTGCCGCATGGCCCGCGACGAGGGCGTGCTGGTGGCCATCTGCTCCGACGCCCACTCCAGCCTCGGCTTCGCCAACCTGCGCTTCGGCGTGGGCCAGGCCCGGCGCGGCTGGCTCGGCCCCGAGCACGTGCTCAACACCCGCCCCCTCGGGGAGCTCCGCCGCCTGCTCGCCGCCGCACGCGCAGGACCAGCCTGAGGGGGGTACGTCGACGAGGCCGACCGGGCGACGAAGGAGCGGCGCGGACACGGGCGCGCGCAGCGCGCAGATGCGGGAAGCAGCGCCGCGCGCACGGGGCGGCGCGTCGGCGCAGGGCCCGCAGACGACCACACCCGCCGCCAGCCATCAGCCGAACATACGGTCCCCCCGGGCCAAACCCCGGCACGGCGGGCCCGCAAGCCGCCGAGTCCCAGAGCCCGGGCCCCGGGGCACGGGGCCGGCCAGGACCGCTATCGCCCTGACTTCAACTGACGAAGGCGGCGGCGGTCGCGGCCGTCGGGCCGGCGCGGCGGGGCGGCGGTCTCGCGCCGGCGCGCCTCGCGCGCGGCCTCGCGGGCGGCACGGCTCTCCGGCGTCTCCTCGTAGAGCGTGCGGGCCACCTGGGCGGGACCGCGGCGGCGGCTCAGCGCCCGCACGATCACGGTCCAGCGCTGGCCGCTGCGCTGGATGTCGAGGCAGTCGCCCGGCCGGATCAGCCGGCTCGGCTTCACGCGCTGGCCGTTGACGTGGACCTTGCCGCCGCTGACGGCCTCGGCGGCGTTGGCCCGGGTCTTGAAGAAGCGGGCGGCCCACAGCCACTTGTCGACGCGGACCGGCTCCTCGGCCGCGCGAGCGGCCTCCGCCCGGTCCCCGTCCCGGCGCCTGCGCCCCATCAGGCCCCCTCCGGAACGGACACGCCCTCGTGGGCCAGCAGCGCGGCCTTGACGCGCCGCAGCCGCGGCCCGGCGCCGGCGTAGCCCCCGAGGCCGCCGGCCGCCACGACCCGGTGGCAGGGGACGAACAGCGGCACGGGGTTCGCCCGCAGGGCCGCGCCCACGGCACGCGGGGCGCTGGCGAGCCTGCGCGCCGCCTCGGCGTAGGTGACGGTCCTGCCCGGAGGCAGCGCCCGCAGCAGCGCCCGCAGGCGCGCCTGGAAGGGGCTCGCGGGCGCGGCCAGCGGGACCGCGGCGAGCCCGGGATCGTGCGGGTCCTCGAAGTAGGCGGCGACCGCGCGGGCGGCCGCGCGGGCGGCGGCAGGCGCCGCCGCTGCCTGCGCCGGGCGCGCGCCGGGCGGCAGGAAGGCGGCCCGCAGCACGCGGCCGGCGGCATCCAGGGCGATGCCGAAGGGCCCGAGCGGCGTGGGCACCACCACGTCCCAGATCACGGCGCGGCCTCCCCAGCCGCGCCGAGCCGCGCCAGGGCCTGCGCCAGCAGGGCCCGGCGGGCGGGCTCCTTCGTCACGGCCAGCAGGGCGCGGTACTGGCGCGCGGCGTCCTCGCGCAGTCCGGCGGCCGCCAGGGCCTCGGCCGCCCGGAAGCGGGCGCTGCGGCCCCAGGGGTCCAGCCCCCCGGCGGCGGCCAGGGCCGAGCGCAGGTAGTGGCGCGCCGCCTCCAGGTGCTCGCCCAGGGCCTTCCAGGAGTCGGCCATCCAGTACCAGCGTTCGCGGGCGCGGCGCCGATCCGGCACCCGCGAGCCTGCCGCCTCCAGCACGGACAGGGCCTCGCGGTGCGCCCCCGCCGCCTGGAGGTCGAAGACCACCTGCATGAGGCGATCGTAGCGCGCGGGCGGCCAGTCCCGCACGAGCCCGAGCAGGGCGCGCAGCGCCGCCGCGCCTTCCGCGGGGCGCCCGCCCAGGGCCAGGACCCGGGCCCGCTGGAGGCGCCAGTCCACGGGATCGACGCCCGGCGGCGGGGCTTCCAGGCCGGCGAGCACGCGCGAGGCCAGATCCACGCGGCCTGCGGCCAGCGCCGCCTCGGCGGCCCGGTAGCGCACGGCGGGCGGCAAGGATGCGGGATCCGGGAAGCGGCGCGGATCGAGGAAGACCGCGCCTGCGAGCGCCGTCCCGCCGGGCAGCCCGGCCAGCGCCACGGCCAGCGCCTCGGCGGCGGCCGCGCGCACCGCCTCCCCGGTGGCGTGGCGCGCCAGCCACGCAAGCAGCGCCCGGCGCAGCTCGGGGGCGAGCCGCCGCTGCCGGGCGAGCGCGAGCCAGGCCGCGTCGTCGCCGACGAGCAGCCCGCGGGCATTGGCTTCGCGCTCGGCCGCCTCGCGCCAGGCGGCCCACAGGGTCGCGCGCACGCCCATGGGGAAGGGGTCGGGGCCTGCGGCCCGCCGCTTCCCGCCCCCGAGCGGCGGCCAGGCGGCGAGCGCAGCCTCCAGGGCGCGCAGTCGTGCCGGGGTGTCGCCCGCCCGGGCCGCCGCCTCCGCCGCCACGCGCCAGGCGGCCTGCCGCAGCCAGGCGGGCGGCGCCCCCTCGCCAGCCCGGGCGCCGAGCGCGGCGGCGGCCCTGGCCACCCCCTTGGGGGGCTCGCCGCCGCTGCGCAGCGCCGCCAGCAGGCGCCACACCCGCGCCTCCAGGCCCTCGAGCCCCGCCAGCAGCTCCAGGGCCTCGGTGGGCTGGCCGAGGGCGAGCAGGAGACGTGCCGCGGCGGTGCGCGCCAGCGCATCCCCCGGCCCCAGATCCTGGCGCAGCCGCCGGAGCGCCACGGCGGCGGCCTCCCGCAGGCCCTCGGCTGCGTAGCTCTGGGCCACGAGCCGTCGCCAGGCCGCGAGCACATCGGACGGCGGGGGCGCCTCGCCGCCCCAGATCAGGCGGCGCAGCAGGGCGCGCGCCGCGGCAGGCCGGCCCAGGGCGAGCATCGCGCGGGCCCGCAGGGCGAGGGCCCGGGTCCGCAGGCCGGGCGGCGCGGCGCGGGGGAGCGCCGCGGTGCGGGCAGCGAGCGCCTCCCAGCGCCCGGCGGCGGCGAGGAGCTCGAGGCGCAGCGCTTCCCACGCGGCCCAGCGGCCCGGATCCTCGGCGGCCGTGGGGCCGGCCCCCTCTGCGAGCCGCAGCGCCAGCCCTGGCGCCCCCGCGCGGGCCAGCGCCCGCACCTCCTCGGGCGTGGGGGCGGCTGCGTGGGGGCCGGCCGCATGGGCCGCGCCGGCGAGGGCGGCGGCCAGGAGCCCGATCCGGCTCAGCCGACCCACGTGCGCGCGTTGCGGAAGAAGCGCATCCACGGCCCCTCCTCCGGCCAGCCGTCCGGGTGCCAGGAGAGCTGCACCGTCCGGAACACCCGCTCGGGATGGGGCATGAGGATGGTCACGCGCCCGTCGCGGGTGGTGAAGCCCGTGAGCCCGCCGGGCGAGCCGTTGGGGTTGTACGGGTAGCGCTCGGCGGGGCGGCGGTGGCCGTCCACGTAGCGCAGGGCCGCGATCCCCTCGGCCAGCGCCGCCTCGAGGTCGCCCGGCGCGTCGAAGCGGACCCGGCCCTCGCCGTGTGCCACGGCCACGGGCAGGACGGAGCCGGCCATGCCGCGCAGGAAGATGGAGGGCGAGTCCAGCACCTCCACCTGCACCAGCCGCGCCTCGAACTGCTCGGAGCGGTTGCGCACGAAGCGTGGCCAATGGTCGGCGCCCGGGATGATGGGTGCGAGCCGCGCCAGCATCTGGCAGCCGTTGCACACGCCGAGGGCGAAGGTGTCCTCGCGGGCGAAGAAGGCCTCGAAGGCCTCACGGGCGCGGGGGTTGTAGAGGATGGTGGCGGCCCAGCCGCCGCCGGCGCCGAGCACGTCGCCGTAGGAGAAGCCGCCGCAGGCGGCCAGCCCCCGGAAGCCCGCCAGCCCCGTCTCGCCGCTCACCAGGGCGGCCATGTGCACGTCCACGGGCTCGAAGCCGGCCCGCTCGAAGGCGGCGGCCATCTCCAGATGGCCGTTGATGCCCTGCTCGCGCAGGATGGCCACGCGCGGGCGCGCACCCGTGGCCACGTAGGGGGCGGCCACGTCCTCGGCGGGGTCGAAGGTGAGCCGCGGCGCGAGCCCCGGGTCGTCGCGGTCGAGCAGCCCGTCGTGCTCCTCGCGCGCGCAGTCCGGGTTGTCGCGCAGGGCCTGCATGCGGAAGGTCGTCTCCTGCCAGGCGCGCTGGAGCTCGACCCGGTCCTCGTCCAGCAGCACGCGGCCGCCGTGGCGCAGCAGCACGCGGTCGTCCGGGCGCGGGGCGCCGATGACGTGCGTGTGGCGCCCGAGGCCCGCGGCCCGGAAGGCCTCCAGCACACGCTCGCGGTCGGCGCGACGCACCTGCAGCACCGCGCCGAGCTCCTCGCAGAAGAGCGCCGCCACCGGATCCCCGCCCAGGGCCGAGAGGTCGGCCTCGATGCCGCAGCGCGCGGCGAAGCCCATCTCGCACAGGGCGAGGAACAGGCCTCCGTCGGAGCGGTCGTGGTAGGCCAGCAGCAGGCCCGCCTCGTTGAGGCGCTGGATCGTACCGAAAAAAGCGCGCAGGGCGCGGGGGTCGTCGAGGTCGGGGCCGTGGTGGCCGATCTCGCCGTGCACCTGGGCGAGCGCCGAGCCGCCGAGGCGGTGGCGGCCCTTGCCGAGGTCGACCAGGATCAGGTCGGTCTCGCCGAGGTCCAGGCGCAGGAGCGGCGTGAGCGTGCGCCGCACGTCCAGCACCGGCGCGAAGGCCGAGACGATGAGCGAGAGCGGGGCCGTGACCTCGCGCAGCTCGCCGTCCTGCTCCCAGACGGTCTTCATCGAGAGCGAGTCCTTGCCCACCGGGATGGCGATGCCGAGCGCCGGGCACAGCGCCTCGCCCACGGCGCGCACGGTGTCGTAGAGGCTGGCGTCCTCACCCGGGTGGCCGGCGGCGGCCATCCAGTTGGCCGAGAGCCGCACCTGGGAGAGGTCGGCGATGCGGGCGGCGGCGATGTTGGTGATGGCCTCGCCCACCGCCATGCGCCCCGAGGCGGGAGCGTGGATGACGGCGAGGGGGGCGCGCTCGCCCATGGCCATGGCCTCGCCCGTGTGGCCGCGGTAGTCTGTGGCGGTCACGGCCACGTCCGCGACCGGCGTCTGCCACGGCCCCACCATCTGGTCGCGGCTCACCAGGCCCGTGACCGTGCGATCGCCGATGGTGATGAGGAAGGTCTTGGCCGCGCAGGCCGGCAGGCGCAGCACGCGGTAGGCCGCCTCGCGCAGGTCCAGCCCCTCGGTGCGGAACTCCGGCTTGGGGAAGGGGTGGTGGCGCGCCTCGCGCAGCATGCGCGGGGGCTTGCCCAGCACCACCTCCAGCGGCAGGTCGACCACGAGATTGTCGAAGAGCCCGTCGGCGACGACCAGGCGCTCGTCCTCGGTCACCTCCCCGATCACCGCCCAGGGGCAGCGCTCGCGCTCGCAGATGGCGCCGAAGCGCTCCAGGTCCTCGGGGCGGATGGCGAGCACGTAGCGCTCCTGGGCCTCGTTGCACCAGATCTCCATGGGCGACATGCCGGGGTCGTCGCAGGGGATGGCGCGCAGCTCGACGCGCGCCCCGCGCCCGCTGGCGGCCACCAGCTCCGGGATGGCGTTGGAGAGCCCTCCCGCACCCACGTCGTGGATGGAGAGGATGGGGTTGGCCTCACCCATGGCCCAGCAGCGGTCGATCACCTCCTGGCAGCGGCGCTGCATCTCGGGGTTGTCGCGCTGCACCGAGGCGAAGTCGAGCTCCTCGTGGCTCGCGCCGGTGGCCATGCTGGAGGCCGCGCCGCCGCCGAGCCCGATGGGAAGCGCCGGCCCGCCGAGGACGATGATGGGCGCGCCTGCGGGCAGCGGCGCCTTGGCCACGTGCGTCTCGCGGATGTTGCCGATGCCGCCCGCGAGCATGATGGGCTTGTGGTAGCCGCGCACCTCGCGCCCCTTCGGCCCCGGCACCTCCATCTCGAAGGTGCGGAAGTAGCCGCAGATGGCGGGGCGTCCGAACTCGTTGTTGAAGGCCGCCGCCCCGATGGGGCCCTCGAGCATGATCTCCAGCGCCGAGACGATGCGCCCGGGCCTGCCGTGGTCGCGCTCCCAGGGCTGCTCGAAGCCCGGGATGCGCAGGTTCGAGACCGAGAAGCCCGTGAGCCCCGCCTTGGGCCGCGCGCCGCGCCCGGTGGCGCCCTCGTCGCGGATCTCGCCGCCGCTGCCGGTGGCCGCGCCCGGGCGCGGCGAGATGGCCGTGGGGTGGTTGTGGGTCTCGACCTTCATGAGGATGTGGATGGGCTCGCGCCGGGCCACATAGCGGCCCGTCGCCGGGTCCACGTACCAGCGCTCGCCTTCGAAGCCCTCGATCACGGCCGCGTTGTCGCGGTAGGCCGACAGGATCCCCTCGGGGCTCGCCCGGTGGCTCGTGCGGATCATGTCGAAGAGCGAGCGCGCCTGGTGCCGGCCGTCGATGCGCCAGGCGGCGTTGAAGATCTTGTGCCGGCAGTGCTCGGAGTTCGCCTGGGCGAACATGACGAGCTCGGCATCGGTGGGATTGCGCCCGAGGGCCTGGTAGGCGTCGAGCAGGTAGCCGATCTCGTCCGCGGAGAGGGCGAGGCCCAGCTCGCGGTTCGCCCGCTCCAGCGCCGCGCGCCCGCCGCCGATCAGGTCCACGGTGCCGAGCGGCGCAGGCCCGGCCTCGGCGAACAGCCCTTCGGCTTCCTCGAGGGCGGCGAGCACGGTCTCGGTCATGCGATCGTGCAGGAGGACGGCGGCGCGGGCGGCCTCGTCGCCGTCCACGGGCCCGCCCGTGGCGTCCATCAGGTACCAGGCGGTGCCGCGCTCGATCCGCCGCACGGACCCCAGCCCGCAGTTGCGGAGGATGTCGGTGGCCTTGGAGGACCAGGGCGAGATGGTGCCGAGGCGAGGCACCACCAGCACCAGCCGTCCGTCGGGCGGGCACGGGGGCGGGGCCTCGTCGCCGGCGAGCAGGGCCTCGAGCCGGTCGAGCTCGTCCGGGGTGAGGGCGCGCTCCAGGGCGACGAAGTGGACGTGCTCGGCGTAGAGGTCGTGCACGCCGGGCGCGCGTGCGCGCACGCGCTCGAGGAGCTTGCGCTTGCGGAACTCGGATAGGGCCGGGCTGCCTCGGAAGTAGCGCATGGGTCGCCGCCTCCGCGCGGCGGGACGCGCGGAGGCGGCAATGTTAGCGGAAGGGCCCGGAGGACGCCACGGAGGGCGCCTCCCGCAGGGCTAGATGTGATCTCCTAGCACGTAGTTCACAGGCTCGTTTGGCGCTGTGGCCGGAGGGGTACCGCCCCGTCTGGGACGCGGGAAGAGCGTCCCTGCCGCTCGACGGCGGCCAACGCTCGCCGCCGACGCCCAGCCGGGGCGCCACCCCCTCCGGCCGGCACACCGATTCCATGGCGGCACGCATGCCTCCGTCGCGAACAAACTGGTGAGAATCCACAGCTAGAGGAAACTCTGATCAATCCGCTGCGCGGATTGATCAGCGCTGAGGTGCTTCGCGGTCATTCTGATTTTCCTTGAGTCGTCATGCACTTCCCTGTGCATGGGCCGTCCCGCGGCCGTCCCTGGCCGCGGGGAAGCTCTGAAAAAATCGGATTTTTCAGAGCTTCCTAGAGCTTGAAACGGCCCACCAGCCGGTCGAGCTGCTCGGACAGCTCGGCGAGCTCGTTCAGGTGCGCCACCGCCTGGCGCACGCGCTCGGCGCTCTCGGCCTCCATGGCCGAGATGGACTCCACCGTCTGCGCCATCTCGGCGGTGGCCGTCGACTGCTGGCTGGCGGCGGCGGCGATCCGGGAGACACGCTCGTTCATGGCGCCCACGCCCGCGGCCATGCGCTGGATCACCTCGGCGGTCTCGCGCACACGCTGGACCATCGTGCGCGTGGCCTCGGCCACGGTCTCCATCGCCTGCTCGAGGCGGTCGTTGGCGGCCATGTTGTCCTCGATGAGGGCGGCGATGCGCGCGGTGGACTCCTGCGTCTTGGTGGCGAGCTCGCGCACCTCGTCGGCCACCACGGCGAAACCGCGCCCCATGTCGCCCGCGCGGGCGGCCTCGATGGCGGCGTTGAGCGCGAGCAGGTTGGTCTGGTTGGCGATCTCGTTGATGACCGCCACCATCTCCTGCATCTCGCGCGCCTTGCCGCCCGCGCGCTCGACGTCCTCGCGCAGGCTCCCCACACGCTCGCCCACCCCTTCGGCCTCGCGGCTCGCCACGGCCACGGCCTCGGTGCCGGCCGTGGCCTGCTCGCGGGCCCGCTCGGCCTCCTCGGCCGCCTCCTGGGCGAGACGCGCGATCTCCACGCTGCTCGCCGACATCTCCTCGGTGGCGGCGGCGGCGCTGCGGGCGCGGTCGGCCGCGGCGGCGACGTTGGCGGCCACCTGCTCCATCTCCCGGCTCGCGCCGGTGGCCCGCTCGAGCACCCGGCGCGCCACCCCGGCCACCTCGCCCACCATGGCATGCAGGCTCTCCATGAGACGGTTGAAGTAGCGCGATGCCTGGCAGACCTCGTCCCGCCCCTTGGACCCCACGCGCCGCGTGAGGTCGCCGTCGCCCTCGGCGAGCTCGCGCAAGGCCTCGCGCAGCCCGAGGATGGGCCGCAGCACCTGGCTCTGCACCACCCACAGCACCAGCGTCACCACGATGAGGGCCACCGCCACCAGCGCGCCCTGCAGGCGGCCGTAGCCGTCCGCCTGGGCCAGCACGGCCTCGTTGACCGCTGCCGCGTCCTCGGCGGCCAGCCGCACCAGCGCGTCGATGCGCTCGCCGATGCGGTCGAGCAGGGGACCGATCTCGGAGCGCACCAGCCAGGCGTCGGTGCGCCAGCGCTCGCCGCCGTGGATCTTCTTGAGCTCGGCGAAGCCTTCCATGAAGCGCGCGCGCAGCGCGGCCACCTGCCCCAGGCCCTCCTCCTGGTCCAGCGTCAGCGCCTCGCCGTAGCCCCTGAGGCGCTCGAGCAGGGTCCCGACCTGGCCGTCGTAGAGCTCGACCTCCCGGACCGAGGCCGGCTCGCGGAAGGCGAGGTAGGCCCGGACCCCCCGCATGACCCCCACCCAGGCGTAGCGCAGCTCGTGCAGGTCGTTGAGGAGGGCCTTGCGCCGGTCCGTGGCCTCCTCGTCCATCTCCGACTGGATCATGTTGCCCACGACCTGGAGCAGCTCCTGGCTGACCGGGTTCAGGTTCTGGGCCGCGAAGCGCCGGCCCGGGAAGTTGTCGGGCGGGTTCTCGGCCAGCGCGACCATGCGTGCCCGGTAGGCGCGGAAGCGGCCCACGTCGGCGGCGATGGCCTCCAGCAGCTCCTCGGCCCGCGGATCGCCGAGCAGCCCCTCAATCGCCTGCAGCTCGGCGAGCCGCGCCTCAACCCGGCTCAGGCCCTCGAGGTAGGCCGCCTTCTGGGCCGGCTCACGGGTGAGGAGGAAGAAGCCGAGGGCGGCCCGGGCCGCGTCCAGCTCGGCCTTCAGCGCCAGCGAGGCGCGCATGGCCGGCTGGGCCTCCACGACCGCGCGGTGCAGCCCCGCGCCCAGCCCGGAGACCGCCAGCCGCGAGACCGCCGCCATGGCCACGATCACGGCCACCAGCAGCCCGACCGCACCCCAGATCTTGTGCTTGATGGTCATGCCGCCGAGGAAACCGATGGGATTGCGCATCGCTCGACCACTCCCCCGCGAATGTCCGCATGCGTGGGCGCACATCCGACGCCCGCCCATGCCCGTATAGCGGCAGGCCGGCGCGCGGCTTGAGCGCGCCGGGGGACGGGGGCGAACAGTGACCCCATACAAATCAACGGGTCAGATTGAGCATCAAGGCCTTGCGCCGGCTTCCGGAACCGTTCCAGCGCAGGTCATACCCGCATCCAGGGCAGGGGCTCGTCCTGGCCGGCGCAGGCCAGCTCCTCCGGCCCGCAGCCCAGGGCCGCTGCCAGGGCGGCCCGGGCGTGCCCGGGGGTGTTGTTCTGCTCCGACAGGTGCATGGCGACCACGTGGCGCAGCCCCGCCCAGGCGACCTCGGCGGCGAGCGCCGCCGCCTGGGCGTTGCTGAGGTGGCCATAGGGGCCGCCCACGCGGGCCTTGAGGGTGGGAGGATAGGGCCCCTCGGCCAGCAGCCCCGGGTCGTGGTTGCACTCGAGGAGCAGCGCATGCGCGCCGCCCAGGAGGCGCGCCATGTGCGGGGTGACGTGGCCGGCGTCGGTCACCAGGGCGAGGCGCCGGTCGCCGTCGGTAACGACGAGCTGGCAGGGCTCGCGCGCGTCGTGCGGCACCGGGAAGGGCTCGAAGCGCAGGGCCCCCAGGGCGAAGGGGACGTGGATGTCGAAGGGCCGCAGCCCCACGCCCTCGGTGTCGGCGAGGCTGGCCAGGGTGCCGGGAGAGCCGAGCAGGGGCAGGCCCCAGCGGCGTGCCAGCATGCAGGCCCCCCGGGCATGGTCGGCGTGCTCGTGGGTGAGCACGATGGCTTCGAGATCCTCCGGCGCGCAGCCGAGGCGCGCCAGCCGCCGCTCGGTCTCGGCGGCGGAGAAGCCGCAGTCGATCAGGACGCGGGTCCCGTCGGCGGCCACCAGGAGGCCGTTGCCGCGGCTGCCGCTGCCGAGGACCGCGAAGCGCAAGCCTGCACCCTCCGGCGGCTCAGCGGATCTGGCGCTCGAGCAGCTTGAGGATGCGGCCGGCCGCGTCGGAGCCGAGCGGCCCGCCCTTGACGTCGGCCACGCGCACCACGGTGCGCTCGCCGCTGGAGGCGACCTGAACCTGGTAGGTGACCGCCTCCGAGGGCCTGTCCTCGCGCCGCCAGAAGGCGAGCCGCGAGAGGAAACCGCGCTTGCGCCTGTCGCCTGCGGCGTCGGCATAGGGATCGGCGTAGCGCACGTAGTAGACTCCCGCGGCGCGGTCGCGATCCTCGACCATGAAGCCCGCGCGGTCGAGAGCGAGACCCACCAGCCGCCAGGCCTGCGGGAAAGGCTCGCCCACGAGGAGCGCGGGGCGGCCTTCCTCGTCCTGCCCCAGGCGAACCTCGGTACGGCGTTCGTTCGCCTGCGCCAGCATGCGGCGGGCGCGCTCGCGCTCGGTGCCGAGATAGATCATGAGGCGTGTCAGCAGCTCGGCCTCGAGGTCCGGGTCGCGCGGACGCGGCTGCCAGGCCGAATCGAAATCCAGCGAATCGTCGCGCGCGTAGACCTCCTCCACCCCGAAATGGGTGACGTAGATCTCGGTGGTTGCGGGGCCCTGGCCACGCTCGATGCGGATGCGGAAACGGTCGCGCACGGCCGCGGCATTGGATGCGCCGAACATCTGGCCGAACAGACGGCGTAATGCGCCCTGAGGCACGTCGATGCGCGTCTCGATCCAGTCGGTCTCGATGAGACCGATGGCCGACTCCTCGCGCCGGATGCCATAGCCCTGCGACGTGAGGAAGGCGCGCACGCGGAGCCACACCCGGCCAGGCTCATCGTCCACGACCAGCCAGCGCCGGTCGCCGTCGCGCTCCACACGCACCCCCTCGACCTTCGGCAGCACGCCACGGGCACGCGCCTGGCCGGGCCCGCGCCGCCCGCTGGCGTACTCGGAATAGGTGGCGATGCCCGAGGGCGAGACATCCGGCACGACGAGGGCATCGTCGGCGGTCGAGCGCGTGAGATCCGGCGGGACCTCGAGGCTGTCCACCTGGCGCGCCTTCTTGTAGTCGGCGCGCCGGTCGGGGAGCACACGATCGGTGGTCTCCGAGACCCAGGCGCAGCCCGCCAGGGCCGCGAGCGCGACGATGGTCAGGGCCCGCGCGGCGGGCCGGCGCGTCTTGTGCGGTGTCATTGGCATTAGCTACGTCCCGCCCCGCTCAGGCCGCCTCCGCCACGCCCGCCGCGCGCATGGCCTCGCGCACGGCCCCGTGGTGCCGCTCGGAAAGGGGCGTGAGCGGCAGCCGGATGCCCGGCCCGATGAGCCCCATGCGGTGCACGGCCCACTTGACCGGTATGGGGTTGGACTCCAGGAACAGCGCCCGGTGCAGGGGATCCAGCCGGGCGTTGAGGGCCTCGGCCTCCTCGCGTCGGCCCGCGACCGCGGCGCGGCACATCTCGGCCATGAGGCGCGGGGCCACGTTGGCGGTGACCGAGATCACCCCCTTGCCGCCCATGAGCATGAGTTCCATGGCGGTGGCGTCGTCGCCGCTGTAGAGGTCGAGCCGGTCCCCGCAGCGGTCCAGGATCTCGCGCGCGCGCCCGAGGTCGCCCGTCGCCTCCTTGATGCCGACGATGTTGGAGATGCGCGCCAGCCGCTCGACCGTATCCGGCAGGAGGTCGCAGGCGGTGCGGCCCGGCACGTTGTAGAGGATCTGGGGAATGGGTACGGCCTCCGCCACCGCCTTGAAGTGCAGGTAGAGCCCCTCCTGGGTGGGCTTGTTGTAGTAGGGCGTGACCAGCAGGCAGGCGTCGGCCCCCGCCTCCAGGCCACAGCGGGTGAGCTCGATGGCCTCGCGCGTGCTGTTGGATCCGGTGCCGGCGATGACGGGCACCCGCCCGCGTGCGAGCTCCACCACCCGCCGGATGACCCAGCAGTGCTCCTCCTCGTCGAGGGTGGGCGACTCGCCCGTGGTGCCCACGGCCACGATGGCGTCGGTCCCCTGCTCGACGTGGAACTCGACGAGCCGCTCCAGCGCGGCCTCGTCCAGGGACCCGTCCGCCGTCATGGGCGTGACCAGGGCCACCATGCTGCCGTGGAACATCGCTCCCCCGTGCGCCTCGAGGCCTGGCGACCAGCGAAATCGAGCGTGCATGGTACTTTAGTGGATGGGCCAGCGACAAGGCGCGGCCGCCATGGCGCGGGAGCGCGATGCATCCCCGTGCCCTGCGTCTTGCGGCGCGCGCACGTGCGCGTACACTTTGGGGCGGGCGGGCGAGCGCCCGCCGCGACCGAGGCCACGACCACGACCGCCGCCTTGAAGAAGCACTACCTGGTCATCTCCGCCCTGGGGGAGGACCGGCCGGGGATCGTCCAAGCGCTCTCGCGCGTGATCCTCGACGCCGGCTGCAACATCGAGGACAGCCGCATGACGGTCCTCGGCGGCGAGTTCGCGGTCATCCTCCTGGTCTCGGGCAACTGGAACAACATCGCCAAGCTGGAGGCGGCCCTGCCGGGCGCCGAGCGCCGCCTGGGCCTCACCCTGGTGGCCAGGCGCACCGAGGCCCGCAAGCCGGCCACCGACCTGCTGCCCTATTCGGTGGACGTGGTCGCCCTCGACCATCCGGGCATCGTCCACCATCTGGCCGAGTTCTTCTCCAGCCGGGACATCAACATCGAGGAGCTCAGCACCGCCACCTACGCCGCCGCCCACACGGGCACGCCCATGTTCTCCGTGCACATGACGGTCAACGTGCCCGCCAGCGTGCACATCGCCTCGCTGCGCGAGGAGTTCATGGACTTCTGCGACGAGCTCAACCTGGATGCGGTGCTCGAGCCGGTCAAGTAGGAGGACCTCGAGGATGGCAGCACGCAGCATCGCCGTCGGCAAGCCGGTTCCGGACTTCGAGCTGCCTGTCACCGGGGGCGGCACGCTCAGGCTGTCGGACCTGCGCGGCCGGCGGGTGGTGCTCTACTTCTACCCCAAGGACGCCACGCCCGGCTGCACCCGCGAGGCGCAGGACTTCCGCGATCTCCATCCGCGCTTCCGGCGCCGCAAGGCCGTCGTGCTCGGGATCTCGCGCGACAGCCTCCGCTCCCACGAGCGCTTCAAGGAGCGGCAGGGCCTGCCCTTCGAGCTGCTCGCGGACGAGGACGAGCGGGTCTGCCGCCTGTTCGACGTCATCCGCGACAAGGTCATGTACGGGCGCAAGGTGCGCGGCATCGAGCGCAGCACCTTTCTCATCGACGAGGACGGCGTGCTCCGGCGCGAGTGGCGCAAGGTCAGGGTGGACGGCCACGCCGCCGAGGTGCTGGAGGCCCTGGCCGAGCTCGACCGCGCCGCGAAGGCCGGCTAGCGCGCCTCTTCCCCGACTTCCCTCACGGGGACCTGTCCGTCGGCAGGGGGGCTCCCGGACGGCCCCTCGTCCGCGGCGCTCTCCTCCGGCGCCTGCTCGGGGCGCGGCAGGGCGTTGATGACCGCCTTGACCAGCACGGCCAGCGGGATGGCGAAGAACACGCCCCAGAAGCCCCACAGCCCGCCGAAGAAGAGCACGGCCACGATGATGGCCACCGGATGCAGATCCACCGCCTCCGAGAACAGCAGCGGCACCAGCACGTTGCCGTCCAGCACCTGGATCACGGTGTAGGCCGCCATCAGCCAGGCGAACTCGCTCCCCCATCCCCATTGGAAGTAGCCCACCAGCGCCACCGGCACCGTGGCGGCGAACGCGCCGATGAAGGGGATGATCACGGAAATCCCCACGATGAAGGACAGCAGCATGGCGAACTGCAGCCCCAGGAAGCTGAAGGTGGCGAAGGAGACCGCCCAGACGATGAGGATCTCCCAGAACTTGCCGCGGATGTAGTTGCCGATCTGCTGGTCCACTTCGCGCCAGACACGCACGGCGAGCTCGCGCTCGCGCGGCAGGTGGCGGTCGAACCAGGCGAGGATGGCCGCCTTGTCCTTCAGCATGAAGAAGACCAGGATGGGCACGAGCACCAGATAGACCACGAAGCTCGCGAGACCCACGACCGAAGTGACCGAGCGCGAGAGCACCTCCTGCCCCAGCGCCCCCACCTCGGCACGCACCGAGTCGATCACCGCCTGCACCTGCTCCTGGGTGACGAACTGCGGATAGCGCTCGGGCAGGCGCGCCAGCACCTCCTGGCCCGCCGCGATCATGCCCGGGAGCTGCTGCACGAGCTGGGTGACCTGACGCGAGATGAGCGGCGCCAGGCCGAAGATCATGAAGAGCAGGAAGACCATGAAGGCGAGGAAGACCACCGCCGTGGCGATCAGGCGGGGCACGCCCCGGCGCTCCAGGGGCCCCACGATGCCCTCCAGCAGGTAGGCGATCACCACCGCGGCCAGCACGGGGGCCAGCATGTCCCCCATGAGCAGGACGATCGAGAAGCCGGCGACGAGCAGCAGCCCCAGGATCACCACCTGGGGGTCCGACAGGTGCCGCGCGAGCCACTGCCGCAGGATCTCCATGGGCGGCAAGGTTACGCGCCGCGGCGGGGCGGCGGCAAGCGTTCAGCCCTCGCGCAGCCGCTCGTAGTGGGCACGGAACAGGGCCTCGAGCTCGTCGATCACCTCGGCGGCGGGACGGCCCTGCATCACGTGCTGGGCCACCAGCACCGAGGTCTCGTTGAGCATGCGGGCCTTGTCGAGCATGTGGTAGGTCTGGGACAGGCGCTTGAGGGCGGCGATCACCGTCTCCTGCGCGGGGCGCGGGATGGGCTCGGGCTCCGGCACGGGCTCGGGCGGGCGCGCCGCGCCGGCGCGCCGGGCCAGGAACTCGGCG
>Ga0256839_1000335_pt1 | contig 60534 bp, 49 predicted proteins | sample 354166metaG_FD_185968 | JGI IMG/M metagenome (GOLD analysis project Ga0256839, IMG submission 185968) | Hydrothermal vent microbial communities from Mid Atlantic Ridge, Atlantic Ocean - 354-166 | ecosystem: Environmental > Aquatic > Marine > Hydrothermal vents | place: Atlantic Ocean: Mid...
CACGGTCATATTTCACGCCATAGGCTTCGACAAAGAAATCGAACGCGGCCTCTGCATCCTCTTTTGTTTCGGCCATCCAGATATCCTGCAGGTGGCCCTTGGCTTTGGCTTGCAGCGACTTCGGCATGGCGTTCAGAACGTTGCCGGTCTTGTGCACCCAGCAGCGTTGCTCGCGGGTTGTGCCAAACACCTCGCGCAGAGCGTTCCAGAAGCCGAGCGCGCCGTCGCCGATGGCCAGGCCGGGGGTCTTTCTCAGGCCGCGGCGCTTGAGATCCAGCAGCCGTTCGCGCCAGCTCTGGCTGCTTTCGCGGTAGCCGTCCACAAGGCCCAGAATGTCCTTGTTGCCCCACTCATCGGCGCCGATAATGACCAGCATGCATTGCTTGTCGGTATCCATGCGCGGCTTGAAGTAAACCCCGTCGGCCCAGAGATACACATAGCGTTTTACCGACAGCTCACGCCGGCACCAGCGTTCGTATTCGGCCCACCACGCTGCCTTGAGGCGCGATATGGTGCTCGGTGTCAGACCTGGCGCATCGGGGCCCGGAAGCGCGGCCAGGGCCTCGCCGAAATCTCCCGCGTGGCCGGCGCTCCTCACCCCTTCAGATACAGCCATGGCAGCAATTCCTCGACCGATTTCGCCCGGCGCGGATAGGGCGGCAGAAGGCTTGATCTGAACCTGATCTTTTCACTGCCTCTGACCCGGTCCCGCACCCGCGGAACCTTCACCGGAACAGGGCCGATCCCGGTCATCACCTCGCGCTCCGGCAGATGGCCGTGGCGAACAAGGCGCGCCCGGCCAGCGGAATCCTTCAGGTGCGCGTGCCTGGCCAGCAGATCGCAAAGCTCCGCTTCAACCGCCTGCGCCAACAGATCCCGCGCCCCCTTGCGCAGGATCTCCGTCAGCGGATCAGGCGAAATTCCGGCTGGATCAATGAGCCGCAAAATCGTATCGTCTTTCATGTGGCATATCCTTTTCTCTTCGAGAACCGCGGCATGTGAACACCGCCATGATATGCCACCCAATCAACCCATCACCAACTTTCGGACATTGCTCAATACACCGGCTGGAATTCACGCTGGACTGTTTCGCCCAGGATACCCTCGACCGCCTGACGCTTCCAGGTGCTGACCTGATTGGGGTGCACCTGATGCCTTATCGCATCATCTTCTGTCCCTTCCTGCTGATGGACATTCTCGCCGGGAATAGTCTGCCGAACCCGTATTCGGACAATGCCGCCACGACGGGCCAGCCGCATTGTCGCTGTAAGGATCGGGCATCGTGTTGTGGGCGGATTGCCGCGTATATCAATCCGCATAGGCTCTTAAACTCGGGATTAATTCGCCAAGAATAAACCAAATACGAATGTCGAACCCGCGAAGGCTCATCTAGATACGGCGATACTGTCGGCATCGGGGCGCTTCCGATACCTGCCGGCCTGATTTTTTTTGGGGAAACAGGTTTTTGGGGGGGAACAGAGCAGTGCGACGTTCTGAAAATCAATTCCTTGCCTTTGAGCCCGAAAGACAATCGTTCGCTTTTCGCCTGAAGGTAAAGGTTTGATATGCCGAAACTGCTTATCTACTCGCATGACACTTACGGATTGGGAAATATTCGCCGGATGCTTGCGATTGCGGCGCATTTGTCCAAAAGAAATCCTGATCTTTCCATATTGCTTGTATCGGGTTCTCCGATGCTGCATGCCTTTCGGGTTGAACCCCAAATCGATTTCATCAAGTTGCCCTGCCTTTCCCGTCTGGAAACAGGAAAATACGTATCCGTACATCGCGGGGTCGACATTGAACAAGTTTTGCGGATCCGAGCGAATATCCTGGAATGCACGATAAGGGATTTTCAGCCCGATGTGCTGCTGGTCGACAAGAAGCCGATCGGCCTGGAAGGGGAACTTGGTCCTGCCTTCGATACTATGGAGAACGCCGCAAGCCGGCCGCATCTGGTCCTGCTTCTGCGCGACATTCTTGACTGTCCGGAAAGAACCCGCGCCGTTTGGGCAAAGAACCGTTACTGCGATGCCATCGAAACATACTATGACCGTGTTCTGGTTGTGGGAAACAGATCGGTTTTTGATGTGGCCGAGAACTACTCCTTTCCCCATGCGGTTGCAAAGAAGATGCGATATTGCGGATACCTTGAAAGAGAAAGGAGTCCGCACAGCATTCAGGCCACAAGACAGGAACTGGGCCTGTCGGCGCGTGGAAAAATGGTTCTGGTGACTGTCGGAGGTGGCGCAGACGGGCAGAAAATACTGAATTGTTACATTCAGGGCCTGAAAAACAGTCCGCAAGGGGCCGGACATAAAAGTCTGCTTCTATGTGGGCCCGAGATGCCGCTGGAACAGCGTTCCAGATTCGAAACTCTTGCCTCCAGACTTCCCGGCGTTCAGGTCCGGGAATTCACGGATGACATCATGCGCTACATGGCTGCAGCAGACGTCGTTATATCAATGGCAGGGTATAATACGATCTGCGAACTGCTGACCTTGAAGAAGAACGCCATCGTGGTGCCCAGAACCAAGCCGGTTCTGGAGCAATTCATAAGAGCGAAACGGTTGGCAGAACTTGGACTTGTAAAGACCATTTTCCCTGATGAACTGCAGCCGGAGCTGCTGGCAAGTTCCGTGAGAGCGGCACTTGAGGAAGGTGCGATCCGGCGAGCGAACAACTGCCATATGGACATGGGTGGTCTGGATCGCGTTGAAGAAGAGATATTGTCACTGATGGGGGCCCCCTCAAAGGTATATCTTCCGAATTTCATGCCCGGAAGCCATCGGCGCACCGTTTTCAAAACGGATTTCAAAACGAATGTCCGGCCGATAAGTCTGGAGCAGGAGTAGATCATGCGTATAGGCTATGTTGTCAAACGCTATCCTCGCTTTTCCGAGACGTTCATAGTCAACGAAATTCTTGCACATGAGGCAGCCGGCCTGGATGTCAGGATTTTTGCGCTGCTCCCTCCAGAGGACACACATTTCCAGGATATCATCGCGCGTGTTCGGGCGCCCGTTACCTATTTGCGGGCCAGGAGCAGCAAGACCAGTGAATTCTGGTCCACATTGCTTCACGCGGCGAAAGAATTGCCGGATGTCTGGAAATACCTGTCTGCCGGACCGGATGAAACACCACGGGAAGTGCTTCAGGCGTTGATTCTGGCGCTGGAGATCAAGAAACAGGGCATCAGCCATCTGCACGCTCATTTTGCGACTTCGGCAACCGTTGTTGCCCGTCTGGCGGCATCGTTTGCCGGCATCAGTTTCACCTTTACCGCACATGCCAAGGATATTTTTCTGGACGACATCAGTCTGGAAAATCTCAGGCAGAAATTCCTGAGTGCGGCGCTGGCTGTGACAGTAAGTGACTACAACGTCATCTATCTGAAGGAAAAACTGGGGATTTCCGATACCCGGATTCGGAGAATCTACAACGGCCTGGATCTGGAACGATTTTCCTACAGTGAACCGGATCTGGAAAGTTCGAGAATCGTTGCCGTGGGGCGGCTGGTGGAAAAGAAGGGTTTCGGCATCCTCATTGACGCCTGCAATATACTCAGGTCGCGGAACGTGCATTTCGAATGCCGGATTGTCGGCACCGGCCCGTTGCAGGCAGAGTTGGAAAATCAGGTGAAAGAGACGGGCCTTGAAGATCAGGTGATACTTTGCGGTCCGCGTCCGCAACATGAAGTTATCAGGGAAATTCGCAATGCTGCGCTGTTCGTCGCGCCCTGTATCGTCGGCGACGACGGAAACCGGGACGGTCTGCCGACTGTTCTGTTGGAAACGATGGCATTGGGCACGCCTTGTATTTCCACGAATGTAACGGGAATCCCCGAAGTCATTCATGACAAGATCACCGGGCTGGTGATCGAACAGGGTGATGCTGTCGGATTGGCGGACACATTGGAAACATTGTTGGGAGACAAGGCGCTGCGCGTCAGGTTGGCGCGGGAAGCCAGAGCGCTTATCGAAGAGAAATTCGATATCAAACGGAATGCTGCGGAACTGCGTGAGTGTTTCGCTGCCGCATGTAATGATTTCAGTGGAAAGAACCCGGTATGAGAGCGGCATACGTATGTGCTGACCGGGGAGTGCCGATATTCGGCATGAAGGGCTGCTCTCTTCATGTTCAGGATGTTGTACGCGAGTTCCTCAAGAGAGGAATAAAGGTTGATTTTTTCGCGGCAAGCAAGGGTGGTTCCCCGCCGACGGGTCTATCGTCTCGGCCGGTTTACCGGATCACCCGTGAGCAGACCAGGGACAGATCCAGCCGCGAGCAGGCGGACCTTCTGAACAATGAAAAAATTGCCAGCCTGTTGTCCAGCAAGGGCAGCTACGATTTCGTCTATGAGCGATATTCTCTCTGGAACCATGCAGGGATGGAGTATGCGAGGGAAATTGGCGTTCCCGGAATTGTTGAAGTGAATGCCCCCTTGATTGAAGAGCAGGCAAGGTATCGAGGGCTGATCGACCGGGATGCTGCCTGCGATGCAGCCCGCCGGTGTTTTGCGGCTGCTTCCTGCATCGTCGCAGTTTCAGAGGGGGTGGCAGACTATCTTCAGTCGTTTCCCCAGACCAGGGGAAAGGTGATTGTTGTTCCGAATGGGGTAAATCCTGCAAGGTTCAGGCCGTTGGCGTTTCACCAGGTATTTTCAGGTCCACTCGTGACTCTGGGATTTGTCGGCACCCTGAAACCATGGCACGGGGTCGGGCAGTTGATCGAAGCATTCAGAACAATTCATGCCTGTTACCGAAACACCCGCTTGTTGATTGTTGGCGATGGCCCCGAATACGCGGCTTTGAGAGAACAATCCAGGGCCGCCGGACTTGAAAATTCCGTCGTTTTCACCGGTTCTGTGTCATCAGACCGGATACCGGATCTTCTGTCTCGGATGGATATCGGCATTGCGCCCTATCCGGAGTCAGATGATTTTTATTTCTCGCCCCTGAAGGTTTTTGAATACATGGCGGCCGGATTGCCTGTAGTTGCCAGCCGCATTGGCCAACTTGCAAGTATCCTGCAGCATGGACAGACAGGCCTGTTATATGAAGCCGGCAACCAGGAAGCGCTTGTCAAGGCGATTTCAACGCTTGTTGATGATGGCGTATTTGCCAGGGCGCTTGGCCGGAAAGCCCGGGAAACCATTCTTCTTGATCACACATGGGATATTCGCGTCGAGAAGATCCTGGATGCCGCCGGTGTCGGCAGGACCATGAAACTCGGGCAGATGAAGAGGTTCAACTGATGGCGCGCCCCAAGAGCATCCGGCAATCCCTGCCAGGCATTACAAGGTTCCTGCGGCATTTCTCTCCTTACCTGCGGGAACACCGTCTGTTGATCGGCGCCTCGATGGCCGCACTGATCGGACAGACATTTCTGCGGTTGCTGGAGCCCTGGCCGCTGAAATTCGTTATCGACCGCATTGTTCAGCAAGACGATGCGGGCCGTCAGCGTTCCAGCATCGAGTGGCTATCCGCTCTGGACAACAACACATTCTTGATCATTGTAACGGTTGCCCTGGTTGTGATTACAGCCATCCGGGCACTGATGGGATACTACTCTACAATAGGCTTCGCACTTGTCGGAAACCGAGTTCTGACGAAGGTTCGGAACAAGGTTTTCAAACATCTGCAAACCCTGTCGCTGGAATTTCATGACAAGTCGCGCAGTGGTGATATCGTTGTTCGGGTGATCGGCGATATCGGCATGCTCAAGGAAATCGCCGTGACCGCGGCAATGCCGTTCATCGGCAATCTGCTGATCCTGTTCGGGATGTTTGGTGTCATGTTCTGGCTGCACTGGGGCCTGGCCTTGCTGGTCGTTGCCACAACCCCTCTGCTTTGGTTGCTGACCATGCGCCGCAGCAAGAAAATCCAGGAGGTATCGCGCAACAACCGAAAACGCGAAGGAGACATGGCGGCTACCGCGTCGGAATCCATCGGCGCAATCAAGACTGTCCAGGCCTTGTCGCTGGGAGACCAGTTCGACAGGACATTCGCAAGCGCGAACAAGAAAAGCCTGAAGGAAGGCGTGAAGGTCAAACGTCTTTCGGCAGGCCTGGAGCGTTCTGTTGATGTCCTGGTTGCCGTGGCGAGCGCGTTGGTCCTGTGGTATGGCGCACATCTCGTGTTGTCGGCAGAACTGACCGCCGGTGAGCTTCTGGTTTTCATCTTTTACCTCCGTCGCGCCTTCAGGCCGTTGCGAGACTTCGCAAAATATACGGCCAGACTTGCAAAAGCCTCTGCAGCCGGAGAGCGGGTCCTGGAGTTGATGGAGCAAAAGCCAGAGGTTACCGAAAAAAGAGACGCTGTTGTCGCACCGCCTTTCAGGGGCGAAATCGCCTTCATCCATACGAGCTTCTCATATTCCTCGGGACAACCCGTGTTAAGTGATGTGACTTTCCGTGTGGACCCTGGGCAACATGTTGCAATTGTCGGGCCATCCGGTGCCGGCAAATCGACAATCACAGCTCTGTTGATGCGGCTCTATGATCCGAAGCACGGGGTGGTTGCGATCGATGAAACCGACATAAGGGATTTCACGCTGGAATCTCTTCGCAGCCAGATTTCTGTTGTTCTGCAGGATACCATCCTTTTCGCATCCAGTGTGCGGAACAATATTTCTGCCGGTCAGGATGTTTCCATGACGGAAATAGAAGACGCAGCCAGACTGGCAAACATCCACGACTTCATCGTATCTTTGCCAGAAGGCTACGACACGATTGTCGGAGAACGCGGTGTCACCTTGTCGAATGGGCAAAGACAGCGGATCGCCATCGCGCGTGCCGCAGTCAGAAAGACACCGATCCTTGTTCTGGATGAGCCGACCACCGGTCTGGACCGGAAGAATGAACGTATGGTTCTTGACGCCATGTACAAGCTCGCAAAGGGGCGAACCACGCTTGTCATTACTCATCGCCCGGAAACTGCAATGCGGGCGGACGAAATCATCTATCTGCAAGATGGGAAAATCATGGAGCAGGGAACACATGATGAATTGTTGCGTCGTGGGGAAACCTATGCCCGAAATTTCTTCGGTGATGGGGCCAACACCAGACAGGATATTGTGAGTATCTAACGTGCTTTCTCCAGCCGAACAGTCGCTTGTCCGTCGCGATGTCAATCTGCCGGGCCTTGCAACACTACTTGACGATGAGATGTTTCTTGAAGAGCTGAAAAAGGCCCTGCCAGATCTGGGGCTGTCCACGGCACGCCGGACATACATCCGCCACAAGCCGGGAATGAACTGCCTGGTCCGCTACGAGGTAGGAAATTCCGAAGGCACCTTTGACGTCTATGCGAAAACGTATTCTTCGTTTTCGAATGAGAAGTTGAACAAGGCAAAAGAGCGGGCGTCCGTGACCACCGCGCTCGGCTTCGGGAGAATTCTCCTCGATTCCGGTTCTATCCAGGTTTGTGCATTTCCTAACGATGACAAGCTCAAGACATTACTTCGGCTGGGTGTTCCCGGCCAGGGTCAGGGGCTGGTTTCAAGAATATTCACGCCCGATTCGGGCTTGCCGGAAACGGTCAGCCTTGAAACACTGCAATACAAGCCGGAAAGACGGTATGTTGCTCAATTGAAAAGCAGTGCCGGAGATGTCGCCGCTGCAAAATTCTATACCTCGCATGCCTTTGATCAGGCTTACCGGAATGCCAGGCATGTAACGGACGAGACCGATAGCCTGTTTCCCAGGCTGATTGGCAGGTCAAAACGACATCACATTCTGGCTTTTGAATGGATACGCGGCACGGTGCTGAATGACGAATTCAGATCTCCGGATTTTGATATCCGATACGTCCATTCGCTTGCAGAGGCCCTTTCCAGCTTCCACATTCCGAAATTCGAGGGTTTGGCGCCTCAGGATACTTCTGCCAAGGCGGCCAAACTGGCCGCCCATGCGCGAGGTATCGGTTTTCTCGTGCCGAAACTTGAACGGCAGGCAGCAAGACTGGCTAGAGAACTTGCCCGTGAACTGGAACATCTTCCGAATTTGTCGTTCCGCATCCATAACGATCTATATGCCAAGCAGGTTCTTTGTACCGATGATGGAATCCGGCTGGTTGATTCCGATGATATCTGCCTGGGGCATCCGGCCGCGGATCTTGGCCTGTTCATTGCCCACCTGGAACGAAACATCATCAGTGGCGGGCTCGACCCCGCTCTTGCCAGAAGCGTAAGATCTGCGCTGATCAAAAGATATCGGCCCCATATTGGCTATGACATCATTGGTTCTGTTGACCTGTTTGTCTCCCTCGGCCTGATGCAGCTCACGCATCACCCATACCGTACTTGCCTGAAGAACTGGCCCGAGGTCATGGCCATGATACTCGATCGGGCAGACCACCATTTGCAAGAATATCTTTGCACAGGGCGCCCGGGAAAAACCGCTGTTGCCCATGGCTCATATTCCGGTGTCGATGTGGATGACCCTTTTGATATTGGAAATGACCCTGCCATGCCATCGAACAGGGATGCATTGGACCCGGGAGTGATCGCGCCAATTCTTTCGAGGTTGATCGGCGTGTCCGGTCAGCCAGTTCCGGCACGTGCCCTGAAAAGTATCCGAGCCCTCCGCCACAAGCCTGGTCGTCGTTGTGTGATCGAATATTGTTTTCGCACAGGATTGGAACACGGGCGCCAGGATACATACCGGTTTATCGGCAAGAAACGAGCGCGCGGTCTGGACCTGAGAACATTCAGGGTGAATGCTGCCCTTTATTCGAATGGATTTGGACAAGGCTGTCCTGATGGAATCGAGGTTCCACAGCCAATCGGTTGTATTCCGGAGCTGAATATGTGGATACAGCGAAGCGTTAGCGGACAAAATCCATTCCCATTGTTTCACAAAAACGAAGACCCGACCGTGGGCAAGCGGATCGCAGGCCTTCTCTTCAAGCTGCACTCGGCAAATGTTCCCAGCAAACGACAACACGATTTGCAGGACGAAATGACCATCCTGGAAACCCAACTGGGAAAAGTTGCGGATTCAAATGCGCATATGAAAGAGCGCATTCACGCCGTCCTGTCAGCCTGCCGAGACCTTTGCGACAATGCGCCAGAGCCGCGTTACACTGGAATACACAGGGATTTCTACCATGATCAGGTTCTTGTCCGACCCGGGAAAATCTATCTGCTTGATCTTGACCTTTATTGCATCGGAGATCCGGCCCTCGATTTGGGTAATTTCATTGCGCATATCGAAGAACAGTCTTTGCGCGAGTTCAATGATGTCACGGTTTGCGAAAGGGCCGTGGACTTGCTGATCAGCCACTACTGCGATCTGGTAGGAGAGGATATTTCCGAAGCAATCGAGATGTATTCCACGCTTTCGTTTGTCCGCCATATTGCGATCAGCCAACGTATAACCAAACGAAACGGCTTTACGGAAAGAATTATCGAAATCTGTGAGTCGAAACTGGGGTCAGGTCAAAAGACATGACGGTTTCGATGGGTCTGCGGTCCTTCTTTCCCAATCCCCACGGCAAGTCCTGCCGGAATCCGCCCGCCGCCCGCCAGCACCGGGCCGGATTGCAGGCAGGTCACACGCTCTTGATGGCGTGTTCGTGCCCGGCGTTCCGACATGCACGTCATTCTGCACATCGGTGTTCTTTCTCGGGCGGTGCACCGCGTTCTGGCGTCCGGCCGTCGGGTCATGCGATATTCTGCCACTGGCGCAGGTTTCCGGATCCCGGATGAAAAGACGGCGGATCGCCTACAGCATCCGATCGGCATGCCAGTCCGCATGGTCCTTCGCGAATGTCGAGACGAAAAAATAACTGTGGTCATATCCCGGCTGCATGCGGAACACGCTGGGGATACGGGCCGTGGCAAGGGCTGCGGACAGAGCCTCGGGCTTCAGCAATTCCAGAAACTGGTCGGATGTGCCCTGATCGATCAGCATGTCGCGCGGCCAGCCCCGGCTGCGGACCAGAACGGTTGCGTCATGTGCCTGCCAGGCGGTCTTGTCCTCCCCCAGATAGGCGGCCAGCTGCACACGGCCCCAATCCGATGCCGTGGGATTGGCAATGGGTGCAAAGGCCGAAACCGAGGCAAACTTGTCGGGGTGGTTCATCGCCAGCGTCAGCGCTCCGTGCCCACCCATGGAATGGCCGGTAATGCCGTGACTGTCGGTCAGAGGGAAGCGGTTCATGACCAGATCGCGCAGTTCCTTCAATACATAGTCATACATCCGGTAATGCGGCGCCCAGGGGTCCTGCGTTGCATTCACATAGAACCCCGCGCCCTGGCCCAGTGCGAAATCCGGGTCATCCGCCACGCCTTCGCCGCGCGGGCTGGTATCGGGGAAGATTATCGCAATTCCGCGATGTGCGGCATGTTGCTGAAACCCCGCCTTGGTCATCGCGTTTTCGTGGGTGCAGGTCAGGCCCGACAGATACCACAACACCGGCACGGGGCCCGAGCGCGCCTGCGGCGGCAGATACAGACCAAAGGTCATCTCGCAGGCGCAGACCTCTGACAGGTGCCGATACACCCCCTGCACGCCGCCGAAACAGGTGTTTTCGCTGATGGTCTGCATCAATATTCCACCACCGCACGGATCGACTTGCCCTGGTGCATCAGTTCGAACCCTTCGTTGATCTCGTCCAGCGTCAGCTTGTGGGTGATCATCGGATCTATCTCGATCTTGCCCTGCATGTACCAGTCAACGATTCTGGGCACATCGGTGCGCCCGCGTGCTCCGCCAAAGGCCGTGCCGCGCCAGACACGCCCGGTGACCAGCTGGAAGGGACGGGTGGAAATCTCGGCCCCCGCCGGCGCGACGCCGATGATGATGCTTTCGCCCCAGCCCTTGTGTGCGCTTTCAAGGGCCGTGCGCATCACATCGACATTGCCGGTGGCGTCAAAGGTGTAATCGGCGCCGCCGCCCGTCAGCGCGACCAGATGGGCGACAAGATCGCCTTCCACCTCGGCCGGGTTGACGAAATCGGTCATGCCGAAATGCCTGGCCATGTCCACCTTGCCGGGGTTCAGATCAACCCCGACGATCTGGTCGGCCCCGGCAAGTCGCAGGCCCTGGATAACATTCAGCCCGATCCCGCCAAGGCCGAAAACGATGGCTTTCGCGCCGATTTCAACCTTTGCCGTGTTGAAGACCGCACCGATGCCTGTCGTCACGCCGCAGCCGATGTAGCAGATCTTGTCAAACGGTGCGTCCTTGCGCACCTTGGCCAGGGCGATCTCCGGCACCACCGTATGGTTGGCGAAGGTCGAGCACCCCATGTAGTGATGGATCGGCGTGCCATCCAGCATCGAGAACCGTGTCGTGCCATCGGGCAGCAGCCCCTGCCCCTGGGTTTCGCGGATCGACTGGCAGAGGTTGGTTTTCGGGTTCAGACAGTATTCGCATTCGCGGCATTCCGGTGTGTAGAGCGGGATCACATGATCGCCGACCTCGAGACTGGTCACGCCCTCGCCGACCTCCACGACCACACCCGCGCCCTCATGGCCGAGGATGGCCGGAAAGATCCCCTCGGGGTCAGCGCCCGAACGGGTGAATTCATCCGTATGGCAGAGGCCGGTTGCCTTTATCTCGACCAGAACCTCGCCGGCGCGCGGGCCTTCAAGGTTCACATCCATCACTTCCAGAGGCTTGCCCGCCTCAAGTGCTACAGCTGCGCGTGTCCGCATGGCCCACTCCCTGTTTTCCTCGTCATGGCGGTGTTTTCGAATTGACGCGTGCCCTTGTCGCCCGCGTGCATCTTCGATATGTATCTTTTCCAGGGTCAGCTTTTCAAGCCTTATTGTCCAGAGGTGGCGGCGGGAATCCGGCGATTTCCGATGCCAGGTTTCGCCTCTCGGGAGCGGATTGCCTTGCCGGACTTCTGATGCCTGTCCTCATGGAACGCCTGCAGGCCATGGTGCAAGCACGGGGTGTCGGAAGGTTTTTTTCCACTGGAAAGCTTCAGCAGTCGCATGCGCGACGAGCTTCTGAACGAAACCATGTTCCGCACCATGGCGCATGCCCGCGCCCTGATCCGGGCCTGGGCCGATGACTGCAACGAGGAAAGGCCTCATTCGGCACTCGGCTACCAGACGCCAAAAGCCTTCGCCGGTTGCTCGACCTGCGCCATGTGGCGTATCGTCCCAAAGGGGCCGGCATCGCATGACAGGATGCGCGAAAGATATCCGACAGTATCCCGGGCAAGCGCATCGCGGGCGGAGCCTTCGGATTGCTCAAGCGCCTGATGCGTTCGAACGGGAATGGCGGATTGACAATTTTCGTGCGGCAACCGATCAATCGGCTCTGACGCAGCATGACGGGGGCGCGGGCATGGGCCTTTCGGCCACGGAAATCGAGGTGGTGGCACCCAACCTGAAAAGGCGTCTTTCCGGCGTGACCGCTACCGTCGTTCGCCTGGTGCCGCTGATGGCCCGGCAGATGGGTGTGGTGGCCACCGGCCCCGGTCTTCCCGGCCATGTGCCGCATGTGCCGCTGTGGCGCGCGGCCCTCCTGCCGCGCGATTGCTGGCGGGTGTGGCATGCGCGGCGCAACACGGAAATGCTGCTCGGGCTTGTGTTGCGCCGCGTTCTGCGGCGTCGTTACCGACTGCTGTTCACCTCGGCCTCGCAGCGTCATCACAGCCGATATACCCGCTGGCTGATCTCGAAGATGGATCATGTGATCGCCACATCGGCAAAAACCGCGGCCTATCTTGAATGCCCTGCAACCGTGATCCTGCACGGGATCGACACCGATACCTTCGCCCCCTGCGGCGATCGCTCAGCCCTGCGCGCGCGCCTTGATCTGCCCGGGGGGCTGCTGGTGGGGTGCTACGGGCGTATCCGTCATCAGAAGGGCACCGATCTGTTCGTGGATGCGATGATCGAAACGGCGCGTGTCGATCCCCGGGTCGTGGGGGTTGTCATGGGGCGCGCCACCGGAAAACACCGGGAATACGAATGCGCTCTGCGCGCCCGGGTGGCTGCGGCAGGGCTTTCCGGGCGCATCCTGTTTCGCCCCGAGGTGCCGGTCAGCGAGATGCCCGCCTGGTATCAGGCGCTTGATCTTTTCGTTGCGCCGCAACGTTGGGAAGGCTTCGGGCTTACCCCGCTTGAGGCAATGGCCTGCGGGGTGCCGGTTCTGGCTACCCGCGTGGGCGCTTTCGACGAACTGGTGAAGCAGGATGAGACCGGCCGCCTGATCGCGGCGGATGATGCGGCCGGAATGGCCGAAGCGCTGCGTGCGCTTGTATCCGATCCGGCGGGAATTCTCCGTATGGGCAGGGCCGCACGGGAGCATGTGCTGGCCAGGTTCCGTCTTGAGCGTGAGGCCGGCGAGATCATCCAGGTTTACAGGGCGTTGCTGGCCCGGAAAAATGCGGCAGGCAATACCACGTGCAATGGGGGCACCCAGACATGAAATACGAACTTCGCCCACCGAAGATGCCCGGTCTGGCCCGCTATCGTGCTCTGCGCCGACGCACGCCCGGGGCTTCCGTCATCCGCTCGCTTGAATACGAGATGCTCGAAGAAATATCGCTTTCGGGCCGGATCCTTGATTACGGGGGCGGGCAGGGGGCCAGCTATGTTTCGCTGCTGCCGGATGACATCGAGCTTCTTTCCGTCAACATCGATACCCAGTACAACCCCACCCATCTTATCGGAGTGGGCGAGGCCCTGCCTTTTGGGGATGGGCATTTTGACGGGGCGATATGCCTCAATGTGCTGGAGCACATCTATGATACCCGTTTCGTGCTTGACGAGATCTTCCGTGTGCTCAGGCCCGGGGGCGTGCTGCATATCTCGGTGCCTTTCATCTTTCGTGTTCACGGCCACCCCGATGACTATTCGCGCCACACCACAAGCTGGTGGCGCGAAACCATGGAACGCACGGGCTTTGCCGAAACGGTGATCGAGCCGCTGGTCTGGGGCAAGGCCAGCAGCGCACAGCTGATCCGCGGCAACGGTCTCTGGCCGGCCTTCACAACCTGGCGCAACATGCTGCACGATATTGCCATGGCGCGGTTGAAATCGAAGGATCGTGCATGCATCAGCGGGCGCTATGGGGCAAGCGTCAGCGCCGTTTCGCCCGGCTGGTGGATTGCCGCGGTGAAGGGAAAGGCGCCTGTCGGCTGAGCCGTTCCGCCCATGGGCCCGCTGCAAGCGCGTCTGCATGGTTGCGCAAATCACGCGCCCGGCGCATGCGGGGGGCCTTGCCGCGCGCCGGACGTTGACAAGGGGCCGGCGGCAGGCCATGCCCTTTCCCCGATGGTTTCAAGCGTCTTGTCTGGAGAGTGAACATGCGCATTGCGATGATTGGTACCGGCTATGTAGGGCTGGTCTCGGGGGTCTGCTTCTCGGATTTCGGGCATGAGGTGATCTGTGTCGATAAGAACCCGGCCAAGATCCACATGCTCGAACGTGGCGAAGTGCCGATCTACGAGCCCGGCCTGGAACAGCTCATGGCCAGGAATGTGGCTGCGGGCCGGCTTTCCTTTACCGGCGATCTGGCGCAGGCGGTGGATGGCGCAGATGCGGTGTTCATTGCCGTGGGCACACCTACCCGGCGTGGCGACGGCCACGCCGATCTGAGCTATGTCATGGCTGCGGCCGAAGATATTGCCCGTGCGCTCACCGGTTATGCGGTAGTGGTTACCAAATCCACCGTGCCGGTCGGCACCAACCGCAAGGTGGCCGAGGTGATCCGCAAGGTCCGGCCAGAGGCCGAATTCGATGTGGCCTCGAATCCGGAATTCCTGCGCGAGGGCGCGGCGATCGACGATTTCATGCGCCCCGACCGCGTGGTCGTGGGGGTGGAAAGCGAACGCGCCCGGCAGGTGATGGAAGAAATCTATCGCCCGCTTTACCTTCGGGACTTTCCGATCATCACCACCGATCTGGAAAGCGCCGAGATGATAAAATATGCGGCCAACGCCTTTCTGGCCACCAAGATCACCTTCATCAATGAAATTGCCGCCCTGTGCGAACGCGTGGGGGCAGATGTGAAGCAGGTGTCGAAGGGCATGGGGCTTGACGGGCGTATCGGCAACAAGTTCCTGCATGCGGGGCCGGGCTATGGCGGTTCGTGTTTCCCCAAGGATACCAGCGCACTGGCGCGCATCGGTCAGGAACACGCCACGCCCATGCAGATCACCGAAACCGTGATCAAGGTAAACGAAGAGGTGAAGCGGCGCATGATTGCGAAGATCATCGATCTGTGCGATGGCTCCGTGAACGGCAAGACGATCGCCATCCTCGGCGTCACCTTCAAGCCCAATACGGATGACATGCGCGAGGCCCCTTCGCTTGCCATCGTGCCGGCGCTGGTGGGCGGCGGTGCGAAGGTGCGGGTCGTCGATCCGCAGGGGCGGCGCGAGGGCGAGGCCCTGTTGCCCGGCGTGGAATGGGTCGAAGATGCCTACAGCGCCACGAAAGAGGCCGACGCGGTGGTGTTGCTCACGGAATGGAACGAGTTTCGCGCGCTTGATCTTGCCCGCATGGCGGGCGCGATGAAAACTCCCCGCATGGCCGATCTGCGCAACATCTATTCCCAGCAGGATGCGCAGGCCGCCGGCTTCACCGCTTACGTGGGGGTGGGGCGTCAGGCAGCCGCCGGCCGCAACTGAGGGGCGCGGCGCGCACCGGCCTCGGGCTTTCGGGGGGCGGGCAAACGCGCAAGGAAAAGCCCCGGGAAATCCCCGGGGCTTCGCTGTTTTGTATCGGCTCTGTGCCTGTGGTTCGTGCCGAAGGCTCAGGCCTTCCTGCGCCTGCGTTTCAGGCCGGCCAGCCCCGCAAGACCACCCAGCAGCAGCACGCCACCGGCAGGCAGCGGCACCGGTGCCGGGTTGTTGTTGGGATCGTCGTCAACCCCCATCTTCGACAGGTAGATCTCACCGTCATCATAGGCGAAGGTAAAGGTATCGACCGTGCCGATGGACTTCAGATCCCAGCTGTCGATCATGCCGGCAACCACGGTATAGACCGAGCCGTTGATGCTCACCGTGCCGTCAAGCAGCTGGTGTCCGGCATCGCGCAGCAGCAGATCGGTGATCCATACGGCGCGATCGAAGATCAGCGTCAGGGCTTCGCCCATTCCGATGTTGTCATCCCCCGGGAAGGCACCGCCGTTCGAGCTGCACTCGCTCAGCGAGCCGTTCCAGCCCGAGTGGCACACGCCAAGCCCGGCCGGCCCCGAACCATCGGTTCCGTCAAAAAAGGCATGCGTCAGGTCGCCAAGCGGATCGCCCGCCCAGGTGCCCTTGGCATCGGTGATGGTAATACCGTTGTCAGTGACGCTGCCGCCGGTTACCTGATCCCAGCTGCCTTCCTGCCCGGCATTGGCTGCCTTGTAGACGTCTGCCATCGCGGCAAAATCGAATGACGCCGTTGCGGCCGTTGCAGAAACAGGGCCAAAAGCCACTGCACCCAGCAAGGCTGCGCCGAAAATGTGTTTCTTAAGCATATGCGTTCTCCCGTTACCCGAACACGTTTCCAACTCACTCACATGCAGAACATACAATAGACAGATTCCTGCCACAATTGCACAAATGTGGCTTTCTGCATTATTTGCACAACCATGAAGGGAGCGGGGGCGCGCGGCATATCCTCAGGTGATGAGTTGGCCTGCTTGTTGAACCTTCTTGACCCTTCCGCCCGGGTGCCCTTCCCGTATTCCGGGTGCCCGGACGAATCAGGCCGGGCAGGTGCGAAACGATTTGAACAGCAGAGACAATCGGGTTAGGCACCGTGTCCCATGAGTGGTGATGTGCAATCAACGGTTCTGGCCTGTGCGGTCGAACGATGGCTGCCCCGTATGGGCGATCCGACGGTGATGGGGTGGCTCACGGTGGCGGCTTACGGCATTTGTGCCGTTACGGCCCTGCATCTGGTCCGGCACGCGCCATTTCCGCCCGTTACCCGGCGCCGGGAAAGACTGTTCTGGACGATGCTCGGCATCCTGATGGCCTTTCTGGCGGTGAACGAGCAGCTTGACCTGCACAGTTTCGTCACCGATCTGGGGCGTTGCATCGCCCGCCAGCAAGGATGGTATGAAAGCCGCCGGATCGTGCAGCGTGAATTCATCCTGGTGCTTCTGATTGCAGCCGGGCTGGTCTTGCTGGCCTTTGGCTGGTTGCTGCGTGGGGCCGTGCTGCGCAACTGGCCGGCCCTGCTGGGGCTCATGATCGTGGGAGGCGTGGTGCTGCTTCGCGCGGTGAGTTTTCACCATGTCGATACGGTGATCTATGTGCCCGTTCTGTTTGGCGAGCGCCTGCACGAGTTCGTCGTACTGGCGGGACTCGGGCTGATCTTCTGGGCTGCCAGGCGCCAGTTGCGCAGGGCATGGCGCTGATCGCCGGGGCTGTCTGCATCCCGGGCCCTTCCTGACCTTTTGACAGAATCACCGCATGGGGTGCATCATCGCCATGTGGGGCAGTTTTTTCAGCCCTTGATGATTCCTTTTTCGGTCGGGCCGTTTCGGGGCCTGCCAGAATGCGTTTGGATTTTTGATATGAAACATGTGTTTCCGTCACGCTGGCCTGGCCAGTTCCTTGTTTCGCGGTCGGTATCAAGGATGCCCGAGAGCAGGCGCCATCGGCTGCATGCCCATGAGATCCTGGCCTTCGACCCTCTGCAGGTGATCCCCGTGGAAGATGCCCGAGGGCAGCGCGTGGGCGCGTTTCTCGGCACGCCGGTCGATTATCGGGCGAAGAAGGTTCTTGCCGGGGTGCACCGCACGCAAACGGCCGCCGATACGGATGTCGATGCCTTTGTCGCGGGCGAAATTCTCGGACTTGCCGGCAGCTTCCTGTTCCTTCTCGATCTGCCCGGAACTGCCCGCCTCTACATGGATGCGGCCGGTTCGCTGCCGGCGGTTTACGAGCCCGAAACCCGCCGTGTCGCCGCAACCAGCCTGCAACTCCTGACACCGGAGAACGCTCCGGCCCGTTTTCGCCGGGATCTTTACGAAACGCTGGGGATCCTGCGCGAGGGCTGGTTTCCGACCGGGCTGACCGCGCATGAGGGGATCATGCGGATGATACCCAACCACTATCTTGATCTGCACGATTTCACTCTGCATCGGTACAGGCCGCGGCGTGCCGTTCCGCGCGCCACTTCACCCGAAGAGGCCTGCGGCCGCATCCTGAAGAACATGCGGGAGATCATGCTTCCCTTCCTGAAGCGCGAGGGGCTGAGCATAACCCTGACTGCCGGCAACGAAACCCGGATGCTGCTGGCTGCGGCACGTCCCTTCCGCGAGAAGGCCGAATTCGTGACGGTGGTCTCCGACCAGGCGCGGCTTGATCGGGTGCGGGCCGACGAACTGGCCACGCGGTTCGGCCTGCGGCATCGCCATGTGCCGCTGCGCTTCGCCACCGAAGAACAAGGTCGCCTGTGGCACGCCCTTACCGGCTATACCCTTGGCGGACCGCACATGCAGACCCACCCTACCAGCGCGTATCTTGCGCCTGATACCTGGCTGGTAGGAGGTGTAAGCGGCGAAGTGGGGCGCGGTTTCTTCTGGCGTCCGGGGGATGATGACGATACCGATATCACCCCCGAAGGTCTGTGGGCGCGGATGGGCATGCCGCCGCACCCCGAAGGGATCGCCGCAACGGCCGCCTGGCTCCGGGGGGTGCGCGGCCTTCCGGCATTGCTGATTCTCGATCTTGCCTATCTTGAACTCAGGGTTGCATGCTGGGGCTTCGTGACAATATATGCCAGCCACGTACGGCGCATGCTGCAGCCGCTTGTGGCACGGGAAATCTACGAGGCCATGCTTTCGCTGCCGCCTGAATGGCGGCGCATGCAGGGCCACAGCAACCGCATGGTGCGCGAAGTGATTCGCCAGGGGTGGCCGGCGCTGCTGGAACTGCCGATCGGCTGCTATGGCGACTGGCGCGATCGGACCGATCTGCTGAAGCGTGCCCTGCGCAAGCCCTATCTGGTGGCGAAGGTGCTGCGCAAACGCTTTGCCTGATGCGCTTTTCCGGCCGGGTCAGGGTTTTTCCCGCCAGCGGCTCTCGAGGCTGCCGCCGTTGCGTGCAGCCAGCAGCGTCAGCATTCGCCAGGCCCGGTACAGACGAATCCCGGCCAGCCCTGTCAGCGCCTTGAACCGTCCGCGCCAGCCGCCCGCAATGCGCTGCGAACGCAGCACGCGCAAGGCCGAGAACAACGGCGAACCGGCCACCAGCAGCGCCCGCGCCGCCCACCGGAGCCGCCAGAAGCGGCGGTGTCTGTCGCGTGCATGGTCATGGGCGATATGGCGATCCCATTTGCGGGCAAGCTCGGCAAAGCTTTCGCGTGCCGGATGCCAGACAATCATGTCCGGCGCCCATGTGATCCGGTATCCCCTTGCCGCGGCGCGCCGGCCCCAGTCGCGGTCTTCGGCGATGCCGATGCCGGCAAAGGGGCCGACATCGGCCATCACCTCGGCCCGTACCGCCATGTTGCCGGTGCCGGTAAAGCCCTGACGGGCGATGTAATGTTCCATCCGATAGGCGAATTCGCTTTCATAGGCTTCCCAGATGTCGGGTCGGTCGGGTGTCCGCAGCAGGATCCGCACATCGCCCCCCAGAATATCGGCGCCATTCGCCATATGGCCGGCGATGCGGGCCAGCCAGTCCTCGGCGGCAACGCAATCGGCATCGATGAAGGCCAGGATGTCTCCCCGGGCATGGGCCACGCCCAGATTGCGTGCCGGGCCGGGCCCCGGCTCGGTCTCCTTGAGCAGCCGTGCGCGGGAACAGGCCGCCACCGCAGCCTCGGGCAGGATGTCCGAACCATTGTCAACCACGATGATTTCCACCTCATGGCTGTTCGCATCCTGCCCCTCGAGCGCGGCAAGGCAGCGTGCCAGCGGCACGGGCTGGTTGAAATGGGGGATGATCACCGTAATCAATGGCTGCTCTCCTTGTGGTCGTCGCCGCAGCAGGGCGCAGCGGGCCGGACAACGGGCAATGCCCTGATCTGCACCAGCAGGGCCGCAATGGCAATATCAGGGCATGATCGGGGCAGAAACGGGTTTTTGTGGCTCCTGCGGCAACAATGCCGCCCTTCCCCCGGCCGGTTGGCGGGAAGGGCTGGCCTTGCCGCAGGAACCGGTTTAAGAGCCGGAAAACCTTGGCTTCAGGCATCCCATGCACATCCGGTTCCACCAGCGTTTTCAGGCACTGCCCCCCTTCGTGCAGAAGGCCGGGCTTTCCTTCGGATTGCGCTTTGGCGGGCTGTTCATCCAGTTCCTCATCTCGGTTCTGGTGTCCCGCCTTCTCGGGGCCGAGCGTTTCGGGGCCTTCACCTATGCCTTTGTCTGGGCCACCATGCTGGGAACCTTCCTGACCTTCGGCCTTTCGCGGCTGGCGGTTCGGGAGATCCCCCATTTCCTCAGCCGCCAGGACCGCGGGCATGTGCTTGGCTATATCGCCGTTACGGGAGGCACGATCCTGGCCGGTGGGGTTCTTTCAGGGATGTTCCTGCTGGTGCTGGAGCAGATGCGTATCCTGGTGCTGGCGCCCGGCTGGCTGGCGGTGGCGGCGGTGGGGTTGGCCCATGCGGCGATCCTTTCCCTTGCAGGGCTGCTGAACGGTTTCCAGATCATCATCTGGCCGCAGTTCATCGAAAGCATCCTGCGCCAGGCCATCTATGCCGCGCTGATCGGGGGGGCGCTCTGGGCCGGCTGGATGATCACCCCCCGCAACCTGTTTCCGCTTTATCTGGCCAGTGCGGTGCCGACGCTTCTGATGCTGGTGCTGCTGTTGCGTGGCGCCCTGCGCCGGCAGATACCCGGATCCGCGCCGCTCACGACCGATGGCGCGCTTCTGTGGTACAAGAGTGCGGTGCCGCTGCTGCTCAGCGTTTTTGCCGGCTTCTTCAATTCCAACCTCGATATCCTGATGATCGGCTCGATGCTGGGTGATCTGGAAACCGGTCTGTATCGGGCGGCAGTGCGCGGCGCGCTTCTGGTTTCGATTGCCAACATGGTATCGCTGCAGGTGCTGGGGCCGATGCTGTCGCGCGCCCTGGCCGAACAGAACGAGGCCGGAGCGCAGCGCTTCCTGGCCTGGGGGGCGCTGGTTTCCTTTGTCGCCGGAATCTCGATCGCGCTGCTGCTGGCGCTTTTCAGCCATCCGTTTCTGGCGCTGTTCGGGTCCGAATTCCCCGCGGCGACCGATGCCATGCGCCTGCTGCTGGCCGGTCAGGCGATCAACGTGCTGGTGGGCGGAGCGGGTATCCTGCTGGTTCTGCAGCGTCAGGAACAGCGGGTGCTGATGACAAACCTGACGGGGCTGGCTCTCAACGCGGTGCTGAATTTCGTGCTGATCCGGATCTGGGGGATCGAAGGAGCGGCGATCGCCACCGCGATCACCACCGCATTTGTGGGGCTGCGGCTGCTTTCGATCGTGCTTGGGCAGAAGCGTTTCGATCCCACCCTGTTTTCGGCGTGGCGCTTGTGGCGTGCGCGCCGCAGCCGTTAGCGAAACATGGGGGAATGCAAACAGACCGCCCTTCGGGCCTGCCTGCTGTATTGAAGCGGCAAAGGCCCGTATAAGCATTTTGCGAACCAGCAGGAAGCCCGCTTGCCGAGTGATGACAGACCAGTGGAACAGATAACACGAACACATGCCGACAGCCATTCCGATGGGCTGTTCTGTGTGATTGCGGCGTCAAATGACGAAGACTGCCTGAAACGCAATCTTCTGTCGTCCGAGATGATCCGCTCGGGGCGGGTGCCGCTGCATGTCGAGCGCGGTGCGCTCTCGGCCGCCCAGGCCTATAACAGCGGCCTTGATGCCACCCGGGCACCGATCGTGATCTTCGCCCATCAGGATACCTATTTCCCGCCCGGCTGGGACAAGACGCTCGGGCAGGCGCTGGATGTTTTGCAGGAACTTGACCGCAGCTGGGCGTTGCTTGCACCTTTCGGCATATCGGTTGATGACTGGCGGCTGGCATTCGGGCCGGTCTGGTCGTCAAGCCTGGGGCAGGTCATCGGCCACATGCCCGAAGGTTTTCAGCCGGTTCAGAGCTTCGACGAACTTGCCTTCGTGATGCGGCGCGATGCCGGCCTGCGCTTTGACGAGGGCCTGCCGGGCTTTCACCTGCACGGGCTGGACATGGCCCAGAGCGCATGGACACAGGGCCTTGGCGCCTATGTCACGGCCCTGCCGCTGGTGCATAACGATGTATTCCACGGTGTCCTGCGGCGGGATTTTTCCGAAGCCTACCACTATCTGCGCCGCAAGTGGCGGCATCGCCTGCCGCTGTATTCGCCGGTGCTGCGGCTGTCGCGCCACGGGCTGGACCTGCCGCTGCAGCGGCTGCGGATGTTGTGGTCGTTCAAGAAGCGCCGCCGCCTTTCTCTGGACTCGCACCGCCCGGGGCAGCATTATTCCCGGGCCTGCAACTGGGAATGATCCCGGCCGGCAGGCTGTCGAAAGGGGGCGATTAGCATGCACGGGATCCGGTCTGTATGGTTGCTGGTCCTGCTGGCCGTCGCCCTTTCGGGGGGGGCGGCAGCAGCGCGTGACATCTTCGTTGCTCCCGAAGTGCGAGAAACAGGAGACGGCAGCGCGGTGCGCCCCTATGCCACCCTTGAGCAGGCCTTTGCATCGGGGCGGATCGAAGGGGGCGACAGGCTGATCCTGGCCGGCGGTGAATACGGCGGCCTGACACTCAAGAATCTGCGTTTCGCGAAACCGGTCGAGATCACCGCAGCACAAGGCGCCACGGCACATTTCGATCAGATCCTGATTGCTGCCAGCAGCGGGCTGATCCTGCGCGGCCTCAGCGTCTGGCCGAGCCGGCCCGAACCCGGCCCGACGGCGGTTGTCCAGACCCTTTCGAATGCGAGCGATATCGTGTTCGACCGGCTCGATGTCCGCTCCACCCGCGATGCTGCCGGCTACATGTCGTGGTCGCGCGGGGAATGGCTGGCCGTCAAGCGCGGCGGGGCCTTCCTGCGGGGTGAACGCAACACGATTTCCAACAGCCGCTTCACCGGTTTCTACATGGGGATCGTCACGACAGGGCCCGATTCGTGGATCATCGGCAATCGCGTTTCCGGCTTCAGCGGCGACGGGATGCGCGCCCTTGGCGATGGCAGTCTGGTCGAGGGCAACCTCGTGCAGGACTGCTTTCAGATCAACGCCAACCATGCCGACGGCTTCCAGTCGTGGTCGCGCGGCCGGAACGGCAGGGCGGGGGGCGGCATCCTGCGGGGGCTCAGCCTGATCGGCAACCGGATCATCGAGTGGACCGGCCCCCCGCGTCACCCGCTGCGTTGCGAACTGCAGGGAATCGGCCTGTTCGGCGGGATGTATCAGGATCTCACGATCCAGAACAACATCGTGGCGGTGCGGGCCTGGCACGGCATCGCGGTTTACGGGGCGCTCGATACGATGATCGTCAACAATACGGTGGTGAATGCGGCCGGTCCGAACCGCAAGCGCCCGTGGATCGGGGTATTCGATCACAAGAACGGCACGCCTTCGCAGCGGGTCGTGGTGGCCAACAATGTGGCGATGGCGTTCGTTCTTCCTGCCGATCTGGCGCATGATCGGCGCATGCGCAACCTCGATATCTTTCTGCCGCCCCGGCATCTGCGTGCCCCCTACGAAGGCGACTTTCGCCCGCTTCCCCGGGGAGGGCTGGTGGATGCGGGCGAGATGCGCTTTGCGCCGCCCCGCGACATCGAAGGCGTCAGGCGCCCGCAGGGGCGGGCCCCCGATCTTGGTGCGTACGAACTGCACTGAGCGCATTCCCGCCGTTCAGCGGCACGTCTTCCCCAGGGCAGCGGCAACAATTTCGGCCAGCTCCGGCACGATCACACGCTCGGCCGTTTCCGGACGGGGGTGCAGCCCGTCGGGCAGATGCCGGCGCAGATCCGGCAGTGCCTGCCAGCGCGGATAGAGATCGGCCAGCCCCACATCCTGTTCTTCCGCCAGGGTGCGATAGGCTGCGTAATGGGCGGCCAGCCGCGGGCGGATCCAGCCCCGAGGGCCAAGGGCCGGCGAGGTTGTCATCAGCAGGATGCGGGCTTGCGGCAGATGCCGGCGCAGCCCGGCAATCAGGGCCGTATGCTGCCTGTGGGCGGCGGAGAGGGAAACGCCGTCGGAAAGATCGGCATCGTTGATCGCGAATTCCACGATCACCAGATGTGGCGCGGCTTTGGCCACGGCGCCGATCTGGCCCTGCCCCCAGGCCGAGCCGGCACCGGGGCGGGTAAGGCGGCGCAATTCCACAGGCCGGTCAAGACAGGTTTCAAGACGGCGGACAAGGGTTTCGGGCCAGGTCTGGCCCTTGTGGCTGAGGCTGGTGCCAAGGATCACGATGCGCAGGGGGCCGTCGGGCGGCAGGCCAAGCGGCGCAAGCGCGCGGTCAGCGGGGGGGGCTGCGCCGGCCGTCTGCCACGGGGGCCTCAGCCAGAGCGCCGTGGCCCCGGCCAGCGCCACCAGAATTCCAAGGATCGCGATGCGTCGTTTCACGCCTCGCCCTTTTCGACCAGGGCGTTTTCGGTCGCATCGGCATCGGCAAAGCGGCCGTAGGGGCCAACATCGATGTCGCGTTTCAGGATGCGCGCCGGATTACCGGCCACAACCGAGCGTGGCGGCACCGATTTCGTTACCACGCTGCCTGCCCCAACCACGCAGTTGTCGCCGATCTCGACCCCGGGCAGGATCAGGCTGCGCCCGCCGATGAAGCAGTTTTCGCCGATGCGGGTGTGCACGTAAAGCCCGCGGGTGCGGTCATGGGTAAGGATGCGCGCTTCAAAGGCCACATAGGAACGGGCGCCCACATGCACGCCCTTCGGGAAGGTGCGGTCGAATTTCGCAGACAGGGAAAATTCGGCGGTGGGATGGATGTCCATGCCCCAGAAGCGGTTGAGATACCAGCGCTTCATGTCCACCAGCACCCGGCGCAGGGCGCGCAGGCGGTTGAGGCCGCGCGCCCTTGCCTTGCGGTAGGGCCTTGCCTGGTGTCCGGTCATCGCCTTGCTCCGGCCCGGTTGTGCGGGGCGGGTTCGCCGGCGGGTTTGACGGCGGCCTCGTCGCGGGCATAGTCGCGCAGCCACACGCCCGCCCCCAGCAGGAAGCACACGAACACATAGACCGCCCCCCACACGTGCACCGTCATCAGCACGAATACCAGCCCCACCAGCACCACCATCAGCCCGGTGCGCTGATGGGCGATCCAGGGATCGCGGACCTTCAGCGATGACAGGCGGATGATCGTGCCGAGAAAGGCGGCGGCGATCAGCAGGAAGCCGGGAAAACCGTGGCGCATGGCCATCAGCAGCCAGAAGTTGTCAACACTGGCCGCGTGCAGCCAGCGGGGGCGTACCCAGTCGTTCATGCCAAGGCCGAAGACGGGATGCGCCCAGACATTGTCCATGCCGAAATTGAAGATGTTGATCCGCATGTAGCCATTGTGGGCGCTGAAGGCGGCGTAAGAGATGAACACCTCGATCGGGGTGCGGTTGGAAAGCAGATCGACCACCACATAGGCAAGGATCCCGAGGCCCAGAAGAATCTTCCAGTGGTGGCGCACGCCGTGCATCAGCTTGTCCCACGTCACCAGGCCGATCTGGGCGATCAGCGCCAGATAGGCCCCGCTTGAAAGCGAAAAGAACGTGGCCACGGCCGGCATCCAGGCCCTGCGCCAGCCCATGATTCCCCTGCCGCCGTTGCGGTTGGCGTAATAGAGCAGACCAAAGGCCGAGGCTGCGAACACCCCGAACAGGATCGGGTGTTCGAATACCATCTGACTGCGATACATCCCCAGGCGCTGTTCGTATTTGCCGCTTGCATGCACCCAGGGATGGGTCTGGCCGATCATGTCGGCGATTTTCGCGAAAACCCGGATACCGGTAAGGGATTCCAGGATCGCGGCGGGTACGAACAGCAGCATGATGATGGTCAGTGCCCGGATCAGAACATCGAAATCCTGCCGGTTGCGCACCAGAACCCGGCCGGCAAGAAACCCGCCCAGGGTTTCGATGGCGGTGATGGCGATCAGTTCGAACTGGCTCAGGCCGTGGTTGACCAGAAGCGTGACGGCGATCCACAGAACGAAGGCGAAGATCAGGAAATCGATCCCGAATATCCGCCCCGCGCGGCCGCTGACCCAGATTGCGAACAGGGGTATGATCGCAACCAGAAGCACCAGCCGGTAAGGCGTAAGGAGCAGGGGGCCGGCATGGAATTTCAAGGGAATGACAAGGCTGAAAAGAAACAGCATCAGCACCAGCTGACGCCGTGTGCGGGCCTGGGGGACATCGGCCGGGGCATCGGTCGGGGTGGCGGTGCCGGCGGTTTCGGATCTGCCGGAAACGGCGGGCTCGCGCACATTGCCGCGGGGGGCCTTCTGCCAGGGCCGGCGGGCCGGCTCTGACGGGCTTTCCGGCGCGGGGGCGGGGCGGGCGGCAGATACGGTCTCGGCCAGCGCGCCAACCGGCCCCGAGGCCACCGGCATGCGCCGCCTCTGGCCGTCACCGGGGGCGTTCCCTGCCGCCGTGCGGCGCTTCCTGTCGTGCGAAAACCGAGTATACCGCGTTGCCATGCCCGCTCCTGATCAGTCGCCTGTGGCGCCCTGCCGGCAACCTAACGCCTTTCGTGGCGAAACGGTAGCGCCCGCAGGGAAAATCGATGGCCGGCTCATTTCCGCTGTCTTGTGCGGGCCACACCGGCCATCATGTCGGCGACTGCCTGTTCGTAAAGCGCCAGGCGCTCGTGCCCTTTCGAAAGTGCCGGAGTGATGTCGGCGGCCAGTGCGGTGCGCCGGGCGAAGGCATCGCCAATCCTTGCCACGATCTTCTCTTCGCTTTCACTGGTACAATCCACCGTGTGTTCATAACCGAGCGAGCCGAACAACCCGGCAAACTTGCGGCTGTAGGCCATGGGCACCACCGGCACGCCGGCGGAAAAGGCGGCGATGCAGCTGTGCATGCGTGCCCCCATGAAGAAGTCGAGCCCGGCGATGAAGCTCTTGGCCTCGATCGGAGAGGTGAAGCGCGGCGCCACCTGAAGTTCCGGGAATTCCTGCGCCAGCTCGGCGCAAACCCGGTAATCGTCTTCAACCGGCTGGCTTTCCGAGATCACATGCGGCACCAGGATGATCTCGGGGTCGGCGCGATCCTTGCGCAGGCGGGTGATGATCTGTCGCATCAGGGAAGGATAATCAACGCTGAGGCCGAACATGTTGCGCCCCGTATAGCCGCCATTCATCAGCAGGCCTGAAACATTGATCCCCACCCGCGGGCGCGAATCCGCCGGACGGGGCGGATCATCAGACGGGGGCGGATCATGAGGCAGGCGCAGGGCCACGTCGCAGGCTTCCACGATCCTGCCCCGATAGCCAAGTGCGCGCAGATGTTCGACTGAAGGGCGATCGCGGGTGCACACCAGCGTGCAGCGGTTCAGCGAATATCGTGCAAGCACCCTCGAAATCCGGCGGCGGAAAGGGCCCATCGTCTGCGGTGCCAGCACATAGGGCTTTCCCGCAAGATGAGCACGGAATTTCATCAGGAACATCAGGATCAGGCGCTTGCGGCCATAGATATCGGCAAAGCTGTCGCCGCCACCGATATCCACCACCATGTCGGCTTCGCGAAGCAGGCGGCCAAAGCGGCCCGGACGCACCAGCTCCCGTGCGGTGATCCGTTCGATGGTGATGTCGCTGCCTTCCACATAGGGCGCACGGGGGTTGTGCCAGTCGATCAGGGTAAAGCGCACGCGTTGCCCTGCCTGCTGCGCCGCCGCCCGCAGGATGGCGATATCGGCAAGGGTCAGCGCACCGACACCAAGGTTGTCGGACTGGGCGGAATGAAGAATGAGACATATGTTCAGCATGAGGTATCGACCGGACCTTCCCGGAAGCGGCAACCCGCACGCCCTAGCACAGGGATCCGGGCTTGTTAACCGGAAAAGCGCCCCTTGCGGGAATTGCCGCCGACCCGCCCCTGAAGCACCCGGCGCACCATCCCGAGAAAATTCTTCAGGTTGGATTTCAAGGGGTTCTGGCGGGCGCAGGCCCGCAGGCGATACCCCCGGTATCGCGGAATCACCTTGCCGGTGAGCCGCAGCCCCAGAAGCCGCGCCAGCAGCGCGCGCCGCCGTCCTGCCTGGCCGGGCTGCATGCGCGCAAGCCCGGCCACGTCGAAGGGCGCGGTGGTCAGTTTTCCGGATGCCCTGGCAGCTTCCAGCAGCCGGGCGCCCCGGGCATTGCGCGCCACGATCAGGCTGCTGCCCGCACGCTCTTCGAACAGCGGATAGCCCCGGTCGTCCACTTCCCAGGCATCGGCACAGACGATATCGGCAGCCATCGCCGTGCCGTCGGCGCAGATCTTGCAGCGATGCTGGACATGGCGCGAAAGAATGCCGCCCCAGCTTTCGTGATAGCTCATGCTGCGTTCTCCGCCCCCGGCAATGACAGCGGTGGCACGTCCGGGCCAGCCGTTGCCGCGATAGCGGAAGCGCACCACTTCGCCGGGCCTTGTGCCAAGGGCGGCAAGCACCTCTTCGGCTCCGGTCTGCGAAGGCACTCCGGCGCAGAAGAACGAAAGCATCCAGGGGAAGGTTTCGCGCAGGCGTGCATCCTGCCGGCAAAGCACGCGCAGCGCCGCCACGTCGCAGGGCTTGCCGACAAGGGCGAAACGCTCGCCGCTTGCAACCAGCGGCGCAAGATCGGCCAGAGGAGCCGAAGGCGCATAGCGCGATCCGGCCGCCGCCAGCAGTTCGTTGCGATTGCGGCTGATTACCGTGCGGTTGGCCACCGGGTTGTCGGGGTCGGCGGCGATTTCGACAACTCCGTCAACGGCCCTGCTTTCCAGAAGGTGCAGCAGAAGCGCCGAAAGCGCCCCGCCGGAAGATGCGGCAAAGCGCAGTTCTTCGTCATTGGCATGGCCGGTGTGCATTGCGGCATAGGGCCCCCAAAGCACATGGTGGTGGAGAGTGTCCTCATCCGGCGGCAGCAGGGAAAGGCCAGGGCAGGCTGCGGCGATGCGCTGCTCTGCAACTGTATCCAGCGGCGCCTTCTGGCACGGCCGCAGCCAGCCGGGCGGCTGCATTTCCATGGCGATCCGCCCGGGAGCGATCAGCGCACAGGCCCCGCAGCCCGCGCAAAGATCATTGCCGAGCACCCGCGCAAGCGCCGGCGATGAAGGGGGGGGTGAAGTGCTGTGGCGTGCCGTCACGGATCTGGCCTCGTTACCGAAAGGGAACATTCCTGCCCAAAAGCCGCGGTTTGGCGGTCGATGCAAGCCCTTTTCACCTGTTCCCCTTGCGGCCATCCATGCTATGAGCCGCGCGCGCCACATCAGGTGCGTCTTGCAGGCAGCGTTCGGGAAGGTTCCTTTCATGCAGGGAAATTCGCAAGATACACGCCCCCTCGGTGTGATTGTCGTGACTTTCAACGCCGAAGACGTGATCCTCGATTGCCTCGAAAGCCTGCTGGGCGCGCGGGGCGCGGATCTGCGTATCGTGGTGGTGGACAATGCTTCTGATGACGGCACGCTGGAAGCGATCCGTGCCTGGGCCGCGGGCACGGCGCCTTATCGCCCCTCCGCCGATCTGGCGGTTCCCCTTTCGCCCTGTGCCAAACCCGTGCCGGTGGCGGAATGCGAAGCCGAAGGCCCTTTCCCTGCCGCCCCCGGGCGGTTGACCGTGATCCGATCTTCCGTCAACCGGGGCTTTGCCGGCGGGGTCAACCTGGGTCTTGTGGCTGCGGCGGCGGATCGCGACATCAAGGATTTCTGGATTCTCAATCCCGACAGCATCACCCTCCCCGAGACTCCCGCCCGCTATGCGACCTGTGCCAATGCCAATTCGGGCTATGGGCTGATGGGGGGGCGCACCTGCTACATGGCGCCGCCGGATCAGATACAGATCGATGGTGGCACGGTGAATTTTTTCACCGGCGTCACCCACAACATAAACCTTGGCTGCCGGCACCCCGAAACGCCCGCCCCGGAAAGCAGAGATCTCGATTTCGTTACCGGCGCCAATCTGGTGGTGTCACGGGCCTTCTACGAAAGCATCGGCCCCATGCGCGAGGATTACTTTCTCTATTACGAAGAGGTTGACTGGGCGCTGCGTCGGGGGGATTTTCCGCTACTCTACTGCCCCGGCGCCCTGGTTCATCACCGGGCCGGTACGGCGATCGGATCGCCCACTCTGGCGCGTTTCGCCTCGCCCTTTTCGCTCTATTTCAAATATCGCAGCCGGATGAAGTTCATCCGACGGTTCCGCCCGCTTTCCCTGCCGGTGGCTTATCTTTACGCTCTGGCGAAGGCGGCACAGATCCGGCTCGGGGGAGGGCGCGAAGAGGCCCGGGCGCTGGTCGCCGGGCTGCATGGCCGCCCGCCGCCCGAAGCGGTGCGCGCGCGGCTCTCGGAAGATGCCGCACGCCTTGCCTTCGGAGGCTGAGCTTTCGGCCGGGTCTCATGTATATTGCCCCGTCACGATAAGCGTTCCTCCAGTGCCGCGGTTCACGCCGTTGTTCCACTCGGCAAGCGTCATGTCCTCGCCAAGCACGATGTGGCCTGGCGGCAGGTCGTATACCGGAGCGCCGTTGGCGTAGAACTTGGCAACGTCGGCAGCCTCGGCAGGCCCGCCAATGTCAACCTGCGCACTCGGATCGACATACACCTGGCTGATCTCCGTGAACCCGCAGCTTGCGCCGCCGGAACTTGTGGCAAACAGCCTTGGCGCGGTATGCAGGTTGAAGTTCTGCGTGATCGGCTTGGTGCCGAGATCAACGCCATCAACCCACAGCTTGGCCACGCCCTTGGCCACGTCCACGACCAGCAGCACGTGCTTGCGCGTTGTCAGGTCTGCCGCGCCAGTCCATGTCTGGTTGAACACCACGGTTCCGGCGGTGTTCTTGAACACGCAGCGGATGTTGCCGTTGTTGTAGATGCGGACACTGCTTGATACGTTGGCAAGCGGCAGGCCGTAGGTTGCCGGGTATGCAGACGTGGCAGAGAATGCCAGCGTCAGCTTGTCCAGGTCTGCCGTTGCCATGTCGGTTGCAAGCGCCCGAACCGTGTTGGTGTTCTGGTTCACATAGGTCACGGTGCCGCTGACCGGCAGACCGGTGATGACCATCTCGGCGCTGCGCGGCATCGGCTCGGCCCATATCCCTGGCGCTGCCGTCCAGCCCGGATCGAGCAGCGGCCAGTCCTTGGAAACCTCGTTCTGCCCGTCAACCAGCGGCTTGTAGAAGCCTGACGCACCACCGGCGCCGAACCTGATCGCGTCGTTGTTGGCGAACGCGGTCGTCGGCGTGATGCGGATGATCCGGTTTGCCGCGTCCTGTATGGCCGCCGTGAACCCGCTTGCGGACCACGCGCCGCCCTGCCTGATCTCGAACCCGGCAAGGCCGGTGTAGTGGGCTTCTCCGGTCGGCGGTGTCTCGCCGGCCTGCGCGCGGCGCGTGGTCAGCGTCCCGGTGCCGGAAAGCTGAACATCCACGAAGGCGCCTGACGGGTCCACTGCGCTGATCGAGAAGGTCGCCGGCGGTGCGGTCAGCGCCCCTTGTGCGATCAGCAGGTTGCGGGCGAAGCCCTCGGTCATCAGCTTCGTGCCCTCGGTGCTGCCCTGGTTCGGATGCCTGTCGCTGATCCAGTCGGTGCCGGTGTTGTCGAGACGGCCCATCAGCGGATGTGTCCACGGCATCAGGCCGGCCGGCGCGATCTCCTGCGTCCTCGTGTCGGCATGGAAGTCAACGTAACCCTGCCGCAGATCGGCGTGCGTGTTGCTGCCTGCGTCGTCGGTCGAAACGAGGATATCCGCGTTCGGGATATATGGCAGCGGCGGCGCCTGGACCAGCCTGGTGTCCGCGCGCGAGAACAGCCCGCGCCCGCGCTGATCTGCCGGCGCGTCGAAGTCCCACAGGCAGTGATCGACCGTGCCACTGGTATGCGCAGTGCCAAGCGTGAAGGTGTTACCGGTCACGTATTGGCCGAAGTAGAACGGCGCCCACTGGTCAAGGAACGGCTGCGTTGCCATGTCCGCCACGAACCACATCTCGTGCAGGATGCCGATCTCGGAGCCGTTGTTGCGCACCCAGTCAACAACCTGCTGCAGGACCGACCACCGCCGCCCGGTAACCGGATCGTTCAGCGCGTCGTTCATAAGCTCATAGCGCCCGGTGCCCTCGTGGTGCCCGTCCACGTAGAGATACTTGCGCCCCGGCGTGTGTGCCGACAGCACGTTCGACAACACGGCGATGGCCCGCGTCAGCGAAGTGTCGCTGGTGATGAAGTGATGCACGGTCTGCGGGTTGGCGGCCTCGTCGTTGTCGATCCGCAGAACCTGCAGCGCGTCAGGGTCGGAAACCGTGATCGGCCCGGGCATGGACGAGCCGCCGAACGCACTCATCATGTAGTCAAGTTCAGACTGGCCGAACATCAGGAACACGGTGCCCGGCGCGAAGGTGTTGGTTGTCTGCGCCGTGATCGTGGTGTCGGATTTCAGCCGCACCTGCGCCGCCTGCCATGCGCCGTCGTCGTTCGTCGCCAGCAGCGTGCCGGACCAGTTGCCGGACCCGTCAGACGTTGCAATGTCCTGCCACGTGTTCGCGCCGCGGTCGAACGCCTGCACGATCTCGCCGGGCGAAGCAGTGCCGGAAAGCGCCACCTTCGCCTGCCCACCGCCGGCCTGCCCGATCCTGGCGTCTATCACCATCTTGTCGCGCGGCAGGTCGTTGACGGTGAGGTTCAGGGTTGAAACGGTGAAGGATGTGCTCACCACGCCGCTACGTTTCGTCCAGCCGTTTTCCTGGAACATCACCACATCATAGGTGCCTTGCGGATGCGCCACCGCACCCTGAAGCGTGACACTGCCCGGAATGGTCACAGCCGTATGGCCGTATTCCAGGGCACCGGCGATGCGGCGCTCCTTGATCTCGCGGACATCGCTTGTTGCCGTGCCGGCCGGCACCACTGCCCAGAAGATGGGATTGTGCGAAACATTTGTGCTGACGGCGCAGGACATGATCCCGCCCGCGGCGCTGGCCAGGGGGTTGGCAAGCACCGGCTGCGGGGCCAGTGCGTCATCCAGTTGATAGGCCGATTGCGGCGCGCCTGGCGCAAGGCTTACCAGCGCGCCCGGGCCCTTGCCCGCGGCGGCTCCCGCAGACACGACGAAGGCTGGCAGGATGTCGCCCAGGGTATAGCTGTCCTGCTGGGGCAACTGCCAGCCGGGCAGGGTGGCATTCCAGTCTCCGGCCTGCCAGCCTTCGGTCTGAAGGTTGTCCTGATTGCTCACCCCGGGGCCCGGTGCCACCGTGTCGGCGATATTGGCGCGCATCAGGTTGCCGTTGCCCAGAACAAGCGTTTCGCCAAGAGACATCCGGCTGATCGCCGGGTTGACAGGCGGCGTCTCGCCGGGCTTCGGCACGGTGCCGCAATATTCCACAATGGCATCCTTGGCGTTGGTCACGCGCACGTCATTATAGCCCAGCGTGGTTGACATCATGCCGCGCACCACCGCCGAAAACCCCTTGTCGGCGGCAATGTTTTTCAGGAAAGTGCCGGCCGAATAACCCTTCACGGTCACCTGGTTGTCGGTGTTGATCCGGGTATTCCCGACCGAAAAGGCATTGGCCTCGATCACGTTGTTGTGGCTGTGGTCGGGAATGTTGGCGCCCGCACCTGTGCCCTGGATCTGGATGCCGTCTGCATGGGGATTGTCGGCATCGGCGGCATCGCCGAAGGGGCGGGTGATGCTGTTGCCGCCGATGATCAGCGGTGCATCGGGGCTTTCCTTGGTAATCTGGATCGCATCGTAATAGAAGGTATCGATATGGTTGCCGATGATCTCGGCCCACCTGTCGAAACGGATCTGGATGCCGTAGCCGCATCCCATGAAGGCGCAGTCCTGCAGGCTGATCCCCTGCACCGCATCGCCCGAGGTTTCAAAGGCATCGTGCCCGCCGGCGGCGGCAAAGGCGCCGGGTGCCGAATAGTCGCCGTTCGGATCCATTGTGCCATCGCCAAAATGGCAGCGTGCGAAAAGCAGGTTGCCCGCATGGCCCTGCGCGGCCTCTGAATAGGGGCGTGCGTGGCGGGCGCGGATGTTTTCGAAACGTGCATCCCGAAGGTTGTCCGGAAACAGGGTGGCGAAATGGAAGGGAGCGCTCACACCTGACAGTGCCACGCCATCGCCAACGATGCGGGCTTGCCCGAGGCTGGCCCGGTATCCCGGAAAACCGGGGCCGCTCCAGCTGATCTCGGCGCCTTCGCGGATGCGGATGGTTCTCCCCCGGCCCTCGCTGGTGGAGATCGCCTGAAGCTCGGCCGTGTCGGCCACGGCAAAGGCATCGGGCTCGGTCGTGATGTGCACGCTGGTGCCGTCATCAAGCATCAGATCGTAAGGGCCGGCATCCAGCCCCGCCGCCGAGCCGGTGGCCGAGGGGGCGATACGCCCGGCAGAGATCGTCCAGTGCCCCAGCGGATCGCCGCCGACAACGGCTGTGCCGCTCACCGGCACACCTCCGGCACCTGCCTTGGTGAGTGTGCCGAAAATCGCCTGCACGTCAGGCACCGGCGCACCATGGCCCGCAGCGGCGGCCGTTCCCAGCGAGATTCCGATCATCAGCTTACTCCCACAAGGCCCGAAGCCGTGGTTCCCGTGGCCAGCACCTTCACCACCCGAAGCGGATAGAACTGTCCGCCCTGCAGGCCGGAAAATGTCAGTTGCTGCCCGCCCAGCATCTCGACCGTCACGTCCCCGCCGGTGCCCACGTAAAGCGCCCGGGTGGGCTGACCAAGGGTGGCGGTATCGCTCGGGGTGATGGCTTCGCCCTGGCTGGCAGGAGAGGTGAGGCTCGGGGCCTGGTTCTTGAACGGATCTTCCATGGCTTGTCCCTTTCGTGCTTCGGATGCTTGGCAAGGGGTTCTAATGGGAGAGCGTTAAATCGGCCCTATGCCTGCGCACGCAGCGGGCCGCATTTCGGCAACGATACGATCCGGGCTGGCCACCTCCGGCAATCTCGGGCAACATGCCCGTCATGCGGTATCTTGCGAAGGCCCTGTTTCTTGCGGTGGCTCTCGGCACGGCCTTCCCGCCGTGTGCGGGAGAAGCTGCCAGCGAAACAGCCGAAAACGAAGCGGCGCAGATGACACCTGGCGTGCCTCTGCGTCCTGTTCCGCGGCCGAAAGCCGGGCAGGGATCACCCGGCCCCTCCAGAGAAACCCCGCACAAGGGAAACCCGCCCGAGCCGGCCCGGCCCGGCCCCGACGGCATCGTGATCGGCGCCCGCAATCTGCTGTGGGTGCCTGCCGCGGCGCGGTATCTTGCGCTGATGGATCTCGAGAATGCCGGTGCACGGGGGCGCCTCTTCGGACCCCGGCTCGAACGCACGGCCGCGCTCTATCTCAACCGTCTTGCGGCGCAGGGGCGCGCGGCAGGCCTCTCCGGCGTTCTCTACGATAACCGCGACCGGGGCCATTCGCGTCTCTCGCCCGAATTGTTTCCTCAGCTGACGCCGGTGATCTATGGGGACGATCTGGAGAAGCGCGGACTCGATTACGGGCTGGCCGAAAGCATCCTGTTTCCGGCGATCACTCTGGGAAACTCCTCTACCGCCATTACCGCCGGGCGTCAGCCGCGTTCGCTGCCCCGTCTCGCCATGACCCGCCCCGGCGGCGCCCTGCGCGCGCTTCAGACCTATGCCGCCAATCACATCTATGTTTATCCCGAGCATCGCGATCACGATGCCACGGATCGTTTTCCCGCCAACTGGCCCTACATGCTGATCAGCCAGGGATCGTCCGGGTCCGATCGCCCTTTCCTCGAGGTGGTTGCCCTGATCCTTGCCAGCTTCACACCCGAAACCCGTGCCCGCCTTGAGGCCGAGCATCTGGTGGCAGCCGCAGTGCAGATGGTGTTTCGTCGCGCCCAGACGACGGTGCGTTCGCGTGCGGCCTATCTTTCGGGGGCGGCCCACCCGACAGCCTTCGACAAGAGCGCCATAAATCCCACCCGCATGATGGCATTGGCGCAAAGCCTTGCTCCGGAAACCATTCCCCCGCAGGTTGTCCTGCAGGTGGAAAGCGAAGATTTCCGCCCTCGGGCCGGCCTTGCGGGGCGTTCCGAGCGCCTGTTCGATACGCCGGCTGCCATTGCCCGTATCTGGCGCGGCCTCGAATGGGAAAGGGAAATGGTGGTTTCGGCCGCGCAGACGAAAGATCCGAACGATCGCCCTCTCACCTTCATCTGGGTGCTGCTGCGGGGCGATCCCGAGCGGGTGCGGATCGTGCCGCTCGACGAATCGGGCTCCCGCGCCCGTATCACGGTCAACTGGCAGGACGAGCGGCAGATCGTTCCCGGGGATCCGCGCACCAGCAGCCGTGTGGATATCGGGGTGTTTGCCGACAACGGTGCCCATCTCAGCGCGCCCGCCTTCGTTTCGGTCAGCTTTCCAACCCATCAGAAGCGTCGCTATGCGCCTGTTTCCGACGGGGGCATGCGGCTTGTCGAAATCGATTATGATGCAGCCGCCCGCAAGACTGCTTTCGATCCGGCCCTGCACTGGACGGCACCCTGGCAGGACCGCTTCCGTTACGGTGCAGATGGCAGCCTTGTCGGCTGGGAGCGCCGCCTGCGCGACAAGGTGCTGCATTTCACGGCCGGAGGCAAGCTGAGGGGAGGCGTGCCGGTGGCTTATGAACTCACGCCGCGTTCGGAAATGAAGATGCGGGTTGGAAAGGCGACAGGAGATTGATTCGCACGGATAAATCCGATTTGCCGGCATGTGTTTCCAGGCTGGAAACAGGTTGTTGAAAAAACGGAGATCCCGAAGTGCTGTCATACACTTGCCGGGCGCTGACTCTGACCAAAACACAACCAGAAATATAATTTCTGCATTGAATATATTGTGAAAAATGGAAAACCCGCTTGCCGAAAAGAAAATGGCATGAATTGGGCAAAATTTGTTAAAACTTTGGCAGCATTATGCTAATAAGGTGAAGTGAGTGCCCGCTGCAGGGTGGTCGTGTGTGTGCGTGACCGTTTTTGCAAAGGGAGTTGGGGGACGGAGCTGAGCTATAGCTGACCCTCTGGATGTTTGTACGTGGAGTAACAAGAATGAAACACAGTCTCAAAGTTGCGGGCATCAGCTTGGCGCTTTGCTGTGCAAGTGTGGTTGGGGCAACAGCTGCAACGATCGACTTTACAGCTTATCCCGTCGGTGCAGTATCGCCGGTCGGGCGGACTGACACGATTACTGTTGGTGGTGACGTGATCACCTGGACGCTGACGTCCGACCCGAGCGGTCAGATCAATTACAACCAGGCCTACGATGGCCCCACGCCCTCGCCGGCAAGCGCAGCCGGGCTGGCCCTGGTGAACGATGGCGTCGGTGTTCGGGATGACGAACTGACCACCAGCGTCAAGGAAAGCATCGTGGAAACCCTGGTGCTGACCTTCGACAAGGCAGTGAAGGTCACCGGCTTCCACTTCCTTGACATGTTCAAGCCCAAGAATCTGGCTGATGGCAACGCCGCGATCGATTTCAACAGCGATCAGGTCGAGAAAGCAGGCGTGTCATGGGCGGGTGGCAATATCTTCTTTGCTGCGAAGGAAGATGATGGCGTGAACGGGGGCTACCTGTTTGGCGATCCGAATGCGCCCGACAGCGGCGCCGGGGTAACCATCTATACGACCCAGCTGATCTTCCGTGCAGGGCCGGGCAATGATGGCCTCGGATATGCCGATTTCTCGCTTGCGGCCGTCGAACTTGCGCCCATCCCGGTTCCGGCCGGCGGAATTCTTCTGCTGACGGCTCTTGGCGGGCTTGGCTTGGCCCGGCGTCGCAAGAACTGCTGAATACGGATCACGACGAATTGATGAAAGGAGCCGGGAACCCCGGCTCCTTTTCTTTTGGCATGCACCGGATTGCGGGGACGAATGCCGGATCGGTTTCAGTGGCAAGACCGGCGCAAGGCACACGTCCGAGCATGAGGTTCTGCGGGATGCGCCGCGGTTTTCGGCATGGTTGCCGGCTGTTGGTCAGTAGCCGTAACCATAGCCGTAACCATAGCCCTTGCCCATGTAGCGGCACTTGTTGAGCACAACGCCCAGCACATTGGTATATGCTGCCATGTCCTGTTCGCAGCTGTCGATTTCGTCTGTGGTTGTGGTTTCCGATTCGGCGATCAGCAGGGCGCAATCGACCTGTTCCAGAAAACCGATCGTATCGTCGCTTACCAGCAACGGGGGTGTATCGAAAATCACGATGGTAGGATCCAGTGCCTTTTCGATTTCTTCCAGGACGTGACGGGCTGTCGTGCTTTGCAGAAGTTCCGCCGAATTTCTGACCGGCATCGTGTTGGTGCCAAAGGCAAGATTGTCGCGAAACCGCACCATGTGCTCCGGATAGGCTGCCTTTCCGGCCAGTACCTTGCTGAACTGCTGCTGATTGCGCTGGTTCAGGATATTGGCCATTGCGGGGCGACGCATGTCGATCTCGATCACGATGGTATGCAGATCGGGCTGGCGCGCCAGGCTGAATGCAAGGTTGCAGCTTGTCGTCGTCTTGCCGCATCCGCTTGAAGGCGAGGTTATCGCAAGGCGGCGCCAGTTGTTGGCGCGCATCTGTTGCAGGATCTTGGTGCGCAGCATGTCGTATGGCCCCGCGTCCGGACCACCTTCATGCGTCAGGATCCTGTTGCGTTGCAGCAGGCGGGGGTTGAGCGCGGCTTCCGGCAGTGCCTGCCAGTTTTCCGTAATGGCCGCCGACCGGCCGATCGAGGATACCTGATCCTGACGCGTGCCCCGGGTTGTGCCGCGGGATTCCCGTGCCTTATCGATCGCTGACTGAATTCGTTCCATCGTGTTTCCGTTGCTCTTTTCTCGTCAGATGCCCTGTCAGGCTCCGCCCTGGCGCATTCTTTCGATCAGGATGCTCAGTCCGGTCTTGTCCATTACCGTCTGCAGCAGCACATCCATCGGCACATAATAGGTGTGCACCGCATAAAGCCCTGCCGGAATGCCGATCAGCGCCAGTGCCAGCGATGTATAGATCACGGCCTGGCGCCGGATCGCTTCGCTGCGGGTGCGCACGAAGGGCAGGGTGGCGATGGGGGTGATGCCCAGCTTGGCGGTGATATCGGCCGGACGGCGCACGGCGCGGTTCATGGTTTCGATCAGAATCACTGTCAGAAGCCCGAGCAGGATGCCGCCCACCACGCTGCCGATCGCAATCAGCAGGCGCGGCGGGCTGGCAGGCGCATCGGGCACCACCGGCTGTTCGATCACGATGATTCGCTGCCCCTTGGAGCGGCTTTCGATGATCTCTCCGGTCTTGGCCTTGGCCAGGGCGGCCACCGCGGCATCATATTGCGCGCGGATCAATGAATAGTCGCGTTCAAGCTCGGCCTGGCGCAGTGCGTTTGCCGGGGTTTCGCGAATGGTTTCTTCAAGCCTGGCCAGCTCTTCCTGCATGCCGTTCATCTGTCTGCGAATGAAGGAGAGCCGACCGTCGATTTCTTCCAGTTGCAGATCGTAAAGCGTCTTGTTCGCGTCGTTGACGGCATCGGCGCGTTCGCTGTCCCCGTCCCCTCCTTCAGCGCCGCGCTGGCCAAGCACGATCTTTTCAAGCTGTTCCACCCGTGCCCGCAGCACCTTTACCTTGGGGTTGTCAGCAGAAAATACCGCAAGCGCGCGCTCAAGCTCGGCCTTGGCCAGTTGCAGGGCCTTTTCCTCGCTGGTCAGGTTTTCCTGCGACAGGCCGATCATTCCCTGCTTCTTGTAAAGCTCGACCAGGCGTTTGCGCTTGTCCTGCAGTTCGGCCTGTTCCTGCTCGAGGCGGATCAGGCTTTCCTGAAGGCTGGTCTGACGGGCGCGGCGGAATTGCAGGCTGTCGGGCAGGCTGTCGCGGTTATCCCGCTTGAATTCGAGGATCTGCTTGTTCAGCCTGTCCAGTTCCTGGCCCAGGCGTTTTTCTTCCTGTTCGAAGAAGCGCAATACTTCGGTAGCCTGACCGCGCATGATCTTGGCATGTTCCTTCAGCACGCGGGTCACGAATTCGTTGGCGACCCTGGCCGCCAGATCACCGGATTCGGCGGCAAAGGAAATGCGCAGGATCGGTGCTTCGTCCTTTTTCTGCTCGACATGGAACTCGGTGCGCGCACGCATGTCCTCAACGATCTGGTCTGGTGTCAGTTCGCTGTCGGCGGGATAGATGTCCAGCTTGTCCGCCATCTCCAGAAGCGTGGCCCGGGCCAGGATCTGCTGACGGATGCGCTGCAGGATTTCCGAAAGATTGGTGCGTGTGGCGGGCTTGTCGATGGCGATCTGCTCGGATTCGACAAGCAGCAATGCCTGCGAACGATAGGTGGGCGGCAGGATCGAGGCGATGGCAAGGCCGAGCGCCGCAACCACCGTGGCCACGATCAGAAAATAGGGAAACCGTCGCCAGAAGATCGACAGATAGAACCTGGTGTCAAATGCCATCATGTGCCTCAGTTCTTTTCAAGAACCAGCGTGGCCGGGAAGAACACGCCGTCGTCCAGAACCCGTTGAACCAGTGCCTCATTCACGTTCCGGACATTGTCGGTATAGGCATAGACCAGTGCAAAGTCGCACAACTGATTCACCAGACGCGGGATGCCCCCTGTTACCTGGTGAATCAGCTTGGCGGCATTTTCCGTGAAGATCCTGCGCTTCGCACCCGCCTTCTCCAGCCGGTGGTTTATATAGGCACACACCGTGGGCGCGTCCATGGCCGTCAGATGAAAACTTGCCGCCACCCGCTGCGCGAACTGCGTCAGATCGGGGCTGCGGATGATATCGCGCAATTCGGGCTGGCCCACCAGAACAAGCTGCAGCAGCTCATCCTTGTTCGAGTTGATGTTGGTGAACATGCGCAGTTCTTCCAGGGATTCCCGCGAAAGGTTCTGCGCTTCGTCGAAGATCAGCACCACCCGCTTCCCTCTGGCATATTCGCTGATCAGGAAATCCTGGAACTGCTTGAAAAGATCAACATAGGACGCATCGGTGGTTGCCTCCTGTCCGAAAGCCATCAGCACCCAGCGCAGCAGCTCGCCCCGATCGCCATGCGCATTCGAAACCAGCCCCACGCTCACGTCATCTCCGAGCTTCTTCAGCAGATGATGCAGCAGGGTTGTCTTGCCTGCGCCCACCTCGCCGGTGATCAGGGTGATCGGAGCCTTGGTGAACAGGCCATATTCCAGCATCGCATAGGCCCGCCTGTGCCCTGGTGACCAGAACAGGAAGTCCGGGTCGGGAACCAGGGTAAACGGACGCTCATCGAGGCCGAAATGTTCGGTATATATATCCAGGGCGCTGACCACGTTCATCTAATAGACCACCGCCATCGCCAATTGCATGGCGTCACGATTTCCAAAACACATCATATCATCAACCTGTCACCGTTCACTGCTTTTCACGCGCACCCATACAGAGTTTTGTTCCCGGCTTCATCTTTTTTCTTGAGATCGCGCCCGGTTGTGGCACGGAAGGCGCGTTTTGGTGGTATTGTTCCCGGTTGGTGAACCGTGCCAGGGCTGTCCGGGGCGACTGTTCCCGCAAGGGGGCTGGAAAAGCCTCTCTGGCGCAACCGGAAAGAATGTCTGCGGCGGGTTGGTGCAATTCGCGATGTGCCGGCCGAAAGGGCTGCGACGGGTGATTCGCCTGAGGGGGTGTCCTGTTGCGAAACAGTCATCCGCCGGCATACGCATTCGTTGCCCCGCGGGGCACAGTGGTGTGAACCACGGAAAGCAGTGCCTTGCAGCATTGCCACCAGAGGTGGATTAGCCTTTGATATTTATCACTTTATGGCCTTAATTTTACCGAAAAGTCTCCGAATATTCATTGCAAATTACCAAACAATTGTGCAAAACTATGCAACGAGGGGAAAACGGGTGTCTGGTTCTTGGCTGCTTGCTTGGGGTCATCCCGGACGATTGACAAAAGCCAAAGCCCTTTTGGGGCTTGTCCCGGTCGAGCATGAGTGGCCTCCGATTATGGGGGTGGGGGTATCTCGGGCGCGCCCGAGCAATTTTGTGAGTGAGTGTGACCAATGACGGTTCATGATGCCGATCTGGCCGACAACCTGAGGAAGGTTCCGCTTCCGGCGGCAACCTATGTTGACGGCAAGGAGGATCTTCAATTCAGCCTGGGGCTCTATCCGCGTTTTCTGAAGCGCGTGCTGGACATTTCTCTTGTTCTGGCTTCGCTGCCAATCGTGCTTCCGGTGGTGCTGTTGCTGGCGCTGCTGGTTGCGCGGGATGGGCATGGGCCTTTCTACCGGCAGAAGCGCATCGGCCGGAACGGACGCATCTTCACCCTGTGGAAGCTGCGCACCATGGTGGCCAATGCCGATGGGAAGCTTGCAAGCTATCTGGCCGGGAACCCCGAAGCGCGTGCCGAGTGGGAAATGACGCAGAAGCTGAAGCACGATCCGCGCGTCACCGGGTTCGGCCGCCTGCTGCGCAAGACTTCGCTCGACGAACTGCCGCAGCTGTGGAACGTGCTCAGGGGTGACATGAGCCTTGTCGGCCCGCGGCCGATGATGCCGGAGCAGCGCCATCTTTATCCGGGGCGCGCCTATTATACGCTGCGCCCGGGTATCACCGGCTTCTGGCAGATTTCTGATCGTAACGAGGGCAGCTTCGCCGGCCGTGCGCTCCATGACACCCGCTATGCACGCGAGCTTTCATTCGTTACCGATCTCATGATTCTGCTGCGCACGATCAAGGTGGTGCTTCGCGGCACCGGCTACTAGCATGGAATGGTCGGTGCGGCCCTGCTGTCCGGCCGTTTCCAGGGCGTGTCGTGGCGTGTGATGGCAATAGCGGGGGCGGGGTGTTTCTTTTGATGTGCATCGCTTGCGGCAACAGGCTATATCTGCACCATCCGCATTTTCGGAAATCACCCAGGTTGCTCAAGGTTTACTCATGAAAGCCCGCATATTCCTTCTTTTCATGGCTGTTGCCATCGGGTCGGCAGTGTTTCTCACCCGGTTCGGAAGTTCCGAACAGAAGGCCGAGTCATATTTTCAGTCGGGTCTCAGGCTGCTTGAGGAAGGCGATGAAGAGCGGGCGATGGTTCAGTTCCGCAATGTCTTCGATCTGAATGGCCGCCATCGCGAGGCCCGTCTTGTCTATGCCGATCTGCTGCGCAAGCGGGGCGAACTGCCCAAGAGCTATGCCCAGTATCTGCGGCTGGTCGAGCAGTATCCCGATGATCTGGAGGGGCGCACCGCGCTGGCCGAAATGGCCATTCAGGGCGGAGACTGGGAAGAGGCCGGGCGCCATGCCCGCCGGCTGAAGGATCTGACGCCCGATGATCTTCTGGTGCGGGCGATGAACGCGGTGCTCGATTATCGTCAGGCGGTTCGCGCCAGAGACGGGCAGGCCAGGGAAAGGATCGTTGCCGAGGCCCGGAGTATCCTGGAAGAGAACCCCGAGATATCGATGGCGCGACGGGTGCTGATCGAGCACGCGCTCACCACCCAGAAACCGTTCGATGCGCTGGAGCAGCTTGATCTGGCGCTCAAGCAGGAACCCGAGGCGCTGGAACTGCATGAACTGAAGCTGCGCCTGCTGACCCTTTCCGGACAGGACGACAAGGTGGGCGAGCACCTGCGCACCATGGTTCAGGTGTTCCCCGACAACGAACGCGTGCAGTCTTCGCTGATTGCCTGGTATCTGCGCCGCAATGATGTGGAAGGGGCCGAAAACTTCATGCGCGGCATGATCGAAAGGGCCGGTGATGATCCCGCGATGCGCCTGGCCCTGGTTCAGTTGCTGCGTCGCACCCGCGGTTACGAGGCTGCCCGCGCCGAACTGGATGCGTTCATCGCCGAAAACGATGCGGGGGCCGATCTTTACAAGGCGATGCGCGCGGTGCTCGATTTCGAATTCGGCGATGATCGCGGAAAGGCAATAGCCGAGCTTGAACAGATCCTCGACAGTGCCGAATCCAATACCAGGATGCGCGATGTGCGGGTGATCCTGGCACGCATGCTCCAGTCTGCCGGTAATGAGGTGGGTGCGCGCGCCCAGGTCGAAAAGGTGCTGTCCGAGGATCCCACGCAGGTTGCAGCGCTGAAGATGCGCGCCGCCTGGCAGATCGAGGATGACAAGCCCGAGGACGCGATACTGACCCTGCGCAAGGCCCTGGACCAGACGCCGCGCGATCCCGAGATCCTGACGCTGATGGCCCGTGCGCATGATCGCAACGGCGATCGGCAACTGGCCGGTGAACGTCTGGCGCTGGCGCTCGAGGCATCCGGCAGCGCGCCCGATGAAGCATTGCGCTATGCCCGCTTCCTGGCCGAGGAGGGCCGCCTTGAGCCGGCCGAGAGCGTGCTGATTGATGCCCTGCGCCGAAAGCCGGTCCACCTTGATCTGCTGCTGTCGCTGTCCGACATCTATCTTCAGCAAAAAGACTGGGCGCGCGCCCGGGGCGTTATCCGCAGGCTGAACGAGATCGGCACGGATGCGTCGAGGGCTGCCGCCAACTCGGTCCAGGCCAGGCTGCTGCTGGCCCAGGGCAAACCGGAGGACGGCATTGCCTTTGTGCAGGATCTGATCGAACGCGGTGATGCAGACGTGCGCGCCGGCGCGCTGGTAGTGCAGGCATATCTGCGGGAAGGCGATATCGAAAAGGCTGCGGCCTATGCCGATGAGCTTCTGGAAAAGGAGCCGGAGGATCCGGCCCTGCGGATGCTGCGTGCCGGAGTTTACATGGCCGAGAACAGGATGGATGAGGCTGAAGCGATCTATCGCGCGCTGATCGCGGAAACACCCCAGAGCGATCTGCCGGTGCAGGCGCTTTACACGCTGCTGCGCAGCACCGACCGTGATGACGAAGCCTTTGCCGTGCTTGACAAGGGGCTTGAAAATGCGCCCCTGTCGCCCACGCTGAACTGGATCAAGGCCGGGCAGCTTGAGGCGGCCGGTGATATCGATGGCGCAATTGCCATCTATGAAAGGCTTTATGAGCAGAACAATGACGATCTGGTTGTCGCCAACAACCTGGCCAGCCTGATCGTGGCCAGTCGGAACGATGCCGAAAGCCTGGAGCGCGCCTATGCCATTGCCAAGCGCCTGCGCGAAAGCAAGGTGCCTGCCTTTCAGGATACCTATGGCTGGCTTCTTTATCGCCGCGGTCAGGTGCAGGATGCGCTTGCGTTTCTGGCGGCGGCGGCCCGGGGGCTGCCCGAGGATCCGCAGGTGCAGCTGCATCTGGGGCTGGCCTATGCCGCCCTGAACGATGCCGCGCGGGCGCGCGAGGCCCTTGAACGCGGACTGGCGCTGGCCGGCGATTCCCTTGATCTGCCGGTTGTGGAGGAGGCCCGCAAGGCACTTGAAGCCCTGCCCGGAGAATGAAGGAAAAAAGCAGAACACGGTGTTCACGCCTGTGTGCTTCGCAAGCCACGCCGGGAGTGCTATGAAAAACAACAGAACCATGGCTGTGCTGAGCAGCCCATCTTGACGAGGAAGTAACGATGCGACTGATCCTGGCTTTTTTCGCGGCCCTGATGCTGGCACCGGCCGCCCTTGCCCAAGGCACCTACAAGGTGAAACCCGGCGATGTGCTTCAGATCGAAGTTCTGGAAGATGCCACGCTCAACCGGAGCGCCCTGGTGCTGCCCGATGGGAGGATCTCGTTCCCGCTGGCGGGATCGGTGCAGGCGGCCGGCCTTACCGTGGATCAGATCCGCGACAACCTGGCCAACCGTCTGGCCGGGAATTTTGCCACCACGCCCAATGTCTATGTTTCGGTCAATTCGGTGGCCAAGCGCACCGGCGGTGGTGCGGCGCGCACCATTTCGGTTTATGCGCTCGGCGAAGTGGCCAGCCCCGGCGAACAGAAGGTGAAGCGGGGCACGACGCTTCTGCAGTTTCTGTCGCAGACCGGCGGTTTCACGAAATTCGCCGCCACCAAGCGGGTGCAGGTGCGTCGGCGTGATCCGGGCACCGGCAAGGAGCATGTGTTCAGGTTCAATTACGACGCGGTCGAGAAGGGCCTTGGCCATGGTTTCGGTCCGCTCAAGGATGGCGATGTGATCGTGGTGCCGCAACGCCGCCTGTTCGAGTGGTAGGGAGCGCGGCAGGGTGGCAAAGAGATCGGCATCAGGCGTCGGCGGCCGGGTGCGGCCTGCAGCGGCGTTGCTTCTGGCCGGGCTGGTTGCGTTGCCGGCTGGCAACGCAACCGCGCAGGAAGCCCCGGCCGGGCTGCGTCTGACTCTTGATCTGGATCAGCGCCTTGAGGCCGATACCAATCCGGGCCTTGCCGCCTCAAGCCCCGGAACCGGCCTGCTTGCCACCACCGGGCTTTCCTTCGGGCTGGAAAGCCGTACCCGGACACAAAGCCTGAGCCTTGGCCTTTCAAGCAGGTTGCGGCTGCGGAACGATTCCGATGGGAATGATGCAGGCGCCAGCATCGACGATCCGCGGCTGCGCTTTTCCTATACGCTTGATGCGGCGCGCGCCCGGCTGACCCTGCGCGGGAACTACCGCAAGTCGGACATCGCCTTCCTGCGCCCCGAGAGCGATTTCCTGGGCCCTGGCGGGGTTCTCATGCTGCCCGCCGATCTGGCCGATCTCTATGGCAGCGGCGACCGGCTGAGCTGGGGTATGCAGGGCACGCTGGAACTTGGCCGCGATGCGCCGCTGGGGTTGATCCTGCGTGGCAGTCACGATGTTCTTGATTACAGCGCCACTACCGCGCCCGATCTGTTCGACACCACCCGCACCAGGCTGGGCGGCACCCTGCGCATGCGGCTGTCGCCGGTAACCGAGGGGCGGCTCGTTTTTGATTACAATACCTATGAGGCCAGGGACGCCGAACTGACCGACCGGATCACCACGCTCTATTCCTTCGGTATCAGTCACGATCTTTCCAGGGCCATGTCGCTTGAAGTTTCGCTTGGCTACAGCCGGAGCGAAACCGACAAGACGATCGGCGGGGTGCGTGGCACACGCACCGAAGACGGAATCACCGGCGGCCTGGAACTGACGCTGGCACGGCCCAACGGCACGGCCAGCATCGGAATCGATCATACCGTCAACCATAACGGAGAGCGCACCGAATTTACCCTGGCGCGCAGCATCGATCTGCCTGCCGGCCAGGCTTCGGCCAGCATCGGCGCTTCAACGGGCAACAATGGCCGCACCCATCTGATCGGTGCGCTCGACTGGCAGAACGAATTGCCCCGGGGCATTCTGACAGTGGGCCTGTCGCGTGCGATCACGCCGGGCACCGACGATGACGACGAACTGCAGACCCGCCTGCGCATTTCCTATACGCAGGAACTCGGCCCGGTTTCGAACCTGGCGCTGACGGCCACGCATGTGGTGAGCGATGAATTCCTGGCTGCGACCAAGGTGCAGAATACCGCGCTTGGTATCAGCTACAATCACAGCCTTGACCGCAACTGGACCATGACCACCGGCTACACCTGGCGCCGCCGTGCCGAAACCGGCCAGGCAAGCGCCACCGGCCACACGGTTTTCGTTTCGGTCGGGCGCAGATTTTCGATCCGGCCATGAGGCCGGCAATGAAACGGCGGCAGGCCGCATGCCCTTTCGCGGGCATGCCATCCGGCCGCTTCCGTATGCCCTTCGCGGCACCGGTCTGCACGATCGGGGCCGGCGGGCTGTCATGAAAGGGTGATTCATGCCGACCGGCGCCATTGATGCAAAATCCACCCCCCTGTCGCGCGAGACAAACCTGACGGGGTTGTTCTGGTTCGTGCTGCTGGTGCTCGGGCCGTTACCGGTGTTCTGGAGCGGCATCACCATGCTGCTGCAGGCATGGTCAACGCCCGAATACAGTCAGGGGCCGATCATCCCGCTGATCTCGCTCTATCTGTTCCTGCGCGAACTGCGCCGCGACCGCACCCTGCCGCCGCCCGCGCGGCGAAACCGCTGGCCCGGTGTGGCGCTGATCCTGCTGGCGCTGGCCGTCGCCGTATTCGGCAACATGGTGCATATCGCCGATGTGGTGGCCTATGCGATCATCCTGTGGGTGGGGGGGATCGTGCTGGTGGTCATGGGCTGGGAGCGCGGCCGGCGCCACTGGGCCCCGGTCCTGCACCTGATCTTCATGCTGCCCCTGCCGCAATTCGTGTTCTGGAAGATGACGATCTTCCTGCAGCTGGTATCGTCGGAACTGGGGGTGTGGTTCCTCAAGCTGTTCGGTGTGCCGGTTTATCTGGAAGGCAATGTGATCGATCTCGGCGTTTACAAGCTGCAGGTGGCCGAGGCCTGTTCGGGCCTGCGCTATCTGTTCCCGATCCTCAGCTTTTCCTATCTCTTCGCGATTCTCTATCGCGGTCCGATGTGGCACAAGGCGGTGCTGCTTCTGGCAGCCGCACCGCTTACGGTGCTGATGAATTCATTCCGGATTGCGGTGATCGGCGTGCTTGTCAACAAATACGGCATCGATCAGGCCGAAGGCTTTCTGCATTTCTTCCAGGGTTGGGTGATCTTTCTGGCCTGTATCGTGATCCTGTTCCTGATGGCGGCTCTGCTTCAGGGCATGACGGCCAATCCCAAGCCGATTGCCGAAACCATCGATCTCGATTTCGAAGGCTTTGGCGGGGAATTCACGCGGCTTTCGCGTATCGTTCCCTCGGCCGGGCTGATCGCGGGTGCGGTCCTGTCGCTGGCGATCGGTGCGGCTTTCGCCCTGACTCCCGAACGGCTGGCCATAAAGGTCGAGCGTGACGGCTTTACCCTTTTCCCGCAGCGAATCGGTGGCTGGAGCGGCTATAACACCCTGCTTGAGCCCGACGTTGAACGGGTGCTCGGAGCCGACGACTATATCAACGCCACCTACCGCAACCCCGACGAGGCGGGCTATGTCAATTTCTTCGCCGCCTTCTATGAAAAGCAGACGGAAGGTTCGGGCATCCACTCGCCCGAGGTCTGCCTGCCGGTGGGCGGCTGGGAGGTGTTCAGCCTGGAGCCTTACGAGGTGGACATGACGGGCACCGGATTCGGCAGGTTCCGGGTCAATCGTTCGATAATCCAGAAGGGGCTTTCGAAACAGCTGGTCTATTACTGGTTCGAACAGCGCGGCCGGCGCCTGACCAACGATTACCATGCCAAGGCGGTGGTGGTCTATGACAGCCTTGTACGCGGGCGCACCGATGGTGCGCTGGTGCGTTTCGTTACCCCGATCCGTGAAGGCGAAAGCGAAGCCGAGGCCGATGCTCGCCTGCAGCGCTTCATGCGCCCGGTGCTCGAACGCCTGCCGCGCTTTATTCCCGAATAGGGAACGGACGGCAAAAAGGCGCTTTCCGTCGTGCCCGGCCCTTGCGCCCGATGCCTGCCAGAAGGCAATGATGGCTTCATGGACGCTTCTCGCCGCACCCCTTCGCTTCCTGCGCGCCTGCCGCGGATATCACGCAGCGGATCCTGGCTTCTGTGGGGGCTGATCGGGCTGAACATGGCGGTGGAACTGGTTCTCATGGCTGCCGATAACGGAATCGTCGGTTCGCCGCGCTGGCGGGCACAGGCCTATTACCATGCCGCCTTCTGGGCCGGACTGCTGCATGACTGGCGGCCCAATTATGCGGTTCAGCCGTGGCTGATGTTCCTGACCTACGGCTTTCTGCATGCGGGTTTCTGGCACATGGCTACCAACATGCTGGCGCTCTGGTCGCTTGGCGGCATGGTGATCCGCCTGTGGGGCGTGCGGGACTTTGTGCTGATCTATTTCGCCGCGATGTTCGGTGGCGGGCTCTGCTTCGGGCTGTTGTCCGATGGCGTTCGTCCGATGGTGGGGGCGTCGGGGGCCATTTTCGGATTGATCGGTGCCTGGCAATACCGCGACTGGCACCTGCGCCGGCACAGGGGCCAGCCGCTGTTGCGGCTTTTGTGGGGGCTGTTCGTGTTCTTTCTGCTCAACCTGGTGCTGTGGTTCGTGCTTGGCGGGCAGCTTGCCTGGGAAACGCATCTTGGCGGTTTCGTGGCCGGCTGGCTTGCAGCGGCACTTCTGATGCGCTTTCGCGGGCCTGATCCGGAGACGGGGCAGGCAGGGAGAGGGGCTGGCGATGCGGCCGGCTAGCTTCGGTCAAGCATGTCGTGGCGTGCGAGCAGCAGCCGGTAACCCGTCTGTCCGAGCCCCGCGGCAATCGCCGCCTTCAGCCAGCCCAGAAGCGGCAGCGGATGCATCCGTGCGGATTTTCCCAGCATGTGCAGTGCGGTGGTGCGATCATCTTGCGAAAGCTCCCGGGCCAGCAGGAAACATGCGCCGCTGAGGCGGCGCGATACCAGCCGTTCCTGATCGCGCGTCAGCGGCCGGGCAAGCAGTTTTTCAAGGAAATGCACGTGCATTTTCTGGGCATAACTGCCTTTCGTGCGTCTGAGCGATGTCACGGCCTGCCTGTCGCCCGGCAGGCGGCGGATTTCGGCCAGCATGTCGCCGGTTACCAGAAATGGTCCCTTCAGAGCCAGCTGGCAGAAGAAGGCGGTATCCGAGAGCATCCGCATGGTTTCGTCAAACCTCCCGGCGGCAGCAAAGGCCGTGCGCCGGATGGCGGCTCCCTGCAGGGTCATGCCCGAGATCACCAGCGGAAGGGGATCGCTCACACGTTCGGCCCGCCCCGCCGGGAATGTGATCCCCTTTATGGCGAAAAGGCTTTCATCGTGATTTTCACCGGTATAGCGCACGTTGCCGAGATGCGCCACGATATCGGGTTGTGCGGTGTCCAGATCGCGCTCCAGCACCGCCAGGCGATTGGGCGGCCACAGATCGTCGGAATCAAGGAAGGTCAGCCAGTCGCCCGAGGAAAGCGCGATGCCACGGTTGCGTGCCGCCGCCACGCCGGTATTTTCCTGGCGCTTCAGGATGATGCGGTTGCCATAGGGGGCCAGCGCCGCGGCCAGATCGCCGGGCGATCCGTCATCGACGACGATGATCTCGTCGGCCGGGCGGCTTTGTGCAAGGATCGAATCCAGAGCCTCGCGGATCTGCATTTCCCGCCCGTATGTGGGGAGGATGACGGAAATCCGCATGGCTTATCGGATCTTGCGCGGGATCATGTCTTGCGCCCCCGTGCAAATATCCGCTCGTAGGCGGCCAGAAGCTGCGGCACCGAGTGATCCCAGCTGAGGTGCTCAAGAACGCGCCCGCGTCCGAGCCGGCCCATGCGCCGGCCCTCTTCGGGGTTGTCGATCAGCCAGGCGACTTTCGCGGCGAAATCGCGCGGATCGTTGGCCCGGGCGTAAAGCGAGGCTTCCCCGGCCGAAGCACGCCCTTCCTTCAGATCAAACTGCACCACGGGCTTTTCCAGCGTCATGTATTCCATCACCTTGTTCATCGTGGAAATGTCGTTCATCGGGTTTTTCGGATCCGGGCTCACCCCGATGTCGCAGCTGTTGAGCACCCTGAGCAGATCGTCGCCATAAAGCGCGCCGGTAAAGGTAAAGTAGGATTCGAGGCCCCGCCGGGCCACATCGCGCCTTACTTCGTCGAGATGCGGCCCGAAGCCGACGATGGCAAGGTGGACATCGGCCTTGCCCAGTTCGTTGATCAGGATGTCGGCGGCCTCCACCAGAAGGTCCATGCCTTCCTGCTGGCCGATCACCCCCACATAACCCAGGATCGTGCCCGCCTTCGCCCGCCACTCGGGATCGGGCGGACGCGGTTCGAATTTTTCGATGCGTGGGGCTGAGCGCACCACGAACACATCCTCGGGGCGCATCCGCCCGCGGCGGATGGCGATTTCGCGGAAACTTTCGTTGGTGGCAATAGAGACATGGGCCGAAGCGAAGGTCATTCGTTCCCAGATGCGCATGATCGTGTAAAGCAGGCCCTTCCTGCCGAATTTCGCTTCGAACAGCTCGGGGCAGACATCGTGATGATCGAACAGATAGCGCACTCCGGCCAGTCGCCACCTGAGCGCCAGAAGGAAGATCAGATCGGGGGGGTTGCAGCCATGGATCACGTCGAATCCCCGTTCGCGCCGGATGCGGCGTGCCAGGCGAAACCAGTGCCACATGGCCTGCCCCCATTCGCGGGCATAGGCCAGGGCGCCGGAATGGGCCTCGGGGGGCTCGGGATGGCGATAGATGTGAACGCCGTCGATTTCCTCGTAAGGCTTGTTCCAGCCTCGTCCCATGGGGCTGATCACGCTTACCTGATAACCCGCATCGCGCAGCGTGGTTGCTTCGAGCCATACACGCCTGTCCAGAGGAACCGGCAGGTTTTCCACAACAATCAGCACCCGGCGCGCATCGGCTTGCACCATTACGTCCCTCATCGTTACACCTTGCCCCCGGCCGGGCATAACGTCTGGATGGCGCACTGGCAAAGAAAAAACCACCCGTTTACCGCGGATGCGGGAAATCCTTGCGAAATCCGCGGAAAACAAGCAGGCATGGGGGTGATGAAACGAATTCTTCGTTCTTTCCTGAAGCTCCGGCCCGGGGCGATGGCGAATCTGCCGCCACCTGCCCCCATGCGCCGCACCTATGTGGTGGGAGACATCCACGGCATGGACAAGGCGCTGGCCCGGCTTCTGGTGCGTATCGGGCAGGATCGCGGCAGCGCCCCGGCCGATCTGGTGTTCGTGGGCGATTACGCGGATCGCGGCCCTGGCAGCGCAGCGGTGCTGAAACAGCTGTTTGCCCTGTGCGAAGGCGGCGGCGGAAACGTGATCTGTCTGCGGGGAAACCACGAACAGATGATGCTCGATTTTCTTGATCGCCCGGAAGAAAAGGGCGCTCTCTGGCTGGTCAATGGCGGCCAGGAAACCCTGCAGAGCTTCGGTATTACCCGCGATGCGCGGATGGGGGTCAGCAATCCGCTGGATTCATTGTCGCAGGCCCTGCGCGCAGCCCTGCCCGCCGGGATGGAGGACTGGCTGCGTGCGCTGCCCCTGTTGTGGCAGAGCGGCAATTTGGCAGTGGTTCATGCCGCCGCCGACCCCCGGCGCCCCGTTGACCGGCAGAAACCCGAAGCGCTTTTGTGGGGACACCCCCGCTTTCCGGCCGAGCCGCGCGGCGACGGTATCTGGGTGGCACACGGGCATCGCGTTGTTGAAAGGCCGATAGCGGAAAACGGCCATATCGCGGTGGATACCGGTGCCTGGCGCGGCGGGCCGCTTACGGCAGCCCGGATCGATCCCGACGGGCGCGTGGACTTCCTGCAGGAATAGGGCCTGTTCGGGCCGGACGGTGCCCGCGTGCCGGAATCAGGAGCGCGTGCCGGAAGCCACGGGGGCGCGGCTGTCCGAGGGCAGCAGCGCCGCAACCGTATCGGTGATCCGGGAAAAGGTCCTGGTCCGGTCCTCGCCTTCCAGCAGAACGCGCCGGGCGGTGTCCACCTGTGCCGTTCGGGTGGCAGGGTTCAGCAGCCGGCCCCAGGCTTCGGCGATCCGTTCGGCATTTTCCGCCTGAACAGAGCCTCCATTTTCCAGAAGCGCGCTGTAGGCTTCGCGGAAATTCGCGTAATGCGGTCCGTGAGTGATGGCCGAGCCGAAGGCCGCGGGTTCATAGGGCGTGTGCCCGCCGATCGGCAGCAGGGAACCCGCCACGAAGGTGATTGCGCTTGCCGCATACCACAGAGCCATTTCACCCACCGTATCGGCCAGCAGAACATCGGTTCGTGCCGTCGGCCTTTCATTCTTCGAGCGGATGGCAAAGGTCAGTTCCGCCTCCTGCAGAAGGCGCGCGATTTCGCCGGCGCGGTTGGGATGGCGCGGCACGAGGATGAGTTTCAGCCCCGGGTGCGCGGCGCGTGCGCGGGCATAGGCCGCGATCAGCGTTTCGTCTTCCCCCCTGTGGGTCGAGGCGGCGCAGATCGTGCGCTTGCGCGGCCACCGCGCCAGCAGATGTGCGAGATCGGGGTGATCGGGGGGGGCACCCGTCTGAAAACGTTTCAGATTCGGGATCACCTCGATCCGGCCGGGGGGCACGCCAAGATCGGCGAACCGTTCGGCCGAGGCCGGATCCTGGGCAAAACAGTGTCTGACATGGCCGAAAACGCGCCGTGCAAAAGGCCGGTGGCGGGCCCAGGCGGCATGGCTTCTTTCCGACATCCGGGCGTTCACATGCATGATCGGCACCCGGGTGCGGGCCAGGGCCTCGATGCGGATCGGATAGATTTCATTTTCAAGGGTGATGGCCAGCACCGGGCGCCAGCGACGCAGAAAGCGCCCGACCGCCGAGGGAAGATCGAGCGGGGCGATCGCCGCATGCACCTTTTCCCCGGCCATCTCCCGGGCTTTCCCGAAGGCGATCCGGTTCGAAACCGTGATCAGCAATTCGTGTTCGGGAAAGCGCGCCCCGAGCGGCGGCAGCAGCAGGACAAGGGTGTTCAGTTCGCCCACGCTTGCCGCGTGCAGCCAGATTACCGGCTGCCGCCCTGTCCGCCGCCGGCCGAACCCGAGCCGTGCGGCGAATGTGGCGGCGCTGTCCTTGCCGCGCATCAGGCGCAGCACGAATACGAAAGGCACCGCCAGCCAGGCCAGCGTCATGAGAATCCGGTATCTCAGCATGCGTCCTTTCTGCTCCTGCTTCGGTTGACCCGGCCCCGCGTGCGCCATAGTGTGCGCGCCGGCTACCGGCCTGCCTGGTTCTTGATCTTCAAGCCGGCACCGTTTTGCAAGGAGAAACAGGTGACATCGCTTCCCGCCGATCTGCCCCATCTTTCGCGCTGTGGCCCGGCCCGTCATGAGGAAGGCTTCGTCACCTGCCTTGCCCTTGCCCATAACGAAGCCAACATCATCGGTTCGTTTCTTGAACATTACCGCAGCCTTGGCCCCGTATCCTTCGTGATCGTTGACGATCATTCCACCGACGGCACCCGTGCGTTTCTGGAAGCTCAGCCGGATGTAACGATCTATCAGCCGAAACCGGGTTCGACCTATGCCCGGGACAAGCGCGCCTGGCGTTCCGAAATTCTTGATGCCTGCGCCGACGGGCGGTGGTGCCTGGTGCCCGACATCGACGAACATCTCGTCTGGCGCGGCATGGCCAACACGTCGCTGCCGGAGCTGATTGGCGCCCTCGAGGAGGAAGGCGCCGAGGCGCTGCTGTGCATCATGGTGGACATGTATGCCGACAGGCCCCTGACCGAGCATGTGTTTCCCGGCGGCACCCTGGCCGATCTGCGTCGGGCCTTCCCGCTGTTCGACCGGCTGGAGGGAGGAAATTACCGGACGGTCATGTTTTCATCGAAGTTTCTTGCGCAATACCCGACGCCACCAAGATGGGTAACCGGGGGCATGATCGAGCGGGTGTTCCAGCATGATGCTTCGATCCCCGCCCGTCTGGCGCGCCGCCTCATGCAACGCCATGCCGGCCTTTCCGGCGCGCATGTTGCCTCGGGCGGCATGTTCCTGACGAATTACATTGTGCGGCAGGCTACCAGATGGGCGGTTCCACATAATGCGCTTAATCTGACCAAGCTGGCCCTTCTCAGATGGCGCCGGGGAATGCAGTTCTATGGCGGGGCGCATTCGGTGAACCGACCGCTGCAGCTGTCGGAGCGGCGTGCCGTGCTGCTGCACTATCGTTTCACGCGCGGCATCGATGGCATCCGTTACATAGTTGAAAGGGGGCAGCATGCGAAGGGCGGGGGATATTACGGCCAGTATCTGGGCAAGGAGAGCATCATCCGCCGATCACTGGCTTCCGAGGCCAGCAGCCGTTTTCGCGGCGCCAGTTCGCTTGGCGGCCTGGTCCGCTGAGTGATCCGGGGCCGCATGCCGGCCCGGATCCCGTCGAATCTCAGCTGGGAAATCATCCGGTGGTTTTCACATTTGTCTGGAAAAGCCAGCTGTCGGCGGCAATAAGAACAGCAGGACACCGGAAACAGCCGAAACAAGGAAACATTCTTCGTGAAAAAACCCACCTTTCGCTCGCTCAGAACACGCCTGCATCAACTGCTTGATACGAAGACGGTCACCCTGAACGGTGTCAGGGTCGGTACCGCGCGCGGCGCCCTGCCGGCGTCCATACGCAAGTTCCTGTATCGCGGCGATTACGAAGAGCACGAGCGCGATCTTGTCGAAAAGGCCCTTCGCCCCGGCGACCGGGTTCTCGAAATCGGCTGCGGGATCGGGCTGGTCAGCCTCGTGGCCACAAGGGTTTGCGGCGCGGGCAACGTGTTCTCTTACGAGGCCAACCCGATGATGGAGGAGACCATCCGCAGCAATTACCGCCTGAACGGCTGGGAGCCGAACCTTTTCATGAAGGCGATCACCGCCGACGGGCGCCGGCTGCGCTTCTTCCGGCAGAAGAACGTGCTGTCATCCTCGCTGATCGATCGCGACATGGGCGGCGAGGTGATCGAGGTGGAAAGCGTGGCCATCAACGATGCCATCGCCGCTCACCGGCCCACGGCCGTCGTGATGGATGCGGAAGGCGCCGAGGAAGAGATCCTGCCGGTGGCCGATCTGTCGGGGGTGCGCGTGCTGATCCTTGAACTGCATCCGCATATCATCGGCGAGGAAAAGGTGGGCGAACTGGTGAAGGGGCTCGAGGAGCGGGGCTTCGCCCTGCGCGGGAAAAGCCACAAGACGTGGTATCTGGAGCGCTGACATGTGGCCTGCCTATGTCATCAACCTGGCCGACAATACCGAGCGCATGGCGCGCTGTGCCGCCCAGCTTGATACGCTCGGGGTGCCCTTCGAGCGGATCGAGGCGGTCAACGGCTGGGCGATGAGCGACGAGGAGGTCGCCCGCGTCTATGATCCCGACCTCAACCGCAGGCGCGCGAAATACCCGCTGGTGCGCCCCGAGATCGGTTGCTACCTCAGCCATATCCGCGCATGGGAAAGGATCGCTGCCGCCGATGCGCCCGGGGGGTTCGTATTCGAGGACGATTTCGCCGCCGCCGGCAGCCTGCCCGAGGTGCTGCAGGCGCTTTCGGCCGACCGAGGCTGGGACATGGTGAAGCTCTTTTCCCTCGACCCCGACATCCGGCTGCTGGCGCCGCGCCCGCTGGGGCCGGGGCTGAGCATCGGCTTTCCCGTCCGGGTGCCGTCCTGCACCCTGGGATACGCGATCACGCAGCAGGCCGCCCGCCGGCTTCTTGCAAGTGCCTTTCCGATTGTCCGGCCCATAGACGAGGATCACAAGTTCTTCTGGGAACGGAACCTGCGCATCGCGCTGGTAACCCCTCCTCCCCTGCAGGTCGGGCATCAGAAGGCCAGCACCGGAACCGTCGGCAGATCACGACGCGCAGACCGCCCTGTTTCGGCCGGGCGCGGCAAGCTGGCCCAGGCCTTGCACGGGCTGCGCTATCAGCTGGGCTATCGGCTGCGGCTTGCATGGCACAACCGGAAGAGGGCGCAGGGGTGAAGGTTCTCTATTTCCATTTCGGCAAGGAAGGCGGGGCCGAACGCTTTTTCGTAAATCTGGCGACCGAACTGGCCGATCGGGGCGTCGAGCAGCGCTTCGTGATCCGTCCCGGACGCACATGGGAAGCGCAGATCCGGGCTTGCGGGCCGGTGATCCTGAACAATTTTCGCAATTTTTCCCTGTCGAAACAGCTTGTCAGGCTGCGTGTGCGGCGCCTGATAAGGAAATGGCGGCCCGATGTGATCATGGCCGCCCAGAACCGTGCCAGCAAGCTGATCCCGGCGGGGGGGCAGGCGTTGAAGCTCGTCCGGCTTGGCGATTACCCCAAGACCCTGCAGCGTTTTGCGAATTGCGACTGCCTTGTTGCCAATACCCCCGGCATTGCCGAACATTGCCGCGCCCTGGGCTGGGACAGGCCGGTTCACGTGATCACCAACTTCGCACGCGAGGTGGCGCCGGTGCCGGTGCGCCGCGCCGATCTTGATACCCCCGACGATGCCTTCCTGGTGGTGGGTTCGGGCCGGTTTGTGGGGCGCAAGGGGTTTGACACCCTGCTGCGCGCGGTGGCGCGCCTGCCCGATGCCTGGCTGTGGCTGGTGGGCGAGGGCGGGTGCCGCGCGGAACTCGAAGCCCTGGCTGGCGAACTGGGGATCCTGGAGCGCACCCGCTTCACCGGCTGGGTGGACGAGCCGATCCACCATGTGGCCGCGGGCGATGCCTATGTGATGGCCTCGCGCCACGAGCCGCTGGGCAACGTGATCCTGGAGGCCTGGCAGGCCGGCACGCCGGTGGTCACCACCCGATCGGAGGGGCCGCAGTGGTTCGTGGATGACGGGCGCGATGCGTTGATGGTGGAAATCGACGACCACAGCGCCATGGCCGCCGCCCTTGCCCGCCTCAGGGATGATCGCGGCCTTGCCGCTGCGCTTGCCCGGGCCGGGCGCGAAAAGCTGGATGCGCAGTTTTCGAAACAGGCGGTGATCGATCGCTACCTCGCCCTTTTCGAAAGGCGGCTCTAGAAGATGCGGGCGCTGGTGCTCAACCTTGATACCGCGCACGAACGGCTGGCCTTTCAGGAACGTCAGCTTGCCGCGCTTGGAATCGAATGGGAACGCCTTGCCGCCATCACCCCGGACACGCTTTCGCAGCCTCCCGGTGATCCCTGGTGGCTGGGCTGGGAACGCCCGCTGCGCGATACCGAGAAGGCGGCGCTGGAAACCCACAGGCGTGCGTGGACACGGGTTGTTGCCGCGGGAATGCCCCTGCTGATCCTTGAAGACGACGCGTTGCTGGCCATGGCCGCGCCCGATCTTCTGCGCATGGTGGAGGGGCGCAGCGACATCGATCATCTCAGCCTTGAAACCCGGGGGCGCAAGAAGCTGCTTGGCCCGGCGCTGGATGATCTGCCGGTGCGGCGCCTCTGGCTTGATCGCAGCGGCGCGGCGGCCTATGTGCTGTGGCCTTCGGGGGCGCGGATCCTGCTGGCGCGCACCGCGCGCGCGCCGGCGCTGGCCGACAGCGCAATCTGCGCAGCCTTTGCGTTGCGCAGTTTTCAGGCGGTGCCGGCGCTGGCCATTCAGGCCGACATGGCCGCGCGCCACGGCTTCACGCCCCCCTTTCCGGTTCAGTCGAGCATTGATGCCGAGGCCCGGCCCGACCGCCGCGCAGGCCCGGGTTTTCGTTCCCGTCGCATCGTGGCCCAGCTGCGCATGGGCGCGCGGCAGCTGCGCTTTCTCGGGCAGGGCAGGCGTGAACTGGTCATGCCCGCGCCTCTCTGGGCGCAGTCCGGGGTTGGCGGGCAACATGATGGCAAGGCGCATGAGCAGGGGCAGTCGGAACGCCTTTTCCTTTATTGCCCGCCGCAGCCTGGTGTTCCCGAGGCCTTGCAGAACGCGGCCTGTCAGGCCCTTCGCCAGGAACTGGCCCGCCTGCGGGGGCAGCGCCCGGAAAGGCACGACAGGGCCGTTTTCCTTGCCGAAAACGGGCTTCATATTCGCCTTCATCTTGCCATAAAGGGGAGGCATTCCGTCTCCGGAAGGCTGGAATGGCAGCGCGTTGCAGACGGCAAGGCCGAAGACATGCAGCGAGGGCCGGAACTTGAAGGCGCAACAACGGATCGGGAAACCAATGAGACATCGCTTATCCATCTTGGCAAGGCCCTGGCTCGCCACGGCGGCCTGCCCCGGTGATTTTCCGATCTCCGGATCATGTGAAAACCAGTAGCAGACGAAAGAACGATGGCCACTTTTACCTATGACCAGATCGCCGATGAACTGACCACCGTGAACTGGGAGCGTGACGGGGTTCTTCCCCATCATTTCCCGGTTGGCCCCGGCGGTACGCTTACCGTTGACTATTCCGCCCTGAACGCCGCCGGACAGTTCTTTGCCGAGAAGGCGCTTGAAGCCTGGAACATGGTTACCGGCATCAATTTCGTGGTTTCCTACACCTCGGCCGACATCACCTTCACCGATACCGACGCCGGCGCCTATGCCGGTGGCAGCTGGACGGGCAGCGGTGTGATGACTTCGGCTTTCGTGAACATCCATTCCTCGTGGATCGCGAGTGATGGATACAATCTCGCCTCCTATTCCTTCCAGACCTACATCCACGAGATCGGCCACGCCCTGGGTCTGGGGCACGCCGGTGCCTATGACGGAGATGCCGTCTATGGCGTCAGCAACCATTATGACAACGACAGCTGGCAGGCGTCGGTGATGTCGTATTTCTCGCAAACCGAGAACACATCGGTCAATGCCTCCTATGCCTTTGTCGTCACCCCGCAGGTCGCCGATATCATTGCGGTTCAGAACATGTATGGCACTGCCGGCAATCTGCGCGCCGGCGATACCATCTATGGTGTCGGATCCAATGCCGGGGGCTATTACGATGATCTGATCAATCTTGTCGATCCGGTCACCTTCACCATTCTTGACGACGGCGGCACGGATCTGATCGACTTTTCCATCGATACAGATGGCCAGACGGTCGATCTGGCGGCCGAAGGCATTTCCTCGGTCTTCGGCCTCACCGGCAACATGATCATCGCTCGTGGCACGGTGATCGAGAACTATCGCGCCGGCAGCGGCAATGACACGATCACGGGAAATGCCGCGGCGAATATCCTGGAAGGGGGGAGCGGTTTTGACACGCTGGACGGTGGTTCCGGGGATGACGTTCTTCATGGAGGCGGGCAGGCCGACACACTGCTCGGGGGGTCTGGCAACGATGCGCTGAGCGGCGGCCTCGGAGCGGACCGTCTTTTT
>Ga0256839_1000336_pt1 | contig 60512 bp, 41 predicted proteins | sample 354166metaG_FD_185968 | JGI IMG/M metagenome (GOLD analysis project Ga0256839, IMG submission 185968) | Hydrothermal vent microbial communities from Mid Atlantic Ridge, Atlantic Ocean - 354-166 | ecosystem: Environmental > Aquatic > Marine > Hydrothermal vents | place: Atlantic Ocean: Mid...
AATTGCCCGCTGCATCGTAGCTGTACACGCTCGAGGGTGAGGACGATCCAAAACCCTCTGCCTGCGCCACCGGATCCGATACATTGTCCACCACACTGCTCAACACGCTCGACAAGCCGCCCTCATAACTCAACAACTACGTACTCTTAGAAACCATCGTCCATTAAAAGAAGGATTATGACGGCCATGCTTACAGTTTACTCACCCGGCATAGTATTTGCTTAGAAAGCAGGCATTCACTAAAGGAAGGATTGAAGCTAATCAGTATATAGGGGTATTTGGGTTCACCGCTCCGTCCGAGGCAGTATATAAGTATCGGATTTTTCTTAGAACAAGAAGAATTGCAACTATCCAATATTCAGTGTTGCAGTCGACAGTGGACCATGTCGCAGTGTTACAGAGTAGGCCTTTTAGAAACTATTGACTAACTAAAAAGAAGAATTGCACCCTTCCCCAGTTTTCCAAACTCACCCAATTTCAGAAAGCCGACTGGGCGATGTGGCAGGTGGATTTTTTTGCCTTGCTCGACTACTCACATCAAATTTGGCGTTTAAGCTTTAGAGGAGTAGTTTTTCAGGCATTATCAGTAGCACGCTCATCTTTCAACACATCGATGTATTGGCGTATTTCACTGAGCAGCATTGAGACTTTCTTTTTGTCGAAGTTTTTTTTCAGTACGGGATTATTTTCGAGTTCTGAAAGTGTTTTGTAGTACTGCTCGAGGAAGGTAATGAGGTATCCCAGGTAGTCTTTTTGGAAGCGTTCAACGCGCCCTTCCATTTGTGGAAAGGACTCGACGAGATGTAGGGTTTGCCTAATAGGCGCGCGTTCGAGTACAGCGCGATAGTCGGGCCAGCCATCGGCATCGACAGGTGGTTCAAACAAGGTATTGATTTGATCGATAATAGAAGCATCCTCGCGTTCTTTCACTTGAAGCGATTGAAGCAGACGGCTGTACAGGCCAGAATATTCGCTTTCCAATTCGGCATATTTGAGTTGTAGGTAGTCGAGGTTTTGCCGAAAGGCTGCATTGATTTGCAAAAGGTGATCATAGAAATGGATATAGGGTTCCAATTCAGTGACGAAGGCCTGGATTTGTTCAGCGCGAAAGACATTTTCTTCTCTTGTATCGAGGTCTTTGACTCTTCGCGCGGGTTGCCCATTGACTTCTTTGACCAGCTCAACATTAGTGAAGTTGATGGCAGCATCTACCAGCGTCATGGTGATACTTGTCAGTGGGTTGTTTTGTACAAAGGTAGAAATAAAGGGATTGGCCAATACCTGACTGACGACAGTCCGCCATCGCTTTCGGGTCGTTCTATCGGGGATATGTTTGGCCAAAGTTTGTTCTGAGGCCTGCATTACTACTTCGGTAAAACGGAAGCCCAGTTCGTTGCCTTGCGGGTTTTGAGCATCCATCAGGCGAGTGAAGAGGCGGTCGCTCTGCACGCGCATGAGCGTATTGCGAAAGTTGCCCTCCAGCTGATCGCCTTTCAAGACGGCATGAGTGACGAGTGTGTAGGCTCGGCGCCATTCTACGCTATCGCGATATAGCTGGGTAGCTTTGATGCGCAGGGCTTGGCGTTGTAGGCGAGCATTATGGGCTTGGAGAGTGTGGAGTTGTTGTTGCAAAGTGGCATTGGCTTGGGCGATAGAGTCGAGTTGGTTTTGCAGCCTTTGCCATTGGCGTTGCATGTCGAGCCATTGTTGTTGCATTGTCCACAGAGATGTAGACAAGGTAATGGAGTCGGTGCTTCTTCTCGCTGGTTGTGCGTGTAGGCATGCAGGATGCCACAGCCCTGCGGCTAGCAACACAGATAGCATCAGGCGCATCGTCGTCATAGGATGGGCATTCTTTATGTCATCGTGTTATAGCTGCGAACGCATTCACGGGCAAGTTTGGTTTGCAAGGTATGCAGCTTAGTTGAAAAAACATTTTTCCAAAGCATCCAAAAAAGGAAAAAGGCGGCGCCAGAAACTGGGGTCGCCTTTTTGCGCAAGTGCGATGCGAGGTGCTCACTGGCCATCTTGCAGTTCTGCTACAAGAGCAGTTTTATGCTCGCGTCCATCTACGGTATTGCGTCCTATGCTCGAGTAGTAGAATCCGCGTTCTTGCATGCGCTCGATGGGATAGAGGTTGCGGCCATCGAACACTACGGGTTCTTTGAGCAGGCTTTTCATCACCTCAAAGCTGGGCGTGCGAAATACAGCCCATTCGGTAATGATTGCCAATGCATCGGCGCCAATAAGAGGCTCGTACATATCATCGCACAGCGTGATGCGGCCCTGATAGATACGCCGCATATTGTCCATAGCTTCGGGGTCGAAAGCGCGTATTTGGGCACCTGCCTTCAGCAGCTCATCGATGATATAGCGTGCGGGGGCTTCGCGTATGTCATCGGTATTGGGTTTGAAAGCCAGCCCCCAGATGGCAATGGTCTTGCTCGAGAGGTCCGAGGTGCCGTAAAAGGCTTTAATTTTTTCGACTAAACGCAGCTTTTGGCGGTTGTTGACTTCCATTACCGATTTGAGGATTTTAAAGTCGTAGGCGTGTGCTTCGGCAGTACGGGCCAATGCTTGTACATCTTTGGGGAAGCAACTGCCACCGTAACCTACACCGGGGAAGAGAAAGCGCTTGCCAATACGCGAATCGCTCCCCATGCCAATGCGCACCATATCGACGTTGGCGCCTAAGCGCTCGCACAAATTGGCTATTTCGTTCATAAAGGTAATGCGAGTAGCCAAGTAACTATTGGCTGCGTATTTAGTCATTTCAGCTGAACGCTCATCCATAAACAGGATGGGGTTGCCTTGACGCACGAAGGGTTCATAGAGTTGTTGCATGAGTTTTCTGGCGCGCTCAGAGCGCGTGCCGATGATGACACGGTCAGGTTTGAGGAAGTCTTCTACAGCTACTCCTTCGCGCAAAAATTCCGGATTGGACACTACATCGAAGAGGGTTTGTGGTGCATGAGCGGCAATAGTAGCCCGCACACGATCGGCCGTACCTACTGGTACAGTACTCTTGTCGACAATCACCTTGTACTGGCCCAACTCAGCAATCATGGGGCCCAGCTCATTAGCTACGCCTAATATGTACGACAAATCGGCAGCACCATCTTGCCCTGGTGGGGTGGGCAAAGCCAAGAAGATAATCTCGGACTGGCGCACAGCCTCAGACAATGAAGTAGTGAACTTGAGTCTGCCGGCCCTCGTATTGCGCTCAAATAGCGGATCTAATCCTGGCTCATAGATAGGCACTTCGCCTCGCTGCATGCGGGCTACTTTTTCCTCATCGATATCTACGCATATGACGTTATTACCCGTTTCGGCAAAACAAGTACCCGTCACGAGGCCTACATATCCGGTGCCAACAACAGCTATTTTCATAATGGGGTTATATGGTAGTTAAAAAATAAAAAATGGTAAACAAGTCCAATCTTGTAACGGAATTCTTTTGCAGAACGGGATACTAAGCCCTTAATGTTTTCACGTTTTCCCGTACTTACTTACCATGCATTTTGCATGCTGCACGCATTATTTGCTAATTCGCCTTTACCGGTTTCACACCTCATCTACAAATGGGATAACTCAAAACTGTTGGATTGGAAGCCCAAAGATACACATGTACCCAAAAAGCGATAACATACGGGCAACAGATGTGCACATCTGCATACACAGCAACAAGTGCCCCATGAGGCATACGCCGCAAATGCTATTCCAGCTATAGTCATACAAGTACATACCACCGAAAACAACAACCTTACACATGCGAAAAGTCCGACAAGTGCGTTTAGCACGTATCTTTGAGGCGGCTGCCTGAAAGCAGCACACAGCTACAACTGTATATGGATATTTATACCCGAAAGGCGAGGTGGAAATGGTATTTGGCAGCAGGTGGGCTGGTAATCGTATTGGCTTCTATGATAATCACGCGCTATCTGACACACCAGCTATCCATAGAGGAGCGCAAAAAGGTGGAGCAACTCAAGGCTGCCATGGAATCCATCTCGTTTGAGACCTACAACGAGGCTTCCGATTGCGACGTCACATTCCAGTTTGAGTTTGTGCGCAGCAACACGACCATCCCACTGCTGTTGGTCAACGAACAAGGCGAAGTGGAATTGGCCGTCAACTTCGGTCCCAAGCGCGACACCAATCGCGTGTTTTTGCAAAAAAAGCTCCAAGAACTGATAGCTGAAGGCCAATTGCCCATTGTGGTACGTACACCAGAAGGCGCTCAATATCTCTACTTTGAGCACTCACGCATCTTGCGCTTGTTGGAATGGTATCCCATTGTACAACTGGGTCTTATCAGTGCCTTTATCTTTATTGGCTATCTGGGTTTCAGCTATGCACGCCGAGCCGAGCAAAACCAGGTATGGGTCGGTATGGCCAAGGAAACGGCGCATCAATTGGGCACGCCTATTAGCGGTATTATCGCCTGGATACAACACTTGCAGGCCCTTTATCCCGATCATGCTGAACTACAGGAAATCGTACGCGAACTGGGCAAAGACGTCAAGCGCCTCGAGCTCATCGCCGAGCGCTTCAGCAAAATAGGAGCTGCCCCAGAACTACATCCCACCAACATTTACGAGCTATTGGAAAAAGTACGCGCCTACATGGCCCGACGCGCCCCCCGACGCGTGCAGTTCGACTTCCCCGACCCAAACCTACCTCCCGTACACGTGCATGTCAATCCACATCTATTTGAGTGGGTGTTGGAAAACCTTATACGCAACGCCCTGGATGCCATGGATGGCCAAGGCACTATTCGAGCACAAGTCCACACTGATGAGCGATACGTATGGGTAATGCTAAGTGATACGGGCAAGGGCATTCCAGCTCACTTACACAAAACAATTTTTGAGCCTGGATTTACTACAAAAAAACGCGGATGGGGCTTGGGCTTATCCCTAGCACGCCGCATTATCGAGTCGTATCACGCAGGGCGCATCTATGTCAAGGAATCCACACCAGGAAAGGGTACTACCTTTGCCATCCGCTTGCCCCGCAATCCCAATGCAGCTGTATAAGTGGCCACATTGCACTATACGAGAACTACTCGTTTATGCTTTTCGACAAACAGCACATGGTCACATACTCGGCATTCACAGCTCAAGGGCTTGCACTGCAACTTTGTATCTTGCAGCCGGTTTTGGGGTTTACACGGACTTTTATGTCACCTGTCAGTACGATTAAAAAAATGATTACGCGATTGTTATGAACTCGATTCGGTTTTTTAAAGAAGGCATCAAGAACTTGCGCACGGTAGGCACACTGACACGTTCGTCCAAGTATTTATGCCGCAACATGGTTAGCTACGTGGACTTCGACAAAGCCAAAGTGATTGTCGAATTAGGCGCAGGTGATGGCGTCATTACCCGGCACATATTGACGCACATGGCGCCTGATGCCAAGTTGCTCTCGTTCGAAGTACTCGACAGTATGGCCGCCGTGTTGCGGCATATAGAAGACGATCGGCTTATCGTCATCAACGACTCGGCAGAGCAACTCGGCATGTATCTGAAGCAATATGACTTGGAAGCCATCGACGCCGTAATTTCGGCAATTCCCTTTGTGGCCTTGCCCGATGAATTGGCTTATCGCATCGTAGGTGAATGCAAGAAATACATGAAAATAGGTGCGCCCTACATTCAGGTACACTATTCACTTTTGGCAAAAAAGATTTACGAAGACATTTTTGGCGATGTGAAAGTACATTTTGTCCCTCTCAACGTGCCACCTGCTTTTGTTTTGGTAGCACGCAAGCAATACGAAGTGCTGAACCAATTTTCACCCAACGGGGAAGCACTTCATTGAAATGCACCAAGCCCCCTTGCCACCTCCTAACTGCGATTATGCCACAAGTCATCGTACCATGTCTGGGCCTCATGATCTGGGACACTGGGGCGAAGCACTCGCCGCACAATGGTTGGAAGCCCAAGGCTGGCAGATCGAAGCGCGCAACTGGCGTCATGGGCCCCTCGAGCTCGATCTGGTAGCACGTGAGGGCACAGTGATGGTTTTCGTAGAAGTCAAAACGGCGCGCAAAGCCACCTATGGCACACCCGACGTGCGCCTCACACCAGCCAAACAAGAGGCCTTAGCACGTGCAGCAGCAGCCTACATGTACGCCCACGGATACGACGGTGAGATTCGCTTTGATCTCATTAGCATTTTAGCGCCTTCGCCGAGCTCGTATACCATTCGACATTTCCGCGATGCCTTCTTTCCGGGCTTGTAAATAGCAGCCTTTTGACAGGTGGCTGCGCAAAGGAATATGGATTTTGCTTTTTGCGAGCATCTAAAGCAATTTGTTGTCTCTATTAACCACAAGCATCACTGACAACAATGCACTGGGAAGGATATTTTTGGGCCGCCTTTTTTACATTGTAAAAAAATCGTTCATGAAATCACTGACATTTGACGATAGTGGTACATTGCCTTTTGTCGCACCACACGAGCTGACACAGCTTTACCCTTTTGCGGCCCAGGCCCACGAGCTCTTGTTACAGCGGCAATGTGCAGGCCATCAGTTTTTGGGCTGGCACGATTTGCCCGTCCGGTATGAACGCGAGGACCTGGAGCGCATCAAGGCTTGTGCCCGGCGCTTGTGCCAGCAGTCGGAAATCATAGTGGTCATCGGCATTGGGGGATCTTACTTAGGAGCGCGAGCAGCTATTGAGATGTTACGCCCTTCGTTTGACTACCTCAAGCCCGCTGACCAACGTCAGTGCCCAATCGTGCTGTTTGCAGGCACGCATCTGTCCAGTACTACGCTTGCCGAGATGCTGGATATAGTAAGTACACGCGACTTTTCCATAAATGTCATTTCCAAGTCTGGTACTACTACTGAGCCGGCCATCGCCTTTCGCTTTTTCCGCAAGCTACTCGAACAGCGATATGGTCGGGCGGGAGCTCGCCAGCGCATCGTAGCCACTACTGATCGCCAGAAAGGTGCTTTGCGAAAACTAGCACAGCAAGAAGGCTATGAAACTTTCGCCGTGCCCGACGACGTAGGCGGGCGCTTCTCAGTACTCACGGCAGTAGGCTTGCTACCCATCGCCGTTGCTGGCATCGACATAGAAGCACTATTGGAGGGTGCTGCTGCTGCTCGCCAACACATGCTTGAAACCACCCCAGACAATCCGGCGCTGCGCTATGCCATGCTGCGCCACGCCTTGCATCAAAAAGGCAAACTCATCGAACTGCTCATCAACTACGAGCCCCGCCTGCACTACTTAGCCGAATGGTGGAAACAACTCTTCGGCGAGTCGGAGGGCAAAGATGGCAAGGGGATCTTTCCAGCTGCAGCCCACTTTACCACTGATCTGCACTCGTTGGGGCAGTACATTCAAGACGGGTGCCGCCAGCTGTTCGAAACACTGGTAGCTGTGGAAGAGCCGCAGCACCAGCTCACCATAGAGGCCGATAGTGACAACCTCGACGGCCTCAACTATTTAGCTGGCCAAACAGTAGATTACGTCAACAAGCAAGCAGCTCAGGGCACCCGACAAGCACATATCGACGGCGGCGTACCCTATATGGAAGTACGCATTCCGGCTTTTCATCCCTATTATCTGGGCCAGCTGTTCTACTTTTTTGAAAAAGCCTGTGCGCTCAGTGGGTTGATGCTCGGCGTGAACCCCTTTGACCAACCGGGAGTAGAAGCCTACAAGCGCCATATGTTTCGCCTGTTGGGCAAACCCGATAGCCCTAAGTAGCCTTAAAGCTACTTTTGCCTTAAAGCAAGAGCTACAGTTTGAAAACCGACAAGCCAGATGCAAAGCTTATGGCACTGCCACGAATTATAGGAAGCTATACTGGGCCAGAACGAGGGCCATTGCTGTGCTGCATAGGTGGCATGCACGGTAATGAGCTGGCTGGCGTACGGGCCCTCGAGATCGTGTTCAAGATGCTGGAACTAGAGCCCATGGTCAACCATGAGTTCAGCTACAAGGGCAAGCTCATCGGCTTGCGCGGCAACCTGCGTGCACTGGAGCGGGGCGTGCGCTTCATCAAGCGCGACCTCAATCGCATGTGGACAGAAGAACTGGTCCAGTACGTGCGCCACAGCCCTACTACCTTGCTCCAAGCTGAAGAACGCGAACTCAAAGAGTTGCTCGAGCTACTCGAGCGCGAAGTAAACGCCTACCAACCCGACAAAATCATCTTACTCGACATACACACCACTACCGCGCACGGTGGCATCTTTTCTATAGCCACTGACGATCCCGAAAGCATTCGCATTGCTACAAACTTGCACGCCCCCGTGATTACAGGCATGTTGCGGGGGCTGAGTGGTACTACGCTCCACTGGTTTGTGCCTGAACACTTTGGCGGCACACCGACTACGGGTGTGGCCTTTGAAGCGGGGCAGCATCAGGACCCCCTTTCTGTCAATCGCTCGATCTCTGCTATCATCAACTGCATGCGGTCCATTGGGGCAGTCAAGCCCGAAGATGTCGAAAATCGCCACGACAAATTGCTGATCACCTATGCCAAGGGGCTACCGAAAATAGCCGAGCTGCGCTACGTATATCACATCCGGGAAGGCGAACACTTTCACATGATCCCTGGGTTCAAAAACTTTCAGCCCGTGCGCAAAGGTCAGGCGTTGGCGTACAACGAAAGTGGCCTGATCGCAGCACCCATAGACGGGCGTATCCTCATGCCTCTATATCAGAGCAAGGGTGAAGATGGGTTCTTCATCGTCGAAGAGGTGCCCTATCGGCAATAGGATAGCAACAAAAGGAGCTACATATCGGCAAATTGCAGCTCGTACAAGCAACGATAGTAGCCATTCTCCAGGCGGACTAGCTCGTCGTGGGGGCCAAATTCCTTGACTTGGCCTTTGTGCAGCACCAAGATATTGTCGGCGTGGCGAATAGTAGACAAGCGATGTGCAATGACGATACTGGTGCGCTTGTCGATCAGCCGCTCGATGGCATACTGAATGACAGCCTCTGATTCCGGATCGATACTGCTGGTAGCCTCATCAAGAATGAGGATGGCCGGATCAAAAACCAATGCACGCACAAAACTGATGAGTTGACGTTGCCCCATGGAAAGAGTGGCGCCACGCTCCATCACCACATGATCATACCCGCCTGGCAAGCGCATGATAAATTCGTGTGCACCGATCATTTTGGCAGCAGCCACTACCTGTTCGCGGCTGATGCGTTGGTCCATCAACGTGATGTTTTCCAGCACGGTACCAGAAAAGAGAAAGACGTCTTGTAATACCACTGCAATATGACGGCGCAAGGTCCATAAGTCGTAGTGCGTCACAGGTTTGCCATCGATAAGGATACGGCCTTTCTGGATCTCGTAAAATCTATTGAGTATGCTGATGATAGTGGTTTTGCCAGAGCCCGTGGCTCCTACGATTGCCATAGTCTGACCTGGGTCGATGTGGAAGCTCACATCGCGCAACACCCATTCTTCATCATTATAAGCAAACCACACGTGCAGAAAATCTACCTCTCCACGCAAGTGTTGAGGCATTAACTGACCAATGTTAGACACCTGCTCGCGGCGGTCCAGTAGTTTGAACACGCGTTCGGCAGCTACCAAACCCATTTGCAGCTGGTTAAAGCGATCGGCCAGCATGCGCATGGGTCGAAACATCATATTGAGATACAGGGGAAAGGCCACTAAAGCGCCCAGGGTCACCTGTGCATCGAGTACGCCACGTGCGCCCCACCACACCATAAGCCCCAAAGAAGCCGCACTGATAATCTCCACAACGGGGAAAAAGATGGCGTAGTAAAGAATGGAGTTGAGGTTGGCTTGGGTATAACTGCGGTTGATTTGTCGAAACTTGCGCATCTCCTGTGCTTCGGCGTTAAAGATCTGCACGATGCGCATCCCACTGATGCGTTCTTGCAAAAAGGCATTGAGCCGAGCAATCTGGTTGCGCACTTTTTGGTATGCCACTTTGACCTTTTCTTTGAAAATCCAGGTAGCTACAATGAGTAGGGGCATCGTCGTCAGGCAGATCAACGTCAGTTGCCAGCTAGTCCACAACATTACACCCAACACGGCGACAAGTGTCAGCAAGTCAGCAACAATCGTGATGGCACCTTGGGAAAAAACCGTGTTGAGCGTCTCTATGTCATTAATCGTGCGCGTAGTGACCGTGCCGATAGGCGTGCGGTCAAAATAGCTGAGCCGCAAGCGTACTACATGGTCAAATACGCGCACGCGCAGATCGCGCACTACCATCTGGCCCAGCCATCGCGTCGCATAGATGAAGAAATAGCGCAATACTGCTTCGAGCACCAACAAGGCAATGAGCAAAAGCGTCATACGCGTCAGCCCATTCATGTCGAAGCGAAAGATGTAGTAATCCACGATATGCTGGATGAGCCAGGGACGCGCAGTAGATACCGGCGCCAACACCACTGCCAATACCGCACACAGCGCAAAGACAAGCCGATAGGGACGGGCTAAAGCCAATACGCGTTTGAGCAATTGAATATCAATAGTATTTGGCGAGATGTTGGACATGTAGCCAAGCTTTAAGCTGAACCCCTCATTTTGCCGAAAGGCGCATGTGAAAAACCCTTACACAACCACCTACGTCGCTTAAAAGGAATGAGAGCAAGGCAAAGATAATCATTTGTTGCACGGCCACCTCGCATAACTATACCCCACAGAAGTGCTCAAACACCTTCGCATAGCACTACAATTGTGCTTACTTTTGCCGTCTTAAAACGACTATGCTATAGTAATGAAAGTTCTCGTCACTGGCGCTACTGGATATATCGGCATGCGCATCTGTGAAGCACTGGCAGCCAAAGGTCACCAGGTGCATGCCCTATACCGCTCTGCCACCAAGGCGGCTCCGCTCAAAGGACAGGAAGGCATCGAGTTGTTTCAAGGCGACATCCTCGACGCTGCTTCGATAGCACGTGCCATCAAGGGTACTGATGCGGTGATACATGTAGCAGCTTTTGCCAAGCCCTGGGCGCCTGACCGCAACATCTATCACCGCATTAATGTACAAGGTGCGCGCACTGTGTTTGAGGCGGCACATCGATCCGATGTACCCCGCGTAGTGTTTACCAGTACAGCAGGTGTAATCAGTCCATCTGAAGGGGGGCGCCTCTCCGACGAACACACGCCACGCCGCATCCCCCACTTCACCGACTACGAAGCCTCCAAAGCAGAGGCAGAAGCCCTGGCACGCCAAATGGTCCGAGATACGGGTATAGAAATTGTCATTGTCAACCCTACACGCGTATACGGTCCGGGACTGCTGAGCGATTCAAATGGCGTGACGCGCATGGTCAAATTGTATTTGGAAGGCAAGTTCCGCCTTATCCCAGGTAATGGGCGTAGTGTAGGCAATTACGTATACATCGACGATGTGGTGCGAGGACACCTGGCTGCGCTGCAAAAAGGTCAACCGGGCCATCGTTACATATTGGGGGGCGAAAATGTATCTTTCCTCCAGTTCTTTGAGACACTTGCCAAAGTAACAGGCAAGCGCTACCGTATGTTCAAGCTCCCCATGCCACTCATGAGCATGGCTGCGCATGCCATGCACTTACGCGCTGAATGGCTGGGCACTCCGCCACTAATCACACCGCCATGGGTCAAAAAGTATGTATACAACTGGGCACTCAGCACTGAGCGCATGGAAAAAGAATTGGGCATTCGCCCCACCCCGCTCGAACAAGGACTAATCCATACGGTAAAATGGTTGAAAAAGGGATGAGCTATATACTCATCCCTAAACAGCTTAGGTTCCCCCGTGTGTACATTAGTTAGTCAAGACACGGAACTCCGTGCGTCGATTCTTCCGATGTGCCTCCTCCGAACAAGGCACGCCATCATCGCACTCATTGACCAAGCGCGTTTCTCCATATCCTTTAGCTATCAGTCGCTCTGGGTTAATTCCCTTACTGATCAAGTAATCGACTACTGCTTGAGCTCGCCGCTGCGACAATCTGAGATTAGCCTGATCGGAACCACGAGAATCCGTGTGTGATGTAATCTCAATGCGAATATAGGGTTTGGCTTTCAGCAAAGTTAGAAGTTTCTCATCAATGACGCGCTTAGCCTCAGACGTGAGGCGTGCACTACCAAATTTCCAGAATATAGGCAAGATGTTGTAGTCAATCAAGTCGCACCCAATCTCTTCCCACACTTCCAGCCCACCTTTTTCCTTGAGCACACGCACGCGTTCAGTAACGTATTGTGCTGGAACAACCCGTTCCTCTACAGTTTCATCTTTTACCAATACTCGCTTGGTAATGGTCCGATATTCAGCAGGAATTTCAATTTCTTCAACCCATGCTTCCTTTACAATTACCTGCTTTTCAATAGTAATAGTTTTGCCACCTTTAGTATTTGCTGTGGTATAAGCATCTTTTTCTAAGACCTTAATCGGTACGCGGCGATACTCAGCAGGATGCTCTACATAACAAAGCACCATACAATCACGCGGATCTTCAGCGTCACAGTTTTCGTAATTGCCTTGAAACTCGAAACGAGCCGTAGCAGGCACTAATTCAATCAGCTCACTAGAATCGCGAAAAGCAGCAGGGTGCACCGTCAAGGCGTGATATGGATCCTCTATCTGGATGGTCTCAGTGATGGTTTTAAACTCAGCCGGATGGTACACATACTTTTTTGTGGCTGGCTTGACCAAAATTTTCTCTTCCACTTCTTTGTATTCAGCAGGTATTACTACGAGCTCCTTATAAGCAGGGCGCACCATTACTTGCACCTCTTTTTCTATCCAAACATCGGGGGTAATACATCGCACATAGCACTTTCCCGGTTCAGGATTGGGGGGCAAGGCCACTTTCTGGGCACTTAGGGTGATACTGAAGCCAAAGATCAGCATACACAACGAGGAAGTTGCTCTCATAGTAGTGTGCATTAATTTCACTTGTAGAAACGCGTAAATTGGACATTCAACTACCCTACATACGTAGGGCTTGAAAAAAGTCACACTTCTCTATAGTGAACTTCCTCAAGTTGGTATCCACTTTAAGGCCCAAGGTGATTATTCCTGATCTTGAGATACACATAGCAAAGGCACGAGCTGGGCAACTAAAGCATTTTGCACCCTACGCAGCACAATGCGAAAATCTTCACAGGCCTCGGCTGTACGTTCCATATTCAGCAGCGCTTGGCCACGTATATAGCGATATTCCGCATCCTCAGGAAATAGCTGAACGGCTCGATCGATCTTGGCCAGCCCTGCCTCTTGTTGGCCTTCGTTGAACAAGGCACTTCCCTGTTCGACCAGCTGCTCGGCCTCGGCAAATTGCTCTCGCACTTGGGCACACTCCTGGCCCGGTGGCAAAAAGGTTATGCGCAAGTCGTAGGCTGCTGGCACAGCCCGCCCGTGCAAGCGCGCAGGTCGCCACATACCAGTAGTGTGTGAAGCTGTCACAATAGCTTCCCACCAAAAGGCCAAGCCCAAGCCTGAGTAGTCCTGTATATCGATGACGCGTACCCAGCCCTCAGGGGGTACCAACAGTTTTAGATCCATCTTGCCCACCAAGCAGCTATCAGCCCATGCGACTGGGTATTGAAGCCGCTCGGCAAAAAAATCGTTCAGTGCTTGCGGTCCACCTTCAAACGACAGGCTGTCGTCGAATACGACATACACGGTATCGTTACCGACCATGACAAACTCCGGCGGGTCTTCCAGCCGAAAGCGCACGGGCAAAGTATAGCGCGTCCGTACGGGCTTACCTGCCAGTTTGCCAGGCACCCAGCGCATATCTGATTCCATCATGGCTCGTACAATGCGCAGGGCTTCTGCACCACAGCCTCCACCAATATCGCGTTCCAACTTTAAGTGCGATAAGCGCCCGTCGGGTTCCACGACAAAGGAAAGTACCACCGTACCTTCAATGCCCTGTTGCCTAGCTTCTAGTGGATATGCAATATTGTGCGCCAAAAAGCGCAACAACATCTCTTCTGCACATCGCGTCTTTGCCTCCAAAGTAGTGTCTAAATCTTCGCAAGCGGGAAAGCGAGGCGGTTCATCTACAGCAATATATACCGTAGTGTCAGTGTCTGTTACCACTATATTCTCGTTATCCTGCGCCAAAAGACTACCCACTATACTCACCCACATGACGACAATCCAGATTCCTCTCATAACTCAATTTTTTTCTGCTAAAAGTATTGCACCACCTGCTATACGCGACGAAGCAAGACTTCTGCCTTACTTAAGCACCGCTGTAGCTACCTACTATGGGTTGGCCACTATCTATTACCTATATTTGCTTGCTATGCTATGGCCCACCGGCCTCTTGCTGTGGCATTATATCCATTTGAAGCCAACGTTCAAGCGTGGTAATCAGCTCCTGGCGCGCCGTGTCGCTCATATAGCGAATGCGACAAGTCCGATGGTCCTTGCCATCTAGCACAAACCACACACTATCCACTTTGTCAGAGTAAGGCACGCGCGTAGCCGACCAAGTGTCGATAGCGCCGTACAGATAAATAAATCGATGCCCTTCTGTGGCTAACCAATCGTACACACGACGTACCAACGCACCGTCAAAGGTTACTTCCATTTTTGCTGGCACGAAGGCTGCATGTGGATGCGGGCGTGGGGGTAAAGCCTTGAGCCACTTGACAAAAGGCTCTGTCTTGTAGCCGTAATACCCCATTTGCGTGGCGGCCTGATAGTAATGAGGACCATAGGCTTCGATATCTCTATCGGAATAAAAGGCAATACCCACTACGTCCATCAAGTGTTGGAGATCTTCCTCAAGGCGCCCGGAAGTGGGTATATCCTCGCAGCTATAGCCCCATTGCCAAAAGGAGAATGGGTATTCCAACACGGCATATTCAAAAGCTTCTTCCAACGTCAAGTAAGTAAAATTGAGACGTGCACCCATCGCATACCAACGAAGCAAAGGCAATACTTTTTCGCGCTGTTTGAGCAGACGCACCTGCAGGTCGTATATTCTTTTGCGACAAGCCTCTGTACCAACAGTGTCCAGAAAGTCGTAAATACGCGTATCTTCATATGCCAGGTTGAGCGGCGCTACATAAGGGATACTCACTACCACATCCTCGGGATAAAAATAGCGATAAAAAATAGTGGTCTGCCCACCTTTACTAATGCCCGTACTGAGCCATTGGCCCTCATACAATTGGCCAAACAGTTGGCGAATGTGGTGCAAATCGGCAGTAGCCTGCTCGAGTGTCAAGTAGGTGTAATCGATCGAATCAGGTACAGAAACTCCAAAATAGCGATGTTCTACGTCCAGCTGATTGGCATGTAGCAATTGGGTAGGTTCGTAGATGCGATTATGCGAGCGGCTATAGCCCTCAGTTGCGATCACCATGGGCCGATTATAACCTCGATGGCTCAGAAACACGCGCTGGTAGAAATACCCTTTTGACGGGTCGTTGTGATCCACTGGCTGGCGAATGCGTAGCTCGTAAGCCTCTGAAAAGCCCTCCGGTGGGTCTATGCGATGAAACTGCACATCGGGCAAGTCATATAGGCGCTGTTCAAGTGACTGAGCCGTGCTGCCCACTGCGATTCCCAGCCACAGTACGATGAGCAACCGATGCATGTTCGTCTTTTTTGCAATAGCTGAAAAAACTCGGCTTGAAGTTGAGATTTTTTTGGCAAACCCAGTGCATGCTTCCCGCACCACAGCGGTTTATCCAGCCTTACCGGCAGAGATACTCAAGTCATGTGTGCTTGAAATCAATCGTGGTATGGCTATAATTGATGTATCTCATCAGTGGGATCGCACCACATGCGCCAAAGAATAACCGCAGCAGCTAACAGAGTAAGAAATGCCACTGCATAAATGGCGACGTCGAGCGTCCACCAATCGGCCAAAAAACCCGCCAAGATCGCCCCAATAGCATAGCCCAAGTCACGCCAAAGGCGAAACACGCCAATACTGGCTGCCCGATCAAAAGGGTGCGTCAAGTCTGCTACAGCAGCAAGCATCACGGGATAGACCATAGCAGTACCCCAGCCTAATAATCCAGCTAACAAGACGAATTGCACAGTCGTATAGGCCCATGGGAAACCCACCAACGCAATAGTTTGCGTCAGCATACCCAAAAATAGCATGTTGCGCCGGCAAAAGCGATCGGACAAATAGCCGGTGTATAACTGCCCTATCCCCCAGACTGCTGGATACACCCCGACCACCAGGCCGGTCTGCTCCAAAGGCAGTCCCTTTTGCACGAGCAAAATGGGAAAAAGTCCCCAAGCCAATGCATCGTTGAGATTATTGACCAAGCCTGTAAAAGTCACAGCGCTCAGTGCTGGATGGCGAAGCGTCGTATCCCAAAACACACTTTTCAATCTACGCTGAGGTGCATCTACCGCCTCAAGCGTCGCATGACCACGTGTATCGCGTACCCACCCTACCGACAATACCAAGCCTATTAATGCAATCCCCAGGCCTACAAGAAAAGGGGCCGGCCGCAAGCCCCACGTAACGGCAATCCATCCCGTGACAAATGCCATGGCAGCTACCGCTAAATAACCTGCAAACTCATTCAACCCCATGGCCAGCCCGCGCTGTCGTTCTCCCACCAAATCTATTTTCATAACCACTGTAGTAGACCATGCCAGCCCTTGGTTGATACCCAATAGCACATTTGCAAAAACTACCCATTCCCAAGTAGGCGCCCACATGATGATCAGTGGTACAGGCACGCCAAACAACCAGCCAATGACTAATAGGTGCTTGCGCCCCAACTGATTGGCCCATTTACCCGCAAAGTAATTGAACAACGCTTTTACTACGCCAAAGGCCATAATGAACGACAACACAGCAGCTCGCGATGCCAACCCAAACTCCTCTTCAGCCAACACGGGCAATATACTCCGCTCCATGCCCACCAATGCCCCTACAAATGCATTGACGATTACTAACAATACAAACTGTCGGAAGTTAGCTCGTAACCCTAACTGAACAACTGGACGGTGTAAAGAAGCCATATATCGAAATTATTTTGGCTGGTTATTGTAATCGAATTAGCATTAGGGCACGCATGCCTGGTGCATTTCCCACGTTTTTGTGCACCCACAAATGTTCAATAATTTTATTGAATTATAAAATAGTGATTGTTAACCTAAAAAATAGCGTGAATAACAAGCGGAAATTCAAAGACGAGGCCTACGCTAGCGTAGCTTCATTGGTAAAAGCTTTGGCCAACCCTCGGCGGTTGGAAGTGATCGACTTGCTGGCCAATGGCGAAAAGCGCGTAGAGCAGATTGCTCGGCAAACCAATATGAGCGTGGCGAATGCTTCCCAGCATTTACAAGTATTGAAGAAAGTGCGCCTTATCGAGGTACGGCAAGAAGGCACTTCGATGTACTACTCTTTGACCAGCGACGACGTCACGGCCCTGTGGCAGATGTTACTGAGGCTTTCGTATGTATACGTGCCCCATTTAAAAGAATTGATTAACCAACAGCGAAAAGGCATTCCCATATTAAGTCAAGTGGCTGATTTTTCACAATTTATCCTACTGGACGTGCGCTCCGAGTCGGAATTTGCGCACAGGCATCTACCTGGTGCCATCAACATTCCTCTGTCTCAACTACCCGAAAAGCTGGATGAGCTTCCGAGCGACAAGCCTATTTTGGCCTATTGCCGTGGTCCCTTGTGTACGTATGCCGACGAAGCTGTACGAATTTTGCGCAAGCATGGATTTGAAGCATATCGTTGGATACAACCTCAATAAGGCTGACATGGCTTATCAGAATTGTGCGCGTAGGCTAAAAACAAAGTTTCTACCGGGTGCCGATATTCCCGAGGCAAAAGGCCTATAGTGCAAATCGGTGAGGTTTTCCACGCTAGCTTGGGCCCACAATTGGCTACCCAATCGCACTGCTGCTTGGATATTGATGATTGTCCAGGCATAGGTACCCGCATAGGTAGTTTTCCCTTCTTCATCGAGTATTTTTGGGGTATACTCCAAGTTATCTGCGGTGCCCCTTCTGTCAATAATCATCTGCCCTTGATCGTCGAACTTAATGTCACTAACAGCATATTCCCATAGGGGTTTGCGGCTATTATGGCGTAAACTGCAAGCCAAACGCACGCGTTGAGCTTCCCATCCTGCAGAAAGCTGTCCAAAAAAGGGTGGTATGTGATCGAGTGGTACCAGCGTATCGATATAGGCTATAGGGCCTGCTTCAAAGGTTTTGTAAAAGCGGCGCCGTCCTTTGGTATAACTAGCATGGGCCTGCACAAACCACTGATGCCAACGAGCTTGTAGCTGACCACTAAGCCCATAGACGAAGCCCTCGGTAGCATTGACATTGGCGATGGTAACCAATTCCTCTTCGTCGAACCAAAGCGTTGTACTGCCATGGGGCAAGGACATAGGTGTCCGCACCATGGCATTGCGCAGTTGAGTGTAATAGACTGTAGTGCGCCACGACAAATATGAGTTTGGGGTTTGGCCAAAATGTTTGCTCAAGCTTAGTTCCACGTTAGTGGTTTCTTCGGGTAAAAGGGCAGGGTTGGGAATGGTCACGTAGCCGTTCTTTTCCCTGATTTTGCCAAAGTCGTCGACGTTGGGTGCGCGAAATGCCGTAGCTGCCAATAGCTGGATGCGCCATTGCCGCCACGGCTGAACGATGAGGCCTACACTCCAGGTCAAGGCATCATTGCGCGTGCTGATACCTTGTACATAGAGTTGTGGCCATTGTATGAGGTCATCGGCTTTGAAGCGCGCAAAGAGTGTGGTCGATGTGTAGCGCAAGCCTGCCTGCCAGCGCATCAGCGAATCGCGTGTTTGGAGATAATAAGTCAAGTATCCGCCAGTAGCTGTTAGGCGGCTGCCCCCACTAGGGTATCGAGTCAATTCGTCACGAAAGACGTATTGGGTGCGCAGGCTTACTCGGCCTGCTGTGGAATGCACAATATTGTGCTGGAAGTCAAAGCCAAAAGCGTAGCCACTGTGGGCACTTACTTTCTTATCGAAATCAGCTGTAAAGGAATAAACATATACATCTTCGAGTTGGAAGGTGCGATACTCTTTGTTGAGTTTGCGCTTGAGGCGATCTTCATCAATTTTCTGGTAAGCAGCGATCAAGGTAGCCTTGTCGTACACACTACCGCCTTGTCGCAATTGAGCCTTGAGTGAAGCCAATAGCCGCTTTTGTGGGCCGTAGTTCCATTCGGCAAATTTCAGGTCGCGTTCCGTTCCTTTTTTGCCCAATAGCGTGAGTTTGTCGTATCGAGGTACTTTTCCCGTGGAAGAGAACTGAAAGTTGGCCAATAAATAGAAGTTGGACGAGGGCTGATACTTCCACTTTTGGGTTAGGTCAATCTGGTGGTAGGCAGTGCCTACTTGATCGTCGTAGTCGGTGATAAATATCGAATCTCCTCGCACCACCTTCCAATAGCCATTTTCGAGCACCTGATCGCCTTGCCCTACGCGCCGCACGAAGTATTTGCGCAAGCCAAAGTCTGGATGGGCTGGCGGGCGGTTACTACCGGCATGCAAATCGCCATAGTCGGAAAAGCGAAAGGAAGTAAAGGTACCCCATCGTTGCTTGCCAAAGTTCAGGTGCCAACTCAAGGTTTTCTCCTTGTTTGCAGAAGCATACCGACTCATGAGGTGTGTCTGTGCGCGATAGCCCTTGGGGTCGGGCCCGAAATACAGTTTGGGGTCTTGCGAGCGAAAGTGCACCACTCCTCCTAGTGCATCGCTGCCATAGAGCAGAGATCCTGGCCCAAATATGACTTCTATGCGATCGAGCATGGTGTTGTCTACGGTAATGGCATTTTGTAGATGGCCATTGCGATAGATGGCATTGTTCATGCGCACGCCATCTACTACTAACAACACGCGGTTGGCCTCAAACCCGCGCAACACGATGCTCCCCCCACCCATTTGCGTCTTTTGCACAAATACATTGGTATGAGCAGCTAGTGCATCGGCAGTAGTTTGCGGCTCGCTCAGTGCCATTGCTTTTTGATCTACTTGCTCTATTTGCCATGGCAGCTCTTCAGGTGCATCATCGCGCCTGCCGATGACAACCACCTCTGTCAGTGCGGTCACTTGAGGCTGAAGACGGATAATGCCGCCGCGTTGGCGTATTTCATAAAAGGGCAAGCTGAGGGGTTGATATCCTAAATAACTAAAATGGACGACGTCGTTGTATCGCAGGTTTTTAAGTCGCACCTTACCCTCGGCATCAGTCACATCGGCAAAGCGATAGTCGTCGGTAAAGACACTGACTCCCACTAAGGGGGCGCCTTGCTCGTCGAGCACTGTCACTTCGTACTCAAACTGGCTCGCCTGAGCTGTAAAAACAAGGAGCATGAATGTGCCGAAGATTCCTATAGCAAGCAGCCGCATGCGAAAAGCATTTAACGTGCCTTTGCACAATGATTAGGCCAATAGTGCAGTAAGTGCACCTTGTCCTATAGACCACTGCTCTACGAGGGGAGTTCGAGCAAGAGCAATCTGGCCGTATTCAGCGCTGCCACACTCGACATTTCGATGTTGAGCATGCGCCTTTTGCCAAATACATATTTTTTAGCCACGGTTTTTGAGCCCAAAGAAGCGGCTATCCACACTGTGCCTACTGGCTTGTCCGCAGTGCCACCGGTAGGGCCTGCAACGCCTGTAGTGGCTACTGAGAGGACAGCTCCCGTCAGGCGGCGTACACCCGCGGCCATTTGCCTGGCTACGGGTTCACTTACGGCGCCATGTGCGTGCAAGTCTGCCATTGCCACCCCTAATACGTTCACCTTGATGTGATTGGCATAGGCCACAACGCCCCCCAGGTAATAGTTAGAAGCACCAGGTACGCTGGTGAGCAGATGCCCTACATAGCCACCTGTGCAGCTCTCTGCGGTGGCTATAGTCAGACCTTGACGGTACAACATTTGCCCCAGTGCTTGTGGCAGGGTTTCGCCTTGCGTGCTATACACCACTTCGGGCCCCAATAGCTGCTTTAATCGCTGGGTGTACTCGTCGAGCAGTGCGCGCAAATACGTCTGGTCAGCACCGCTAGCCGTAAGACGCAGCTGCACTTCAAATAGGTTGGGCAAATAGGCCAACTGCAGTTGTGGCGGCAACTGTTGCTCAAACGACTCGAGTCGGCGGGCTAACTCCGATTCAGCTACACCCACTGTACCAATCGTACGTGACAAAATCGCATCAGGCTGGAAATACGCAGTTAGTCGCGGCAACACCTGTTGTTCCATAAGCTCGCGCATCTCAACCGGCACACCGGGCAAGGCAACAACCACTTTGCCATCGATCTCAAACCACATACCCGGAGCCGTACCCAGTTTGTTGGGCAGCAATTCGGCATTGGCAGGTACGAAGCATTGCACGCGGTGGGCAGCCTCAAGTCTTTTGCCAAAACGCGCAAAAAGTGTCTGCATATGTGCCCAACACGACTGGCTAAAAACCATCTCTACACCGAAGTAGCGTGCCAATGCTTCTTTAGTCATATCGTCGCGGGTTGGGCCCAACCCGCCCGTAAGCAAGACGATATCGGCCATAGATAAGGCTTGGGGCAATACTTCGAGCAAATGGTTTGGATCATCTGCGATTACGCGCATTTCCTTTACCTGTCCCCCTATGGGAAGAAGGGCTTGTGCCAGCCATTGGGCGTTGGTATTCAGTACCTGACCAAGCAATAATTCGTCTCCAATATTGATGAGCACTGCATTCATACCGCAATTGTGAGTATTATAGTGGGTTTTTCTAATTTCACTTTAAATTATCCACTCCATGCGCCTGCCCATTCTGTTGGTATCCTTGCTTATCATTTGCCCCAAAATCGACGCACAGCCGGCCCAAGCTTGGCAAAAAGCGGGCGATCGCGCATTTTCCGAAGAAGACTGGTTGGCAGCTCAATATTACTACAGCCAAGCCCTACGACAAAAACTCCACCACAGCGCACTGTGGTGGAAGCTAGCCGAAGCCCGGCGCCTTTCCTGGGCCTATGAAGCAGCTGCCGAGGCCTATCGACGCGTAATTCAGCTCGATGCAGCGCGCTACCCCTTGGCACGCCTCTACCTGGCCGATCTGTACCGCAGTCTAGCGCAGTACGATGAAGCCCTCGCCCAGTTGGACACCTTCCTGGCAGCAGGTAAAGGCGGCTCACGATGGCTACAACGCGCTCAACAACTGCGCATTGCTTGCCAATGGGCGCCACAAGTCATAGCTCAACCCGATACGAACTGGCAAATTCGCCACGTAGGCAACGCCATCAACTCTCCTTATTCGGAATTTGCGCCTTGGCTCATGGGCGATACGCTGCTATTCTCTTCCAATCGCTACTTGTGGCGTCAAGATACTCATCAACCGCCCCGACACCTAGCACAACCCTACCTTTCGGTAGAAGGGGCACGCGCCCGCCCTTTGCTACGCCCCTGGCGCAAAAAAGGCACCCATATAGCGCACCTTATGTGGTGGCCCGATTCGGCCTACTATACCGAATGCCGCTACATCGCGGGGGCGCGCATACGCTGCCGCATCATGAAGCGCACGCGCGACGCACAGGGTCGTTGGCACAAAGAGGCTGAAGCATTGCCTCCACCGATCAATGTAGCTGGCTATACCAGCACACAGCCATGCTTAGTAGTGGACACGCTCAAAAAACAACGGTGGCTGGTATTTGCCTCTGATCGGCCTGGGGGCAAAGGACTACTCGATTTATGGGCTGCCCCCATTTTGGGCGACAGTATCGGTCCTGCCCGTAATCTCAGCTCGATTAATACGCCTTACAACGACGGTACGCCCTTTTTCCACATCCCTTCCCAGACTTTGTACTTTGCTTCTGAAGGGCACATAGGCATAGGCGGATGGGATATCTATCAAGTACGGTGGCCACCTCAAGCCGATAGGCCACCCGTACATCTACCCCCACCTATTAACAGCACGTTCAACGATCTGTATTTTTTCCTTTCCCAAGACGGCACCCACGCCTACCTGGCCTCCAATCGTATAGGTAGTCGCTTTTTAGATGAAGAATCCCAACACTGCTGTAACGATCTATGGGTATTACAAAGGCACCTGTTCGAGGACCTCCTAACGCGCACACTCTCGGCTGACAGCCTCAATACACCACCACTTGATAGCCAGATCACGGCACCTGCGCCACCTGTAGTTTTGCACGACTTCCTGCCACTAATACTCTACTTTGACAACGACATCCCCGACCCGCGCAGTACTTCCAACACCACTGCCATTGCCTATTTGCAGACGTGCGACAACTATCTGTCGCGCGAAGCTACCTACATCGCTCAACTCACCAAGGGACTTCCCGCCGACACTGCTGTACAAGTGGCTAAAGCGGTACATCGCTTTTTCCGCACCGAAGTGGCACATGGCTGTACCCAGCTTGAGGCCTTCAGCCGACACCTACTCCAGCGCCTCGAACAAGGCGACACCATCAAACTCATGGTGCGCGGATACGCCAGCCCCCGTGCCGAATCCGACTACAATCTGCAGTTATCTGCTCGTCGCATTCACAGTCTGCGCAACCACTTTTACCAATGGCGAGAGGGGGCTTTGCACCCATTTCTGCGTAGGGGGCAATTGCGCATCAGTGAATTGCCCTTGGGCGAAGCCTTATCGCTGCCACACATCAGCGACCGGCTCGACAATGCCCGCCTTTCGATTTATAGCCTTCCTGCCGCTCGCCAGCGCAAAGTAGTCATTGAAGAAGTGCGCGAGTAACCAACAAAAAAGATGAGCAAGTTACCTTTGCCCGCCTATGACCCTAACGACTTCCTATAAGCAGATTCTGGCCATTTCAGCTCCCATCATGTTGGGCAGTGCAGTGCAAAATTTGTTGGCCCTGACCGATTCGGTGTTCTTATACCACCTTTCGGAGGTGGACTTTGCTGCCATTGGCTTTGTGGGGGTCTTTTACTTAGTCATTGCCGCTATTGGGTATGGCTTCAGCAAGGGGGGGCAAATCATCATCGCTAGGCGCATGGGCGAAGCTAACCCCAATCGCGTAGGGCGCGCCTTTTACGCCATGCTCTACTTCGAGCTGATGCTGGCCACCATCATGTGGGTATTCATGTATTACGGCAGCAGCTGGTTTTTCGACTTGCTGGTCAATTCCCCTTCGGTTTTCACGCGCAGCCTCCATTATTTGGAATATCGCGCCTGGGGTGTATTTGCCAGTTATGCAGGTTTGGCTATGATCGCCCTTTACACGGGGGTAGCGCGCACGCGCTTTATTATGTGGAACACTTTGCTCCTAGCTACTGTCAATGTAGCACTCAATTATTCACTTATTTTTGGTCATTTTGGCCTGCCGGCTATGGGCATTGCTGGCGCAGGGTTAGCCAGTACGATTGCAGAGTACATTGCACTAATCGTGTTCATTGCCTATATGATTTTAGATGGGCCTGCCCGCACTTATCATCTATTTCACCTACCTGACATCGACTGGCAGCTCATCAAAGATGTGCTCAAGCTAAGTGCGCCCATGGTGGCCCAAGCTATTGTGGGGTTAGGCAGCTGGTTTCTCTTTTTTGGTTTTATCGAAAATATGGGTGAGCGCCCGTTAGCCATTTCCAATTTGGTTCGCATGGTGTATTTAGTGCTGTCTATCCCCTCTTGGGGCTATGCAGCTGGTGTGAATACCTTGGTCAGCAGCTTTATCGGTATGGGCAAGCGGCAAGCAGTAGTCCCAATTATTTGGAAAACGGCACGCCTTTGTTGGTTTTCCACCATGCTGATAGCCGTACCCATAGTGCTTTTTCCCAAGACGCTGCTCTACCCTCTTTTAGGTGGCACCGACATGTCGCTGATTACAGAGGCACGTCCTCTGTTTTGGTTGTTGCTAATTATTTTGTCGCTTTTTGCCATTGGTGGCGTGTTCTTCAACGGCTTGGCTGGCACTGGTGCTACAATGGTGGGGCTCAAGCTACAAGCGAGCTGTGCTGTTGCTTACTTAACCTACACTTATCTGGTCATAGAGCGGTGGCAGTGGGGGCTAATGTGGGCATGGGCTGCCGAAGTGTGGTATTGGCTGATCATTATCATAGCCACTCTGTGGTTTTTGCACTCACGCAAGTGGTACAACTTGAAATTCTAATGCTACTTAGCTTTGTCACATGCGTGCACGCTTCACATGGCTATTCCCATTGCTGAAAAGCATGCCATTACCTCGGCTATTCGCCACTGGCGTGCTGATAGGCGTGGTCTGGTACAGCAGGTACCACATCTTCTTTTGGGATACCATCAGCCAGGCATCAGTGCGCAGCCATTGGTTTTACGAACAAGGTCTACGCACGCTCTTCCTGCCACCTGCTCTTGACTCGGGCCATCCGCCTCTCTTCAACTGGTATCTTGCAGCAGGTTGGTCGGTATTTGGCCGCAGTCTACTCACTAGTCATTTGCTCATGCTACCCTTCGTTTGCATTGTGGCATGGCAGCTGAGCCGTTTGATCGACTACACCCGACCGACTCGCCCAAGCACTCGCTGGCTTGCACTTGTTCCACTATCCGACACTACCCTCATTGCCCAAAGCAGCTTAGTGAGCACCGATATGGCCATGTTGGCTTGTACACTTACCGCACTCAATGCACTACTACGTGCCCAGCAAAGGTGGCTCACACTAGCACTCATACCGCTGGGCTTACTCAGCTTGCGCGGACTGCCCGCAGCGGCAGCGCTGGCACTCTTTGGCTGGTTTTTTTGGCACTTTTCGGCAAATGAAGAGCAGCACCCGTCATTGCGACAACTCTTTTGGCCTTTCTTTCTGGCAGCTTGTGTGTGGACCACGTGGTATGTAGCCCACTACCTACATGTGGGCTGGTGGCTGAGTACGCCCAATCCCCGATGGACGGAACATCGCCATCTGACGGGCCTGGCGGGTATCATGTGGAATGCCGGCATTACTGCATGGCGTCTTATTGACTATGGTCGAATCGGGTACTGGCTCATACTTTTGATATGGCTGCTGAGCCACAGCCGAGGCACGTCCCTACAGTGGTGGCTACGACAGCCTCTCCCTTTATTCGCCATGTGCTTTTTACTGGTACATGCAATAGCCATGTGGCCTATGAGCAACCCAATCACTCATCGGTATTTTCTGCCCATCCTAGTGGTCATGCCTTTGTGGGTAGCTCAGCTCCTATGGCAACACAGCTCGAAGCGCTGGGGCCGCATTGGTCTTGTGTGGCTATTGGCACTATTGCTCAGTGGCCACTATTGGGTTTACCCACGTGGCATTGCTCAAGGATGGGATGGCACCACAGCCCACTGGCCATGGTACGAGCTGCGCACCCAAATGCTCGCATACATTCAAGATCAAGGGATAAATTGGCACGAAATAGGCACGCGCTTTCCCAACGCAGGGCCTTTCGACAAGCTCGATCTATCGGATCGCAAAGAAGGTATTCCCCTTGTGGACTGGACACAGCACCGCTATGTCTTTTACAGTAATGTAATGAACGACTTTAGCGACGAAGAGCTAGCCCACCTTGACACCCTCCCCCGCTTGCATCAACTTCAAAAAGGAGCTATCTGCGTGGTGCTTTACCAAATAAAGTGACATCTTCGCATGCTGCACAAAAAAGCGACAAATTGGATATGGCACAACCACCTTTTCAGAAAAAATCCATGGAAGCGTTGGGGCGGGTAGATCCCAACACCTTCCGGCAAATGCCACGCCGCGACATAGTGCTGGTACTCGACAACATTCGCTCAGGGCTCAACGTGGGTAGCATATTCCGCACAGCCGATGCCTTTGCCCTTAAAAAGCTCTATCTGTGCGGCATCACCGCCCATCCGCCCCACCGAGAAATACTCAAATCGGCACTTGGCGCTACTGAGACCATACCATGGGAGGCCTATACAGAAATAGCCCTTTGCCTCCAGCAACTCAAAGCTGAAGGGTACATTCTTGTGGGTGTAGAACAAACGCATCACAGCACGCCATTGCATCGGTTTTCTGGCACCCATTATCCACGGTTGGCAATCATTTTAGGCAATGAGCTACACGGCATCAGCGATGCCGTACTTCCCTTGCTTGATCACGCAGTGGAAATTCCACAGTTCGGCACCAAGCACTCGCTCAATGTCGCTGTATGTGCAGGCATTGTGGTGTGGCAATTGGTGGTCAGCATAGGCCCAGAGCAATGGCTACCCGCTTAGGCATAAGTCACGGCGTCAATCGCGTTCGCGCTCAATCTGGGTGCGCTTAGCTTGTACATAAGTACGCCATTTGTCCAAGCAAGCTTGCATGTCGTCGGGCAAATCCGAATTGAATTTCATGAATTGGCCCGTAGTGGGGTGTTCAAAACCCAGTTCTTTGGCGTGTAACGCATGCCTGGGCAACACTTTAAAACAATTGTCTACAAACTGCTTGTATTTGCTAAATACAGTGCCTTTCCTGATGCGATCGCCTCCGTAGCGCGGGTCATTAAATAGCGGATGGCCGATGTGGCGCATATGCACCCTGATCTGGTGCGTACGCCCCGTCTCGAGCCGGCACTCCACCAAGCTCACGTAATACAGTCGCTCCAACACGCGAAAGTGCGTCACAGCCCACTTGCCGTGATCACCTTCAGGGAACACCGCCATGCGCTGGCGATTGCGCAAGTCGCGCCCCACGTGGCCATTGATGGTACCCTCATCTTCATCAGGTTCGCCCCATACTAAGGCGTAGTAGCGCCTATGGATGGTGTGTCGAAAGAACTGTTTGCCCAAGTGGGCCATGGCATAGTCGTTCTTAGCTACTACCAACAGACCAGACGTGTCTTTATCGATGCGATGCACCAAAAAAGGCCGATTTTCGGGGTTGCCATCCATGATGGGGATGTCGGCCTTGCCTTGAAAGTAATGAACCAGTGCATTGACCAGCGTACGACGATAATGCCCTACCCCAGGGTGTACTACCATGCCGGCTGGCTTGTTGACGACTAGTACATCCTCATCTTCGTATACGACGTCTAGGGGTATGTCATCGGGGATAACGCGGCAAGCTTCGTCCAATGGCTTAGGCAACAATACGCTAATCACATCACCGGGCCGCACGCGGTAGTTCGGTTTTACCTCTTCGTCATTGACGACTATAGCACCCGCTTTGATTGCATTCTGAATGCGACTGCGCGAGGTATTGGCCATACGCTGCATCAGGTATTTGTCCAAGCGGCGTATCGACTGTTTATTCTCGACGACAAATTGGTGTTCTTCGTATAATGAGTTTCTGTCCACGAGCTTTGAGCTGCTGTAGTTCATGGTTTTGTTTGGTCATTTGGCATCCGCACCTGCTATAGGCGGACAAACTGGCAATCTGAGGATCAGAGGATAATACGAATTATGAGGCATTTAGTTTTACCTGCCGGAAGATAACCAAATTTGCCCCACTTGTGCGTTTGTTCTTTTTTTGTGCGCAAAAATCGCTTATGAGTCAAAAACCTTCCTTCCATTCTCTTTGCGTAAAAACGCATATACATACCCCTAGGGTAACGCCTCATATCCAGCCCCTTTATGCCACTTCTGCTTTTGCTTTTGACGATGTAGCACAAAGCATGCGCGTGTTCAGTGGTCAAGAGCAAGGACACAAATACTCCCGCTATGCTAATCCGACAGTAGATGCTGCTGCAGCTCAAATAGCAGCATTGGAGGGCTACGACCTCGACGATGAGGTAGCTGCTGTGATGACTAGCTCTGGCATGTCGGCCATTGCCACCCTATGCATGGCCTTGCTCCAACAGGGCGACCAAGTGCTCACTCAAGGCAATTTATACGGAGGCACTACTGAGTTGTTTCAAAAAGTGATGCAGCGCCTAGGTATCACCCCCATCTTTTCCGACTTGCGCCAGCTCGATCAGGTCGAAAAGCTATTGCGCACGCAGCCACGCATTCGACTGCTGTATTTCGAAACGCCCGCCAACCCCACTTTGGGCTGTGTGGATATCGCTGCCCTCACCCAGCTTGCTCGTCAATATGCGTGCTGGTCAGCTATCGACAACACCTTCGCCACGCCTTACCTCCAACGGCCGCTCACCTTAGGTGCTGACTTTGTCGTACACAGTACTACCAAATACCTCAACGGGCATGGCAATGGCATAGCGGGCATTATCGTAGGCAAGGCAGCACACATACGAGGCCCCATATGGGAAACCATGAAGCTAACAGGTGCCAACTGCAGCCCGTGGGAAGCATGGCTCGTCCTACAGGGTGTCAAGACGCTTTCTCTGCGCATGCAACGACACTGCGACAATGCGCGTACACTAGCACACTGGTTGAATAGCCGCCCCGAGATTGCACAAGTCAATTGGCCGGGGCTACCCCAACATCCCGATCACGCAATTGCCAAAAGACAAATGCATGATTTCGGTGCAATGCTCTCCTTCGAGCTAAAAGGCGGATGGGAAGCAGGTAAGCGCTTTATCGATGCCCTGTACTTCTGTACTTTGGCCCCTACACTGGGCGACGTTGACACTTTAATATTACACCCTGCTTCAAGCTCGCATCTCAACGTGCCAGCAGCCCTGCGCCAAGCCAATGGCATCACCGACGGGCTGATACGCGTCTCTACTGGTATCGAGGCAGTGGAAGACATCTTAGCCGATTTTTCCCAAGCCCTACAGGCACTTTGAATTTTGCCCGTTGCTGACATATCTGGCACACAATAGCCAACGGGCAATGCATAATTTTTTGCATTGCCGTTACTTTAAAACGCTCTTCCGCACAATCCACTTTTTACGAAAGTGCGGTTTTCTCCACCTCTTTGTCTAAAACAACACTCAAAGACATGAAAATTCGCATCTTATTGCTACATCTCACCCTGGCAAGTGCTGCCTATGTCGCTTATGCACAACCACCAGTAGTACTCTTTCGCACTGGGCCAGAAGTGTTGCCTGAAAATGCTCGAGCCTTTGCCGACAAAGGCACCATTGCTGCCAACGAAATGGTAGGTGACTACTTCTATCGCATCTTACAGTTTTACCAACAGCCTACTGCCCAGCAACATGCACAACTCACAGCACAGGGCATTGTGCTACTGGACTACATTCCGCATCATGCCTACATTGCGGCGCTACCCGTCGGGTTAACGCCTGAGGTGCTAACCCTTTTAGGTATACGCAGTATTGTACCTATTCACCCATGGCGTAAGCTTTCGCCACCGATCCGTGCAGGCGACTTTGGCAGTTGGGCTTTGGCACGCGGCTATGCCTCTGTAATAGTCAAGTTTTACAAAAACATTCCCCGCGACCTAATTCACCGTTTTTGCGAAAGCAAAGGCTGGACTATTGAAAAGGATAATGGCTATAACAACTACCTGCAACTGCGCATACGCACCAACGAGCTGATGGAGTTAGCACGTGAGCCATGGGTAGCCTTTATCGATCAAATGCCCGAACCAGGCCAGCCTGAAGATGTGTTAGGTCGTGCTCTACACCGCGCCAATGTGCTGGATAGCCCGCTGCCCTCTGGCCGTCATTATACAGGTGAGGGGTTGAGCGTATGCGTACGCGATGATGGCGCTATTGGTCCTCACATTGACTTTCAAGGGCGCCTGAATCAGGATTTTGTCGGGCCCTCTTCGGGCAGCCATGGCGATATGGTAGCAGGCATCTTTGCAGGTGCTGGCAACATTGACCCCTATGTGCGTGGTATGGCAGCTGGAGCTCAGCTTTTCGTCATTGATTACGACGCCACTTTCCTGGATGAAACCATGGACTTGCACTACGACTACGGCGTGCTCGTCACCAACTCCTCCTACAGCAACGGCTGCAACGCTGGATATACTGCGATCACGGAAACAGTAGATCAACAGATATATGAAAATCCCACGCTCATACACGTCTTTTCTGCTGGCAACTCTAACAATAATGACTGTGGCTATGGCGCTGGCGATCAATGGGGCAACATCACAGGGGGCCACAAGCAAGGCAAAAACGTATTAGCTACAGCCAACCTCAATGCCGATGCGAGTCTCGTGAATACCAGCAGCAGAGGGCCTGCTTACGATGGCCGCATCAAGCCCGACATCGCTGCCAACGGTCGCAACCAAATGAGCACCGACCCCGATAATGGCTATGCACCAGGTGGGGGTACTTCAGCTGCTTCACCTGGCATTGCTGGCGTAACCACCCAGCTCATACACGCCTATCAGACCATTTACGGCACTTTACCTGCTACGGGGCTGATCAAAGCCATTATGCTCAATACCGCCAATGACTTGGGCAACAAAGGCCCCGACTTTCAGTTTGGCTGGGGGCACGTCAATGCGTGGCGTGCCGTACTGACGATTGAAGAGGGGCGTTTCTTCGAAGCAGAAGTAGCTGTGGGCCAGACGCTCACGCACACCATTCAGGTGCCCGATGGTGTCAAGCAACTGCGCATCATGACCTACTGGATGGATCCTCCTGCTACTGCTATGGCAGCAAAAGCACTCATTAACGATCTCGATACGCGCCTGTTGGCACCCGATGGCAGTGTACATCTTCCCTGGGTGCTCGATCCCACGCCCAACCCCAGCACGCTGGCTCAACCCGCTACTACAGGTATCGACACGCTCAACAACATGGAGCAGGTAGCCGTAGACAATCCACCGGCCGGCACGTGGACGCTGGAAGTGACGGGAAAGGAAGTGCCCTTCGGCACTAAGTCCTATTTTGTCGTTTACGAATTCCGCACCAATGACATTGCTTTTACGCGCCCAGCTGGTGGAGAGCAGTTCGTTCCTGGCGAAACGGAGCGCATTCATTGGGATGCCGAAGACAATAGTGGCAGCTTTACGCTCTCTTACTCGTTTAACGATGGCCAAAGCTGGCAGACCATCGCTACGCTGGGTGGCGACAAGCGCATGTTCGACTGGCAAGTGCCTGCCATCTTAGGTGCTCACCTTCGGCTACGCCTATCGCGCAATGGCATTGAAGCCATATCCGAGCCTTTCACTATCATGTACCAACCACAAAACGCAGAAGTTGTACAAGCTTGCCCCAATTTTATCAGAGTGGAATGGGATGCACCGGCCAACGCTGACAGTTTTGTGCTTTATCGGCTAGGTAGCAGATATATGGATTCTGTGGCCATCACTACCAACACCTGGTATGAATTCCCCACTCAGGCCAACAACCCCACCCTTGATCATTGGTTCGCAGTGGCAGCCTACGGCCCTGATGGCCAGCTGTCGCGCCGCACCGTCGCTATCAACTACAACGAAGGGCTTTTTAACTGCCCACTCGACCACGACATTCAATTGCTCCAGATTGCCGAGCCCCAGATCGAGGATCTGCTTGCTTGCGATGTCTTCACTACCGACCTGACCGTACAGCTGCGCAATGGAGGCCAAAGTGACGAAGACTCCCTTACGCTCTACTACCAAGTCAACGACGAACCTCCAACAAGTGTCGTCTTAACCAACCTCCAGGTGGGCAGTGAACTCAACTTCACTTTTCCCTCGCCTCTGGAATTTTTCCAACCCGGCACCTACACGCTGAAAGTCTGGAGCACACTACCCAACGACGAAGCGCCCTTCAACGATACCCTCATCCATACCTTCACGCTGGCCATTGTCGTGGGCGACGGTGCCACCCCACCCATGTACGAACAGTTCGACTATGCCGACTGGCCTCCACTCAACTGGCTTGTGCGCAATCCCGATGAATACATTACCTGGACACCAAGAGAAGTAATAGGCCCTGACGGGCAAAATACTATAGCCGCTTTTATCAACAACTTCCAATACAACGACACTGGCCAACGCGACGATCTGATCACCACTCCAGTCGATCTGACCAACATCGATCGAGCGGTGCTCGAGTTCGATTACGCCTATGCACGCTATTCAAGTGAATACTACGATCGCTTAGTAGTGGAAGTGCTGACTGATTGCGGTACTACGTTATCCGGTGTGTTATTCGACAAGGAAGGTACAGCCTTGGCCACCACTAATGATGTGACTGACATTTTTGTGCCAGACAATCCTTCTGTATGGTCGCATGAAGTGATTGACTTGAGTGATTACACGGGCAACAGTATAACCGTGCGCTTTGCCAATATCACTGGCTATGGAAATAGTCTTGTACTCGACAACATCCACATACGCCCCATGCAAGCTCCCCTCATCGAACAAATCACTATAGATGCTGCTGCGACACCTTGTGAGGGCGACTTTATCGTATTCGAGGCAGAGGCACAAGGTGATTTTTTAGACTACCAATGGAGTTTTGGCATAGACGCCACCCCCCAAACTGCCACGGGCCCAGGTCCTCACAGCGTGCAGTTCACCGGAGCGGGCACTTACGAAGTCAGCTTGACAGCTACCAACAGCTTAGGCAGCGACACAGCCTCTACGCAAGTCCAGATTGCCCCCTACCCGCAGGCCAGCTTTGAAGTAGATATCGTAGGACAAGTAGTGACATTTACCAATCAAGCTCAAAATGCCGACACATGGCTCTGGGACTTTGGCGATGGCGAAACGAGTACCGTACTCAATCCCGTACACGTCTATTTACAAATGGGTGTATATGTGGTCACCTTATCGGCAAGCAATGATTGCGGCACCCAGGTAGCTACCGATACGCTATATATCGGAGTCAATTCAGCCTCCTCTACAACGCTGCCATACCGCTTTTCGCTCAGCCCCAACCCTGCACAAACCCATGTGGACATTGCCTTGCAAGGCCCAGCTACTAGTCAACAGCTGGAGCTTGAATTACTCGACTTGCACGGCCACCGAGTTCGCCACCAACAAATACAGCTTAGCCCGAACACTATGAATCTTACCTGGTCACTGGATTTGCCGAAAGGCGTCTATTTGGTTAGGTTGCGAGATGCCCAACACGCCATAGTGCGCATGTTGGTCGTACAATAGACAAACGCCCCACGGCACTACGCACTGCACAGCCAGGCTCCTACTTGGGATATAGCCTGGCTGTGCCGCTATGGGGCCGGCCTTGCTTACAGCGCTGTATATTTAGGCCGCTAATTCGCTTTTCAAAAACGACAGTATTATGAGGCCTTCAATGTATCAGTGGCTACTGATCGCACTCATCAATATTCCCTTAACAAGCCACGGCCAACAGAAAGGGCATCTTACACCCGAGTTGTTGTGGCAGATGGGCCGCGTATCCTTAGAAGATGTATCGCCCGATGGCCAATGGGTGCTTTATGGCATTACCTACTACGACATCCAGGCCAATAAGGGCAATACGGATCTGTACCTCATTGCTGCCAATGGCGCAGATAAAGGGCAGCCACGCCGTCTTACACACACCCCTGCCAGCGAAGCTAATGCTCGCTTCCATCCCGATGGACATCACATCGGCTACTTGTATCAGGGTCAGTTCTGGGTCATGGACTTGAACACCCTACAAGCGAAAAAAATCAGCGAGCAGCCAATGGAAGGCTTCATGTGGTCGCCCGATGGGCAACAAGTGCTGTATATCGCAGAGGTACAATACGACGCCACCATATCTGATCGGTATCCAGATCTACCCAAAGCCCAAGCCTACATTATAGACGATCTGATGTATCGCCACTGGGACCGCTGGGAAGACGGCAAATATCGGAACATCTTTATCGCACAATTCGACGGATCCCGACTCACCGATGCAAAAAATATCATGAATGAGCCCTACGACTCGCCCATGCAGCCCTTTGGTGGCATGGAACAAATTGCATGGAGCCCCAAGGGGCACCTCATCGCCTACACTTGCAAGAAGATGAAGGGAAAGGCTTATGCCACCAGCACCAACTCAGAAATCTACCTGTACAACTTAGCTACTGGCCAAACGCGCAACCTCTCCGAGGGGCTGGAAGGCTATGATATGGAGCCCACCTTCTCGCCAGATGGGCGCTACCTGGCATGGAACAGCATGGCTACCGATGGCTACGAATCGGATCGCAACCGAATTTTCATACTCGACTTGCGCAACGGCAACCGATGGGAAATGACCGAAGGCCTCGACATGAACGCCAACCACCCACACTGGGCCGCAGATGGCCAAGGCATCTACTTCACTTCCGAACGCGGTGCGACTAACCACATTTACTTTGTCGATTTCCGCAAGGGCGGAAAACTCCGCCAACTCACCGGTGGCCACTACAACTACTACGACTTTATTGTACGTCCCGATTACCTCATTGCCCGCCGCTGCTCCATGTCCGAACCACATGAATTATACCGCGTCGTGCTGGATACTGGCCGCCCCAATGCCATTACCTTTACCAACAAGGCGATCCTGGACACCATCGCCATGGGGCGCGTACAAAAAAAATGGGTAGGTACTACTGATGGAAAAAAAATGCTTGTATGGGTCATCTACCCACCCGATTTCGACCCCAACAAGTGTTATCCCGCACTCCTCTACTGCCAAGGTGGCCCTCAATCGACGGTAAGTCAGTTTTGGTCGTACCGATGGAATTTCCAGCTCATGGCGGCCCACGGATATATCGTCGTAGCTCCCAACCGGCGTGGCTTGCCCGGCTTTGGCCGCGAATGGAACGACGCCATCGCTGGCGATTGGGGTGGACAAGCCATGCGCGATTTACTCAGCGCCATTGACACGCTCAAGCAGGAACCTTTTATCGACTCCACACGCCTGGCCGCAGTAGGTGCCAGCTTTGGCGGGTACTCAGTCTATTGGTTGGCTGGCCACCACCAAAAGCGATTCAAAGCCTTTATCGCACATGCCGGCTTGTTCAATCTGGAAAGCTGGTATGGCACTACCGAAGAGCTCTTCTTCGCCAATCACGACTTGGGCGGCCCGTACTGGCAAAAACCTACCCCCGAAACCTATATGACCGACTCGCCCCACCGCTTTGCCCACAACTGGGATACACCCATACTCATCATCCATGGCGGAAAAGACTTTCGCGTACCCGAAGCAGAAGGCATGCAGGCCTTTCAAGTTGCACAACTCAAAGGGATCCCTAGCCGGCTATTATACTTTCCAAATGAGAACCACTGGATCCGCTCGCCGCAAAACAGCTTGCTGTGGCATCGCGTATTTTTCGACTGGCTCGATCAATGGCTCAAATAAAGAGAAGATGACAAGTCAATATCTGCGTAACCAAATGCCGCGTTTGCCCATTCTCTTGTACGCTGTTTAGGATATACAGCTTGCCTTTGATCAGAAGTGCAAATTACACCATGTTGACTGCTTGGCCTTGTCAACGCAGTGAACATCGCCCGATCAATAGGCTGGCAAATTGCATTTTGATCCTCTACGCCAAGTGAAATAGAAGCAAAGACAGTTTTATGACCATACATTTTCACATCACGCGACACCAGCGCTAGACCTAACTACTTTTTGACTACCCGAAATACTTCGCTGCGCTGCATGTTGTTGTACATGACCTGTACGAAATACACTCCAGGCGGCCATGCACTTAAATCGATTTGCTGCTGCCACTGCCCTAAGGCCACAAGTTGCACGGCCCTTTGGCTGCCATCTCCACCCCACACGACTATTTGCGTAGGCGATGTCACTCCTTCGCGTATGTCGATCTGGACGATACCCGTTGTAGGATTGGGTGCAAGCGTTACTTGCTGCAAAGCAGCAAAATAAGCTACGCGCACCACACCTGACACCACACTTCCCTGCTCACTCCTCATCCAAACTCTATAAAAATTGTGCCCTTGACGCGGCGCAGCATCTACATAGCGATACCAGCCACCTTCTGTGCGGTCGGATAACCCCAGGCGAGCCAAGGGTTCAAAGTGAATGCCATCGGCAGCACGCTCTATCACAAAGGACACCTCAGTGGTGAGGCCTTCATCAACTTGAAAAGCAAGCTCCACACGACCGTCATATAGCTTATTTGCAAAAAGCAGCAAAGTACTATCCCACACAAGAGAAGCAGAACGCAGCACCTTATATAAGTCCATTCCTACCCAACTGCTTGTTGGGGTACTAAGCAGGTTACCACTCGGAGCATTATCGCAAAGGCATGCCGTAAGTGCCACTTTCGACCCTCTTTGCCCAGGCATCGAGGTGCCTGCAAAGGGCAAAGACAAACACGTAATCACCATCCACATCGCGCTCCACCTACGGGCATAGCGCCAATAGTAAAGCTTTTTCATAGCTTTGTTTTGGTTATTGCAAGTTTGTCATTTATAAAAAGCCACCCTTGATCACCAACAACCGCATAAACGGCTGCTTTGGCGATATATACGCGATGAATGATTCTATGGACGAGACTCTAGCAGTACACAGATGGAGTACCCGGATAAAGCCTTCAACGCGAATGTACCCAATTTTTACCGATATAGTAGGTATATGGGTAAAAGAGAAAGGTCAAAGAGCAATATGGTAAATAGCAACATGAGTAATCACCCATTAGCCCAGTAACCTATGCCCAGAAAAACCAGCATACTTTGCCCCTCTATCGCACAAATGGCCAAAGCAACCAATAGCTAATGACTCAGTGGTGACAGGACTATTTGGAAGAAAGCACCGTACTTATCCAACTTGTCTTTCCAATGTATATCGCCCATAAGCTATATAAAAGTGGCCCGAAGGTCAGGCCAAAGCTCCCATGGGCTTTCCGCCATACCTTCGAGCCATCTCCTGGAATAGTGGGTGCAACAATAGGTGCTAACACCCGACATGCACGTCTGAAACACCAAATCCACTCTAATTTTTAGTTTAGTGACTGTGTTCCAGCTCGCCCTTTTGCATTTCGGAGACGAGATAATACGCGCCACTCCATGCCACTAAAGTACCTGGCGAAAGTGGCTCGAGCAACTTCACTTCTACCCATCCATCGTAACGATCTCCCGTGCGAATCTCTACTGGTTCAAACACCCATGCTTCTTGGCCATCCTCCTGTGTTTGCTCAGCCACGAAGATGTAAGGCACGCCATTTTCATCTACAATTGCTTCCTCAGGCAATGCACGTACTGCCTGCTGAGCCACTTCTATGCGGCCATTGATGTACATGCCGGGTATGAGGTAATCCCTCTTGTCCAGTATTTCTGCATGCACGTGCAATGCTTTGGGGTTTTGTTCAAATTGCTTGCCCACTGCAAAAATGCGCGCGCGCAGGGGCTCGCCACCTGCCGATTCTACCCTAAACGATACCATCTGACCTTCTTTGACTAAGGCTACATCCTTTTCAAAAACCATTAGATCGGCATGCAACTTATCGGTATTGACTATTGCGAACATAGCTGTGGTCGGTGCCACAAACTGACCTATTTGCACCCACACTTTTTCGATATAACCATTTATTGGGCTCACAATAGGTACCTGTTGGTAAAAATCAGCTTTCTGTATGCGCGACACATTTAATCCAAGCTGTTTGAGCTGCGCCTCATAAGACTTCACCTCTGCCCTGAGCGCTTCATATTGAGCTGCCACCTCTTGAAAACGCTGCCCTGAACCTACTTCTTCTTCATACAAGCGCTTTTGCCGCTCATATTCCTTTTCGAGATATTGCAGCTGGTTAAAGGCTTTGGCATAATCAGATTGCAACTGTACCAAATCGGGATGTGCCAAATAAGCCAGTATCTGACCTTTACGCACCCGATCTCCTTCCATGACTTTGATCGAAGTAATGTTGCCACCCAAAACAGCTGTCACTGTTGCCTCGTACTGAGGAGGCACCTGTAGCTGGCCATTGGCAAATACGACATCGGAAAGTGCCCGATACGGGATGGTATCTATTCTGATATCCAAGCTACGCACCTTCATGGCCGATAGATGCACCTTCCCCATGCCACCTTCCTCCTCATGCCCATGCTCATGGGCTTCTTCTTGATGTGCTGACTCGTCATGTGCATCTGCCTCAGTGGTATTACTTGTACCACATGCACCCAACCACATTAAGGAAAAAACAGCAGTCAAGAATTTTATACTTCTAAAAACCATTTGTCTCATATTTTTATTTTTTAATTTTCATTTTGAAGAAAGTATTCCAACTGGTATTTGCTATCTAAGTACTGCCCAAATGCATTCCATGCATCTATTTCAATTCCAATAGCATCTCGCACGTTTTGTAGAAAAGTCACGTAGTCGATCGCACCTGCTCTGTAGGCAGTAATGGCTCCTTGGCGCTGTGCCTGTGCTAGGGGCAGTGCCACATCCCTATAATACTGCCAAGCGTCATACCACTTGAAGTACTGTTCCTTAGTTTGGCGAAAGCCTGCCTGGAGCTCTAGTTGTGTCTGTTTGAGATTTTGCAAAGCAATCTGGTGCTGAATTTGGGCCGACTCTATACGCCCTTTGACGGGCTTGGCATACAAAGGCATCTGTACGCCAAGCTGAAAGGTGAAAAAACCACCTTGCCCATCGACCTGCTGAAGGCCAAACTGGCCCGAAAACTGCGGATACAGTGCAGCGCGCTGTCTGTCCACAAAGGCTTCTGCCACGCGCACCTGTTGTTCTGACACGCTCAGCAACGGATGAACTGCAATCAATGAGTCGACTGCTAAAGGCAGTGGTTCATCTAATTGAGTTACGGGCAAGTCCGGCACCCCAAAAAGCGTATCGGAGGCAAGCCACAGATTGAGCATCTGAATGGCCCTGAGATAATCCCTATAAGCCTGCTGCATTTCGATATGCACCCTTCGGGCCTGGTTGGTAGTAGCCAGATACTCCAGCTGAGCGATCTCCTGGGTTTCCAAGCGCAGGCGTGCAGCTCGTTCCAAGTCTGAAAATATAGAGTCGAGCTGGAGATATACCCGAAAAGTATTCTTGGCGGCATAGGCCATGCCCCATGCCCGGTTCACTTCGCGTTCCAGTTCAGTACGCGTCAGAGAAAGGGCACGCTCGGCCAAGGCCACACGCGCTTCTTGCAGTGCCAGTGTCGGCTTGATGCCAAACACATTCACGCCACTTTGCTGTACTCCCAAGAAAGTATATACACCAATAGTGCCGCCGCCCACCTCTTCCATTCCGGTAAATATGGAAGTATTGCCCAAGGTCCAAGCAGTTTTTTTCAGCACTTGCTGATTCTGTATTTGCAAAGCAGCAGTGTGAATAACGGGATAGTTGGCCAGTGCACGCTGCCGAGCTTCATCTAAGCTCAGTACGGGCAAGGTGTCGATGGCTGAGTATGCTGTGGATTGTGCATGAGCTACCGACGGCAAAGACAAAGCCCCCAGTGCCAACAAAGGCCACAATGCAAAATGCACTGTACCACCAAGATGGGTTTGCCCATTCTTGCCCAATCGCTCTACATAACTATACAACACGGGCAATACGACCAAAGTGAGTAGTGTAGCTGTAATGAGCCCGCCAATCACCACTGTGGCAAGTGGGCGCTGCACTTCTGCACCTGCTGAAGTGGAAAACGCCATAGGCGTAAAGCCCATAATGGCAGCCGTGGCAGTGAGCAAAATGGGTCGCAAACGCTCTTCTGTGGCCAACATAATGCGCCGGTGCAAATCGAGTACTCCCTCTGCTTTTAGCGAGTTGAACCTATTGACCAAGACCAAGCCATTGAGCACGGCAACGCCAAACAACACGATAAAGCCTACACCCGCAGATATACTAAACGGCATGTCGCGCAACCATAGAGAATAAACACCACCAATAGCCGCTAAAGGAATGGCCATGTATATCATGATCGACTGCACGAACGACTCCAAAGCGAAATAGAGCAACAAAAAGATCAAAAACAAAGCAATAGGTACTACAATACTGAGCCGTGCCTTAGCTCTCTGGAGGTTTTCAAATTCGCCTCCATAACGCAAGTAGTAGCCTGGCGGCAAATCCAGTGATGCGTCCAACTTTTTTTGAATGTCTTTGATAACCGATTCGACATCACGGCCGCGCGTATTGATCCCCACATACGTACGTCGAAAGGTGTTCTCTCGCGAAATCTGCATAGGGCCTGGTACGTACTCGATTTCAGCCACTTCCTTGATGGGCACCTGAGTGCCATCCGGCAAATCGATGTACAGGTTGCGCAAATCCTCAATGCTCCGACGGTGTGCTTCGTCGAAGCGAATCACCATATCAAAACGCTTTTCACCTTCAAAAATGACACCTGCCACACCACCGGCAAAAGCAGCACTGATGTAGTCGTTGAGTTTTTCTACATCCAACCCGTATTGGGCCAGCTTTCTTCTATTGAATCGCACGGTCATTTGTGGTAGGCCCGATGTGCGCTCTGCACTCACATCGCCAACTCCGGGGATGGTGCGTACCAGCCGAGCAATTTGCTCTTTTTTCTCATTGAGAATGTCCAAATCTTCTCCAAAGAGCTTGATGGCGACATCTTCCCTAATACCAGTAAGTAGCTCGTTGAAGCGCAACTCCACCGGTTGGGTAAACACTAAGTTGACACCCGTGATTTCTCGATTGAGCAAATCTTTGATTTTGTCTATGAGCTCCTCCTTGTTAGTGGCTGAAACCCACTTGTCCACGTCCTTCTCCAAAATGATAAACATGTCGATGATGTCCATGGGCATAGGATCGGTAGGAATACCTGACACGCCAATGCGCCCCACCACCGTTTCCACCTCAGGAAAGTGCTCCAACAACAATCGCTCAATCTTGTTAGAAACCTTTATCGACTCGCTCAATGCACTGCCCGGACGCAAAAGTGCCTGCATGGCAATATCGCCCTCATCCAGTTGAGGCACGAACTCGCCCCCCATTCGACTAAACGTGTAGACTGCACTGGAAAGAAAGGCCACAGCCAATATGAGCACCAAAGGGCGAAAGCGCAACGCCTGGCTCAACAACGGCCGGTATAAGCGATACAAAAACGAAATGATCTTTTGGCTAAAGCGCTCAATTACATGCTCCAGACGAGCAAACCAATTGCGCGGATTGCTGATCGGGCGCATGAACAAGGCCGACATCATCGGCACGTAAGTCAGGCAAAGCAATATGGCGCCCAAAACGGCATAACCAAAAGTAAAAGCCATCGGCCGGAACATCTTGCCCTCAACCCCTGTGAGAAACAGAATAGGCGCAAAGACAATCAAGATGATGAGCTGGCCAAAAAAGGCCGAGTTCATCATCGTACTGGCCGACTTATAAGCGATCTCGTCCATATCGGCCTGGGAGTAGTACTGTCGCTTTCCACCCTTGATTTTGTTTTCAATAAGATGCACAGTTCCCTCAACGATGATCACGGCGCCATCCACGATAATGCCAAAGTCTATAGCACCCAAACTCATCAAATTGGCCCACACGTTGGTGAAGCGCATCAATATGAAAGCAAATAGCAAGGAAAGGGGAATCACCGAAGCAGTAATAATGCCTCCTCGCAAACTCCCCAACAGTACCACCAACACAAAGATGACGATCAGGGCGCCTTCCAGCAGGTTTTTCTGCACCGTACTAGTGGTGCGGTGAATCAGATCGCTTCGGTCCAAAAAGGGTTTAATCTCAAGACCTTCAGGCAGCGATTCCTGTATCTTTTCCATGCGTTCCTTCACTCGCTGAATCACCTTGTTGGGGTTCGACCCCTTGAGCATTAATACCATGCCGCCCACTGCCTCCTTTCCGTCTTTTGTGAAGGCCCCAAAGCGCACCTGATGACCGTAATGAATCTTTTCGGCTACATCGGCAATCGTAATCGGAAGCCCATTGACGTTTTTGATGACGATCTGACGAATGTCCTCGAGCGACCGCACCAAACCCTCACCCCTGATAAAATTGGCCATCTTGTTCTTTTCAATATAAGCTCCGCCCGTGTTGATATTGTTGCGCCGCAAAGCCTCGAAAATTTCGGCTATGGACACATCCATGGCATTCAACTTCTCGGGGTTAATAGCGATCTCATATTGCTTGATCTTTCCACCAAAAGCATTGATCTCGACTACACCATCGACCATCGTCATCTGACGGGCTACTATCCAATCTTGAATGGTGCGCAAGTCTGCAAGGGTATATACCGTATCGTACCCCGGCTTGGGTGTAATGGTGTACTGGAAAATTTCGCCCAATCCTGTAGTGATAGGCCCCATAAAAGGATCACCAAACTGCTCGGGAATCTCCTCCTGAACCTCGTTGAGTTTCTCCTGGACGAGCTGACGGGGTAAATAAGTTCCCATCCGATCCTCAAACACGATAGTGACTACCGATAAGCCAAAACGCGATACAGAACGAATCTCTACCACCCCTGGCAAATTGCCCATTGCCCGTTCGATGGGGTAAGTGACGAATTGCTCAATGTCCTCTGTAGCCAAATTCGGAGCCACAGTCATCACCTGAACTTGGTTATTCGTTATATCAGGTACAGAACCCAGATTCACGGTCGTCATCGAGTAGATGCCTACCCCAATAAGCGCCAGGGTGAGCAGGCCAACGATGAACTTGTTCTTAATAGAAAACCTTATAATATGATTTATCATATTGCATATTTTATTATTTATCAGTGAGTTAACACTTATATCTACGAGCTTTTCTGCTCAAGGTGACGACAAATACACACGCCCATTTGGCCATCCATTCGATAGAGATGGAAGCCCAAACCCATGCTATTGCCACCTCAAGTGGCGAACAGATAGCTCGAAAGGAAAAGCAAGTGAAAAAAGTGGCGTGGCACGCACACACAAAAAACCCGTCCCCAAAAGGATCAGATCAGAAATTAACGTTTGCCCTTAAACGCGAGGAGGAATAAAATAATCGTGGAAAAAAGTACTGGACAGTACACGCGTGCACACAGGCCGATTCACTGTGGCAGTCTCTGACGATAAGTCTATTTGAAACTGAGGCACAAGAACGTGTACATGACAACAATGACACGCACACAATGGGCTGCAGCGCGCTTCATGAGCACCCGTGCATGAGTTTGCTCCAAAAAATGGTGATGTATCCAAAACCCATTCGTTGTCAGGTGTAGCTTGCACAGAGATAGCAACATCCCACTCAGGGCAAGAGATAAAGCTCAAGCCCAACAAGTACACGGCCCATATAACCACAAAAGGCTTCACGCCGCAAAATTAAACACTTGCATTCATTATCCCACTCAATGGATATACTTTGCGAATCATTAACAACTCACAACTTGTAGACATATCCCAATGTACCATGCATTTCATTTGCCTGCCAATTACTCCCACATCTCTACCGCTCATTAATTCATTCACCATGTGCAATAAATAAGCAACACATTGCAAAACAAAATATATAAATATTTAAAAATCTCTCTTATATTTGTACACTAGCAGAAAAAAAGCGAGGGCCCCGAAGGGCCCTCACCGACAAATTATTATCCCATGAACATATCCAAATCTTCGACCGGTCTTTTTTATGTCCGGTTTTTTCTTTTGTCATATGATCTTTTCCATATCCTCGTCCTTTGCCTGATGCAATGATCTTGCGATTTGTTCGATTAGGAAAGTACACTATTTAAACTTTGTGCTACTTTTGTAATAAAATACAACAATATTGATATGTATTACCATTTGGTTTTAAGCAAAATAAAACGAGTTTTTTCGATTACAAAAGGGGCGATTTGTGAAAAAAACTTCTCCGAAAAAAGAGTAAATTTTTTCATTTTGTGACAACTTTTCAATTGAGATTTCCTCAAGGCAAGGGATCTTCCTCTGGTGAAGCTGCTATTATGTACACCCTAACTACTCCCATGGGTTTTGAAACTCCGGATTTTGCGTAAAGGGGATGTCTTCAAGTGTTTTTAGGAAGTTGATAATATCTTGCTTTTGCTCCTCAGTAAGGCTTAAAGGTCTGATAAGTGGATCGCGATTGTCCGCATAGTGCCCACCGGAGTTGTAGTGATCCAGCACTTCCTCAAGTGTTTGGAAGCGCCCATCGTGCATATAAGGCGCGGTAAGGGTGATATTGCGCAAAGTCGGCGCTCTGAATTTGCCGTTGTCAAAAATACTGCCCGTCACATCGCCTCGGCCCTTATCGGGAAAGCCGTTGAGGTCACTGACTGCTTCAATGCCATTGTTGAAGTAATCATTGGTTGTGAAAAAAGGCACATTGTGGCAATGACCACATTCAGCATCGGGCAATTCAGGTGATATGTCGAAGAACATGTCAAAGCCGCGCAATTCCGATTCGGTAAAAAACACACCCGGCACGCCATTGACTCGACGATCATACTTCGATTGCCCGCTGCTGACTAATATGCGCTCGAACTGTGCGATGGCTTTGGCAGTTAGTTCTTTGGTGATCTCGCAGGTATTTTCGATGCCAAAAGCTTTGCGGAATAGCTCAGGATAAAGGCTATGGCGTCGCAACTTTTCCTCTACCCGTGGCCAGCTTTCGTGCAGCTCTACGGGGTTTTCTACGGGTTGTAGTGCTTGATCTTCCAGATCGGGCGAACGGCCATCCCAGAACAATCCATTTAAGAAATAGCCGACGTTGAGCAATGACATGGCAGAGCGGGTACCTTGTTCCCCCGTTACTCCTTCACTGACAGCTAATCCATCCGTAAAACTCAGCTCAGGCATATGGCAGCTGGCACACGACATGGTACTATCCGAAGAAAGTATGGGGTCGTAGAACAGATAACGCCCTAGTGCCACGCCTTCTTCTGTAATCGGATTATCTGGTGGCACGGGCATGGGGGGAAAATTGGGTGGTACCACTACTTCTTTTGGCGTAGGCTCATAATCAATATGGGTAAGGGGCTCACACTCATCTGAGGGGTCTACACCCGATGGTTTCCTGCACCCCCAGATAAGCATTACGCCAACAAATACTATGGATAACCATCCTACGACGTGGCGTTTCATAGGTATTAAGACCTTTTATGGTGCAATGTGCATGGCAAAGGGGAAGCGATCCATAATCGATTTGGCGACGACCAACTGGCTATCGGTATGGGTACCGGGATTTTCTACCAAATTGAGCATGCCATCTGCTCGCACATACAATTTGCGGACATCTACTACTACTTTTACTACTCCATCCTGCCCCTCCACCAGTTCGAGCGAAACGGGTAATTCTACATTTTGGTACAATTCATTGGTGCCTAAATGATGGGAGAAGGCCACATCGTCGTATTGGTCATCGCCATTGGTATCGGCCTTGCCCTCTATCTTGGCAAAGATGTAAGATCCCCATCCGCTCCAATAGTGAGATTCTTTGCGAGCACCTAAGGGATGCGTAGGCGAATAATCGGCATCTACGTTTAGGTCTGCAGGTACACCTACTCCTATGCGCAACATAGCGTAACTACCCACAGGCACTTTGGTCAGCTGCACGCGTACGCCTGCTTCAGCCGCTGCGACCGACTGCACTTCGTCAAAACTGATATAGTCGACCTCTAACAGGGGGGTCTCTGACTGGCTACCGGCCGCCACCAACGACACATCCGAGATAAAAAAGTTGAATCGCTCGAAAAACACACGCGTTGTATCGTCGTAGTCGTATTTGTCATACATGACCAAAGGCTGATCGCCAAAAGTGGCGACAAACTGAAGATCCACATTAGTGACGGGACCTTCAGGGGACTGATCGCGGCAGCTCAATGCCATCAACAGCCACGAGATAACACCCAAGAAGATTACACGCTTGTACATCATAATGTATCCTGATTTAAGTTAAGAAAGTAAACAGAGTGTACTGGAGGTGTGTCACAGGCAGGCAAGGTAAAATCATTTCACCAACAGGGTGTCGATACTTATTGCATTTGACAGCGCACTGACAATATTGAAACGCAGCTGATCGGGATCTGTTGCAGCAAAATCAATGCCTTCAAACAGCTGTGTGTAATTGATCACCAAAATCACCTTTACTCCACTGCCTTTGGGCAAAAAAACGGGCTGATCCAACCATAGGGTGACGCCCACAGGCTGTACCCATGCCACATCGAGCCAATCGGTAGTAGTGGTGTCTGGATACACCCACGCACGGCCCGACAAATAGCCTGCCTGTACATCGAACAGGATGGAATCGGCATAGGTGCGCAACACATGACCTTCGGGCAAACTTTCAGGTAGTAGGGCTCGCTCCAAGCTGTCGAGCCCTACTTGCAGGCGTATACCCTTCAGGTAACCGTCGGCCTGAATTGTACCTACTATGAAGGAGGAAAATATATCGCGATCAGCTACCGCATAGTTGTCTTCCAATTCGACGAGCTGCCCATCGGGCAAAGCTACGGGCAGACGTTCCAGCACCCCAAAAAGCTCGCCTCCTATTCCCAATAGCTGCACATGGCTCATCCAAAAGCGAAAGCGCTTTAGCATAAAGGGATGCATCGTATCGGGCCACACTTGCAAGGGTTGCTCGTATTTGAGCGGCAAAAGCGCATCGGGCTGTGCAGGCGGCGCATAGCGATGAAGCACTTGCACAGACAACTCTGGCCACGTACAGCATTCTAGGCAAGGTTCATCAGCAGCTACGTCGTAGTTGGTAGCCAGGGGATCCAAACAGCCCTCACGCGGCTGATAACACCCCGTGAGCCATAGGGCACAACCCGCCGCTACCATGCCCAACCATTTATTCATACTCGCCCACCTTTTTTTTCTTTGAGCTGTTGCTCGTGTTCGCGCACCAGCTTTTTAACGATGCGTTTGACCTGTACGGAAAAATCTTTGGACAAAATCCAATGATAATACTGTTTGTCTTTGTGCAACACTTCGGCTACAGGCCGACCAATATACTTGCCAAAGTTGAAGACAATTTGGCCCTTTTCGTTGTATTTGAGTCGATTAGTCACATCTACTGTGCGCTTGTCTTGAGTGAACTCATGGAGCGCTTGCATGTCGTTGCGCACGGGATTGGGCGTCACGTGGCCATCGGCATCTATGTGGTCGACCCCCTCATAGCGCTTTAGCTGACCTTTGAACACCTCGACGGTAGCACGCACATCGGCCAAGGCATCGTGGGCATTTTCCATTTCTTTATCGCAATAAAACTTGAGGGCTGCCCTCAGCGTACGCGGCTCCATGCGATAAAATATGCGTTGTACATCGATGATGCGCCTATTGTCGATGTCAAAATCGTAGCCCACACGGGCAAACTCTTCCATGAGGATGGGTACATCGAAGCGCGCACAGTTGTAGCCAGCTAAATCGGCTCGATCAAAAAACTGCCACAGCCTGTCGGCCACCTGGGCAAAAGTGGGTTTGTTGGCCAGATCTTTAGGTGTGATGCCATGTACCTGCAGTGCTTCCCATCCGATGGGAATGCCCGGGTTAATCAACATTTCGAGCTCTTGAGGCGCGCGCCCATCCTTAAAATAGCGGATGGCTGCTATTTGCACGATGCGGTCGCGAATGACGTTGAGACCAGTGGCTTCCACGTCAAAAAAGACCAAGTCGCGGTCGAGGTTGAATTCCATAGTTGGGGTTGTTGTTGAAAGCAGATTACTTCAGCAGCTGGCCAAAGCCATCTGTATAGCGAATGCCGAAGGTACCATCTTTTTTTCCATAGATAAGGTACACCTCCAACCCCATTTGGTTGGCTTTCTGCCAGGCTGCCTCCTGGCCCATGGCCATAAAGGCCGTCGCCCAGGCATCAGCAAAAGCACATTCATCGGCGATGACAGAGACACTTAGCAGGTCTGTTGTTTGGGGATAGCCCGTCTTTGGGCTGATAATATGGGCATATTTTCTGCCTTCCACCTCGAAGAAGTTGCGATAGTTGCCCGAAGTGGCCAGTGCTTTGTCTTGCAGAGCTAGCTTGGCTATGATCGCAGTGGCCGGTGCATCGGCATCGGGAGTATTGATGCCCACCAGCCAAGGTGTAGCTCGCGGGCTAAGCCCTTTACTACGCACTTCGCCACCTATTTCTACCAAATAGTCGGTAATGCCAAAGCCATCCAACAGCCGGCACACGGCGTCTACGCCATACCCCTTTGCAATCGCACTGAAGTCGAGCTGCGTACAGGGTAAGTCTTTTGTCAGCCATGCGTGATCCTGATTGATGCGTAAATGTACCTTGTCCATGCCTATGCATCGCATGAGCGAATCGACCACGGCACTGTCCACCTGTACGACGGGGTGCTTTTCCGTATATCCAAACCCCCAATAGTTGACTAATGGCATGATGGTAGGGTCGAACCAACCGCCAGAAGCCTGCCATACCTTACGTGCCTTATTCAGATTTTCCATAAATACCACGAAGTAAGGGTGAGTAGACTGCCAAAATTTCAGTACGATACCAGTATCTGTGCGGTTGAAGCGCGAGATGACTGAAGAGTCGATATAGGTCGATACTTGGTTATTGATCGTATCGAGCAACTCTTGAATATCGGGCCTATAGTCGCGCCGGAGCGAATCGAGATAGGTTACATGCCAGGTAGTGCCCATCGTATGTCCCTCCAGGCGAATGGCGTGATCATGTGTCACTTTGTTTTGACTACAGCCCAAAATGACAACCAGCCATATGAGCAGCATGGCTGTACGCAAAATCACATATTTCTTCATACAGACGTCATTTTCTCACTTAGGCGCAATCAAAACATCAACTCACACCTATACCTCGCTTTTCGGCAATGAACCGATCAAGGGAATACCATCCTGGCCCTATCAAGTAGATGGCCACATAGGCCGTCAAGTACAGAAGTGCCAGCTCTTTCTTTTTGAGCGGATCGGGCCAATGGATGTAGAAAGCAGCTACGGCCATTGTAATGATCAGCGGCAAAGTAGCCAGGCGCGTACGCAAGCCGACGAATAGCAAAATGGCACAGATAAACTCAGCAAAGCTGGCAAGTGCCAGTGAGCCTACCGGCCCCATACCCATTACATTGGGAAATTGGATTGGCTCGCCACTCAACAGCTTGACCACTTTGCCATAACCGTGATTGATCACCATGAGGCCGCCAAAAACCGCCCGCAGCAGCAAGGCTGCTATATCGATTCGACGTACATCCATTTCGCACATTCTTTTGGGCAGCCAAGCTACAAGGAATAGCCAAAATCTGAAAACTACTGCACCACCCTCTCTGAGCTTCCTATCTTAGCTCCAAACACGAGTATTTATGTTTACCGGAATCATCGAGACACTTGGCAAAGTGGTGGCAATTACGCGCGAAGGTACCAACATGCACGTCCGGATAGCATCTGACCTTGCTGGCGAGCTAAAAATTGACCAGAGCATAGCACACGACGGGGCATGCCTCACGGTGACGGCCTGCGATGCCCACACACATACCGTCACAGCAATTGAAGAGACGCTGCGACGCACGGCTCTTGACTCATGGCAAGTAGGCAAGCTGGTCAACTTAGAGCGCGCCATGCCAGTCAATGGTCGCTTGGACGGCCACATCGTACAAGGCCATGTAGATGCCACAGGAGTTTGCACCGGTATCGAAGTGCGTCAAGGCAGTCACTACTTGCATTTCGAATACGAGCCGCGCCCTGAATACTTGCTTGTAGACAAGGGTAGCATCTGTATCAATGGAGTGAGTTTGACAGTGGTATCGCCTCAAGACAACCGCTTTTCCGTAGCAATCATTCCCTATACCTGGCAACACACCAATTTGCACCAGTTGCGCACAGGCGACAAGGTCAATCTCGAGTTCGATATTATCGGCAAGTACATTGCGCGCCACGTAGCCGTGTATGGGCAGTTTGTCAAGTAAAAGCGTATATTAACGTAGGCGCTCTTTCCAGCGCTGGGCCAAATCCCAAGAGATGCCGATCATTTCTTCCAAGTCGATTCGTGCCAATGTGACGTCAGCTTCGGCATTGAGCCGTGCCTCGCGCGCCTGGTAGTAGTGCGTAGAAGCTGCATTGACGTCTTCGAAGCCCACCTCTCCCGTGCGGCGCTCAAACATCTTCTTGACAAGCTTATAGGTGGCTTCGGCATCGGCTTCAGCTAATGCGCGGGCCTCAAGCACCTGTACTGCCAGTTGGTATTGTTGATAACGGCGCAATACTTCAGCTCGTACTTGTAGTTTCTGTTGGTCAATTTGGGCTTGGGCCACCTTCACCTTCAAATCGGCCATGCGCCTTTCGCGCGGCAGCAACACCAATGTGCTCAATGGTAGCGATATCGAAAATTGATAGAGCGGATAAATGACGATGTTGTTGTCGGCATTAGCAGGGCTTTGCAAGATATTGGCCAAGCTCACCTCATTGAGGTTGAAGCTGGCTTGTACGTCGCGCGTCCAGCTGCGGACTGTTACAGCTTGTGCTTCTTCCTCTATTTGTTTGCGCAGCTCTACGACGCGATTGGCAGCAGTGTTTTGCCAGGCCAGTTGCACTAGATACTCTTCAAAGGTCTTAGGGCGCACTTCGCCCGGCGGCACGACTAAATCATAATTGACGCGCTGAGCAAGTACTTGTCCTATTTGCAGGCACAATGCACATATCATCCACCATGGCCACTTTGCTTGCATAGGTACACTAACTGTTTTTTTGTAAAAAAAATGCTCGTACCTGTAAAAAACTGTGTTTATGCAAGTTCAAAAATGGTGCTACACCTTTGCGGCCTGCACCTCTTTTTCAACCTTTTTGAGTTGATCCTGTATTTGCACAAAGCGCTGTTCGAGCTCCTGTAGTGCTTGCCCTTCTGCGAGCAGCATGCGATCAAAGGCCCGAAAATGGCGTTCGATACGCTGACGCAAATTGGCGATATAGGCTTCGAGTTGGCGCGTCACTTCTTCTTCGAGCCGTGTGCGGCCGGCAGCTACTGCCTGGCGATACTGGCGCAATACTTTGCGGCGCTGTACCGCAGTGCTTAGCCCAGCAAATAGCAAACCGACAGTAGTGAGCACACCGCCTGTAATGTCAAATACGGCGCCTTGGGCTACTGCCGCAATCACTGCACCGATCACCGCGATGCCCGATCCTGTCATTAGATCCTGGCCCAATCGCTGCTCTTGCCCAGCCAGCTGGGTGGGCACATAACTTTGAGGATTGTTGAGAAATTTGGCGAAAGCCTGCTGGAGATCGGCCAGAATTTGGGCACGCCGATCGGCGATATCGGCAAAGATTTCGTGATCTTCTTTCAGTATGGTCTGGCTATTGCGAATCTTCAAATCGACCATTTTGGCCATTTCCTGTATGGCCATCGCCAGATCTTCAATGCCCTCTTGTAGGGTCTGTTGCATCTCGACTTTGAGCTGCTGATCCAGGTCGCTCACCAACTGCTCGAGCCATGCCTGCAGCGTGGCATCTTTGGAAAACAAGCCCGCCAAGCTGCGTTTGAGCACGCCCCAAACGGAAAGCCCACTCGAAAGGGTTTGTTCTTTGCGGGTAGTGACGCGCTGATATGCAGCCACTACCCGGTCAACTAGATGACGGGCCTGTTTGTGGGCCATAGCGGCATGTGTATCTAACGTCTGCTGCACATCGGCGCGAAAGGCGCGATCAGCCTCGTACTGTCGGCGGCGGTCATCCAAGCCCTTGCGTATGCGCTGGGCAATTTGAATGGCCAACTCGAGATTATTTTCCAGCTTGAGCCAAGCTGCTTTTCCACCTGTGATGTGTTGGGCAATCCAGTGGCGCAAATCGGCAAAACCACTGTCGGCTTTGCGCCCTTCCTGCTCCCATTTGGCCGACACGGCAAAGACCACGGGCTCCTCAATGCCTTTTTCGCGGGCATACTGACGCACCCCCTCCATGTTGACGCGCAGCTCTTCTTCTGCGAGTAAATCTTTCTGCTGCAGCACAAAAATGACCTTCTTGCGCCAATCTGTGTGGATGTAATCGAGTAGCTGCCAGGCCGAGTGCCGATAGGGGTTTTTGGCCTCAAACACGAAGACCACTAGGTCGGCAGCGGGGATGAAGCGCTCGGTTATTTCCTGATGATGTGCGATAATGGTATTGGTACCTGGCGTATCTACGATGGCGAACTCCTTGAGGATAGGCTCGGGCAAATAGATCTTTTTGAGCCACGGGTTGATGGGCACAACACGTACTTCGGGCCCCCATATGATCTGCTGGATGGTATCGGTCATAGGCTGCGGAGCTACTTTGCAGATGTCGCGCCCCGTGTCGAGCAAGGCATTGACAAAGCTGGACTTGCCCGCCTTTACTTCACCGACGATGACAAAGAGAAAGGGTTCTTTGATGCGCTGTCGCAGTTCACTTATCATTCGCCCTAACTCCTCATGGCCAATGGTCAGTGTTAGGTCATGGAGCTGGCGTACCACCTCTTCAATCTGTTCTTGGCATTGCTGTATCTGTGGGTCTTTCATCTTGCGGTTTGTAATAAATTTTGGGGCCGGGCACGACAAAGTGCTTGCTCATGAAGTGCCTTACGGCAAATGCTGCACGCCATTGGGATGAATACTTGCACGCAAAATACGCCCTGCTTCTGGCCCAGCGCAAAATAACAAATCGAGTACACTCAGATTGGGCAAGAAGCCGTAGCGCTCTTGAAAAAGTTGTGGATAGGGTTTGGGCACAAAATGTGCATCGGCCGACAGCGGCACCTTGGGCCCCATTGCGTAGCGCAAATCGCGAAAGCCCGTGACGGGTGGTGCCATCCATTGAGTAGTCAAGTGAATGTCAAACGACACTTGCAACATTTGCTTCAATACATTGATCCATCGTAAGTTGTAGTCGAACAAATATGGCTCCTTAGGAGGTAACAACTGTACCACTTCGTCGGCAAAGTGGGCAAACCAAGGGGCTCTACCATATGCTGAGTGGATAGTCTTCCACACCCTTCGTGCCCATGCGGCATCTGCTGCCAAACGCACTTGACGAATGGGCATCTGCTCGTTTTTGCCCTTTTTCAATGGCAAGCTCAAGGCAATGCGTCCATTGGGCCCGGCCAAGTGGGTGCGGTTGCGCCAAGTGCGCTTAAGATAATGCTCGTGTTGTTCGATCCACACTTGACCAGCTGCTAATGCATGTGCCCACCACTGCACCGGTGGCAACCAAGCAGTGGCCAACAACGGAACGAGGGTAGCTTGAGCACTCATGGCTTCTTTTTACACTGAAACAGTTTACAGAACAGAAATCCCCTACGAGCTGATACGACCAGCCAAAGCAAGGCAATACGCAAAAAACCCTTCCGCCACAACTAGTAGAACTGGCAGCGGAAGGGTTGAGGTTTGAGACAGGAAGACAATATGCAAGATTACATCATGCCGCCCATGCCCCCCATACCGGGTGCGCCAGCTGGTGCAGGCGTCTCGGGCTCGGGCTTTTCACTGACTACGCATTCGGTGATCAGCACCATGCCCGCGATCGAGCCGGCATTTTCTAGGGCAATGCGCGACACTTTGGTCGGATCGATCACACCTGCCTTTTTCAGATCTTCAAAGGTATCCGTGCGCGCATTGTAGCCAAAAGCGCCTTTGCCTTCGCGCACTTTTTGCAAGACCACTGAGCCTTCTTGGCCAGCATTGTCGGCAATCACGCGCAAGGGTGCTTCCAGTGCTTTACGCACGATATTGATACCGATGCTTTCGTCTTCATTGTCGCCGTTCAGCTCGCCCAAAGCATCTATCGCACGTACAAAGGCCACGCCACCACCCGGCACGATGCCTTCTTCTACAGCAGCACGGGTAGCATGCAAGGCATCATCTACGCGGTCTTTCTTTTCCTTCATTTCCACTTCAGTGGCAGCACCTACGTACAGCACAGCTACTCCACCCGACAATTTGGCCAATCGCTCTTGCAACTTTTCGCGATCGTAATCGCTAGTAGTGGTTTCGATCTGCTGCTTGATCTGATTGATGCGGGCTTGAATCATGGCATCATCGCCTTTGCCACCTACAATGGTGGTATTGTCCTTATCGACCGTGATTTTTTCAGCTTGACCCAGCATATCGAGCGTAGTGGCGTCGAGTTTGTAGCCCTTCTCTTCGCTGATCACGGTGCCGCCTGTCAAGATGGCAATGTCTTCGAGCATGGCCTTACGGCGATCGCCAAAGCCCGGTGCCTTGACGGCAACTACTTTCAAGTTGGCACGCAAGCGGTTGACTACAAGTACGCCCAATGCTTGGCTCTCTACATCTTCAGCGATAATCAGCAGTGGACGGCCTGACTGCATGACCTGCTCGAGGATGCCCACGATGTCTTGTAGGTTACTGATCTTCTTGTCGGTAATGAGAATGTAGGGGTTCTCGTATTCGACCTTCATGTTTTCGGTATCAGTCACGAAGTAGGGCGACAGATAGCCGCGGTCGAATTGCATGCCCATTACCTCCTCTACGTAGGTTTCCGTACCACGTGCTTCTTCCACAGTGATGACACCGTCGGTGCTGACGCGCTGCATGGCATCGGCGATGAGTCGACCAATTTCTTCGTCGTTGTTCGACGAGATAGTAGCTACCTGACGGATCTTGTCGAAGTCGTCACCGACATGATCGGACAGGTCGCGCAACACATCCACCACCTTGGCTACGGCCTTGTCGATGCCGCGCTTGAGATCCATGGGGTTGGCGCCTGCTGTGACGTTTTTCAAGCCCGCCGTGATCATAGCCTGAGCCAATACGGTGGCTGTAGTCGTTCCATCACCAGCCACATCAGCTGTTTTGGAAGCCACTTCTTTGACCAACTGGGCCCCCATGTTTTCTACTTGGTCTTCCAGTTCGACTTCTTTAGCTACGGTCACTCCATCTTTTGTCACTTGGGGTGCACCAAAGCTCTTCTGAATAACCACATTGCGGCCCTTGGGGCCAAGCGTCACTTTGACAGCTTCTGTCAATTGATCAATACCACGCTTGAGTGCTTCACGTGCATCCCTATTAAAACTGATTTCTTTTACAGCCATTGGTAATTGTAATTTTTAGTTGTGTTCAACAATTCGTTTTGCGAAAGCAAAAAAAGGTCACTAATCTTCTAATACCACGAGAATGTCATCTTCCCGCATGATCAGATAATCTTCCCCATCGAGCGTAAACTCCTGCCCTGCATATTTGCCATAGAGCACTACATCGCCTGGCTTGACAGCAAGTGCCTTGCCTTCTTTGCCTGGTCCCACAGCTACTACTTCACCACGCCGCGGTTTTTCCTTAGCTGTATCAGGGATAATAATCCCGCCTTTTGTTTTCTCTTCGGCCGGTGCCGGTTTGATGACTACCCGGTCGTTAATAGGTTTGAGATTCATGACAATGCAAGTTTTTGTTGATTTTCCAATTAAAAATCTTCGGCACACTCCCTATCACATGCTGTGCCATCTTGGCAAAGATGACTTTGTGTCACCCATGTGCATCGCTATTGACAAAACCAAGCAGCAAGGCAGACAATTTGTCTGACATTTGGTACATCTTGTGCCTAAACTACGGGGAGTACAGGTGCAGCAGCCCTTTGCGCCTCCACATAATGGCTCTACTACACCATGCAGTTGTTGAAGCTCGTAAGTAAACGACTATGGCAGAAGGCCAAAAGCAGCAAGCTCAGACTGCAAAATTTTTACTTTTGCGCTCGAGTCAAGGTGCGTATTACGCCCATTAGCCCCAAATTTCCTCGTTCAATACAGATCATCTATGTCGAAAAATTTGCTCATTGTAGAGTCGCCAGCCAAGGCTAAAACGATAGAAAAAATCTTGGGCAAGGATTTCAAAGTAAAATCTAGCTATGGGCATATCCGCGACCTGCCCAAAAACAACTTAGGTGTGGATGTGGCACATGGTTTCAAGCCCACCTATGAGGTTTCACCCGAAAAAAAGAAAGTAGTACAAGAGTTGCGCAAAGCCGTCAAGGAAGCCGATGAGGTCTGGCTGGCTACTGACGAAGACCGCGAAGGTGAAGCTATTTCCTGGCACTTGTGCCAAGTGCTGGGCTTAGACGAGCAGACGACCAAACGGATTGTCTTTCACGAGATCACGGCTCCAGCCATCCAGCATGCCATTCAGCATCCGCGCACGCTCGATCTCAATCTGGTGAACGCCCAACAGGCCCGCCGCATTTTGGATCGCCTGGTCGGCTACGAACTCTCGGAGCTGTTGTGGAAGAAGATCAAAGGCGGGCTATCGGCAGGGCGCGTACAGTCGGTGGCAGTGCGCCTCATCGTAGAGCGCGAGCGTGAAATACAAACGTTTACCCCCACGCCTTATTACAAAGTTTCGGCGCTATTCTCCGTCGAAGACAGCAAAGGCAAGCACACCACACTAAAAGCCATACTTAAAGACAGCCTCGCTACAGAAGAAGAGGCGGCAGCCTTTTTGGCGAAAGCCAAAAAGGCCACCTTCACCATTAACGGCATAGAAGTCAAGCCCAGCAAACGCACGCCTGCAGCCCCCTTTACCACCTCCACACTACAGCAAGAAGCCAGCCGCAAGCTGGGATTCTCCGTAAGCAAGACGATGCGTGTAGCACAGCACCTTTACGAAGCTGGCCACATCACCTACATGCGTACTGACTCGGTCAACCTCAGCGAAGTAGCCCTACAAGCCATTGCCCAAGAGATCGAGCAACGCTACGGCAAAAAATATCTCAAAACGCGCCGATACAAGACCAAAAAGCCCACAGCTCAAGAAGCCCACGAAGCCATCCGTCCCACCTATATCGAACGACAAGTAGTGTCGCAAGATCGCGATGAACAACGCCTCTATGAGCTAATTTGGAAGCGCACCATCGCCTCGCAGATGGCTGACGCCATTTTGGAAAAAACCGTAGCGCACATTGCCATTTCCACTATCCCAGAGCGCAAGCTGGTAGCCGAAGGCGAAGTGATCAAGTTTCCAGGCTTTCTCGAAGTGTACATAGAGTCTCAAGACGAAGACGAAAGTGAAGAAACCAAAGGCATGTTGCCCCCACTCACGCAAGGGCAAATACTGCCACTCCAAGAGATGGAGGCGCGCCAGCGCTTCACCAAACCACCGGCCCGCTACTCGGAAGCCAGCCTGGTGCGCAAGCTCGAAGAGTTGGGCATCGGTCGGCCCTCGACCTATGCTCCCACCATCGCCAAAATCATGGAAGAAGGAAGAGGATACGTGGTCAAAAAAAGCACAGAGGGCACCCCACGCAGTTTCATCATCTTGCGCCTCAAGGAAGGCACTATACAAAAAGAGGAAGCCTTCGAAAAAGTCGGTGCCGTCAAAGGGCGCCTCTTCCCCACTGATATGGGCATAGTGGTCACCGATTTTTTGGCCCAGCACTTCCAAAAAATCATGGATTACCGCTTCACAGCCCGCATCGAGGAAGAGTTCGACGAAATCGCCGCCGGCATCCTAGAATGGACGCGCATGCTCGAAGCTTTCTACGGCCCCTTTCACGAACAAGTGACCCATACCCTTGAACATGCCAAGCGCGAAAGTGGCGAACGCATCTTGGGCACCGATCCCAAAAGTGGGCATACCGTCTTGGTACGCCTTACCCGCTTTGGCACGCCCGTCATTCAGATTGGCAAACCTGAAGAACTGGCAGAAGGTGAAAAACCGCGTTATGCCAACCTCCCGGCTGGCAAATCGATGAACGAAATTCAATTGGAGGAAGCGCTCGAGCTCTTCAAGCTTCCTCGCACACTTGGCACCTTCGAAGGCAAAAAAGTCATGGTAGGCGCCGGCCGTTTTGGACCCTACATCAAGTACGACGACAAATACATCAACCTACCCAAGACTGAAGACCCACTGAGCATTTCGCTCGAGCGTGCCATTGAGCTCATCCAGCGAAAACAAAAAGAAGACGCACCTATAGGTGCCTACGAAGGCATGCCGATCACCAAGGGTAAAGGCCGCTTCGGGCCTTTCGTCAAGTGGAACAACATGTACGTCAACGTGCCGCGAAAGTACGATTTCGACCACCTGACTGAAGACCAAGCCATCGAACTGATCAAAGTCAAGCTGGAAAAAGAAGCCAATCGCTACATCAAAAAATGGGACGAACACGGCATTGCCATCGAAAACGGCCGCTGGGGGCCCTTTATCCGATTCAAAAAAAAGGCGATCAAGCTGCCCAAAGTGGACGGTCAACGCATGAGCCCTGAACAAGCTGCTGCCCTGACACTCGACGAAGTCAAAGCCATCATCGAGGCCGAAGTACCCAATGCATTCAAGAAAAAGGCAACGAAGCGCAAAAGCACTAAGAACAAAAGCTGAACAAATGCATAAACCAAAATTAAGCACTGCACAAGTAAAAGTAATGCAGTAGTCTACTCTCATGTCATGTGTTAAGTATTCCTTGGCAAGCTGTATCTACTCAATATAATGCCATATGTAACACATATAACTACATACACTTGTGATGTCGCGATAACAATTGCCGCACTTGCTTCAATAAAAGGCCTCCACCGCTGAGCGGCGGGCAGCTAATCGATCAACTCTGCTACCCCATCGGCATGGACAACAGTTCCCACGCTAACAAACTGCCCTTGAGTGATTCAGCAGCTGCCTGAGGGGTTCGTTGCATACTTCAAGTTGTTCAAAAAGCATGCTTACGGGTATTGCATAAAGTGCCAGTACTCAGACTACGCTAAACAGGCCTTTTATCCGGGATCCATATCGTACATAGCGATTCACCCCTGCCGGCAAATTGCTTTTATTTATGTGCCTACAATGCATTTTTGTTGTTTCTACCCTATGCGTTGTCATTTTAATTCGCACAGGAAATATAACGCAAACCGAGCGGCGGGCTACCCCTCGAGCTCTTGACCCTCCAGCCTGCCGCGATATGCACACCGCTCAACCGTCTGCACCAGCATTTCATCGGGGGGTGCTCACTATTTTCAAGCTATCCTCCTCGTTTCAGCCGAATTTTTTACAAAGACGATTTAGGTGCAGGCTTCTTGAATTCATTTGTAGAAGGGAGTAGCTTACTACTATTCCTGATGCCTTTGAGATTTGATCTTCTAACTCTTTCGGTAGTCGGAGCTATCTTATTTTGCAGCTCTGATAGAAGCACGCTTAAAAATAATAATCTTTTTCTAATCTAAACACCTTGTGCAAAATAGTTATGAAGCCGAAACTTACTGAAACTCAAGTTTCGGGGGTTAAAAAAGGGGTAAAAAGTAGGAGTTGTTCGTGATACAAATGACTGAAATTCAGTATATTGCAGCTAAATGAGAACCAAAACAACTCCCGATGCAATATACGGATAATCTACAAATCACCTCTGGTTACTTTGCTTCTTTTGATAAACTGAACACCTTTTTGAGAAGTTTTTTGAGTTTGTGCCGGCTCCAAGGTGTAGTTAGCGATCTGAGATCAGTGTATTGCAGAAAGGCAATCATTCGGCTATTGGTGTTTGCAAAATTTCTCGAGTACAAATCTGTTCACCATCTAATCAGGTCGGATTATTGCGCTTTGATCAATTGTGGTAAGGATGTCTACTATAGCGCTAAGAACAACATCAACATCAATTGGCGTAACGTACTGAGGCAACAGGCTAAAGAATGTCTGTCGTATATGAATCCTATGGACTTTGATGCTAAGAAGGCTCACCAGACTCCTTGCCTTATTGTGGATGACTCGGATATCAAAAAATGCGGTAAGTTGATTGAAATGATTGGGAAAATATTTTCACACAAATTGCATAAATATATATTGGGGTTCAAAAGCTTGAACCTCGTTTTATGGACGGGAAAAACCTGTGTGAATATTGATTTTTCTCTCCATGTAGAAAAGCGAAAAGATGGTCGACAAGGGCTGACTAAGAAAGAATTTGAAAATCGTTGTTCAAGGGTTCGCAAGGAAAAATCACATGGCGAAAAACGCATCAAAGAGAGTCTGAGTAAGAAAACCACCCTGCTAATACAAATGATAAAAGGAGCTTTGAAAAATGGCATTCAGGCCCCGTATTTACTGGTAGATTCGTGGTTTTTCAATTCGAAATTAGTAGCATTTGTTAAACAAT